>Ga0070665_100002312_pt1 | contig 21154 bp, 19 predicted proteins | sample KBSS13metaG_FD_65862 | JGI IMG/M metagenome (GOLD analysis project Ga0070665, IMG submission 65862) | Switchgrass rhizosphere microbial communities from Kellogg Biological Station, Michigan, USA - KBS S1-3 metaG | ecosystem: Host-associated > Plants > Roots > Rhizosphere > Soil ...
TGTCGCGGCAGCGCCGTGCGATCGCCTCCCGTCAACAGCCGGAAGCGTTCCTTCAGGCGAGCCAGGAGCTCATCGGGCTTGAGGATCTTGAGACGCGGGACCGCGAGCTCGATCGCGAGCGCGATGCCGTCCAGCCGCTTGCATATCTCGGACACGACCGGCGCGATCGCATCGGTCATGACGAACCTGCCGAGTGCGGCTTCGGCGCGTTCCGCGAACAGGCGCACCGCACCGTATTGCATCGCCTGGTCGGCCGTGATCTCCTGGGCATGCTCGGGAAACGTCAGCGGCTGGATGCGCCACGCGAATTCGCCGTGTACCGACAGCGTCTCGCGGCTCGTGACGAGCATCGTGATGTCTTTACAGTTCTTGAGTATCGCCGGGACGAGCTCGGTGACGCCCTGCAGCACATGCTCGCAGTTGTCGAGGATCAGCAGGAGCTGCTTCTGGCGCAGCGACGTCAGCACCGCTTCCGTGGCCGAGCTGGGTCCGCTTTCCGCGGCGGGAAAGATCGAGCTGACCATTTCCGCGACCTGACCGGCCGCGGCCAGCGGCGCGAGGTCGACGAACCACGTACCGTCCGCGAACTGCGCACGCAGGTCCATCGCGGTCTGAAGCGCAACGCGCGTCTTGCCGATGCCGCCCGAGCCGACGATCGACACGAGGCGGTGCGTGCGCAGGAGCTCCTTCACCTGCTGCAGCTCCTCGCCCCGTCCGACGAACGAGGACTGTGGCACCGGCAGATTGGTCTTCGTCGGCTCGGCCGTGCGCAGAGGCGGAAACTTGGCGGGCAGCCGCGGATGCGTGAGCTGGTAGATGTGCTCCGGACTGATCATGTCGCGAAGCCAGACAGATCCCCGGTCGTCCACCGACATGTCCGGCGGCAGCCGGTCCCGTACCAGCTCGACGATCGCCTGCGAGAGCAGCACCTGCCCTCCGTGCGCGATGCTCATGATCCGGGCAGCCCGGTTCACGGCACGCCCGAAGAAATCGTTGTCGCGCCGCTCGACGACGCCCACATGCAGGCCGCATCGAATCCTGAGTTGCACATCGTTGGTTGCGCGCGGATCCATGACGGCTTCCTGGATCGCGAAAGCGGTGTTGAGGCCGCCGAGCGGATCGTTGAAGGCCGCGTGCATGCCGTCGCCGGTCATCTTGACGACCTTGCCGCGGTTCAGCTCGACTGCGCGGCGGAGCATCTGATCGTGCTTCGCCATGGCGACCGACATGCGCACCGGATCGAGCTCCCACAGCTCGGAGCTCCGCTCGATGTCCGTGAAGAGGAACGAGACAACGTCGGCCGATGTGTGCATGGCGCCGGGCGAAATGGCGAGATGGCAGATGGCTGCGCCGCCGGACGGATCAGGAAGTCTTCAGGCAGCGCACCTTCGCGACAGTATAGGGCGGCGCGTTGCCTTGGTGCCGGCGACCGGCGCAGCGACGACACCTGTGGTTCTGTGCGGTATGCTTCGACGCCCGACGTGATCCGTTCGATAATCGCTCGACCCGACAGGAGCTGTTAGCCGATGGCCAATGTACTCACGGTGGTTGCCAGAATCCGCGCAGCCAGGGACAAGGGCGATGCGCTGGCCGCTCTTCTTTCGGAGCAGGCCGCCGTCGTGCGCGGCGCGGAGCCCGGATGCCTCGTCTATCGCGTCCATCGCTCGACCAAGGATCCTGCGCTCTTCCTGTTCTACGAGACCTATGCGGACGACGCCGCCTTCGACCTTCATCGCAAGGCGCCGCATCTTGCCGCCTTTCGTGAGCGACGCGAAAAAGAAGGATTGACCGACGGTCCCGTCGAGGTGGAGATTTTTCGATCCGTCACCGAATAGCCGTTCGATCGAGACCCGGCGCTTCTAGCGACAGTCTCCGAACGGAAGGACGTTGCTCGCCTTTGTGGGGCGCAGCGCAAATTGCTCCGGGGCGAACGGGCGCCTTCGTGAAGTGGCTGCTGCGCTACAATTGCCCCCTTCGAGACTCTCGGTCATGCTCATGCGTAACCCGTCGCAACCGGGCTGCATCTCGGCGCTGCTCGCAGGCGCCCTCGCTGCACTCCCTGGCGCCGCGCAGGCATCGTTCCTGTCGGGCGATGCCCTCGATACCGCGGCCGACTGGCTCGCCATCATCGTCCTCTGTGTCGTGCCGATCGGCGCCATCGTGGTGTTCTGGCTCGTCCATGTCCTTCCCGAGAAGGTGGCGGAGAAGCGCCATCACCCGCAGCGCGACGCGATCACCACGCTATGCCTCCTCTCGCTGGTATTTGGCGGACTGCTTTGGCCGATCGCGTGGCTGTGGGCGTATACCCGTCCCGTCGGCTACAAGCTGGCGTACGGCACTGAAAAGCACGAGGATTATTTCACCGAGATGACCGAGAAGGCCAAGGCCGGCGACTTGGTCGAGCACGACATCGTGCACCTGCGGGACGAGCTCGACGCGATGGCGGCGAAAGGCACCCTGCCACCGGGATTGCGGCAACTACGCGCAGAACTTGACGCCCTTCCCGCGCGCGCGAGCGAGGCGCCGACCGCGCCGGAGAGGAACGCGTAAGTGGAAGCGATCCTCCTTGGCATTTACGCGTTTTTCGTCTGGCTGATCTTCATCAAGTTCAAATGGCTGCCGTGGAACATCACGTCGCAGGTCATCGTTGCCGTCATCCCCATCGTAGCCCTGACGATACTGGTGCTCACGCTCAACGTCGTCGCGCCGTCGACGGCGAAGCTCCGCATCTACAAGTACACGGTGCCGATCGTCTCGCAGGTGCGCGGGCGCGTGCTGGAAGTGCCGGTGGAGGAAGGCAATCGCCTCGTGAAGAAAGGCGAAGTGCTGTTTCGCATCGACCCGGTTCCGTACCAGCTGGAGGTCAACAGCCTCCAGGCACAGCTCGCCACGGCCCAGGCCTCGCAGCGCGAGCTCGTCGAATCGCAGAAAGGCGCCAACGCCAAGACCGCCGAGACGCGCGCGGCAATCTTGCAGGCGACATCGAAGATCGCCGAGGTCAACGCGCGGCTCGAGCTTGCGCGAAAGCGTGTCAATCAGAACCGCGAGCTGGTCCGTTCCGGCGCCGGCAACCGCTTCGACCTCGAGCAGGCGGAAACGACGCTCTCCGAAACCGAGGGGCAGCTCGCGGCGGCGCAAAGCCAGCTCGCGCAGACGCGCGCTGGCGAGGCGCAGGCGGTCGCATCCGCGCAGCAGGTGGGGCAACGCCTCGGTGCGCAGGTGGACGGCCAGTTCGCGCAGGTGGCGCAGATCCGGGCGCAACTCGAGAACGCCAAATGGAGCCTCGACCAGACAGTCACCCGTTCGCCGTGCGACTGCTACGTCATCAACCTGCAACTGCGGCCCGGCGGCTTCGTCGCCGGGCTTCCGCTCAATCCCGTGATGTCGCTGGTCGAAGCCGATGGACAGGTCGTCGCGTTCTACGCGCAGAACGAGCTAACCAAGGTACAAGGGGGTGACGAAGCGGAGTTTGCGCTCGAGACCTATCCGGGGAAGATCATCAAGGGAAAAGTGGATTCCGTCGTCTGGGCGATGGGACAGGGACAGCTGGGGGCGAGCGGCACCATTCCGCTATCGACGCTCGCCAACCAGCCGCCCGGGCAGTTCGCGGTCAAGTTCGACCTGGCCGAGCGCGATCGAGATTTGTTCCTCGCAGCAGGCGCCGTGGGAACCGCGGCGATCTACACGCAGCACCTCGAGATGCTCCATATCATTCGAAAGGTGATCATGCGCGTCGGTTCGTACACCAATTACCTGATCCTCAAGCTGCATTGACGCCATGCGCATCGCACGGACATCCGCCGTCGTCCTCTGCGTGCTGACGATCGCGGGCTGCGCGCTGCCCGGCGTGCCGCCGCGCGACGAGATGGCGAAGCAGGCCCAGCCGAACCTGACCGTTCCGGCGCAATGGGTCGCCAAGGGCGGCACCGCTGTCCCGGTCACGGATAACTGGCTCGCATCGTGGAACGACGCGTCGCTCGACGCGCTGATCGCCGAAGCCATCGCCTACAACACGGACCTGCGGGCGGCCGCGGCGCGGGTGGACTTGGCCGCTGCCTACATGCGCGCGGCGGCCTCGCCGATCTGGCCGCAGGTGAATCTGGTCGCGCGCGGTGGTGGCAAGATGGGCGGCGACCCGTCCGGACTACAAGGCGTGGGACTTTTCGCGACCTGGGAGCTCGATCTCTGGGGTCGGGTTCGAGCGGAGAAGGCCGCGAGCGAAATGCAGTACGAGTCGGCGGCGCTCGACGAGGCCTACGCGCGCCAGTCCGTCGCCGCGCTGGTGGCCAAGGCGTGGGTGGTGGCGATCGAGGCGCGCCTCGAGAAGGGTCGCGCCGAGGAGATGCAGCAGACCGCCGAGCAACTTGCGTCGCTCGCTCGCGATCGCCTTCGAGTCGGCGTCGGCGACGAATACGAAGTCGCGCTCGCGCAGGCCAACGTCGAGTCGTTCCGCGATACCGTGCGCAGTCTCGCGCTCGCGTACGACAACGCGCTGCGTGCGCTCGAAACGTTGATCGGCCGCTACCCTGCGGCCATCGTCGGCGTGCGTGCCGTGCTGCCGCAGTGGCCGGGCGACGTACCGGTCGGACTTCCTTCTGAGCTCCTCGAGCGGCGCCCCGATCTGGTTGCAGCCGAGCGCCGCGTCGCCGCGGCGTTCTACCGCATCGAGGAAGCGAAGGCCGCCCGCCTGCCCCGCTTCTCGCTCGTCGCCAACCTGACGACGCTGTCTTCCGAAATGTTCGTCCTCAAGAGCCGTGACAATCCCGTGTTCAGCGTGGGTGCGGGACTGGTGCAGCCCATCTTTCTGGGCGGCTACCTGCAATCGCAAGTAGACGCGCGCACGGCCGAGCAGCAGGCGGCGATCGCCGACTACGGCAAGGTGAGCGTCAAGGTGTTCGGCGAGGTCGAGGGCGCGCTCTCGGCGAGTTTTGCGGCGGCCGAGCGCGAGGAAATCCTGCAGCGATCCGTACGCGAAAACGCACGCGCGCTGGAACTCGCCAACGTGCGCTATCGCGTCGGCTCCGGCGACCTCCGCGGTGTGCAGCAGCAACAGCTCGCGCTCTATTCGGTGCAGGTCACCCTGTTGCGGGTGCAATCCGAGCGGCTCGTGCAACGCGTCAACCTGCATCTCGCGCTCGGCGGCAGCTTCGACGATTCTGCTGCGCCGCCGACGAAGACCAGCGCCGCAAACCCGGCGCGACCATAGCCCGAGCCTCGTCGCGGGCTTGCTCCATTCGGCGTCGAGCCGGTCTTTAACGAAAGAGCTCATCGAGCGCTAGGCATTTGAGAACCGCTGATTTCAGAGATAGGTAGAACCATCAAGGTATCTACATTGGCGCCTGATGGTCCTTTGCATTCCACAAACCAGGGAGATGACGATGGGAAAAACGACCGGCTCGGGTAAGGCCAAGTCCAAGGGCGACGCGACGAAGGGCGGCGTCGAGAACGTGGAAGCAAGTGCCGAGAAAGGGAGCGCGACGTCGGGAACGGGCGAGATGTCCGGAAAGGCATATGCCAGCGAGATGAAAAAGCTCCACGTGGAGCTCGTCAAGCTGCAGGAGTGGGCCAAGCTCAAGGGCCTCAAGGTGTGCATCGTCTTCGAAGGCCGCGACGGTGCCGGCAAGGGGGGCACCATCAAGGCGATCACCGAGCGGGTGAGCCCGCGGGTGTTTCGCGTCATCGCTCTCACTGCACCGAGCGAGCGCGAGAAGTCCCAGATGTACGTACAGCGCTATCTTCCTTATTTGCCGTCCGCAGGCGAGATCGTCATCTTCGACCGCAGCTGGTACAACCGGGCAGGCGTCGAGCGCGTCATGGGATTCTGCACCGACAGGGAGGCAGAGGGCTTCCTGAAAGTCGTGCCCGCATTCGAAAAACTGATGGTCGACTCGGGCATCATCCTGCGCAAGTACTGGCTGGAAGTGAACCCCGAAGAGCAGACGCGCAGGCTCAAGGCGCGCATCGACGACGGCCGCAAGATCTGGAAGCTCTCCCCAATGGACCTCAAATCCTATAGTCGCTGGTATGACTACTCGAAGGCGCGCGACGCGATGTTCGCCGCGACCGATACTGCGTGGGCGCCATGGTTCGTCGCGCGATCCGACGACAAGAAGCGCGCACGGCTCAACATCATCAGTCACTTGCTGGAGAGCATTCCGTATAAGGATGTGCCCCGGGCGAAGGTGAAGCTGCCCAAGCGGCAAAAGGCCGGCGACTACCAAGAACCGGACTATCCGTACAGGTTTGTCCCGGAAAAGCACTGAAATCAGCTGGCCTTTGACGCGCGGCACCGCTGACCGAAACCATTGCGTGAACACTTTGCTTGGTGAGGATTGTCATGACCGATAAAGCGAGTGAACTGGGTGGAGGCTGGTGGGCGAAAAATCTCGACGAAGTCGATCGCGAGGTTGCCCGCCTTGCCACGATCTGCAACGTTAGGATCCTGGACCCTGGCGTCATCGAGCGTGTTCTCAAAAACGACGCGTCCGTCTGCGGTTCAAAGAACGCTATCGCTTTCGACAAGCTACGCAGTGCGCTGATGATGCATTACCACGTGCGAGAGAAAGCGATCGGCGCCATTGGCGAGGCTGGAACAGCGCGCGTGGTTGCGGAGATCGTCGAGAGTCTTCGCAAGCGGTTCGGCGAAAAGTTGGGCGAGCCGCCGGCGGCCTGACATCGGACGAAGCCTTCGGCCCGAATCCCCGGCGTTTCGTGAAAGAGGAGCGCCGCGACGCTAGAGCAGCCACTCGATCGGCAGGACCGAGAGAAACTCGATCCATGCGCGCTTGGCCACGCCGGAGTGGGGCTCGACGTCGTATCGAACTTCACCTTCCGGCGTGCGCTCGATCCATTGAGGACACCGGCCGTCCGCCGCGATCCGCACTTCATATGCCCGCTTGGGTATCTCCTCGTCGAAGGCCCGGGATAAACGCGCCGCCAGCACGGGGCTTTCGATCACGAGCCCCATCTCGGTGTTCAGGAACGCGGAACGCTCGTCGAAATTGAACGAACCCACGAAGATCCTGCTCCGATCGACTGCAGACGTCTTTGCGTGCAGTTGCACCGACGAGCTCGAGCCGATCCCTTTGCCGCTGCTCGTTGCGGTCGACTCCGACGGCTTGAGCTCGTACAGCTCGACGCCTGCACGCAGGAGGTCGCATCGCCGTTTGGCATAGCCCGCGTGAACCGGCGTTACGTCGGTGGCCGCCAGGGAATTGGTGAGCACGCGGACCTTGATGCCGCGTCTCGCCGCACTTACGAGCGTAGCGGTTCCGTCGTCGCCCGGGACGAAATAGGGTGAAACGAGGTCGAACGACGAATTCAACGGACCCATGAGTGGCAGCAACTGGGAGAGCAGCAGTACATCGCGAGCCTGGGTCGTGTCGAGCGTCTTGGCGGGATCGTCGCGAACGAGCCGCGCCTCGGCCCACTCCATCGACAGGCGACCCGCGACCAGCTCCTGCACCAGCATCGTTTCGCGCAGGGCCTTCACGTACGCGGCGGATGCCGGATCGGCCCGTACCGCGGCGAACTTCGCCTGAAGGCCACCCGCCAGGTCGCGCCCGGAACCGTCGATCACGCTCGCCGCCGGATACGCGGACGGGCTGTTCCAATAGAGGTCGAATGCATTCGACACCTGCTGCACGGCCGGTCCGATCGCGATCACGTCGAGATCCGTGAACTCGACGCCCGCCTCGCCGTCCGCCCCGAAATACTCGTTGCCGACGTTGCGGCCGCCGACGATCGTCACCTGGTTGTCCGCGGTGAACGACTTGTTGTGCATGCGTCGATTCGCGCGCGCGAAATCGGTCAGAAAATTCAGCGCGCGCGCAGATCGCGGGACCAGCGGGTTGTACAGCCGGACTTCGATGTTCGGGTGCGCATCGAGCGCGGCGATCGTATCGTCGAGACCGGACGTATTGGCATCATCGAGCAGAATGCGCACGCGCACGCCGCGGTCGGCCGCGTTTCGTACAGCCTCGAACAGAAGCGTTCCGGTCTCGTCGCCATGCCAGATGTAGTACTGGATGTCGAGCGACTTCTCGGCCGCCGCGGCCAGAAGCACGCGCGCCGCGAAAGCCTCGCTGGGCACGGACAATTCATGGATGCCGGATTTGCCGGGGTTCGCGGCCACACGAGGATCGACGGCACGTCTGAGCGCAGTCGCTGCGGTACCGGTCATTGCGTGCGTTTCGCTGCGCCCGTCGAGCGGCGGCAGACTGGCGCATCCTCCGAGCAGCAAAGCCAGCGAAAAGGCAATGCGCACCGGTGACCACCAGCCTGTCGGCCGTGGGACCCGTGACGCGCGATGTGTTTTCAACGACATTCGAAAGGCAGAGGACATGGCGAAACTCTACACGGTTGGTGACGCTACCCTCCGCGCCCGAAGGCGCTGCGCACGTGCAGTCCGACGCTTGACGAATTCGTGACTGACGCGACGGCCTGAGAACCGCATCGTTACCTGGACGCCGATGCCGACCCAGGGTGGCACGTCACCCGCCTCGAGCCATCGGGATTCAGGCTCGAGGCGAGGGCAACTTCAAGGGCGCTACCTGCGGATGGCAACGAATCGGCGGCAGCCTGGAACGTGTTGTCGCGGGGCTTGTCTGATCTTTCTTCCGCAATCGCCCGGCGGGCATCTCCCTTCCATCTTTCCAGGATCGACGCAATGGCCAGCTTGAACGTCAACGGCAAAGTGCACTCTTTCGATGCGGAGCCGGAAACACCGCTGCTCTGGGTGCTGCGCGAGCAGATCGGGCTCACCGGCACCAAGTATGGCTGCGGCGTCGCCCAGTGCGGCGCATGTACGGTCCTGATCGACGGCGAGCCCACGCGAAGCTGCCTGCGTCCGGTGTCGACCGTCCAGGCGACCCAGAAGGTCGTCACCATCGAAGGGCTTTCGGCCAACGCGTCGCATCCGCTCCAGAAAGCCTGGATTGCGCTCGACGTGCCGCAGTGCGGTTTCTGCCAGAGCGGCATGATCATGGCGGCGGCGGCACTCCTTACCGCCAAGCCAGCCCCCACCGACGCCGATATCGACGCCGCCATGACCAATATCTGCCGTTGCGGCACCTACAACCGTGTCCGCGCAGCGATCAAGGCGGCGGCCAAGGGCGGCGACGTCAAGAGCGCCGGCTTGTCGATCCGGCACGCGGACGGGAGCACGACATGAGCGCGAATGTCTCGCGGCGCCGCTTTCTGGGGACGTCGGCCGCCACGGCCGGCGGCCTCGTGGTCGGATTTCACATCCCGTTCGCGGGCGCAGCAGCCATGCAGGGCAATGTCACCCCGGAAATCAACGCGTGGGTCGTGGTGAAGCCGGACGACACCGTGGTGATCCGGATCGCACGCTCGGAAATGGGCCAGGGCACGTTGACCGGACTTGCCCAACTCGTCGCCGAGGAACTCGATTGCAACTGGGCCAAGGTGACGACGGAATATCCGACGCCGGGCGAGAACCTCGCGCGCGATCGCGTGTGGGGCAATTTCTCGACCGGCGGCAGCCGCGGCATCCGCGACTCCCACGAATACGTGCGCAAAGGCGGCGCAACGGCGCGGGTGATGCTGGTCCAGGCGGCCGCAGACGACTGGAAAGTCCCCGCCTCAGAATGCACGGCGAGCGAAAGCGTGATCACGCATGCCCCCTCGGGCCGGCGTACAACCTACGGCAAGGTCGCCGCGGCGGCGGGCAAGGTCGCGCCGCCCAAGGACGTGCCGCTCAAGAATCCAAAGGACTGGAAGATCGCCGGCAAGCGCATGGCGCGTCTCGACACGGCGGACAAGGTCAATGGGGCGCAGATCTACGGGATGGATCTCAAGCTGCCGGGCATGCTCAACGCCGCGATCAAGGCGTGTCCGGTCTTCGGCGGGAAAGTCGCGAGCGTTGATTCCGATGCCGCGATGAAGCGCAATGGCGTCAAGCGCGTGGTTCGCGTGGGCGACGACGCCGTGGCCGTGGTGGCGGATACGTGGTGGCACGCCAAGACCGCGCTCGACGCTTTGTCGGTCGAATGGGATTTCGGCCCGAACGCGAAGGCGTCGACCGCCAGCTTCGCCGAGATCCTCAAGGCCGGCCTCGACGCCAACGACGCGGTGGCCGGCAATTCGGCCGGCGATGTGCGTGCCGCGCTCGCAAGCGCGCCACGCCGGATCGAAGCGGTGTACTCGTATCCGCACCAGAACCACGCCACGATGGAAGTGATGAACGCAACGGCACGCTGGACTCCCGAGCGCTGCGAAGTCTGGACACCGACCCAGAACGGCGAGGCCGCACTGGCGGCGGTTTCGGAAGCCGCCGAGTTGCCGCTCTCGAAATGCGAGGTCTACAAGATGCTGCTGGGCGGTGGATTCGGCCGCCGCGGCGCAACCGACTGGATCCGTCAGGCGGTGGTGATCGCGCGGCAATTTCCCGGGACGCCGGTGAAGCTCCTGTGGACGCGCGAAGAGGACATGACGCACGGACGCTATCACCCGGTCACGCATTGCAAGCTCACGGCCGGTATCGACGAAAAAGGCACGGTGACGGCGCTGCACATGCGCATCTCGGGCCAGTCGATCCTCGCAGGCGTCGCGCCGGCGAACATCAAGGACGGCAAGGACCCGGTGGTATTCCAGGGATTGAATCCGTCGGGGGCAGAAGGAACGTTCGGCTACGCGATCCCGAATCTGCTGATCGATCACGCGATGCGCAATCCGCATGTCCCGCCGGGCTTCTGGCGCGGCGTGAACCTGAATCAGAACACGGTCTATCTCGAGTGCTTCATCGACGAGGTGGCGCATGCTACGGGCAAGGACCCGCTCGCGCTGCGGCGCGCCCTCTTGGCGAACAGCCCGAAGCAGCTTGCCGTCCTCAACGCCGTGGCGGATCGCGTGGGCTGGGACAAGCCCGCCCGTGCGGGCGTCCACCGGGGACTCGCGCAGACGATGGGATTCGGCAGCTATGTCGCGGCCTGTGCCGAAGTGTCGGTGAGCGACAAGGGCGATCTCAAGATCCACCGCATCGTTTCCGCGACGGACTCCGGTCATGCCGTGAATCCGCAGCAGATCGAGGCACAGGTCGAGGGCTCGTTCTCGTATGGGCTGTCGGCGGCGCTCTATGGCGAGTGCACGGTGAAGGACGGCCGCATCGAGCAGCAGAACTTCGACAGCTACCGGGTGCTGCGCATGGACGAGATGCCGGCGGTGGAGACCATCGTCATGCCGTCCGGCGGCTTCTGGGGAGGCGTCGGCGAGCCCACGATTGCGGTAGCGGCGCCGGCGGTGCTGAATGCGATCTTCGCAGCCACGGGCAAGCGCATTCGCGACCTGCCGCTCAAGAATCACTCGCTGGCGAAGGCCTGATCGAGACCGGACCCCAAGGGGCGCAAAAACGGGCGCCAATCAGCGCATCGACTGAAACCGTCCCCGCAACCTTCGATGCAGTGCGCGGCGAGGCGTCAGCGCGATGGCAGCGCGGAGGCGCTCCGTACCGCGTCCAGCCGGAGCGTGGTCGCGAACTCGAGGTCCTGGTTGTCGACGACCTTCGCCTCCAGCTGGCCGCCCTCGCCCGGCGTGAACCAGAACCGGAAATTCGGATTCTCGCTGATCGAGAAATCCACGTCCGCGCTCATGATCGGCTTGCCGTCGTAGCTCACGTCGACCTTGCGGACGAAATGCGGCGACGCGTAGTTGCGTGTCACCTGGTCCATTGCCAGGCCCGAGTCGTTGGGATGGCTGATCATCAGTTGCGCGAGCGCGGGCTTGCCGGGAACCACGATGCCGTCGACCCGCATGCGCATCTTGCCGAGGGATGCCTTGGCCGCGATCGCATCCTTGCCCGCGGGCGCCGAGCAGCCACCGGATGCCTTGACGTAGTTTGCCGCCATGTACAGCTTGCCGTCGTTGGTCTTCGCGACCGCGCGGACGTGCGTGTACTGCTCGATCCGGATGCGTGTCTCCATGTCCGCGCGCCCGCTGTCGGGGGTGAAGTGGAACACCGCAGCGATCGGTGAAGGATTGTTGTCGACGAGGAGCCAGATCGTGTCGATGTAGCGCGCGCTCGACTGGGCAAATCCGGAGCGGATCGCGATCGGGACGATGGCGGCGTCTTCCGCGCGCTTGGGCGTTTCAAGGGTGACGATGCCGGCCGCATCCGCAATGGGCGCGTTCGCGAATACGCCTTCGTGCACCTTTTTCCAGATGGCGCTTTCGGCGGGATCCGCATCCTGCGCCCATGCGCCACCCGCAGCGGCAGCGAGAGTCAGACTCAGCACCAGGGACCGAAATCGATCAAACATGACCACCTCCCGCCATGCGGGCCAAGACGAGGGCGATTGCCCATATCGGACCAAAGTATGCGCGCAAGTCACTAATTTTCCCACTCTAGCTCGGCGTAGGCCGCGGTGACGTTCCGCCTGTGGAAGTCGTCGTATAGCGTCCACTGGCCCCGATCTCCGCCTATGGATTCGACCGCCTGATCCAGCGTTTGTCCCGCCTTGATGGCCGCGCGCACGTCGCGAAGGAGCGCCAGGAGGTACTTCTCTTCCGGGGCAATCGCCCCGGGCCATTCCCGCGCCCGGCCGTGCCCAGGTATCGCCCGATCGGCCGGAATCGTCTTGAGCTCTTCGAGGACGGCCAGAAAGCCACGGAGATTGCCGTCCACGACGGGAATGTGACCGACGAACCCCAGGTCGCCAAGCCAGAGGGTCCCGGTCGTCCGATCGAACACCGTGAGGTCGGTGTCGGTATGGGCGGTTCGCCAGGCACGCACGCTCAGCACCCTGCCCCCGAGGTCGAGCTCATCCGCGGTCGCGACGGATCGCGTCGGCAGCACGATCCGGGAGTCCGTCGCAACGTCGCCGAGATCGCGCTCCAGCGCCCTGAGGTAATTCGGTCCGCGTCGCTGCATCGCATCGGCCAGGTGCGCGTGGCCGACGAATTGTGGCTGGTCCGGCGTGAACGCCGCATTGCCGAAGATGTGGTCGGGATGCACGTGCGTATTGATCACATAGCAGACCGGCAGCGCCGTCACGCTCCGGATGGCCGATCGCAGCGCGCGACCGACGGCGTACGTGCCTCCCGTATCGACGACGGCCACGCACGCCGCGCCCACGACGAACCCGATATTCGCCACGTCGCCGAAATTGGCACGCGTCATCTCGGCCTGCTGGCCATAATGAACGTAGATCCCAGGCGCCGGATTGTCGAGCGTGAGCTCCGTCAGATCGGGCGGCGACGCGATCGCGCCGAGCGTCCACCCGCCAACGACGCAGACCAGCGCGTTAAGGGACCAGCAAGGGCATCGCCAAGGCGTGGCCACGGATCGGCGGCTCCGCGGTCGATCGACTCATTCGGTCTCGATGAAGCAGCGCTTCTTGGCGCTTGCCTGCAGCTCGCGATACGACGCGATCAGCTTCCGTCCGTCCTTGATGTCGCGCATCACGCCGCCACGCTCCCCGGCGATGGTGATGCCGTTGGAGATGGTGGAGAGATCGACCCAGTCGTTGTACTTGATCTTTTCGGCGATCGCATCGATCGCGCAGGAGCATTTGTACACCGACTCCTGCGGAAGCGCCTTGCTTTCACGCATGCAGGTCAACACGAACTCAACCCGCGCCCGGGTCGGGAAATCGTTCGCCGCGGCCATCGGGGCGACGCAGAGCATGGCCATCAGCCACAGGCATCGCGTTTTCATGCAGGGTCCTCTGCCTAGGGGATCGGCTCGCCGCGCGCATCCACCAATGGGACGTTGTATTCGCGCAGGATGACGTTGATCGCGGCCTGGTTCTCGGCGATGAGCTTTTCCACGGTGGCCTTCCATTCGGGCTCGCCCTGGCGGACGCCCATCGCGATCTCGTAGTCGAACTTCACGCCCGGCTCGGAGCGCAGCGGAACGACGATGAGGTCCGCATTGGGAGCGCGTTTGGCGTAATACCCTGCGATCGGACCCCATACGATGGCAGCGTCGATCTGTCCCTGCGCCAGATCCTTCACGATGATCTCGCCCGGATACTCGTCGGGGTTGGCCGAAAGCATGGGGAACACCTTCGCCTGGGCTTCCATCCCGTGCTTCACGAGCCAGATGGAAGCGGGCGACTTGTCGTAGATGCCGATCTTGAGCTTGTCCCGAACATTCGCGGGAAGCGCGAAGAGATCCGCGCCTGCCTTCACCTGGTCGAGCGCCTGACCCTTGCGGTACACGAGCGCATAAGTCGAATGGTAATAAGGCTTGGTGGGCGAAGCCTGGTCGAACGTCGCCGGCACGCTCATCACGATGTCGCAACGAAAGTCCTCGCCCGGCAGCTTGTAGCGCAGCGTGTTGCGGATGAAATTCATGCGCTGCGGAAACGAGTAGCTCTGCACTGGCAGCCCGAGCTTCTGGCCGAACAGTTGGGCAATGCGGTTTTCGAAACCCTCCCCCTTGTCGTTCGCAAAAGGAAGGTTACCGGGATCGATGCAGGGGCGGAACGCCGTGCGGGTTTCCTGGGCAGGGACACTGCCGCTTGCGAGCGCGATCGCCAGGACGACCACGGATGCGGCGCGGGCCGATGGCGCCTTCACCGCACGCCGCGCCCCTGGAAGTGGGGAGCCCCGACGCGCGCGGCCGCCGCCATCCGTCATTGCTTCAGCTCTTCGACCTTCGCGCGCTTGATGTCGCCGTTGGAGCGGCCCTTGAGATACGCGTACAGGTTGTCGATGTTGTCCATGACCGTCTTGCTGGTCGCGAAGCTGACCATGCCCTTGTCGAGGCGGCCGTCGCGCACGGTCTTGACGAAGTCGTCCTTGCTCAACGTCTTCAGGCTATCGATCAGCGACGGCCCGACCATACCTTCCTGATTGGCACCATGGCAGCGGTCGCATGCCCCGGCGCGCCAGGCGCGAAATCCATTCATCGTTGCGGGATCGACCTTGTAGCCGTCCTCGACGTGATAGAGCGACTTCCCATCGGGGGTCGCGGCCTTCTTGTCCTGGGCGTAGGCCGCGCCTTCCGCGGCACACAGCAACAGCAGGGCCATCGACCCGAAAGTCCAGATGTTTCGCATGAGATTTTGATTGCGGCGATTCGCGATCGTCTACGGTTGAGAGTCGCGTTGCCGCGATAAAGTTGCAACGGCGTTTCGGATGAGACACACCCTGTCGCCGAGCGCCCTTCGACGCCGGCGACAGGGCCTTGTAGCCTATTTCCCGGGAAGCGCGAACACCGTCAGCGAGCCGCCGAGCTCCGTATAGTCCCGAAGCTCCTTGTAGCCGCCGACCGCGCCCAGACCTTCCTGATCCTTTTCCAGTCCCGCGGCCATGCCGATGCCGGCCCAGCCGCCGATTCCGGAAAACACGCCGAGGTACTGCTTGCCCTTGTGCACGTACGTGAACACGTTGCCGATGATCCCCGAGGGCGTCTTGAACTTGAAGAGGTCCTTGTTGATGTCATTGGCGTCGACGCACTTGAGATAGCCCTCGAGCGTGCCGTAGCACACGATGCCGCCGGCAGTAACGAGCGCCCCGCTCCACACCGAGAACTTCTCGGCCTTCGACTGGACGATCTTGCCCGTGCTCGCGTCCCACGCGACGAAGTTGCCCATGTTCGTTCCGCCGGGCGCGGGGAACATCGAAAGCGTCGCACCCACGTACGGCTGGCCCGCCGTGTAGTCGACCTTGAACGGCTCGTAGTCCATGCACACGTGGTTGGTCGGGATGTAGAACCGGTTGTTCTTCGGATTGAACGCGGCCGGCTGCTCGTCCTTGGAGCCGAGTGCCGCGGGGCATACGCCCTTCGTGTTCACGTCCGGTCCGTTCTTGGCCGTCGAGTACTTCGCGACAACTTGCGGGCGGCCGGTTTTCATGTCGACGTTCGTGGCCCAGTTGACGGTCGGATCGTACTTTTCGGCGACCAGGAGCGCGCCGGTCGTGCGATCGAGCGTGTAGCCGAAGCCGTTGCGGTCGAAGTGAACGAGCGCCTTCGTGGGCTTGCCCTTGACGTTGATGTCGGCCAGGATCATTTCGTTGATGCCGTCGAAATCCCACTCGTCGTACGGCGTCATCTGGTAGGCCCACTTGGCCATGCCCGTGTCGACGTCGCGCGCGAATATCGTCATCGACCATTTGTTGTCGCCGGGGCGTTGCGCGGGATTCCATGTCGACGGATTGCCGGTGCCGTAGAAGAGCAGATTGAGGCTCTTGTCGTAGCTGTACCAGCCCCACGTCGTGCCGCCCCCGAGCTTCCATTGCTCACCCTGCCAGGTCTTGAGCGACGAATCCTTGCCGACGGGCTTGAGGGTGCCGTCCGTCCAGGTCATCGTCTTGTCCGGATCCATCAGCATTTCGGCATCGGGCCCGGTGCTGTACGCCTTCCAGACCTGCTTGCCCGTGTTGATGTCGTACGCCGCGAGGAAGCCGCGCACGCCCCATTCGCCACCGGAGATGCCCGTGATCACCTTGTCCTTGAACACATGCGGCGCGTTGGTGTTCACTGCCCCGAGCTTCGGGTCGCCGTTCTTGACCGACCAGATCACCTTGCCCGTATTCGCGTCGAGCGCGACCAGCGTACTGTCGGCCTGCTGCAGGAAGATCTTGTTCTCGGCGTAGGCGAGGCCGCGATAAACCGTATCGCAGCACATTTGCGCAATGACGGCCGCGTCCTGCTTGGGCTCGTAGCGCCACTTGATCTTCTGCGTGTCGAGATCGATGGCGAAGACCTTGTTCGGGAACGGCGTATGCACGTACATCATGCCGTTCAGAACCAGTGGCGAGCCTTCGTGTCCGCGCAGCACGCCGGTGGAGAACATCCATGCGACTTGCAGCTTGCCGACGTTCTGGGCGTTTATCTGCGTGAGCTTGCTGTACCTTTGGTTGTACATGTCGCCGGCTTGCATCGCCCAGTTGTTGGGGTCGGCAATCAGCTTCTCGAGATCAGCGTTGGCCCACGACGCTGCAGGAAGCGCGAGGAGCCACGTGATGGCCATCGCGCTGCGCATACCAACCCCACCGACAATCTTCATACTGCCTCCTGTGGTGACCGTCGAATTCGTTTACCGCGTCAGAAATATGCGCGGCGTCCGACCTGGACCCCGAAAAAGCGATGCTGCGAATTGGGTTTAGTGTCGCGCCGCATTCGCGCAAAGTCAATTTGCAGGATACAACGGCTATGCATTGGGAAGCTTTCAAAGTTATGCTGCAACGCACAAGCGCAACGGATGCCGAGACCGGTGATGTCCGCGCATTGCGGGCTTGCATCGGTTTCGTGAACGCGCCTTCGCGCGCGGCGGGCACATGGCTGCCGCGATGGGTACGGCGGATCATCGCATGTGGGTGCGCGGGGACGATCAGCATGGCGCTGGCCAGCGCCGCGGCTCCCGTCCCGCAGCTCGTGGCTCCGGGGGTCTATCTGTTGATGGGACACGACCAGGCCACTGCAACGTCCGACGCAGGGCGCGCCGCCAATATCGCCTTCGTCGTCGGACCTCGCGGCGTGGTGGTGGTCGACACCGGTATCTCGTTTCTGCAGGGCGAGGAGATCATTCACGCGGTCGCGAGCGTGACCCGCCGTCCCATTCGCCTGGCCGTGATGACCCATCCGAGCCAGGAGGTCGTGTTCGGCGCGGCGGCCTTCCAGGCACGGGGCATACCGGTTTTGATGCACCGCACCAGCGCCGCACTGATGGCCGCACGTTGCGAGACGTGCCTCCGGCGCCTGACGGACACCCTAGGCGCGGCGGCAATGCGGGGCACGCGGGTCGTCTCCCCGGACCAGGTCGTGGACGGCAGCCAATGGATCGATCCGATCGGGCGACCGCTCCTGCTCATCGCGCCCTCGCATGGAAGCGCCCCCGGCGCTCTCGCGGTACTGGACCCGACGACGCGTACACTGATCGCCGGCAGCCTTGCGTCGATCGACAGCGTGCCCGACATGCGCGACGCCGACGGCAAAAGCTGGCGCGGCGCCTTGGCCATGCTCGAGGCGACCCGCTGCGTACACCTCGTTCCTGCCTACGGAAAGGCCGGCAGCTGTGCGCAGATCGCCGGGCTCGATGGCTACTTTGCGGCGCTGGACAGGCGCGTGCGCGAGCTCCTCGATTCAGGCATCGGCCTGGCGGAGTTGCCCGCCCGCTGCGAGCTTCCGGAATTTGCGGGGTGGAACCGTTACGGCGAGCTGCACGTCCAGAATGCGAACCACGTGTACCTGCGGATGGAGCGTGCGTCGTTCGAGAATTGATGCTGGAACGAAACGCGTCTTCGGGAATAAGATCACGGTTTGCCCGACGAAGGAGGATTGATCGTGGATGTTCGCGCAGCAGTGGCTCACAAGGCCGGCCAGCCCCTGGTGATCGAAACCGTGCAGCTCGCGGGACCGAAAGCAGGCGAAGTGCTGGTCGAAATCAAGGCGACGGGCATCTGCCACACCGATGAATTCACGCGCAGTGGTGCCGACCCCGAAGGTTTGTTCCCTGCCATCCTAGGCCACGAGGGCGCCGGCATCGTCGTCGACGTCGGGCCCGCCGTCACGAGCCTCAAGAAGGGCGATCACGTCATACCGCTCTACACGCCCGAGTGCCGCCAGTGCAAGTCCTGCCTGTCGCGGAAAACCAACCTCTGCACGGCGATCCGCGCCACCCAGGGCAAGGGCGTGATGCCGGATGGCACCAGTCGTTTTTCGCTCGGGGGCCAACCGGTCCACCACTACATGGGCTGTTCCACATTCGCAAATTTCACCGTGCTGCCGGAGATCGCTCTTGCGAAGATTCGCGAGGACGCGCCCTTCGACAAGGTCTGCTACATCGGCTGCGGCGTCACCACCGGCATCGGCGCGGTCATCAACACGGCCAAGGTCGAGGCCGGCGCCAACGTCGTGATCTTTGGGCTCGGCGGCATCGGGCTCAACGTCGTGCAGGGCGCTCGCATGGTCGGCGCCAACATGATCATCGGGGTCGACTTGAATCCCGGGCGCGAGGCGCTCGCGCGCAAGTTCGGCATGACGCACTTCGTCAACCCGAAGGACGTCAAGGGCGATCTCGTCCCGCACCTGGTGGAGCTTACCGGCGGCGGCGCGGACTACTCGTTCGAGTGCATCGGCAACGTCGATGTGATGCGCCAGGCGCTCGAATGCTGTCATCGAGGATGGGGCGTGTCGGTGATCATCGGCGTGGCCGGCTCGGGACAGGAAATCCGCACCCGCCCGTTCCAACTCGTCACCGGTCGCGTATGGAAGGGAACGGCGTTCGGCGGCGCGCGCGGCCGGACCGACGTTCCGAAGATCGTCGACTGGTACATGGACGGCAAGATCAACATCGACGACCTCATCACCCATGTCCTGCCGCTCGACCGGATCAACGAGGGATTCGACCTGATGCACGAAGGCAAGTCCATACGCGCGGTCGTTACGTACTGACGTCTTCGACCTCGGATCCGGGCGTGGCCATCCGCAGTACGCTTTTGTTCTGTTCGAGGAGTGAGCCCTGGAGTGAAGCGTATCAACGAAGCAGTCCAATAAGCCCGGGCCGCGACGGCCGTCGACAGTGCCGATCGCGCGCCGGACCCTTTTGACCAAGGAGAGAATCGACAATGGCTACTACCATCCATCCGGCGATCGACAACGGGATCAAGCCCGCGGCAGCAAACTTCGCCGGCGGCACGCTCTATTGCAAATGCGCCGACGCCAAGGTCGCCGTGACGATCAAGGGCCAGACCGCACACAACCACGCGTGCGGCTGCACCAAGTGCTGGAAACCGGCGGGTGCGACGTTCTCTCAGGTCGCCGTCGTGCCGCGCGCCAACTTGAGCGTCACCGCCAACGGCAACAAGCTGAAAGTCGTGGATCCGAGCGCCACCATCCAGCGCTATGCCTGCACGGGCTGCGGTGTGCACATGTACGGTCGCATCGAGAACAAGGACCACCCGCTCTTCGGCCTGGACTTCGTGCACACGGAACTGTCGCCCGATTCGGGCTGGTCGCCGCCGGAATTCGCGGCTTTTGTCTCGTCCATCATCGAGTCCGGCTACGACCCCGCCAAGATGGGCGCGGTACGAAGCAGGTTGAAGGAAATCGGGCTCGAGCCGTACGATTGCCTGTCACCGCCGATCATGGACCTGATCGCAACGCACGTCGCGAAGTCGAAAGGCGTCCGCGTCAACGCTTGAAGCGGCGGCGGCTCGCCGCCGGCGTCGATTGATCGCCTGCCCGGGCGCGTTGCCGCGCCCGGGTATTCGATGGCGGTCGCGCGTACGGTCCATGGCGTGCACCGCGCTGATGGTGCTTGCGGGGCTGTGCATGGCGCCTTCTCATGCGCAGCCAAACGGTGCGGCGCTCAAGTCCATCGCGATCCTGGATTTCGATTTGCTGGACGACCAGCGCGAGCTTGCCCCGGCCACGGTCGAATACCAGCGCCTGCGCTCGATTCGCGACCAGATGGAGGATGAGTTCGACCGCAAGGCGCTCTATCGCGTCGTGGACCGGACGCCGGTCTTGGCGTCGATCGAGAAAAATCGGACCGACGCGCAGCTCTACGCCTGCAACGGCTGCGAGCTCGAAATCGCCCGCGCACTGCACGCGGATCGCGTCCTGGTCGGCTGGGTCCAGAAGGTCAGCAACCTGATTCTCAACATCAACATCCGCATCGAAGATGTGGCCACCGGCGACGTACTCCTCGTCAAGTCGGTGGACCTCCGCGGGAATACCGACGAAACCTGGCGAAGGGGTGTGAGCTACCTGGTGCGCGCGATGGTCGATGCCGGGCAAGGCAACCGCTGACTGCCTGAGCTGCGCTCTACACCCCAGGGGTGATCGCCGGCCGGCCTGTCGACCGGTCACCTCAAGGGAAAATTCGCATGATCCGCCGAGAAAAGTCAGGCGCCGGAATGCCGGCGCTGCGCGATACTCCTTTGCACAGGGACGGGTAATCGCCCGGAGGAAACAAGGCGTTGAAAGTCGCAATTGCTTTGACTTACGAACGTTTCCTGCGCAGGCCGATGCCTAGGGTCCTTGCCAGGAGAAAAACATGAAGAAGTCCTTTTCGTATCGCATGGCGTTCGCCGCGGTTGGCCTCGGGCTCGCAGCGATTACGCAGGTCAGCGACGCCGCGCTCGATCGCGCCGGCGCAAGTGAACCCACAACGACGTTCGGAAGCGAACAGGTTGCAACCGCCACCGAGTCGCGCCGTGTCGTCCATGGTCCGACGTTCACGCT
>Ga0070665_100002313_pt1 | contig 21152 bp, 20 predicted proteins | sample KBSS13metaG_FD_65862 | JGI IMG/M metagenome (GOLD analysis project Ga0070665, IMG submission 65862) | Switchgrass rhizosphere microbial communities from Kellogg Biological Station, Michigan, USA - KBS S1-3 metaG | ecosystem: Host-associated > Plants > Roots > Rhizosphere > Soil ...
GAGCATTGCCAGCGCGCATGGTCACGCCTTGCTCGGGGCGTTCCTGCGCCTCTCTGGCGTCGAACCGAAGGCGCTCGCCCCCTCCGCTTGACTCCGTGCGAAACGTTCCTTACACGTTCCGCAAACGTTCCACGGGAGGGACTTGGAATGCTCACGCGCAAGCAACATGAGCTGCTTCTCTATATCGACCAGCGTCTCAACGAGACCGGCATTTCCCCTTCTTTCGAGGAGATGAAGGAAGCGCTGGACCTCAAGTCCAAGAGCGGCGTCCACCGGCTGATCTCTGCCTTGGTCGAGCGCGGCTTCATCCGCCGTCTGCCCAACCGGGCGCGCGCGCTCGAGGTCCTGAAAATTCCCGAGGCGAGCAAGAGCATGCCCGAGAAGGCTCCGGTCGTGCCGCCGCGGGCCGCCAATGATGATGTGATCGAACTGCCTTTGCATGGCCGGATCGCGGCCGGTACGCCGATCGAGGCGCTGCAGGGCACCGACACCCTCCCCGTCCCTGCCGCTTTGCTCGGCCCGGGCGAGCATTATGCGCTTGAGGTCGCCGGCGATTCGATGGTCGAGCTTGGCATTCTCGATGGCGATTATGCATTGATCCGCAAGGCGAACACCGCCCGCGACGGCGAGATCGTGGTCGCGCTGGTCAACGAGGAAGAGGCGACGCTGAAGACGCTGCGCCGCGAGGGCCAGATGATCCGCCTCGACCCGGCCAACCGCCTCTATGATCCGCAACGCTACCGGCCTGAGCAGGTGCAGATTCAGGGCCTGCTGGCGGGACTGTTGCGGCGGTATTGAGCGAGAGCCCTCTTCCCTTGATGGGCGGGGCTCCAAGAAGCGAGATGGAAACATATGGCCCGCCTGAACTATGTCGAGCTGACCGCCTTCGACGTGCCCGCCGCCAAGCGTTTCTACGAAGCGGCGTTCGGCTGGACGATGACGAGCTTCGGGCCGACCTATGCCGCGACCATGACTGGCGACACCGATATCGGCATTCAGGGCGACAGCGCCGAGGCGATCGGCGCGCCCTTGCCGGTGATCGACGTGGACGATCTCGAGGCGGCGATGGCCTCGGTGCTCGATTCCGGCGGAACTTTGGCCAAGCCGATCTTCGCCTTTCCGGGCGGGCGGCGCTTCCATTTCCTTGATCCGGGCGGGAATGAGCTGGCCTGCGTGCAGGCCGATCCGGCGCACTGAGCCGGCGTTAGAGCCGCTGGTACATCACCAGCACGTCAACCTCACCGAGGGTGGGATGGCGGAAGGCGCCGGGCATGCGGCCTGCGGTCTTGAAGCCGAGCCGGTGCCAGAGGCGCACCGCACGCTCGTTGGTGCTGACCACGAAATTGAACTGCATGGCGGCAAAGCCCCGCGCCCGCGCTCGCTCCAGCGAGTCTTGGCAGAGCGCGGCACCAACGCCGCGGCCGCCCGCGTCGCCCGCCACCATATAGCCCGTATTGGCGACATGGCCGCCGCCGCCAAGATGATTGGCGCGCATAAAATAGGTGCCGAGAATGCGGCTCTCCTCCTCCAGCACGAAAACCTCGCGGTCCGGCGCGAACCAATAGGCCAAAGCCTGCTCGCGGCTCATATCTCGGGGCAAGGCCCAGGTCTCGCCGGCGCGGGCCACCGGGTCGATGATCGCCCAGATGGCGTCATGATCGGCGGCGGTGGCGGGGCGGATCGGCATGAGGCGGCACTGGACCGGCGGGCTTGCCGAGGCAAGCGCTCAGGCGGCTCGAGTCGTGTCGAAGAGGATGTTGAGACGCGGCACCGGGTCCGGATTGTGGGCCGAGTGAATTTTCGACGTGTCGATCTGCCAGGCCTCGCCGGGCCTGAGGTTCCGGCTCTCGCCATCGAGCACCAGCGCGGCGCCCGGGCCCGACGCGAGGATGATCTGGTAGCGGCGGCGTTGGATGCCGTCATGGCCGTCCGCATGAGGCGCGACCCCGCGGCCGGGCGGCAATTTGCCGACGCGGGCATAGTCCAGGGCGCCTTTGTCGCCGAACTCGCGACCGGCGCGCGCGTGAACCTGCTCGATCAAGGCCCAGGTTGCGGGCAATCGCTCGACCTGTCGCCGCCCGCCGTCCGGGCCGAGCAGGGGCACGAGCAGATCGGCATCGCCTTGGAGCGCGAGCCAGTGGAGACCAGGTAGAAGTGCGAGCTCGGCCAAGGCCGCGCCGGTCTCGAGGCCGGCGGCGATGAGAATGAATCTTTCCACGCCGGCTTCACTGCGCTGCCCATGGATGGCTGGCAACACGTTCGGCGACGGTGGTGACGGCGGGCGGGTCGCCGAGATGGATGGAGAGGCCGCCGGTCCGACGGAGGAAGGCCCGGTCCGCCCGGAGCCAGCGCGGAGCGCAGCCGCGCGGCAGGTCCCGGTCGGCGACGATGATGTCGGCGGCGGCGCAGGCCCGGATCATGTCCGGGAAGGCGACGAGGTGGCGGCTGCGCGTCGCCAACAACTGCCAGCGCCGCCCGTCGCGCTCTATGGTGGCGGTGCACAGCGCGTCGCTGCAGGCGGCGTTGGGAAGCGCCTCGATGTCGAGGAAATCGGGCTCGTTGCCGCCCGCCTCGGCGAGCGTGTCGCGAACATAGTCGCCGGCCCGGCTGCGCAATATGGCAAGGCGGCCGTCTTCGGTGCGGAGGGCGAGATGGCGGCCGTCGCCGGTGACGATCAGGTCCGGGGCCGGCGTCAACAAGGCCCAGAGCGCGCCGACCGCGACTGGGATCATGCCCCAGCGCCGCCATCTGGTGCGCCAGAGGCATATCCAGAGGCCGCCGGCCATCATCAAAGTAAAGGCGGCGGTCGGCATTGCGGGCAGCAATGCGACCGCACCCGGGGCGGCGGCGGTGGTGTGGGCAAGCCAGAGCAGCAAAGCGAGCGCCTGGCCGGTCAGCCACCAGAAGGGTGCGCCGAGTCCGATCGTGTCGAACAGCAAGGCCAGCGCCTCGAGCGGCATGATGATGAAAGTGGTCAGCGGGATGGCGACGACATTTGCGAGGGCGCCGTAGAGGCCGGCCTTGTGGAAATGGAAAAGCGCGATCGGCATGAGGGCCAGCTCGACGGCCAGGCCCGTGAGCATCAGGCCGAAGATGAAACGGCCAACGCGCAAGGGCCAGAACTCGTCGCGGCGCGAGACCCAGGCCTGGACGCGCGGGTTTTCGTGCAGGGCGATGATCGCGACAATGGCCGCGAAGCTCATCTGGAAGCTCGCGCCCGGCAGGCTCTCCGGCCAGAGCAGTAAGACAAGGAGCGCGCCGACGGCGACGAGCCGCAAAGTCAGTGCCTCCCGCCCGAGCACGATGCCGAGCAGCACGAGGAGGGCGGCGATGCAGGAGCGGACCGTCGGCACCTCCGCCCCGGTGAGCAGGGTATAAGCGACGCCCGCCAGCGCCCCCGCGGCGGCGGCAACCAGGATCAGGCGGAAGCGGAGCGCCAGCGCGGGGCTCAACGCCAGCAATTTCAGGGTCAGCAGCATCACCGCGCCGACCACCGCAGTCAGGTGGAGGCCGCTGACCGAGAGCAGATGGGCGAGACCCGAGCGGCGCATCGCCTCCGCATCCGCCTCGGGAATGCCAAACTGGTCGCCCGTAGCGAGGGCGGCGGCGATCCCCCCTTCCCCATTACTGCCGAGCGTTTCGCGGACATGGGCCGACAGTGACTGCCGCCAGCCGGCGATCCGGGCGGAAAGGCTTTGGCCTGCAGGCGCGGCGGTCACCGATATGTCGAGCGCGCGCCCGGTGCCGCCGATCTGCTGGAACCATGCCGCGCGCGAGAAATCATAGCCGCCAGGCACGGCCATGGGCGCGGGCGGCATGATCCAGGCACGCAGGCTGATCGTCGCGCCGGGCACCAGGCCTTCGGGGACCTTGTCGCGGTCAACTTTGACCCGGAGGCGGACCGGCTGCCCCTCGCCCGTCGGCCTGACGACGAGCCGCACCGCCTCTTCGGCGGCCAGCATCTGCACGCTTTCGACATTGGCATTGAGCTGCTGCAGCCCCTCGCGCTCGATCCGGGGCGCCGCCGTCTGCTCGGCACGCCACCAGATCAGGGCGCAGCCCAAGGCGGCGGCCAAGCTGAAGATGGCAAGCGCCCTGCCCCAGCGCGTGCCGCCCGCCGACGCGAGAAAGCCGAGCGTGGCGCCGACGGACAGGAACAGGAAGGCCGCCCAAGCCGTCCAGTCCGGCAGGAAGAACCAGGCCGCGATGCCGGTCAGGAGGCCGACGGGCAGCCAGAGCGGCAGCTGCGCGCGCTCGGCCTCGAACAATGCCTCCAATCTGGCGGAAAAGCGGGAAAAGCCCGTCTCGGCCTGGTCCGCCTCCCCTCTTGGTGGCGGCGCTTCGCCTATGCTAGGGGCCCTCGCGTGACTGGCCGCCATGCGCCTGTTGTTGGAGATTAGACGCGTGAGCGCAAGCCAAGTTGTAACCAGATTCGCTCCATCCCCCACGGGCTTCCTGCATATTGGTGGCGCCCGGACCGCGCTCTTCAACTGGCTCTATGCCCGCCACCATGGCGGCCGCTTCCTGCTGAGGATCGAGGACACGGACAAGGCGCGCTCCACCCAGGCGGCGATCGACGCGATTCTCGACGGCATGACCTGGCTCGGCCTGGACTGGGACGGCGAGGCGCATTTCCAGTCCGAATATGCCGACCGCCATGCCGAGATCGCGCATCAGCTGCTGGCGCATGGGCAGGCTTATAAATGCTGGATGACCCAGGAGGAGCTGGCCGCGCAGCGCGAGGCGGCGCAGGCGGAGCGGCGGCCCTTCCGAATCCGCAGCCCCTGGCGCGATCGTGGCACCGAGGGCGAAGGCGGCTATGTGGTTCGGCTGAAGGCACCGCAGGAGGGCGAGACCGTCATCGACGACCTCGTCCAGGGCAAGGTGACCGTCCAAAACGCCGAGATTGACGATTTCGTTCTCCTCCGCTCGGACGGGTCGCCCACCTACATGCTCGCCGTGGTGGTCGACGATCATGATATGGGCGTCACCCATGTGATCCGCGGCGACGACCATCTCAACAACGCCTTCCGCCAGCTGGTGATCATCCGCGCGATGGGCTGGGCGGAGCCGGTCTACGGTCACGTGCCGCTGATCCACGGCGCGGACGGGGCGAAGCTCTCCAAGCGCCACGGCGCGCTCGGCGCCGAGACCTATCGCGACGAGCTCGGTATCCTGCCCGAGGCTCTGTTCAACTATCTGCTCCGGCTGGGCTGGGGCCATGGCGACGACGAGATCATCTCCCGAACGCAGGCGACCGAGTGGTTCGACGCCGACGGGATCGGCAAATCGCCCTCGCGTTTCGACCTCAAGAAGCTCGAGAATCTCAACGGCCATTATCTGCGCGAGGCCGAGCCGGCGCGCTTGGCGGCCTTGGTCGCGCCAAAAATTCCGGGCGCGGACGTTGGCCTGCTGGAGCGCGCCATGCCGGTGCTCACGCCGCGCGCGAAGGACGTGAACGAGCTGGCGGAGGGCGCGGCCTTCCTGTTCAAATCGGTCCCGCTTGACATGGATGAAAAAGCAGCCTTGCTGCTCGCAGGAGACGCACGGGACCTGCTCGGCCGCGTCCACCAGGCGCTCTCTGCCGTGAGCGACTGGACGGTCGAGGCGACGGAGCAGGCAGTGCGAGAGGTGGCTGAAACGTCCGGCGTGAAGCTGGGCCAGGTGGCGCAGCCGTTGCGGGCCGCGCTGACCGGCCGGGCGACCTCGCCGGGAATTTTCGATGTGCTGGTGCTGCTGGGACGGGAAGAAAGCCTCGCCCGGATCGCCGATGCGCAGACTGGGAAGGACATTTAGATGGCGGGCAAGGCCTCACTCACGCTCGGCGGCAACGCACATGATTACGACACGCTCTCCGGCTCGGTGGGCCCGGACGTCATCGACATCCGCAAGCTCTATGCCGATACCGGCGCCTTCACCTACGATCCGGGTTTTACTTCCACTGCCTCCTGCCGGTCGGAGATTACCTATATCGACGGCGATGCGGGCATCCTCCTCCATCGTGGCTATCCGATCGACCAGCTGGCCGAGCAGTCCAGCTTCATGGAGGTCTGCTACCTGCTGCTGAACGGCGACCTGCCTGACCAGGCGGAGCTGGACGGCTTCACCCGCACGATCACCCGCCACACCATGCTGCACGAGCAGCTGGCGACCTTTTATCGCGGCTTCCGGCGCGACGCCCACCCGATGGCGATCATGTGCGGTGTGGTCGGCGCGCTCTCGGCTTTCTATCACGACAGCAGCGACATCACCGATCCGAAGCAGCGAATGATCGCCTCGCACCGGCTGATCGCCAAGATGCCGACGATCGCGGCCATGGCCTATAAATATTCGGTCGGGCAGCCCTTCATCTATCCGAACAACGACCTCAGCTACACGGGCAACTTCCTGCGCATGACCTTCGGCGTTCCCGCCGAGCAATATGTCGTCAACCCGATCATTGAGCGGGCGCTGGACCGAATCTTCATCCTCCATGCCGATCACGAGCAGAACGCCTCGACCTCTACGGTCCGGCTCGCCGGCTCGTCGGGCGCCAACCCCTTCGCCTGCATGGCCGCGGGCATTGCCTGCCTCTGGGGTCCGGCCCATGGCGGCGCCAACGAGGCGGCGCTCAACATGCTGCGCGAGATCGGGCGGCCCGAGCGGATCCCGGAATATATCGCCCGCGCCAAGGACAAGAACGACCCTTTCCGGCTGATGGGCTTCGGACACCGGGTCTACAAGAATTTCGACCCGCGCGCGAAGGTGATGCAGGCGACGGCCGCGGAGGTGCTAAAGGAGCTTGGCATTTCCGATCCGGTGCTCGACACCGCGCAGGAGCTCGCCGCGATCGCGCTCAAGGACGAATATTTCATCGAGAAGAAGCTCTACCCGAATGTGGACTTCTATTCGGGCGTGATCCTGAACGCGATCGGCTTCCCGACCGAGATGTTCACTGCCCTCTTCGCACTCGCCCGCACCGTCGGCTGGGTGGCGCAGTGGAACGAGATGATCTCCGACCCCGACCAGAAGATCGGCCGCCCGCGCCAGCTCTATATCGGCGAAACGCAGCGCGACTACGTGCCGGTGGGCCAGAGATAGGCCTTTGGCAAGCGAGCCGGCCAGCGTCGACACCGCGCCCCCGGGCCTCGCCCGGTGGGTGGTGGTCTTCGCCTTCCTGCTAAGCGTGTTCGCGCTCGCCGCCGGGCTGTTGCTCGACGACCCGGCGGAATGGGTGGCGGACAGGTTGGCGCCCTGGCCGATCCTGGTGCTGGCAGTCCTGACCTTCGCCTTGATGATCCTCGGACGGGTGCGCGGCGTGCCGGCGCCGGCGCCTTTCTCCTCCGCCGCCCAGCGATTCTTCTGGGTGGCGCGCTTCGCCTTTGCCAGCGCGGCGATCGTCCTGTTGCTGGTCTGGATCGGGCCGTGGATCGGAGGGCTCAAGATCGCGCGGGAGCTCTTCCAGGGCGTGCTGCTGGTCGTCGTGCTCGGCGTGGTGCTCGGCCTGATCGGCAGCTGCCTGGCCAATCTGCTCCGCAGCCTGAGAGGCGGAAACTGACCCCGCGCTGGCTTGGCTGGGCGACCCTGGCGGGCGGCACCGCGGTCATGGTGCTCGCGATCTGGGTCGCGGCGCTCGTCGAGCACCTCATCGGCCACCTGAGCAACGGTGCGGTCCTCTGGACGTTCGCCATCCTGCTCGGCTGCGGGCTGCTCGCCATGGTCATCCGGATCGTGCGCGGCGGCAGCCTGGCTGATCTTGGTCCCGGCTGGGTGCTGAGCGCCTGGTTCCTGGTCCGCTTCGCCGCCATTCCGGCGACCTTCCTGCTTGCCTTGTTCTGGCTGGTCGCCTCCGTGATCGGGCTCGAGGCCGCAGGTACGCTGGGCGAGGCCACCTTACTGACGCTGCTGTTCGCCGCCGCGATGATCATGCTGACCTCGGCCATGGTCGATCTGGCCGCGGCGATCAAAGGCCCTGGGCAAAGCCCGCCTTCAGACGGCTGAGCATCGCGACGGCAAAGTGAAGGTGAAGCGCGCACCCTGTCCCGGCGCGCTGTCGACGGCGATGTCGCCGCCCATGGCCCGCGCGAGGCGGCGCGCGATGTAGAGACCGAGGCCGGTGCCGCCCGGCTCGGTCGGGTCGACCCGCTCGAATTTGCCGAAAATGCGGTCCTGGTCCTCCGCGGCGATGCCCTTGCCCTGGTCGGCGACGATCAAGGCGGCGAGATCGCCCTCCTGCTCGCAGCGGACCCAGACCTGGCTGCCCTCGGGCGAATAGCGGACCGCATTGGCGATCAGGTTCATCATGATCTGCAACGTGCGGGTGAAATCGCCGGTCGCGGGAAGGTTCTCGTCGCTGGCCGGCGCGTCGATCGTGACCCGGCGATCCGCGGCGCGGACGGCAAGCAATCCGGCGGCGCGGCGGGCTAGGTCGGCAAGGTCGATCGGCTCCGCGTCGGGCCGGAAATCGGAGCGTTCGACCGCCTGCAGGTCGACCAGATCGTCGACCAGAGCGAGCAGATGCCGGCCCGCCGTGGCGATGTCCTCGGCATAGCCGGCATAATCCCGGCGCAAAGGACCCTCGGGCTGGGCGCGGAGCCGCTCGGCATTGTCGATGATATGGGCAAGCGGGCTGCGCAGCGCCTGGTCGAGGCGGTCGCCAAAGGCAGACGCCTCGCGCGCCTTGGCCTGGACCTGCGCCTCGCTGTCGGGCGCGGCCTCGACCTCCGCCGAGGCGCCGCCCCGGAAACCGGCAAAATTGCCGGCGCCGTCGATCAGGGGGACGCCGGAGAGCAGATAACGGCCTTGCCGGCCGCCGCGAAGCTCGGCGTATTGCCCGTCAAAAGCACGATGCTCGGCCAGAGCGGTGAGGATCGGCAGGCCGCCATCCGCATCTTCGAGGAAGCGAAACAGGCGGGTAAGCTGCTTGCCTAGATAGGCGGCGGGCGTGCTGCCGATCGCGGCGGCGGCGCCGAGCGACAAAGCGGTAACGCGGAGTCGGTCGTCCGTCTCCCAGGTCCAGTCCGCGGCGGCGCGCAGAAAATCGGCCTCGCGTTCGCGCAAAGGCGCCTGCGCGGGCGGGCGCGGCGGGCGCTGGGTCCAGCCGGTGATGGCGAGCATGACCTCGCGGCCTTCCGGCTCGGCCCGCACCCAGAGATCGAGGTCCTGCTCGCCATCGGCGGCGACGGCGGCACGCGAGACAGTGATGCCGAGGCGCTGGGCGAGCCGGGCGAGCGCGGCGATCTGCGGGACGGCGAGCACGCCGCCGCTGCTGCCGCCGGCCTGGGCTTGGAGCGCGGCGAGCGGCGGGTCGGCCTCGATCAGGCGCCCGTCCGCGTCGAGTCGGCCGGCGACGACATCGCTGTCCGAGGGTGCCGCGCTGCTCATGACGCCTCGGCGGCGGGACGGGCCCGGGTCGAGACCCGGGCGATGGCGGCGCGATAGCCTGGGGAGGCGCGCCAGAGCCGGAGCACCTCTTCGGCTGAAGCGCGGTCGAGGCTGTCGTAAAGTTCGAGCTGGCTGGCGGTGGCGTCGCCTTCCGTGCCGGAGAGGAAGGGGCCATGGCTGTTGGCGAGCAGCAGAATGGCGGCCGCCGCCTCGCGCTCCAGGCCGGCGGCGCGCAGCAAGATGGCGGGACCGCGGCCGCGCGGATCGGCGATCACTTCCCAGGCGGCAGCATAATCCAGCCCGGAAAGCGTGGCGGCGCCGGCGATGAAGAGCGGCAGCATGCCTTCGGAGAGGATGCGGACCAGCAGGGCGTCGTCAAGCCGGCCCATTGCCGCGAGGCGCTTCGACAGGCGGGTGGCATGCGCCTCGAGGATCGTCCCCTCGTCATGGCCGGCGATGAGGGCGCTGCCGGCTTCCTCGATAATGCCGTCGACGGCGGAGAGGCCGTGTTGCTGAACGATATAGTGGCGGAGTGAAGCGGCCACGAGCCAGACGAGCTTGTGCTGGAGCTCGGCGGGCAGCTCAACCTGGCCCATGTCGGGCTCCTGGAAGCGGTCGAAGCGGCGGCTGCGGGCGATGACCAGCTCCATCGCTTCGGCGGCAACGGCTTCGTCGGCATCGCGGACCAGCTCAAACAGCAAGTCTTGGCCCTCGGCTGGGGCATGGGCCTTCCAGAAGCGATGCTCCTCGACGCGTCGGACGAGGACATTGCCAAGGTCGGCGTCGCGCAGCACCTGGGCGCGCTCGAGGATGGGCAGGGCTATCGGCACGCGGGCCGAGGAAAGTGCTGCGTGAACCGCGGGATAGGCCTCAAACTTCACGGCCAGCCTGACGCGCAGATCATCTTCGATCGAATGGATCAGGCGGGTAAGCAAAGCGGCGGCGGTGAGCCTCTGCCACTCGCTCAGCCGGGCGGCGTCGGGCAGCAGAAGGTCGGTCGCGGCGACGGCAAAGCGCTCCCGGGCCGCGGCCAGCAGCAGGCGCGCAGCATCGCTCTGTCTTCCCCGCCCGTTCGATCCGGCTTCGGCCATGCACTGTCTCTATGCCACGCAGGGTTAAAGCGGCGCTAATCCTGAACGCGCGCGGGCGCGGTATTCGTCCGCTAAATCACGTCCGGCGGGCCGGGCCGTGCGTGGACCTGATGCTGCGCCCAGAAGAAGGAGGCGGCTGCATAGGCGCACAGGATCATGAACCCCGCGGGCCAGAGTCCGAAGAAAGCGAAAGGCACGAGCAGCCAAATCATGCCCCGGCGCTCGGCAAGCAGCACGGCGCCGGGCACGCGCCCGCGTCCGGTCTCGACAATCAGGGCGTAGAGGAAGGCGAGCGTCACGAAAGGCAGCAGCGCCATGCCCCAGCCATAAGCGGGCACGAGCCGGTAGGCGAAGATAATGAACGCGGCGGCGGTGAAGAGCGGGATCAGATAGGCCCACCAGCTCTGGCGGATGCCGCTCTGCATGCGCAATCGCGCCAGCCGGGTGGCGATGCCCTCCAGCGGCGTGGCGGCGAGCAATTTGATCAGGCCGACCCAATACCAGCCCACGTAGAAAGCGGCGGCGCCGAGGCCGGTGAGCAGGGCCGCGCCGAGGCCGATCAGCTGCGGCGAGAGCGGGCTGCCGATCAGTAACATCGTCACCAGCCGCTCGATCGGCGCGAGCAGATAGTCGGACCAGCTGTAATTGGCGGTGTCGGCGCCGGCGATGATCCGCCGCTCCAGCTCATCCAGATCCTGGTCCCGGTCGAGGATCGCGACCGAGGCCGCCCCGTCCGCCTCGACATGGCCGGCGCCGGCCTGGAGCGTGCGGCGGAGCAGGGTCGATTGCAGGTCCCAGTCGCGCAGCATGCCCGCCGTCTCGCGCAGCATGCCGCCGTCGATGGCGGCGAGGCCGGCCCAGCGGGATTCGGAGTCGATCCGCTCGTACAGCTCACCATGCGCGCCCTCGGGCACGGTCAGTACCTTGTGCCCCTCCTCGGCGGCCAGGCGGGCCTGCTGGGCGGCGGGGACCACCGCGCCGTCGCCGACGAAGAGCAGACGGTCGAACGGGTCGATGGCCTCTGCCGCCTCCTCGGCGGTGCGGACAAGCTTCACCGGCACCCGGTCGCGGCGCAGGCGCTCGATCGCGGCGGACAAGGCCGCGGGCAGCCGCTCGACGAATATGACGACGGGATTGGCGCCCGCGGAGGCGGCGAGCCGGGCCTGCCGCTCGATCACCGTGCGGCCGGCAAGCGGCAGGGTCGCGCGCAAATGGCCCGGCTCCCCCGATTCATGATAAGCCGCTATCAGCGCCGCCAGCGCCACTTCATACCCTCCGCTCGGGGCGGACCCTAGGCAGGCGGCAAGCTTATTGCAAAGCGGTTTGGCTCAGCTCTGGGCGAATTCGTCGAGCGCGAAGGTGATCTTGCGGAGAACCACGGGGTCGCCGGGCGCGCCGTTCTGCGCCTCGTCGGCCAAGGCGATCAGGCCGACCGCGCCGAAGCTGGCCGCGATGCTCTTGAGACGGGCCGCGGCAATCTCCCAATTGGCGTCGCAGCGCGAGCGGCCGAGCAGGTCGAGCTGGCGCGCGACGCTCTCGACGAACGCGCCTTTCAGCTCCGCCATCAAGACGGGGTCGCTGCCGACAGCGGCGGCGAGCGATGCGTTCAATGCTCCGGGATCAAAGGCCATGCTCGGCGGATAAGACCAACGGAGTTAACGAGGCGTTTCATCTCCGCCCCATTCTGGTACAAAGCGGCAACCAATGAGGGGCGGGTCATGAGTGTGACGAGCGTGGAAGCGCAGGTTCAGGACAGCGAAAGCGGCTGGGTGACCACGCCGCAGCCGGCCCCCCAGATCATCGAGGACAGCTTCCGGATCGAGGATATCGAGGCAGAGCCCGAGGTCTCAGACTTTGGCCACAAGCTGCTGGCAGGATTGCTGATTGTTCTGAGCCTGGCCTGGGTCGGCGGTTCGATCTACGCGCTCACGCTCGCCAATCCCGGAGCGGATCTACAGGGTTGGATCGGCTTGGCCGGGACCTTCGCGGCGCCGCTCGCCCTGTTCGCTTTGCTCTGGCTGTTGTTCGGCCGCACCGGCCGGCGCGAAACGCAGCGTTTCACCAGCGCGGTGACCGCGATGCGCAGCGAGAGCCAGGCGCTGGAGGCGATTCTCGCCTCGGTCGCGGCGCGGATTGAGGCCAATCGCGCGGCGCTCAGCGACGAAGCGGCGCGGCTGATGACGCTCGGCGACGAAGCCTCGGACCGGATCGGCAGGGTCACCGCCACCCTCGCCCGCGAGAGCAATGAGCTGGACCGCAAGGCCACCGCGCTCGACATGGCGGCCGAGGCCGCGCGGATCGACGTCGGCGTGCTGATGAGCGACCTGCCCCGGGCCGAGGCGCAGGCGCGCGCCGCCGCGGAAGCGATGAAGCAGGCCGGCCTTGCCGCTCATGAACAGGCCGGGGCGCTGGAGAGCCAGCTGGCTGCCCTCGCCGCCAAAGGGCGCGAGGCGGACGAGGTGACCGGCGGCGCGGCTCAGCGTCTCGGCGCCCATGTTGCCCGGATCGAGAGCAGCGCGGACGCGGCGACGGCGCGGATGAACGAGGCCGCGACGCAGATGGAGGCGGCGGTGGACGGCTCCATGGCCAAGGCGGCCGAGGCGGTCGACATGGCGCGCTCGGGGCTCGAGGCGCAGGGCCAGGCGATGCTGGCGATGGTCGAGCAAAGCAAGGCCGCCTTCGAGGAGGCGGGCGCCGAGACCACGAAAGCCCTCGCGGAACGGCTCGACATGGCCGGGCGCAAGATAGAGATGCTGGCCGGGCGGCTGGCCAGCCAGGATGCGGCGAGCCGGACCCTGCTCGGCGGCATGACTCGCCAGCTGGACGAGATCGGCACGCAGATCGCCCATATCGGCGACAGCGGCGACCGGCAGAATGCCCGGCTCACCCAGTCGATGGACTTGCTGAAGGCCAATGCCGGCGGCCTGCTGCGCGAAATCGCGCAGGGGGAGGCGCAATCGGCGGCGCTCACCCAGCGCGCCGAAGCGCTCGGCGCGGCTCTGGCCGACGTCACCCAGAAGCTCCGCGACGAAATGCCACCAGCTATGGCGGGGATCGAAATCCAGTCCGAGCGGACGGCGGCCTCTGCGGGCGCCGTGGTCGAGCAGATGGCGGTCATGGAAACCGCCGCCAATGCTGCTGCTGCCAAGGTGGAGGCGACCGAGGCCAGCCTGGCCCGGCAGCAGGAGGCGCTGAACGCGTTGCTTGCCACCCTGACCGAAGGCACGCGCGAGGCCGAAGAGAAGATGCTGGCGCTGGGCGCCGCGGTCGGCGAGGCCGACAATGCGGCGGCGCAGCTGGTCCGCGAAACGGGCCCGGAGCTGGTCGACACGCTCGTGCGCGTGCGCGACGCCGCCAACCAGGCCGCCACGCATGCCCGCGAGGCGATCGCCGCGGTGATCCCGGACAGCGTGCTCGCTCTGGTCGACGCCAGCCGGAACGCGCTGGGCGAGGCGCTGGACGAGCCGGTGAAGGAGAAGATCGCCGAGATCGGCAACGCCTCGCACATGGCGCTGGCGACGGCCAAGGCGGCGAGCGAGCGGCTCACCCGCCAGCTGCTCACCATCGGCGAGACCGCGGCGGCGATCGAGCAGCGTATCGCCGAGGACAGGGCCGAGCGCGAAGAGCGCGAGGCGGGCGAGCTGTCCCGCCGCGTTGCCCTGATCATCGATGCGCTCAACTCGACCGCGATCGACGTCTCCAAGATCCTCTCCAACGAGGTCAGCGATGCGGCCTGGGCCGCCTACCTGAAAGGCGACCGGGGCGCCTTCACGCGGCGCGCCGTCAGGCTGCTGGAATCGGGGGAGGCGCGCGAAATCCATCGTTACTATGAGGAGGAGCCGGACTTCCGCGACCAGGTGAACCGCTACATCGCCGATTTCGAGACCATGCTCCGCGCCGTGTTAAGCAGCTCGGGGGGCAATGCGGTGGCGATCACCTTACTGTCGTCGGACATGGGCAAGCTGTATGTGGCTTTGGCCCAGTCGATCGAGCGGTTGAGGAAGTAGCCCTTCATCCAGCGCTCCGGCCTTCGCCGGAGCACGGGTTGGAGGAAAAGCTGTTTCGTACTTCGGCGAAGGCCGGAGCGCTGGCCGCCTTATCTTACCGATTCAACCAGTCGATATCCTCGACCCTGACCCACCCGAAGACGTAATTGGCGACATAGAGCCCGGTCAGCACCGCGCTCAGGATGGTCGCGCGCAAGGCCGCCTTGCCGAAGCTGAAGCGGTGCGGCGCGCTCTCGGCATGGCCGGGGGCCGCCTTCACCCCCTCCTCTTCCGCCGTGCGCACGCCGAAGGGCAGCACCAGAAACAGCGATAGCGTCCAGAACAGGATGTAGATGGCGAGGATCGAGGTGATCTTCATGCCGTCAGACCCGAATGAAGAGGACGGAGACGACGGGCTTCTTGCCGGTCCAGTCGGTGGCGACGCGGCGCACGGCCAGGCGAACGGCCTCGCGGAGCTTCTCCTCATTGCCGGCGCCCTTGGCGGCAGCGTCGACCGCGGCGTGACAGGCCTCTCCGAGAAAAGCCTCGCGATCCTCCTCGACCGGAATGCCCTCTAGGCTGATTTCGACATCGCCCCGGACGCGGTCGTCATCGTCCAACGCCACCGCGACCGAGATCAGGCCGGAGGTGGCGAGCCGGCGGCGCTCATTCATCGTCGCGCCGTCAGCGGCCAGGATCACGTCGCCGTCTAGAATGAGCCGTCCAACCCGCTCTTCGGAAAGCTTTTCCGGGCCGTTGGGGGCAAGCCGGATCAGGTCGCCATTTTTCTGGACGATGCCGTGCGGAATGCCGCGGGCGCGGGCGAAGCGCGCCTGCTCCATCATATGCCGCATCTCGCCATGGACGGGCACGATGATCTGGGGCCGGATCCAGTCATACATGGCGGCGAGCTCGGGCCGGCCCGGATGGCCGGAGACATGGACCGGCGCCTGCCGGTCGGTGATCATCTCGATGCCGCGCGAGGCCAATTCGTTCTGGATGCGGCCGATCGCGATTTCGTTGCCCGGGATCTGCTTGGAGGAGAAGACGACCAGATCGCCCCGCTCCAGGCTCAATTTGTGCTGGTCGAAGGCGATCCTGGCCAAAGCGGCACGTGGCTCCCCCTGCCCGCCCGTGGCGATGATCATCACTTCGCGCCGCGGCAATTTCATCGCTTCGTCGAAGTCGATAATCGGAGGGAAATCCGTGAGATAGCCGACGCTTTTCGCAACGCGCAGAATGCGGTCCAGCGAGCGGCCGGCGACACAGACCTGGCGCCCCGTATCCTGCGCGACATGGCCGAGTGTCTTCAGCCGCGCCGCGTTCGAGGCGAAGGTCGTGACAAGCACGCGGCAGTCGGCATCCTGGATGACGTCGTCCAGGCCCCGGCGGACGCCGAGTTCGGAACCCGAGGGCGCCTCCTGAAAGACATTGGTCGAATCGCAGACCAGCGCGAGCACGCCCCGATCGCCGATCGCGCGCAATTCCGCCTCGGTCGACGGGTCGCCGAGCTGCGGCGTGTCGTCCAGCTTCCAGTCGCCAGTGTGGAATATCCGCCCGTAAGGCGTGTCGATCAGCAGCGCATTGCCCTCGGGGATCGAATGGGCGAGCGGGATATATTTGAGGCCGAACGGGCCAAGCCTGAAGTCGCCGAGCATCTCGATCGTCTTCAGCTCGACCTCATTGCTCAGCCCCTCCTCCTCCAGCTTGCCGGCGATCAGGCCGGCAGTGAAGGGCGTCGCATACAGCGGCACGCCGAGCTCGTGGGCGAGATAGGGGATCGCGCCGATATGGTCCTCATGGCCATGCGTCAGGACGATGCCGAGCAGGTCGGCCTTGCGCTCCTCGATGAAGGCGAGATCGGGCAGGACCAATTCGACGCCCGGATAATAAGGATCGGCGAAGGTCAGGCCGAGATCGACCATCAGCCATTTGCCCTCGCAGCCATAGAGATTGACGTTCATGCCAATCTCGCCCGAGCCGCCGAGCGCGAGAAAAAGCAGTTCCTTACCGGGTTTCATATGACTCCGTCGCCACGGCGCAGGCCGAGGCCTCATGTTGCATCGCCGAGACTTCCTGTCCCGGGGTTCCGGTCTCCGCCGGGATGACGATCATTGGCCCCTCTGGCTCCGCGCGTAGAGCATCGCCAGCCCCTGAATGGTGAGATCGCCCTCCACCGCGTCGAAGATCGGCGTGTGCTGGTCGAACAGGGGCGCGAGGCCGCCGGTGGCGATCACCTTCACGGGGCGGCCGATCTCTGCCTTCAGCCGCGCGACCAAGCCCTCCATCATCGCGACGTAGCCCCAATAGATGCCGATATGCATCTGCTCCTCTGTGGTGCGGCCGATGACCGAGCGGCTCCCCGGCGCCTCGATGGCGATGCGCGGGAGCTTCGCCGCGGCGCTGACCAGCGCGTCGAGCGAGAGATTGATCCCCGGGGCAATGATCCCGCCTTTATAGGCGCCCGAATAATCGACCACGTCGAAGGTGGTCGCGGTGCCGAAATCGATGACGACAAGGTCGCCTTCATGCAGGCTGTGGGCCGCGATCGTGTTCAGCACCCGATCCGCGCCGACCGACTTCGGCTCGGCCACGTCGAGCGAGATGCCCCATGCCACCGGCCCCTCGCCCGCCACCAAGGGCGTCACCCCGAAATATTTGGAGGCGAGCACCTGCAGATTGTGCAGCGCGCGCGGCACGACCGTACCGATGATCACCGCCTCGACATCCGCCTTGGTGAAGCCCTCGAGCGCCAGCAATTGGTGTAGCCAGACCGCATATTCGTCCGCCGTCCGCCGCGGATCGGTCGCGATCCGCCAGCGCGCGCGGATATCGCCGTCGTCCACGAGGGCGAAGACGAGATTGGTGTTCCCGGCGTCGACGGCGAGCAGCATGAAAATCCCCTAGCGCTGGCGGGCGCCGATGGCGAGACTTATGCCATATTAGAAGCGGAGGTGGCCGCTGTCCTGCGGCTGGGCCTGCTGTGCCATTTGCTGACGGATCATCGGCAGCACGCCACCGGTCAGGATCGGGAAGATCACCAAGGTGGGCTGGCCGCCCGGCGGGAAACGGACGGCCTTGATCGTATCGACGATCTTCTCGACCAGAGGCGCGGTGCTGCCGCCGTCACTGCGCGCGACCCGGTTGACCAGGATGCGGCAGCCGGCGAGGCGGCCATCCGGCCCGATTTCCAGGCGCAGGGTCAGTGGGCCGTGATGCAGCCCCTCCGTATCGGGAAAGGCATCGAGCGCGCGGTCCAAAGCGGGCGCCAGGATGGACTGCACGGTCTGCGGGGTCAGCGGACCGTTCACCACCGCATCGCCCTCGCTGATATGGCCGTGCAGGACGAGGCGGCCGTCCAGCGGGTCCATCGAGCCCTCGATGCGCTGCACGCCATGCGGCATGCGGTCGTCGAACAGGACGAGCCGGTTGAAGACGGGCGGGACCAGATCGTAGAGACCCGACCCCGCATTGGCCCGGTCGAGGCTGTTGCGGAACGGGTCGCCTTCCTTCCAGACGATCGTCTCCCCACCGCGGCTGCCGCGGTCGTTGCGGGTGAGCGAGAAGACATAGCCGAAGCGGCCATTGGTCGAATCGTTATGGATCCCTTGCCCGCAGCCGTCGACATAGAGGCTGAGCATAGGCCAGGTGACGTTGGCGAGGCCGAGATACTGGGTCGCCCAGCGCCGCAGCCCTTCGTAGAAAGCGGTGACGGGCTCGCGGCCGAGCACCCGCTCCGGCACCGCCCGCAAATAGGTGTAGAGCCCCGGCACGTACCAGTAATTCCAGACATTGTGGGTGTCCGGCTTGTGCGCATGAGGCTGCTGGAAATGGGCCTCGGCGGCGGCGCGCATGGCCTGGGCGAGGTCGAGCGGCAGGAAATTGTCGAAGGTGACGAAAGGCGTGGTGACGGGCGCGGCCACGACAGTCGCTCCGAGAGGTGTCTGAATATCCGCTTGGCTCGCCATGACGTCTCCTTCTCCAACGCAGACTAGGCGAGCCCGGCGGGTTCAGGAAGCCTCAGCGCGCGGCGCGCTCGCCGGGCCGGTAGGTACGCGCGACATGCCCGCGCAGGTCCGCCTCGTAGAAGTGGACCGGTCTGAGGTCGCCCGCGGCGTAGCGCCCGGCCTGATCGTTGAAATGGGGCGAGGCCGGATTACCGCTCTCGCCGCCGGCAGTGACGGCCCAGGCGCGGGTGCGCGGGCCGAATTCGACCACGGCGACGAAGCTGTTGCCGTTGGTCCCGTACCAGCGCCGCGTGCCGGGATAGGAACGGGCGCCGAACGAGGCCAGGGAGCCCCAGCGGGCCGAGGCGAACGGGACGGGAATGCTCGGCCGCGAATCGTCGAACCGCTGCGTGATCGCTGCATCGTGACGCTGGAAGCGGTTCACCTCGCCCCAGCGCACCCGCCAGCTGCCCCATTCTCGCTCGAGCCGGTCGACCGCGCGGGAGAGCGCGTCGAGCCGGTCACGCGCGCTCAGCGCCCGCATCGCGTCCCACATATTGCCATGGCGGGGGCGCTGCCGCCCGGCCAGCGCCCAGAGCTCCTCGCCCCAGTAATTGGCGAGCGTGGTCGCCTCGGACTCGGCGGACCAGCGGCTGTTCCAGGCGCGGAGCATGCCGACCGGCCCCCGGAGCGTCTGCTGCAGCGGGTCGGTGGGCGGCAGGGCAGCCCACGCCTCCACGACGGCGGGGACCGCCTCGTCGAAAAAAGGCATCCAGGGGCTGTAGGCGATCCGCTCCAGCCCCTGCGGCGTCAGCGCGCGCGCCTCGCCGAGCAGGCGGATGGCGTGATCGCCGCGCGGATTGGCACCGGCCACATCCATATAGCGCGGGAACGCCGCCTGCAGCGGGCTGTCGGCGCCGGCGGCGCGCCACGGGGCGTCGTTCGCATTGTAGAGCCATTGGGTGCGGGGGTCGCGCACCGTGGGCAGCGCGTCGAGCGGGGTGAGCCCGCGCCAGTCCGTGGCCGGGTCGCTCCCGTCCACGGGATCGCGATAATCGAAGCGGTCGTTGCGCACCGGCACGAATTGCGGGTGGAGATAGGCGATATGGCCATCGGCGTCCGCATAGATGGTGTCGTTGGACGAATTGGCCTGCAGGGCCGCCACCCGCATGTAGGAGGCGAAGTCACGCGCCTTCGTCCGCAGCCAACTCTGCTGCAGCGCCGGGATGGGCCGGTTCATCAAAGCCAGTGCGATCCAGCGCTGGCCCTCGGCACGAACGATTGGGCCGTGATGGGTGGCGAAGGCCGTGAACGTCCGGATGGCCAGGCTACCATCGGGCCGGCGCACGCGAAGGGCGATCTGTTTGCGCGTCACCGGCCGCAGCGCGGTGCCGTAGCGGTAGAAGAGATGCCCACCGCGCCGCACGATCGTCTCGGCAAACTCGTCGACCGAATCGACGCCACTCGACGTGTGCATCCAGCCCACCCGCTCGTTGAAGCCTTGGTAGATGAAGAACTGGCCCCAGGTGGAGGCGCCATAAACATGGAGCCCCTCCCCGCTCTCCATGCCGAGCTCGGAGCGGAAGAAGAAGCTGGTGTGCGGGTTGATCAGGAGCAAAGCGCGGCCGTCCCGGGTCAAAGGCGGCGCGACCGCGATGCCGTTGGAGCCGCGTGGCTCCTCGTCGCGTGGCGCGGCGGCGATCCGGGCGCCGCCGTAGAAAGCGGCGAGCTGCGTGAGCTCCGCGCGCTCGATATCGCCGCCGATACTGCCCTCGGTGAAGGACAAGGCCATCCACGGCTCGAACCGCGTGATGACGCGCGGGCGCACCTCGGGATGGGTGGCGAGATAGTGATTGAGGCCGTCTGCCCAGGCTTGCATCAGCGCGCGAAGCCAGGCGGGGCTGCGGCGATATTCGGCCTGCAGGGTCGCCGGGTCGATGAACAGGCGCTGCCTCAGATCCTGCCAGAGCGCGCTTTCCCCCTCGGCCTCGGCCATGCGGCCCAAAGCGGTCAGGTAATTGGCCTCGATGCGGGGGAAATCGTCCTCGGCCTGCGCATAGATCGCGCCAAATACGGCGTCGGCATCGCGCTGCCCGCGGACATGGGCGATCCCCCAATCGTCGCGGGTGATGGTGACCCGGGCGGCATGGGCCTGCCAGCGCGCCTGCTCCGAGGGCGGGGCGGCGGCGGTCAGCGTCAGGAGCAGGACGGCGGCGAACTCGGCGCTTTTCCAGAAGGTCATGCTCTTCACCCCAGGTCAGAAAAGATCAGATCAGGAAGACGTCCCCGGCATGGACCACGCGGATCGCGCCATCGGCAAGGCGGAGGCGGAGCGCGCCGGTCTCGTCAAGGCCGTCGAACACACCCTCCGCGCCGCCGGTGGACAGAGGCGTGCCGATGGGATGGGCGGCGGCGAGCCAGGCGGTGCGCACCGGCGCCAGCCCTTCGTTGCGCCAGCGCTCCAGCCAGGCGTCGAAAGCAGCGGCGAGGCGACGAAGCAAAGCCTCGGGCGTGACCCGCGCGCCAAGGCTGGCCGCCGGGCGGTCCAGATCCTCCGGATGATGCGCAAGATTGACGCCGAAGCCGATCACCACCGCGTCGCCCTGCCGCTCGAGCAATATGCCGGCGAGCTTGGCGCGGTTGACGATGATGTCGTTCGGCCATTTGATCCGCGCCCGCGCGGTATGGCGCGCCACCGCCTCGTGCAGGGCGACCGCGGCGACGAGCGCAAGGCTCGGCGGCGGCGGATGCTTGGGATCGACCCG
>Ga0070665_100002315_pt1 | contig 21145 bp, 17 predicted proteins | sample KBSS13metaG_FD_65862 | JGI IMG/M metagenome (GOLD analysis project Ga0070665, IMG submission 65862) | Switchgrass rhizosphere microbial communities from Kellogg Biological Station, Michigan, USA - KBS S1-3 metaG | ecosystem: Host-associated > Plants > Roots > Rhizosphere > Soil ...
GTGACTGCGTATCGCGGATTGTCCGGGATGGAAACGATTCCAGCGCTCGGCGTTACGCGCGTCGCGCGCGAGCTCGCCGAAGCTGGTGACGCTGTAGACGTCGCTGCCGACGTTCCAGTCGGCGGCGAGCATATCCGCCGCCGCGAGGACCTCGCGCAAAATCGCGCCGCAGCCAAGGAGACGCACGCGCGCTCGTTCCTGCACGGCGTCCACGCGCCGAAAGCGGTACATGCCCTTGATGACATCCTGCGCAACACCGTCCGGCAATGACGGCTGCGGGTAGTTCTCGTTCATCACCGTGACGTAGTAGAACTCGTCGGCGTGCTCCTGCATCATGCGACGCAATCCGTGGTCGACGATGATGGCGAGCTCGCCGGCGAACGCGGGATCGTAGGCGCGGCAATTTGGTGTCATGGCCGCGATGACATGACTGTTGCCGTCCTGATGCTGCAATCCCTCGCCGCCGAGCGTCGTGCGTCCCGCGGTCGCCCCGATCAGAAATCCCCGTGCACGTTGATCGGCGGCGGCCCAGATCAGGTCGCCGACGCGCTGAAAGCCGAACATCGAGTAGTAGATGTAGAACGGCAGCATGGGCTCGCCGTGGACGCTGTACGACGTGGCGGCCGCCGTCCACGACGACAGCGCGCCCGCTTCGGTGATGCCTTCCTCCAGCAGCTGGCCGTCGCGCGCCTCGCGGTAGTACAGCATAGAGCCCGCGTCTTCCGGCTCGTACCGCTGACCCGTCGGCGAGTAAATGCCGACCTGCCGGAAGAGGTTGGCCATGCCGAAGGTGCGCGCCTCGTCCGCCACGATGGGGACGATTCGCGGCCCCAGCGTCTTGTCTTTCAGCAGCGCGCCCAGCAGGCGCACGACGGCCATGGTGGTGGACATCTCCTTGTTTTCTGCGCGCAATGCGAACTGCGCGTAACCGGCGACATCCGGAATCGCCAGGCTGGCGCTCCGGCGACGTCGTGCCGGCAACGCGCCGCCCAGAGCCGCACGTCGCTCGCGCAGGTAGGCGATCTCGCGGCTCGTCTCGGGCGGACGCAGGAACTTCATCCGCGCAACGTCGGCGTCGCTCAATGGCAGCGCGAAACGATCGCGGAACGCCTTGAGTGCATCCACGTCGAGCTTCTTTTGCTGGTGCACGGTCATCCGCGACTCGCCCGCATCGCCCATTCCGTAACCCTTCTTGGTTTTCGCGAGAATGACCGTCGGCCGTCCCTGGTGCAGCATGGCCGCGCGGAATGCGGCATGAAGCTTGCGAAAGTCGTGGCCGCCGCGCTTCAACGCGTCGATCTCTGCTTCGCTCATCGTTGCGACGATCTCGCGCAGCTCGGGTGCGCGACCGAAGAAACGCTCGAAGTTGTATTTGCCGTCGTTGGCGCCGAGGGTCTGGTACTCGCCGTCCGGCGTGTCGGCGAACGCCCGCAGCAGGCTGTGCGTCTTGTCGCGCGCGAACAGCGCATCCCAATCGGAGCCCCACAGCACCTTGATCACGTTCCAGCCCGCACCGCTGAACAGCGATTCCAGTTCCTGGATGATCTGGCCATTGCCCCGCACCGGGCCATCGAGGCGCTGCAGGTTGCAGTTGATCACGAAGGTAAGGTTGTCCAGATTTTCGCGCGCCGCGAGGGTGAGCCCGCCGATCGATTCCGGCTCATCCATCTCGCCGTCGCCGAACACGCCCCAGACGCGGCGCTCGCTCGTGTCGGCGATGCCGCGGTGCTGCAGGTAGCGCATGAATCGCGCCTGATAGATCGCACTGATGGGCCCGATGCCCATCGAGCCGGTGGGGAACTGCCAAAAATCCGGCATCAGCCACGGATGCGGATACGACGACAGCCCGTTGCCGCCGACCTCCTGCCGGTAGTTGGCGAGCTGCGCCTCGGAGAGCCGGCCCTCGAGGTAGGCGCGCGCATAGACGCCAGGCGCGGAGTGCGGCTGAAAAAAGACCAGGTCGCCTCCGTGTCCCTCGTCCGCCCGGAAGAAATGGTTGAAACCGACTTCGAAGATCTCGGCTGCGGAAGCGTAGCTTCCGATGTGGCCTCCGAGATCGCCATACGCGGCGTTGGCGCGCACGACCATGGCAAGCGCATTCCAGCGGACGATCGCGGTGATGCGCTCCTCTAGCGCGAGATCGCCGGGATAGGCGGGCTGCTGCTCGAGCGGGATCGTGTTGCGGTAGGCGGAGTAGGGCGGGACGTTGGCGACGATGCCGCGTTGCTGCGCCTGCTCCTCGAGCAGGCGGAGGAGCGCGAGCGCACGGTCGTGGCCGGCGACCCGCACGACATCCTCGAGCGCTTCAAGCCACTCGCGGGTTTCGCCGGGATCGGTATCCGCAGTGCCAAGGCGCGTCGAGCGCAGCAGGTTGTCGGTCGATGCAGAGCTCGTTTCCATGGCGTTCTCCGACGCGGACGCGGAAAAATAACATTACGAGGCGGCGCTCGCTCCCGCGCCGACACGTCAACTGAACTCGACGCCGCGGCCTTGATTCCAACCATTCCGGCCCGTCGCACCCGTCGATTATCCGCCGGCTGCATCCCTGGGCCATCCGTCTCAAATTCATTCAATGCCCCGGTGGTGCCTTTATGGGATGATCGGCATTCGTCGGAAATTCGACGGAAGCCGTGTCCACGGATGCCATTGCCTTGCCGGGCTGGCGATGTCTGCGCTGACCGTTGGCCTCCAGGCCGGAGAGGTTCGCCGCGATTGACCCAGACTGTAGTCGATTCGCGCAATGCCCCGCAGATGCCAGACTGGTCGAGTCGATACGATTCTGATATCGACCTAGCGCGGCCACCGTCCCGTTTGGCATCTCGCGTGCGCCGGCCGAACGGCGGTATCGCCTCGGCGGCAGCTGCCTTGGACGAGATCAGCGGGCGCGGGCTTGCTCTATCTAGGGGGACTCTCACATGAACGACGAAAAGATCCAGGTACGCGTCACCAGCAGCGGCCAGACGCTCGACGTGGTCGTATTGAACAAGCGGCTGGACGTGATCCAGATCGTGCTGGGCGAAGGCGTGCACAGCGTTCGCTGCGACCTGATGCCGACACGCAACCAGAGCGCCTACGTCGGCAATGCGATGGGCCGGGAGATCGTCTACGAGCGGAGCCGCGAGGACGTGAAGTCCGACCTCGCGCGCGCCGCCGGCTTTCGCGACTTCAAGCGATGACAATTCCGCGGCCCCGGCGGCGAGGCAGGGCCTCCGCGTCCGCCGATCAGGCGGGCCCGGATCGTATGCTGTTGATCAGCCAAGGTCCCGCGGCGGAAAGAGGGGACCGTTGGACGACGCTGGGCGGCGAGAGGGGATTCCGTTTCGTTCGCGAGGCAGGCGCGTAACGCACGTGGCCTGATCAACTTAGCTTGACCGCGAAGCCACGCTGGACGCCGGGGCGAGCCATCATCGTTCCATACCACCGCTGGACATGCGGAAACTCCGCGAGATCGACCTTGTGCCGCGGGTGCCGCCACGCCCACCCAAGGATGGCGAAATCCGCGATGGAAAGCGTGTCCGCGAAGAACTCGCGACCTTCGAGCCGGCCATTCATCACGGCATAGAGGCGCCGCGTTTCCTTGGAATAGCGCTCCAGTCCGTAGCGGCGGTCGTCCTCGTTGTCGATCGTCAGGAAATGGTGGACCTGCCCTGGAATCGGACCGAAGCCGCCGTGCTGGAACATCAGCCACTCGAGCACCGGGATGCGAAGCTCCAGATCGCGCGGCCAGAACTTGCCGGTCTTCTCTGCCAGGTAGATGAGAATCGCGCCCGACTCGAAAACGCTCACGGCCGTGCCATTGGGTCCATCCGTATCGACGATCGCCGGGATCTTGCCGTTCGGACTGATCTTCAGGAATCCCGGCGCGGACTGCTGGCCTTTGCGAATGTCGACGACCGTGACGCCATAAGGCAGCGACATCTCCTCCAGCGCAACGCTGATCTTGCGGCCGTTCGGCGTGTCGAATGCGTGCAGTTCGATGGGCATTGGACATCTCCGGGCAATGAAGGGGGTTGCGCCTGCACGAGGGGCGATGGCATGGAGGCCGCGGGCCAGGTAGCATCGCGTACGGCTTCGCGAATTGCGATGCAATCGGGCCGAGCAAGGAGCGAATTATGGCATCGCCCGCCTTCACCTCCGCGCTGATCGTCGGCGCAGGCCAGGGTTTGAGCGCGTCTCTCACGCGCCTCCTGAGGAAGGAGGAGCTTGCCGTCGCCATCGCCGCGCGCGATACCGCGAAGCTCGCGCCACTCTTGCGCGAGACCGGCGCCCGCGCCTTTGGCTGCGACGCGCAAGACGAAGCGCAGGTCGAGCGGCTGTTCATCGACGTCGAACGCGAGCAGGGGGCGCCGGACGTGGTCATCTACAACGCCAGCGCGAGAACGCGCGGACCTTTTCTGGATCTCGTTCCGGGGGACGTCCAGCGCGCGCTCTCGGTCACCGCGTTCGGCGCGTACCTGGTCGCCCGGCAAGCCGTCGCGCGGATGCTGCCGCGGCATCACGGCGCACTCCTGTTCACGGGCGCTTCCGCGAGCGTGAAGGGATATGCGCAGTCGGCGCCGTTTGCGATGGGCAAGTTTGCACTGCGGGGACTCGCCCAGAGCCTCGCGCGCGAGCTGTCGCCGCAGGGAATTCACGTCGCGCACTTCGTCATCGACGGCGCCATTCGTGGCCCCGGTCGGGCGGACGATCCGGGGAGGCCCGACGCGTCGCTGGATCCTGATGCGATCGCGCAAACCTACCTCGATATTCTTCATCAGCCTCGCAACGCCTGGACCTGGGAGATCGAAATGAGACCCTGGGTCGAGCGTTTCTGATTCGTGCTGCCCCATGGATGACTCATGGCATCAAGATCGATACGGCTCGCGTGCCCGCTTGGCTGACGGGCGCATGCTCGATCGCCTTCGCACAGAATGTCAAGATCACACCCTTGGGCTCGCACGCGGGCGAGCTCTGCGGCCGCGACCGGGCGACGATCTTCGAGGATCCGACCGGCGTTCGCATTCCGTCGATATCACGACGGTGCGGGCCACCCACGACAATACCGTGCCACGCGATCTCCTGGGCGAAGCGGCACGCAAGGCGCTCGACTTGGACAACGTGAGCGTGACGTCGGTGGTCGGCGACCATTTCAGGGCCAACCTGAGGGTGCTGAATCTCGGCCCGAGGGCGTGTCGTCGAAGGACGCGGCGTACATCGCCGATGTGCTCGTCCGGCCCGTCGCGGTCATCGGGACGCACGTCAACGAGGGCGCCACTACAGCCGGCAAGCTGCGACCAATTCACGAACCGCGGCCGTTCGCCTCGCTCGTGAAAGGGCAGCCGGTCTGCCCTGCGCTGAGCGGCAAGACCCTGCAGTTCCGTGGCGACGGCAAGTGCGTCGCACGTTGATAGCGCCGGCCGGCTCACCATCGGTCGGCGGGCGCTGATGTGACGGCGCTTCGAGTCAATCGAAATGAACGACGCCGTCTTTCACGTAGTCACGCTTTTGCGTCAACGTGCCACGCAGGACCCTCGCGGCATTGCCGAGAGCGGCCCGAATTCGACTCGAAATGCGCAGCGCCAGGTCCGCAAGCGCCACGGCTTCGTTCATCTTGCGTTGGCTGGTTGCGCGCTCGTAGGCGCTCATTCCCAAATAGTCCGAGCGGTTACGCTTCGTTGAATTGCGGTAGTCGCGATGGCTTTCCATGATGAATGCTCCTTGTCGTTTCGGCAGCGGCGCGTGCCGCTGCGCGTGGTGAATACAACATAGAGCCGTTGAACGCAGAAGGCCAATCGCACTTTCGGATACGCCCCATAGCCATGCCCGATCGGAATCGGCAAGTTGCGTGCCACCATCGGCCGCAAAGATGGCGCGTGTCGTTTGCTCTCGCTCGCCGATATAACCTTATTCGATGACCGCATCGATGCGACCAGAGTGACGACATTGACTTGCGTTACTGCGGCCTCAACGACGACGCACTTTAACGACGGTCCACGCTTGGCCGTGACGACGCGTGTGATCGCAGGTTGCGATGACCGTAGATCCTTCGATTCACCGGGCAATCTCGGATAGCGCATTGCGCAAGGGCGCGTCCGAAATCTGCAGCAAACCTTCGTAGGGCTGGTCCATCTCGAGAATCAGGAAGATGGCCGTCGCCACGGAGAACGCGCAGATGAGAATGATGGTGTACGCCGTCGCATTGCGGGGCGCGAACAGCCCGAGGGTTGCAAAGATCACGACCAGCCAGAACACGAGCACCACCAGAAATGGTCGCGGAATGGAGCTGCGGCTTTGCTCAAGCAGCATCCAGCGCGCCTGCTCCAGGTCGGCGGCCACGGTCAGCGCGCGCGCGTACAGCCATTTCTGCGCCTCGCTGCCGGGCGCGAGCGCGAACAGCCGGCTGCGGATGGATTCGATTGCGGCGGCCTGGGTACTCCCGGAATCTTCCTCGCGACCCCAGACGCTCTTGACGCGCGCTTCGACCAGTTGCCCGAGCAGCATGCGCGTCTCGCGGGTCTCAGGCCCGTATTGGCGGAGCGTGCGATCGAGCAGGATGATTCGCGAGGCGCTCTCTCGAACTTCCTCTGCCCGCGCATCGAACGATGTCTTGACCGACGCGACCATGAGTCCGAGCACGAGCGCTGCGAGCGTGGCGACGAGGCCGATGGCCACGTTCACGATCTGCCGCGTGTCGTCCTTCATATGATCGGGCGGCATGACGCGGTGCAAGTAGACGCCGATGAGCAAGCCGGTGAGGATGCACACGTACACCAGAAACGCAATCAGGAACTCGGTCACGAATCCATTTCCCCATCGAGCAAGTGTCGATGGATCATGCCAGTGCCCTATGTCGAAGGCAACGACAGCGCCCTCGCGCGTGCGGAAGCGATCCCGGCTACGGGACGAAGCGGTAGCCGACGCCCGCTTCGGTGAGCAGGTGGCGCGGGCGCGCCGCGTCCACCTCGAGCTTGCGGCGGAGGTGTGCCATGTAGATGCGCAGGTAGTGGCTGTGCTCGACATGCGAAGGTCCCCAGACCTCGCGCAGCAGCTGGCGATGCGTGAGCACTTTTCCGGGATGCGCGACAAGGTGCGAGAACAGCCGAAATTCTACCGGCGTGAAATGCACGGCGACGCCGCCTCGGGTCACGGTTCGATTGGGAAGGTCTGCGCAAACGTCCCCGAAGCGCACGATCGCGGTGTCGCTGTCCGGAGTCTGCAGGCGCCGGCGCAGCATCGCGCGCAATCGCGCGGAAAGCTCCGCGATGCCGAAGGGCTTGGTGAGGTAGTCATCGGCGCCGGCGTCGAGCGCGGCAACCTTGTCGGCCTCGTCGATCCGAGCCGAGAGCACGAGGATCGGCATCGCTGAAAACGCACGCACCTCGCGGACGAAGACGATGCCGTCGTCGTCGGGCAGACCCAGGTCCAGGATGGTCACGTCGGGTTTGCGGGTTCCAGCTTCGATCACGCCGCGACGGACCGTTTCCGCCTCGACCACGCGATAGTTCTCCGCCTCCAGCGCAGCGCGCACGAAGCGGCGTATTTCGCGGTCGTCCTCGACGACCAGTACCAGCGGTGTGGCGTCCATTCAGTCGGTTGCCAGCGGATCGCTATCCGGCGGCGCGGCCGGCGGCTCGTCGGCCGGGAGCGTGAACACGAAGCGCGCGCCGCCGCCCTCGCGGTTTTCGGCCCGAATCGTGCCGCCATGCGCCTCGACGATAGCGCGGCAGATTGCGAGGCCAAGCCCCACGCCCGGCACCACCGATTCGCGCTGGCCGCGCGTGAATTTGTCGAAGATCGACTGCTCGCGTCCTGGCGGCAGTCCGGGACCACGATCCTCGATGGCGATGCTGATCTCAGCGTCGGCCTGCGTTGCGCCGATGCGGATCGGCGACCCGGTCGGTGTGTACTTGGTGGCGTTCTCCACGAGATTGAACAGCACGCGCTCGATCAGGGCGCCGTCGCAGGCGACCAGCGGAAGGTCGGCCGGTATGTCGACGTCGAGCGTCCGGCCCTCGAGCGCCGGCTCGAGCGCGGCGAGTGCACTGCCGACCAACTCCTCGATCGACTGCCAGTCACGTCGCAGGTGCACGTGGCCGGCTTCGAGACGCGCCATCTCCAGCAGGTTGTCGACGAGGAGCGCGGTGCGCCGGGCCTGGTCGCGGATGGCGAGGGCTTTCGACCTGCTGTCACCTCGGTCAGGGGCACGTGCGAGTTCGTTCGACAAGGTCTCGGACAATCCGACCAGTGCCGTGAGCGGCGTGCGCAGATCGTGCGAAAGCGCCGAGAGCACGGAATTGCGCAGCCGCTCCGATTCCATGTCCACCAAAGTTCGCTGCGCCACGGTGACGAAGTGAACGCGCTCGACCGCAATGGCGATCAACGCGGCGCAGGTTTCGAGCATTCGCCGCTGCTCGGGAATCATCAGTTGTCCGGGATCGGCGGGCTCTACGACCAGCACGCCGCGCGTGCGCACCGGCGCCTTGAGCGGCAGATAGAGCTTGCCCGCGCCGGGCAGCGTGTCGGTCGCGGTCCCTGCCGGCTCGCCATGATCGACGCACCAGCGTGCAATCGCGAGGTCGATCTCCGGCCGTTCTTCGCTTGCCTGTTGCGCTGTCAGCGTCTCGTCTTCGTCGAGCGTCAGCACTGCCGTCTTGCCACGGAGCGCCGCGGCGACGAAGCGCTCGCCGATCTCGACCACCTGTTCGGGCGCCAGCGCTGCGGAGAGCTCGCGCGCCATCTCGAACAGCCGGCGCGCGCGTTCCTCGCCTTCGCCTGCAAACGTCGCCTGGTGACGAAGTCCCGCCGTCAGCTGGCCGACCACGAGGCCGACGGTCAGCATGACGACGAACGTGAAGACGTACTGCGCGTCGGCCACCGCGAAGGCGAAGCGCGGCGGCACGAAAAACCAGTCGAACGCGAGCACGTTCATGATCGCGGCAAGCACGGCGGGCCCGCGCCCCAGGAACATCGCGACGCCCACCACCGAAAGGAGGAAGAGCATGACGATGTTCGACAGCTCGAACACGTCATGGAGCGGCGATGCGATGAGCGCGGTCGCCGCTGACGCCAGCACTGCAGCACCGTACCGGCGAGTCTCCGAGGGGGCCGGCGGATGCAGCGCAGGATCCTGCTCCTGAGGGTCGGCCGTATGCGCCCGCCCCACCAGGATGACGTCGAGATCCGGTGCAAGCACGCTGACGCGTCCTGTCGCGCTTCGTCGCCAGCGGAAGAGCGGGGGCCGCCGTGCCGAGCGTCCGAGCACGAGCTTGCCGAGGTTATGGGCGCGTGCATAATGCACGAGCGCGACCGCCGGATCGGGTGCACCCAGCGTCGCAGTCTGGGCGCCCAGATCCTGGGCTAGCTTGAGCGTCGCGAGAATGCTGCGACGGCGTTCCGACGAGCGCCGTGCGAGCGCGGGTGTTTCGACATGGACGGCATGCCACGTCGCCTCCAGCCCCGCGGCAAGACGGGCAGCAGAACGCACCACGGCCTCGTCGCCGCCTTGCGGGCCGATACCGACCAGCAACGCATCGCGCGTTTTCCAGATCGGCGCGCCGGCCACGTGCTCGACACGGTAGCTTCGCATCTGCGTATCGACGCGATCGGCGGTACGCCGGAGCGCGAGCTCCCGCAGCGCGAGAAGATTCCCCTTGCGAAAGAAGTTCTCGACCGCGCGCGCGGCCTGCTCGGGAAAATAGACCTTGCCGTCCTTCAGCCGCTGCAGCAGGTCGTCCGGCGTGAGGTCCACCAGCACCACTTCATCCGCGTTGTCGAAGGCGTGGTCGGGCAGCGTCTCGCGCACCTTGATTCCGGTGATGCCGCCGATGATGTCGTTCAGGCTCTCGATATGCTGGACATTGACGGTCGTATAGACATCAATCCCCGCCCCGAGAAGCTCGAGCACGTCCTGATAGCGCTTGGGGTGGCGTGAGCCGGGCGCATTGGTATGCGCGAACTCGTCGACCAGCAACACCGCGGGCTTCCGTGCGAGTGCGGTGTCCAGGTCGAATTCCTCGAGCACGTGGCCGCGGTATTCGATGCGCTTCCGCGCGAGGGTCTCGAGGCCGTCCAGCAGACGCAGCGTCTCGCTCCGTCCATGCGTTTCGACCAGACCGACGACGACGTCGCGGCCGTCCTGTCGCAGGCGCTGGGCCTCGGCAAGCATCGCGAAGGTCTTGCCGACACCCGGGGACGCGCCGAAGAAGATCTTGAGCCGTCCCCGCGTCGTGCGCAGGCGTTCGTCCTCGATGCGGGCGAGAAGCGCGTCGGGGTCGGGGCGAATGTCGTCGCGACCCTCGGTCATCGTGCGCTTCCTTGCGGGCTCACTTGCGCAGTCTATCCAATGCGAGGTTGAGTGGGAGCACCTGGACGACGGGTTCGCCGAGAAATCCGAGCTGGCGCCCGCGCGTGAATTCTGCGACTACCGCTTGCACGCGCTCGGGCAGGAGTCCGCGCGCCTTCGCGACACGCGGGACCTGGTAGTCGGCGGCAGCGGGGCTGATATGGGGGTCGAGCCCGCTGGCCGATGCCGTGACGAGATCGACCGGGACTGCAGCAGGATTGCCCGGGTCCGCCGCGCGGAGCGCCTCGACGCGCGACTTGACGGACTCGGCGAGCGCCGGATTTAGCGGTCCCTGGTTCGACCCGCTGGATGCGCCGGCGTTGTACGGCATGGGCGCGGTCGCCGAGGGCCGGCTCCAGAAATACTTCGGATCGCTGAAGGGCTGCCCGATGAGCTCGCTGCCGACCGGCTTGCCGTCGCGCTCCACGATGCTGCCGTTGGCCGCGTGACTCATGGTGAGTTGCGCGATCCCCGTGACCAGGAGCGGGTAGGCCACACCGGTCACGAGGGTCAGCACGACGAGCATCAGAAGGGCGTCGCGGAATGTGCGGACCATGGGTACACCTTTCAGACAAGGCCGACCGCGGCCAGGACCATGTCGACCGCCTTGATGCCGACGAAGGGCAGGACGACGCCGCCGACACCGTAGACGAGCATGAAGTTGCGCAGCAGCGCCGCGGCACCGAGGGGGCGATAGCGAATCCCCTTGAGCGCCAGCGGGACGAGCGCAATGATGATGAGCGCGTTGAAGATCACGGCCGAGAGGATCGCCGAGGACGGCGTCGCGAGATGCATGACGTTGAGCGCGTCGAGTTGCGGATAGGTCGTGACGAAGGCGGCGGGAATGATCGCGAAGTACTTGGCGACGTCGTTCGCAATCGAGAACGTCGTCAGCGCACCGCGCGTCATCAGCATCTGCTTGCCGATCTCGACGACCTCGATCAGCTTGGTCGGATTGGAGTCGAGATCGACCATGTTGCCGGCTTCCTTCGCCGCCTGCGTACCGGTGTGCATTGCCACGGCGACGTCGGCCTGGGCGAGTGCCGGCGCGTCGTTGGTGCCGTCACCCGTCATCGCGACCATCCGCCCGTCTCCCTGGTGACTTCGGATCAGCGCGAGCTTCGCTTCGGGCGTCGCCTCGGCGAGGAAGTCGTCGACACCGGCTTCCGCGGCGATCGCGGCAGCTGTCAGGCGATTGTCGCCGGTGATCATCACCGTCTTGATGCCCATCTGGCGGAGCTCGCCGAAGCGGTCCTTGATGCCGCCCTTGACGATGTCCTTGAGCTCCACCGCGCCGAGCACCTTGCCGCCCTCGGCGACGACAAGCGGCGTGCTGCCGCGACGCGCAACGTCCTCGACGAGCTTGCCGATGGCCGCGGGCATCCTGCCGCCGTGCGACTCGACATAGCGCGCAATTGCATCCACGGCGCCTTTGCGGATCTGCCGTTCGCCGATGTTCACACCGCTCATCCGGGTCTGCGCCGTGAAGGGAACGAACGTCGCGCCGAGCTCGCCGATCTGGCGCTCGCGGAATCCATGCTCCTTCTTCGCGAGCACGACGATGCTGCGACCTTCGGGGGTCTCGTCGGCGAGCGAGGCAAGCTGGGCGGCATCTGCCAGCTCGCGCAACGTCACGCCGGGCGCCGGCATGAACGTGCTCGCCTGCCGATTGCCGAGGGTGATCGTGCCGGTCTTGTCGAGCAGCAGCACATCGACGTCGCCGGCGGCTTCCACCGCGCGACCCGACGTCGCGAGCACGTTGGCACCGAGCATCCGGCTCATGCCCGCAATGCCGATCGCCGAGAGCAGCGCCCCGATGGTCGTCGGAATGAGACAGACGAGGAGCGCGACGAGCACGGTTACCGTCACCGCCGTCCCGCTACCCGCCGCCTTCACGCTGTAGATGGAGTACGGCAGAAGCGTCACGGTCGCGAGCAGGAAGACGAGCGTCAGCGCCGCAAGGAAGATCTCGAGTGCGATCTCGTTCGGCGTCTTGCGCCGCTTCGCGGTCTCGACCATCGCGATCATCCGGTCGACGAAGGTTTCGCCCGGGTCGGCGGCGCAGCGGACCACGACCCAGTCGGAGAGGAGGCGGGTGCCGCCGGTCACGGTCGCGAAATCGCCGCCGGCTTCGCGGATGACCGGTGCCGACTCGCCTGTCACGGCCGATTCGTCGACCGATGCGACCCCTTCGATCACCTCGCCGTCGCACGGGATCAGGTCGCCCGATTCCACGAGGACGACATTGCCCCTGCGCAATTCGTCGGCCGGCTGCGTCCACATGGCGGCGCCGCGGTGCGGCTCCTTCAGGCGCTTGGCCCAGACCTTCTGGCGCATGCTGCGGAGCGCGGTCGCCTGCGCCTTGCTGCGGCCCTCGGCGAGGGCTTCCGCGAAATTCGCGAACAGGACGGTGATCCACAGCCACAGCGCGATGTTGCCGATGAACCACGCGGGCGCCTCGCCTTGCCCGCGCCACGCGTCGACCCAGAGCCAGGTCGTGACCAGGCTGCCGACGAACACGACGAACATCACCGGATTGCGCGCCTGTGTGCGTGGATCGAGCTTGCGGAATGCGTCGAGCAGTGCGGGACCGAGCAAAGCCTGGTCGAACAACGAAAGCGTCTTGCGCGTCATGGGATTTCTCTTCAGCGGAGCGCGGGAAGCATCAGATGCTCGACGACCGGTCCGAGCGCCAGCGCGGGAACGAAGGTCAGCGCGCCGACCAGGAGAACGGTCGCGATCAGCCAGCCGATGAAGAGCGGCGTGTGGGTTGGCAAGGTGCCGCCTCCCGCAGGAATCGATTTTTTCGCCGCCAGCGAGCCCGCGATCGCGAGCACCGGAATCATCAGCCAGTAGCGCGCGAACCACATGGCGAGGCCGAGCATCGTGTTGTAGAACGGCGTGTTGGTGCTGAGCCCCGCGAATGCGCTGCCGTTGTTGTTGGCCGCCGACGAGAACGCATAGAGGATCTCCGAGAATCCGTGCGCGCCGGGGTTGGCAAGGCCGGCTAGACCCGCCGGCTCGAGCACCGCAATCGCGGTGCCGGTGAGGACGAGGAAGGGCGGAACGAGGATGGCGATCGCCGCCATCTTCATTTCGAACGCTTCGATCTTCTTGCCGAGATATTCCGGTGTGCGTCCGATCATCAAGCCGGCGACGAACACCGCGACGATCGCGAACATCAGCATTCCATACAACCCTGAGCCGACGCCGCCGTAGATCACCTCGCCGAGCTGGATGAGCCACATCGGCACGAGCCCGCCGAGTGGCATGAAGGAATCGTGCATCGCGTTGACCGAGCCGTTCGACGCCGCCGTGGTCGCGGTGGCCCAGAGCACCGAGTTGGCGATGCCGAAGCGCGCCTCCTTGCCTTCCATGTTGCCGCCCGGCTGCATCGTGCTCGTAGCCTGGTCGACGCCAAGGGCGGCCAGCACCGGATTGCCGCGATCCTCTGCCCACGCGGCAAGCGCGAGCAGCGCGACGAACACGATCGTCATCGCGGCGAGGATCGCCCATCCCTGGCGCGTATCCTTCACCATCGCGCCGAACGTGTAGCAAAGGGCCGCCGAGATCGCGAGGATCGCAAGCAGCTCGAGAAAGTTGGCGAGCGGCGTCGGGTTCTCGAAGGGATGCGCGCTGTTGACATTGAAGAACCCGCCCCCGTTGGTGCCAAGCTGCTTGATCGCGATCTGCGAGGCGGCGGGACCGACCGCTAACGTCTGTTCCGTCGCGGTGGCCGGCTCGGTCACCGCATTGCCTTTTTCGTCCTTGATCGCCTGGCCGGCGGCGTCTGTCTTCGGATTGTCGTAGGTGACCGGCTGCACGAGCTCGACGGTCGGGTACGGCGAGAAGGTCTGCACGACCCCTTGCGACACCAGCGCCAGTGCAAGCACCAGCGAGAGCGGCGCCAGGATGTACAGCGTCGTGCGCACGAGATCGGCCCAGAAATTGCCGATCGTCGACACCGAGGCACGCCTGAAGCCGCGGATCAGTGCGACGAGCACGGCCATTCCGCTCGCCGCTGACACGAAGTTCTGGACGGTCAACCCGAGCATCTGCGTGAGATAGCTCATCGTCGTCTCGCCGCCGTAACCCTGCCAGTTCGTGTTGGTGGCGAAGCTGACTGCGGTATTGAACGCCGAGTCCGCGGAGATCGTTGCCATCCCTTGCGGATTCAGCGGAAGAAATGCCTGCAGCCGCTGCAGCGCGTAGACGGCCAGCAATCCCAGGATGTTGAATGCCATGACGGCGAGCGCGTACTCGGTCCATCGCATCTCGTGCTCGGGATCGATACCGCATACCCGGTAGAGCGCGCGCTCGACCGGTGCGCCGACCCGGTTGAGGAACGCGGGCCGAGCCTCATAGATGCGCGCCATGTACGCACCCAGCGGCTTCGCCAGCGCGAGCAGTACAACCACGTAGAGCGCGAGCTGGAAGTAGCCGTTGACGTTCATTCGAACCACTCCGGCTTCAGCATCGCGGCGACCAGATACACGAACAGTGCAGCCGATATCAGCCCGCCGACGACGTAAAGGATGCTCATTTGGAACCTTGCAGGCGCTCGATTCCGAAGATGAGGCCGATCGTTACGGCCGCGAGAGCCGCGGTAAGCAGCAGAAATGGGATATCCACGCAAGTCTCCGTTGTTGCCGTCGCACGCTACGCATCCGTGTTGCCGTCAGGCGATGCGCCCAGGAGGTCACGATAGTCGGAACGTCGGAAAAACCGTGTCAAATTCCCATCGGCGCGCGTAAACGGCGCGTAAATACGGCCGTTCAGGGTGAGCGTGAACGGGTCTTGCGGCATCGCTCGGTGACCGCGTCGAAGGCGCTGGATTGAGCGGTGCCGACCCACGCAGGACAACCCGATCGAACGGACCACCCCCACGGATGGAGTATTCTGATGCGGTGCGCGACGGTATCTCGTGTTCCTGGAGATCCGTTGCGTTCTCACATTTCCTTGTCACGGTTCGCTCGAAGGTGATGCTCGCCGGCACGGCCGCAGGATCGCAAGGCCGCTCCGCCGGTTTACCTTGGCGAATGGATTACCCGCCGATTCAATCGTGATGCAACGCCGATCGCCGGAGTGACGCGGCCGACCGGATCTAAATCAACTGAATTTTTCAATGGAGTTACGATGACGAAATCCAAGATCTTGATCAGCTATTCGCGGCGTGTCGCATTGGTCGCAATCGCCGCCGGAGCACTGGCGGGGTGCGCTACGAACTCGGGAATGTCGTCGGTGTCGCCGGGCGAGCCCGACAAGCTGGTCGCCGATGCGCAGACCACGCTCAGCAATTTCCTTCGCGATCCGGATCAGACCTGGATCCAGGACAACCTGAACCGCGCAAAGGCCGTATTGATCGCTCCGCAGATCGTTAAAGCAGGCTTCATCTTCGGCGGCTCCGGCGGCAGGGGCGTACTGGTGGCCCGCGACGGGCGCACCTGGGCCGGTCCGGCGTTCTACAACCTGGCGACGGCCAGCGTCGGTTTCCAGGCGGGGGTTGAAGTGTCCGAGGCCATCATCGTCGTGATGACGGACAAGGGACTCAACTCCCTGTTGTCCAGCTCGTTCAAGATCGGCGGCGACGCGAGTGTCGCGGCGGGTCCGGTGGGTGCCGGAGCGAAGTCCACCGTCACTGCCGACCTGATCACCTTCACGCGCGCCAAGGGCGTCTACGGCGGGCTCAATCTCGACGGTACCGTCGTGTATTCGAACGTCGACTGGAACAACGCCTATTACGGGCAGAGCAACGTGCTGCCGCCCGATGTCCTCATCCGCAGGAGCCCGACGAGTCCGAAATCGGCGGCGCTCCTGGCCGAGGTCGCGCGCGCGACGAAGTAAGCCGACGCAATGGCGCCGGGGAGATCGTCCATGACGCGCTCTCCGGCGCGTGTCGCCATCCTCGCAGCGCGGGGTTTGCGCGGCCTCTTCCTCACCGCGATCGCGCATCGCGTCCGCTACTTTTTACGCCCAAGCCGATGCACGCAAAGCCGGGTGGTGGCACCCAATCGATGTTTCGTGCAGCATGGCGGGTTGGTCGCACGGCAGTCGGGGGACTTGCAATGAGGCGCACGGCACTCGTCATTTTCATGTGGCTCAGCCCGTTGGTGCCGGCCGTTGCCCAGGTCACCGCGGACGAGGCGGCCCATCAGATCGCCGCGCTGGAAAACGCACAAACGGTGGTCACTGCGCCGGTCGAGATCGACGGCAACGTGCTGTTTCGCGTGCGCGGCGTGACGAGCCTGCCCGCCGATCAGCGCGCCGCCGGCATCCGCAGCCGCATCGAGGCGCTGGCGCGCAACCCGTCCTTCAAGACCGAGAACCTGAAAACGGTCGACTCGGGTGGCTACCTCTCCATCATGGCGGGGGACGTGCGCGTGATGGCCCTGGCCGATGCCGACGCGCAACTCGAACAGGTGAGCCTGGCCGATCTCGGCCGGGCCGGGGTCGACCGGATCCGCGACGCCATCGTTCAATACCGCGCCGAGCGGACCACGAATTCGTTGCTCCGCGCGGGCGTGCATGCGCTCATCGCCACCGTCGTCTTCACGGTGGCATTTGTCGTACTGACGTGGATCGCGGGCAAGCTCGAATTGCTGCTGCTGCGCAGGCTGGAGGGACGGATACATTCATTCGGCATCCAATCGTTCGAGATCGTTCGGGCCGACCGCGTCATACGAATTCTCAATGCGCTCCAGCGGACATTCCGGCTGGTGGTGCAATTCGCGTTCGTCGTCGCCTATCTCTCGTACGTGCTGCGGCTGTTTCCGTTCACCCGATCCACCGGCAACCGGCTCTTCGAGCTGCTGGCTGTGCCGCTGGTTGCAACCGGGCGGGATTTTCTGGCCGCGATTCCTTCCCTCTTGTTCTTGACGCTGCTTTTCATCGTCACCCGGTTCTTCCTGAAGCTCCTGCGCCTGTTCTTCGACGCGGTCGATCGCGGCACCGTGCGCCTCGACAATTTCGAGCAGGAGTGGGCCGAGCCCACCTACAAGATCGTTCGTCTCGTCGTGATCGCATTGGTGGCGATCATCGCGTACCCGTACATTCCGGGCTCGGATTCGGCGGCGTTCAAGGGCATCTCGGTGTTTCTCGGCGTTCTGCTGTCGCTGGGATCCTCGTCCGCAATTGCGAACATCATCGCGGGCTATACCATGATCTACCGACGCGCGTTCAGGGTTGGCGATCGCGTCAAGGTCGGCGATACGATCGGCGACGTCATCGAGATGCGGTTGCAAGGCACCCACGTACGCACGCTCAAGAACGAGGAGGTCGTGATCCCAAGCTCGCAGATTCTCAACAGCCATGTGGTGAACTACAGCTCGCTCGGAACGAAGCAGGGTCTCATCCTCCACACGACGGTCGGAATCGGTTACGAAACGCCATGGCGCCAGGTAGAGGCCATGCTGCTGCTGGCTGCGAGCCGCACCGAAGGTGTCGAGAAGGAGCCGGCGGCGTTCGTGCACCAGACTTCGCTCGGCGACTTCGCGGTCAACTACGAGCTCAACGCCTACACGCGCGCCGTTCCCGCGATGCTCGAGGTCTACACTTCATTGCACCGAAACGTTCTCGACGTCTTCAACGAATACGAAGTCGCGATCATGACGCCCGCGTACGTCGCCGATCCGCGGGATGCCAAGATCGTGCCGAAGGATCGCTGGAACGCGCCGCCTGCCGCACAGCGTGAACGAGAGGGTGGGTGAGGGCGGTTGCCTGAGTCCGAGCGGGTGACAACCCCGCATTGCGGATTGATGGGATCGCACGCAGCCGGTCTTCTCCGCCCTTATGCACTTTCCGACAAATGCTGCCCGCCCGCTGCCGCTTCTGCCTTTCTTCGCTGCCACATCAGGTAGGGCAGGCTGAGGATGAGGCCCAGCAGCAGGTACAGAACGATCGTGGCGCCGAATCGCTCCTCGGGAAAGTTGGAGGAGGCGATCGCCAGCGCAATCGCAGGATGCCGGCATGCGGTCGCTACGGCAAGGTCGAGGCGGTCGAGCGGATCCGGTCCGCCAAGCAGGTGGCCTACTGCAATTCCGATCAGGATAAAGCAGGCGATCGCGATCAGCGTGCCATTTCCGATCTCTCTCCACAGCGCGGGCAAACTCGCACCCACGCTGGCGAGAGCTGCCAAGATCAGGAGGACATTTCCCACAAGCGCGACCGGTTTCGCGAGACGGCTCGCCACTGAGGGCCAGAGCGCACTGACCGCTATTCCGGCAGCCAGCGGAAGGAGCGCGGCCTTGAAAATGATGGCCGCAAGCTCGATGCCATCGATCGCAAAGGGCTGGCCGAAATAGATTCCCAGGAGTGCGACGGCGGCGGGGACGATCGCAACCGAAAGGAGTGCGACCGTCGCCATCAGCGCAATGGCGAACGAATGCCGGCCGCCAGCCTTGTCGAGTCTCTTCGGCATCAGCGGTGGCATGGGAGCGATCGAAAGCGCGACGAGCACAATCTCGACGGTGGGCGTGAAGTCGAACGCCCGGGCGAGTGCGACCGCCACCATCGGCATGATCACGAACATCGCCAGCAGCGAACGCCCGAGAAGCGAAGGACGCCGAAGCAGGTAGAGCAGGTCGCCGGTCGTGGATCTGAGACCGAAGCTGAAGACGATGGCGATGATGCTGACCTGCAACGCGAGCATGACGAGTTGCTTCGGATCCATGTTCGGTCACCCTTAATAGCGATGCGCGCGTGAGCGTTGCGCTCGCGCGACCGCGGTCAGCTACCGGTATTGGAGACGCACCGGAAGCCCACGTGACCGGTCGATGTGTCGATGGGCTGCGCATGCCTCGCCGCTGGGCGGTAGCGCCGGCAATAGTTGGGCGCGCAAAGATACGAACCGCCCTTCAGCACCTTGCGCGGGATCTTGATCGTCGGTGCGCAGTCGTCAAGGCTTTCCTCTTCACGGCCGCCACGCGGGTTTTGTGGAATGCAGCATGGCTTCGCGGCATCGGCGAGGTGCCTGGCCGAATACCAGTCGCTGGTCCACTCCCACACGTTGCCGATCATGTCATGGAGGCCGTATCCGTTCGCGGGGTACGTGGTCACCGGCGACGTGCGCTCGTACCCGTCGATGGCGAGGTTCTGGACGGGAAAATTGCCTTGCCAGGTGTTGGCCATCGATTTGCCGCCTGGATTGAATTCGTCTCCCCACGCGAAATCGACATCCTCGAGTCCGCCGCGCGCGGCGAACTCCCACTCGGCTTCTGTCGGCAAGCGCTTTCCGGCCCATTGGGCATACGCTTCCGCATCCTTGAGCGCGACGTGCACGACGGGGTGGTCGTCCATGCCGTCTATCGAGGTGCCCGGACCGTAAGGCTGCCGCCAGTTCGCGCCGAACAGGAACTGCCACCACTGCGACCAGTCGCGGAGGTCGACCATTTTCCGCGGCGGACTGAACACCAGCGAGCCCGCCTTGAGCATGTGCGGCAGCGCGCCGGGATAGTCTTTCGCCTCGGGTGCAATCTCCGCGAAGGTCACATAGCTCGTCGCTTCGACGAATGCGCGGAACTGCCGGTTGGTGACCGGCGTGCGATCGATCCAGAAGCCGTCGACACTCACGCGACGGGCCGGCGCTTCCTCCGGATAGTAGTCGTCCGATCCCATGCGGAACGTGCCGCCGGGAATCCAGACTGTGTCGCCCGCTCTCGCGGCATCTGTTCCGGAAGGGGGTGCCAGCGTCGGTGCTTCGGCATCAGCTGTCGAGTTCATGTGAACGCCTTGCGAGAGATGAGTTGGGCTGCCGGCATTATCGTATCAATCCGAACGCCGGCACCGTGGGGCGCAATACGCGGGGCCGCGCTCGCACCATAATCGTTCCGTCCCGCATCAGATTCCGAACGCCTCGCGAACCTTTGCAGAGAGATCGAAAAGTGCGCAAGGCCAACGCCGGAGTGGACAGCGGTTTGCGCTGCAGACGCAGCCTCGGGCGCTCATGTGCGATCCTATCGTCTTTATCCGGCGACGCACGTGGCGTCGCGCGGCCGCGTCGGAGCTACCGAAGCGACGACATGAGCATGGGGGTGGCAAGATGGCTTTGATTTCCGTGGTCTCGAGACTCGTCAGGGTCATGGTGCTGCTCCCCATCGCGATCGGGTTCGGAACACCTGCGCTGGCGCAGGATGCAAAGCCGTTCTCCAAGGAGCAACTGGACCAGATGACGGCGCAGGTCGCGCTGTATCCGGACTCGCTGCTGTCGCAGCTTTTCATGGCGACGACGTACCCCGACGAGTTCGCCAAAGCGTACGCATGGTCGAAGGCACATCCCGATTCCAAGGGCGACGAAGCCGTCAGAATGGTCGAGAGCGAGGGCTGGGACCCGTCGGTTGCCTCCATGGTCGCGTTTCCGGAGGTGCTGATCACGCTCGGCGAAAAGCCCGACTGGGTGAAGAACATGGGCGACGCGTTTCTCGCGCAGCCCGAAGACGTGATGGACTCGGTCCAGCGCCTGCGTGCGCTGGCGCAAAAAAACGGTAACCTCAAGTCCAACGAGCAGGTGAAGGTGTCGACGGAGCCGGCGCCGCCGCCCGCGCAGGCGCCGACGACCACCGTGGTGCAGCAGGCCGCGCCGCCGCCGCAAGTGATCGTCATCGAACCGGCGCAGCCATCGGTCGTGTACGTGCCCGCCTACAATCCCGCGGTAGTCTATGGTGCGTGGCCCTATCCGGCATACCCGCCGTATTACTATCCGACGCCACCGGGTTACTGGTTCTCCCGCACGATCGCGACGGGCATCGCGTGGGGCGTGGGCATCGGCGTCGCCAACGCGATGTGGGGCGGCTTCAACTGGGGGCGGGGTGACGTCAACATCAACGTCAA
>Ga0070665_100002318_pt1 | contig 21138 bp, 11 predicted proteins | sample KBSS13metaG_FD_65862 | JGI IMG/M metagenome (GOLD analysis project Ga0070665, IMG submission 65862) | Switchgrass rhizosphere microbial communities from Kellogg Biological Station, Michigan, USA - KBS S1-3 metaG | ecosystem: Host-associated > Plants > Roots > Rhizosphere > Soil ...
AGCTCGCGCAGATCGTCCGACAACGTTTCCATCTCGCGATGCACCGCCGCCAGTGCCTGCGACGCGTGCCCCGGATCCTGAACGACCTCCCGTTCGATGAGGCCGAGATCAATCGATAACGACGCCATGCGCTGACCGGCGTCATCATGCAGTTCGCGAGCGATGCGGGTCCGCTCTTCTTCCTGGGCGGCAATCAATCGTCCAGCGAGGTCGCGGACCTGCGCATGGCTCGCGCGGAGCGAGGCTTCGGCGCGGCGCTGTTTGGTGTGAGAGACGATCAAGCCGGCGATCAGAGCCGCTTGCAACGTCAGCAAGGAGACGGCGCCGACAATATAGACCTTGTATTGCACCCAGGGACCGGGCTCCTCGAACCTCACGATGCTTCCCGCCGGCAGGCGCGATTTCGGGATGTTCCAGCGTTTGAGCTGACGATCATCGAACATCGGATAGTTGGGATCGATCGTCTCCACGGGGATGTCGGCCGGCTTGCCGCCGGTCAGCACCCGCTGACCGATGCGCCCCGCGGCGTCTCCCGCAGGCGCGAGGTCGTACAGAACGCCACCCACGATTCCCGACCCGAGAAACGCTTCGTCGGTGCTGTAGACCGGAGCGTTGGCGGCTGCGGCGATCGTCGCGAGTGCTTCCTCGGGGAGAAAATACCGGCCGGCGCCATCGTGGAAGAACAGCGTGGTGAACAGGACGATCGAGTGCGCCGGAAGCTCGCGCAGTTTGCGAACCATGGCGTCCATCGAAAGCCCTGAGAGGTAGGTGAGGCTCACGCGCTTTTCGTAGGGCTGGAGCTGTTCCTGCGTCGCTGCTGTCCACGCTTCTTCGGTCGGTGACGAACCGGCCGGGATCACGATCTGACGGGTATCTGGATGAAGGGCCAGAAGCAGATCGACCGTCTGGCGCACGTCGCGCTTCACTCCGACACCAGTGAACGTCGGGTTGAGCGTGGCGGCGGTGACAACGGATGCGTTGACCGACGTGAACACGATCGGCACGCCAGGAAAGATCGCGTCACTGTTCTCGCGGAGAAAATCGAAGGCAAGGGAGCCGGCCGCGACGATGACGTCGATCCGGGGCGTCGCGTACTTCACACGCAGATAGTCGACCGCGGTCTGGCGATACTCAGGATCGCCGAAGCGCATCAGATCCAGGTACTCGGTGTAAAACTCCATGGGAGTGACCGCGTTCGATTGCAGACGCGTTCGAAGCGCGCGATCGAAGCCGGCGTACATGCCCAACTCGCGTTCGTGCGAGTAGATCAGCAGCACGCGTTTCGCGGTCGCGGCCCGGACGACTGCCGATCCCGCCGGCAGCGCAGCCAGCAGCCATGCGAAGAGGAGTGCTTGCACTCCACGACCGAATATCCCGATCGATGCTGGATTTCGTGTGGGCAATGCGGACGGAGCGTATCACGGCAGGCGTCGATCGGACCTTCCACGACGCCGGGAAGACGAGGACACTATGACGCATGACTGAGACCGACATCCAGCAGTTGAAGCGTATCCAGCAGCAGCTGGCGGAAGCGTGGGTGGCTCGCGACCGCGACACGATCGAACGGCTGGTCGCGCCGGACTGGATCGTCACGCACGTCGCCGGTCAGCGGCTGACACGGTCCGACGTGCTTCGGGACATGCTCGAGTCCTCCGCGACCCGCATCGAATCGATGACGGTGGACGACGTCGATGTCCGTCTATTTGGCGACACCGCGGTGGTGACGGGCCGAACGCACGCGCGCGGCGTTCAAACCGGCGCGGCGTTCGACGTCACGCTGCGATTCACCGACGTGTTCGTGCGGCGGAGTGATGAGTGGCAGGCGGTCGCTTCGCATGCCACTCTCGTTGGCACTTAAAAATGAGAAGAGAGAGTTAGAAGTGAGAAGTGAGAAGTGAGAAGTGAGAAGTGAAACTTTGAAAGTTCAACCTTGAAAGTTCAACTTCTCACTTCTTCCTTCTCACTTCTAACTTTCCAAGTCACTGTCGCTGGCCCTGATTCGACGGTCTCGTCGCACCTCCCGGCAGCGCGAACGCCAGATACTCCCCGGAGTACGCGCCGCCGCCGATCGCCACGACGATGTACTGTTTGCCGTCGGCGGAGTAGGTCATCGGCGATCCCGACTGCGGTGCGGGCATCCAGACCGCGCCGACTTCCTGTCCGGTCTGTTTGTCGTAGGCGCGCAGCATCGCGCCGCGCTGGCGCCCGGGCGGCGTCGTAATCTGCGGATCGCCCATCACGACGATCGTCTTCGTCACCATCAGCCCGACGCCTTGCGTGCCCGGCTGACCCGTTTTCGGAATCGTCTTGCCGGCGAGCAGCGGATGCGTGCGGATGTTGTCCGGCGTATCGCCGTGCGGCACCTGCCACATCAGGTCACCGCGATCGAGGTTGATGGCCGCCAGCGTGCCGTACGGCGGCTTCACCATCGGCAGTCCCTGAACGTTCAGCCCATCGGCGGCACCGCCGCCCGGAGTCGCCGCCGCCGCGGGTGCGGGTGCCGCGGCCGCGGGCCTTTGCGGTGCGTCCGCCGCACAGCAATCGCCCGGTCCGAGCACCACGCGGAAGTTCTCGCCGGCGATGCCCGACACGTATCCGATGTCCGAAAACCCTTTCGGCGGCGCGACGAGCGATCGCGCGCCAACGCCCATGTTGCCGGCTTGCGCGTAGACCACGTGGTTCTCGGGATCCGCGCCTGAGCCGGGCCAGTTTGTCGCCGTCGATGCGACGAGCGCGCCGTAGAGCGGTCCGTTGACGTTGCCGAGGATCGGCGGCGCAAAGGGTGACGCGTCGTTCTTGTAGTGCTTCAGACGTTCGAGCGCCTGCTCGCGAAGTTCCGGTGTGAAGTCGATGAGATCGTCGGGGACCTTCAGGTAGTTGCGCGCGTAGGCCGGCGGTTTGGTGGGAAAGGGCTGCGTCGGCGACGTCTTCTCGCCGGGCACGTCCGATTGCGGCACGGGACGCTCCTCGATCGGCCAGACCGGTTGACCCGTGATGCGATCGAACACATACAGCCATGCCTGCTTGCTCGGAGACGCCACGGCCTTGATCGCCTTGCCGTTCACGTTGATGTCGAGCAGGATCGGCGCGGAGGAATTGTCGAAGTTCCAGATCGGATGGTGGACGAACTGGTAGTGCCACTTGCGCTGACCGGTTTTCAGATCCACGCACACGAGGCTTTCGGCGAACAGGTTGTTGCCCGGGCGGTGGCCGCCGTAGAAGTCGGACGTCGGTGTTTCCACCGGCAGATACACGAGGCCGAGATCCTCGTCGGCGGTGATCTGGGTCCACACGCCGGTGTTGCCGTTGTCGGCCCACGATTCCTTTTCCCAGGTGTCGTTCCCGAATTCACCGGGGCGGGGGATCGTGTTGAAGGTCCAGAGCAGCTTGCCGGTCCGCACGTCGAACGCGCGCACCAGACCCTTGGTGTTGTTGTGGGTCGGGACGGTGGCGCCTTCGCGCATCGCGGATCCGATGATCAGGACGTCCTTGATCACGGCCGGCGTCGAGTGAATCCCGATCTCGCCGGTCTCGAGATCAATCTGCTGTCCCTTGCCGAACACGGCGCCAAGCTTCAGGTCGAGGATGCCGGCCTTGCCGAACGTCGGAATCATCGCGCCGGTCTTCGCGTTGAGCTCGACGAGCTGGAAGCCGGTCGTCACGTAGATCACGCGGTCGTCGCCCTTGCCGTCGGTCCAGTACGACACGCCGCGTCCGGAGAGCTGGCGCGGCGACACGGCGGCGCGCTTACCTTCACGCAGGCTGTGGGTCCAGATCACCTCGCCGGTCTTCCCGTCGAGCGCGATGACCGAGCGGCGCGTGCCGCCCGTGGTGTACAGGATCCCTTTGATCGCGACCGGCGTGCCTTCGAGCTTGTACTCGGGCCGCGGTCCGAGGTTGTCGGTCTTGAATCGCCACGCGACCTCGAGCTGGTTGAAGTTCGTTCCGTTGATCTGATCGAGCGGCGAATATCGCGTGCCCTTCATGTCTGCGGTGTAGTGCGGCCAGTCGCCGTTGCGGGTGGAGGGCTGGCCCGTCGCCTGTCCTGAGAGTCCGGGGCGGAGCCAGACAAGGCCGCCGATGACCACCACGAGCGCCGATGCGATCCGAAGGAACCGTGCGGACATAACCCACTCCCTTCGAGCTGCCGTGTGTGTGCCGCAGTGTAGGCTCGGCGCGCAGAATCGTCCAGAGAGTAGTAAAGTGCCACCCGCAGAGGGGTCAGACCTCAGAGGAAAACCTCTGAGACGGGACCTCTGAGACGGGACCTCTGAGACGGGACCTCTGAGACGGGACCTCTGAGACGGGACCTCTGAGACGGGACCTCTGAGACGAAACCTCTGAGACCAAACCTCTGAGGTGAAACCTCTGAGACGGGATGTTCAGGAGCAAATAATGCGATACGGTGCTTGCCTCGCTGTTTTAGTTTTTGCCTCGGCCTTCGTTTTCGCCGCGAACGATGGACCGCCGCCGCCGTGGGCGTATGGATTCCCGGCCGCCGCGAGCGCGACGCCGGCCGCCCCTCCGCCAGCGACTCCGGCTGCCACGCCAGCTCCGGACACCACGCCGCGCACGGTTCCCGGCAGCTCCGGCTCGTTCACGCTGACGCAGATCCGCGACGGGTTCGGCCCCGCTGACTGGTTTCCAGGCGATCACCCGGCGATGCCCGAGATCGTCGCTCACGGCAAGCGTCCTGACGTGCGCGCCTGCTCCCTCTGTCACTACCCGAACGGCAAAGGCCGCCCGGAGAACGCCGGCGTCTCCGGACTGCCAGTCGCGTATTTCGTCCAGACGATGGCCGACTTCAAGGCTGACGCGCGAAAGAGCGCGGACTCGCGGAAAGCGAACACAAACCTGATGATCGCGTATGCGAAGGCGATGACTGACGAGGAAGTGAAGGCCGCAGCGGAATACTTCGCCGCGATGAAATGGACGCCGTGGATCAAGGTCGTCGAGGCGAGCACCGTGCCGAAAACGCGGATCGCCGGGGGGATGTTCCTGAAACTGGAGGGCGGCGAATCAGAACCGATCGGCGATCGGATCATCGAAGTGCCCGACGATACCGAGCGGACCGAGTCGCTGCGCGATCCGCGCTCCGGTTTCACCGCGTACGTGCCGACGGGCAGCATCAAGAAGGGTGAGGCGCTCGTGACGACCGGCGCCGGCAAGACGACACGCTGCTCGGTCTGCCATGGCGCCGATTTGAAAGGCCTGGGACCGGTGCCCGGGATTGCCGGGCGCTCGCCGAGTTACACGGTTCGCCAGCTGTTCGACACGCAGAAGGGCACTCGCAAAGGCGTCTGGGCGGATCTCATGAAACCGGTCGTGGCGAATCTGACCAGCGAGGACATGCTGGCGATCGCGGCGTACACGGCATCGCGCGTGCCCTAACGATCGGAAGAAACCGCGGTCTCTGCGGTTTCTTCTGAATCGTCTCCCTTGTTCTTTCTCAGCGCGGCGGGATTGTCCAGAGCCGCAGGATCTCGTCGCCGATCGTGACGGTCTGATCCGGTACCCAGTCGCCGATCGGAAACTGGCGCGACACGATCCGCGTTCCCGGACGAAGATCGTGTTTGAGCTTCGACTCGAGCCGCAGGTTGACGCTGTACGACAACCACAGTGTGACGACCGTGGCTTTCGAGATGTCGGCCGCGAAGAGATCGCCCTCGATGAACGTCGCGCGATCGGCAACTTCGCCCTCGAGCGCCACCGTCCGTGAAATCTCCACGAGACGATGATCCATCTCAATCCCCACGCCGCGCGCACCGTACTTTTGCGCCGCCAGCACCACGATTCGTCCGTCACCCGAACCCAGGTCGTAGACCACGTCGTCTCTGGTGATTTTTGCCAGTTGGAGCATCGCATCCGCCAGCGGCTGCGGAGTCGCCGCGAAGTGGATGTCCGGTGTTCTCGGAGCCGGCAGCTGTGCGGCGATCCCAGAAGCGAACAGTCCGGACAGCAGCAGCACCACGCCGTGGACGAGAGCGATGCGTCGGCGGCTCACGAGAGCAGTGTAGCGCCTTAGCAGCGTTATCATGTCGCTGGAGTTCACATCGATGCTGCTCAACGATCTGCGATACACGGTGCGCATGCTGCGCAAGTCGCCGCTCTTCACGCTGGCAGTGGTGCTCACCGTCGCGCTCGGTATCGGCGCCAACACCGCCATCTTCAGCGTCGTCAACGCGGTGATGCTGCGGCCGCTGCCGTACGAGCAACCAGGTCGGCTAGTGTGGATCGCGGAGAAGAACGACAAGCTGAACCTCCCGACATTCGGCGCGTCGGTCTTGAACTACCTCGCGTGGAAAGAGCGTTCGCATGCCTTCGACTCGATGGGCGCGTTCGGCTTCGCCACGTTCAATCTGACCGACGCTGGCGACCCCGAGCAGCTCACAGGCGGAACTGTGACGCCATCGCTATTCCCACTGCTCGGCATCAAACCGGTCATCGGGCGAGCGTTTGCCGAGGGCGAAGATCGACCCGGCAGCACGAAGGTCGCAATGATCGGCGAAGGACTCTGGAAGCGCCGGTTCGGCGGCGACCCGTCAATCGTCGGCCGTCATCTCACCCTCAGCGGCGTCGACACCACCGTCATCGGTGTTGCGCCCGCATCGTTGGCGCTCCTCTCGAACGGGGACTTGTGGATCCCGATGACGATCGATCCGGGTCGCGAGATCCGCCTCAATCACGTGATCCTCGCGGTCGCACGGCTGCGAAACGGCACGACCCTCGAGCAGGCGCAGGCCGAAATGAACGTCGTCGCTGGACAAGTGAGCCAGCAGTACCCGGAGATGAAGGAATGGGGGATCCGTCTCGTGGATTTCTATCACTTCTTCGTCAACCCGCAATTGCAGACGGGACTCATCGTGTTGCTGTGCGCGGTCGGGTGCGTGCTGCTGATCGCGGCCGCCAACGTGGCCAACCTGCTGCTGGCGCGCGCCGCCTCGCGGCAGAAGGAGATTGCCGTTCGCACGGCGATCGGCGCCAGCCGCGGACGCCTGCTGCGGCAATTGCTGGTGGAGAGCCTGGTGCTGTCGTCGATCGGCGGCGCCGTCGGCTTGCTCGCGGCGCTGTGGGGCGTGGACGCGATCAACGCGTTGATGCCCGCCAACCTGCTGCCGGTGCCTGGCGTCGGCGTCGACGCCACGGTACTGTGGTTCGCGCTCGGACTGACCGTTGCCACGGGCCTGCTGTTCGGCATCGCGCCGGCGTGGCACTCGGCGAATACCGATCTGAACGAAGTCCTGAAACAGGCGACGCGTGCGTCGAGCGGCGCACGGCCCCGCCTGCGCAACAGCCTCGCCGCTGCCGAACTCGCGTTGGCGACAATCCTCTTGATCGGAGCGGGCCTGCTGTCTCAGAGCCTGCTTCGCTTGCAGCACGTCAGCCTCGGGTTTCAACCCGATCGAATGCTGACGTTCCAGATTTCTCTGCCGCGCACGAAGTATCCGGCCGAGAAGAGCACGGTGTTCTATCGCACCTTGCTCGACTCGCTGCGCGCGACGCCGGGAGTTCGGGCTGCCGGCGCGTCGAGCGGCATCCCCTTCGGGAACGGCGCCTACACGCAGACGCCGATTGTGACGACCGGTCCGTCACCGCTTCCGCCTGACACCGCGATCCCGACCGACTGGCGTGTCGTCACACCTGGCTTCTTCCACGTGATGAACATTCCGCTGTTGCGCGGGCGCGATTTCACCGACGCCGATGCGCCTTCCAGTGCACCGCTGGTGGTCATCGTGAGCCAGACCACGGCGAAGCGTTTCTGGGGCGACGCCGATCCGCTCGGCCGATCGCTCCATCGTCAGAGCGATCTCTCGCGCCAATACACCGTGGTCGGCGTGGTCGGTGACGTCCGGCAGGCCGCGCTGAGCCAGGAGTCGCCGGCGATTTACTATCCAACCCTCGGGCTGACTGCTTCGATGGGCGTCGTCGTGCGGACCGATCCGCCGCCGGCGTCATTGTTGCCGGTCGTCCGTCAGAAGGTGCACGATCTCGATCCGGGGTTGCCGATGTCGTCGGTGCGGACGATGGAGGAATGGGTCTCCAACAACGCCGCACAGCCGCGGTTGAACGCGGTTCTGCTGGGAGTCTTCGCGGCGGTCGCGATGCTGATTGCCGCGATCGGCATCTATGGAGTCCTGGCCTACTCGGTCAATCAGCGGACGCGCGAGATCGGACTGCGGATGGCGCTCGGCGCACCACGGGCGCAAGTCCTTCGGCTGATCGTTCGAGAAGGCATGACCGTCGGCGCGATCGGGATTGCCGTGGGCGTGGTGGGCGCGCTGGTCCTCAGTCGCGTGCTCGCGAGCCTCGTCTTCGACGTCCCCGTGCGCGATCCGCTGACTTATCTGGCCGTCGCCTCGATGCTCACGCTCGTTGCGCTCGCGGCCTGCGCGATTCCCGCGCGAAAAGCATCGCGAGTGGATCCGATGGTCGCGTTGCGTTGCGATTAAGAAAGAAACCGCAGAGACCGCGAACGCGCTCCGCGGTTCCATCCGTGCGTATGATTTATTCCGCGTTGATCGCGCGGATCGGATCGAGGCGCTGCGCGCGTCGCGCCGGCAGATAGCACGCGAGCCACGCCACCGCGACGAGGACTGCCGTCACGCCAGCGAACGTGGCGGGATCGGCGGCGCCGATGCCGAACAGCAGCGACGATAGCGCGCGTGCCATTGCGACCGATCCCAACAAGCCGAGAACCGTGCCAATAGCGGTGAGCGTCAGACCGCTGCGCACCAACAACTCCGTCGCCTGCTTCGGTGTTGCGCCCAATGCGATACGCAAGCCAATTTCGCGGGTCCGCTGCTGGGCGGCGAATGCCATCGTGCCATAGAGACCGGTCATGGCGAGCGCAATTGCCGTCGCCGCGAACAGACCGAGCAACCATGCGCGGAATCGCGGCTGGCCGACCGCGGCGCTGAGCATTTGATCCATCGGATGCAGCGGCGGAATCGGAATGGTGTCGTCGACGGACCACACCGCCTGACGAACGGCTGCGCCGATGTGTGTGGCGTCGAGCGGCGTGCGAATCACGACAGCCATGGACGGCCACGGCATCTGGGCATGCGGAACGAACATCTGCGGCTCCGAGGGCTGCTCGAGGCCGAAGTGCCGCACGTCGCCCACGACCCCCACGATTTCGCGCGTCGTCGGCTGGCCAGGGACGATGGAGAGATCGTGTGTGATGCGGCGGCCAATCGGATCCTGGTTCGGCCAGAATCGCCGCGCCATCGAGTCATTGATGATGATGACGCCCGGTGCTGACGCGCCATCGCGCGCGCTGAACAAGCGACCGCGAGTGAGCGGCACGCCGATCGTCGAGAAATACTCCGGACTGACAACCTGAATTGATGCGGTCGGCCGCTGCGCAGGCGGCAGTGGCATCTCGCCCGCAATCGAGAAGGTGCTCTCATCGACGAAGAATCGCGCGCGTGGATCGAGCGGCAGTCCGAGCGTCACGGCGGCCGACTCCACGCCGGGTATCGCGTCCAGCCGTCGCACGAATCCGTCGAAGAACGCCGCGCTGGCCTCGGCCGAGGCTCGACTGCGGGGAAGCTCGATCCGTTCCACGGTCAGCACGGACGCCGGGCGGAATCCGACGTCGACGCGCTGAATGCGCGCGAAGCTCTGGATGAGGAGCATCGCACCAACCAGCAGCATCAGCGACAGGGCGATCTCTGCAACGGTCAGCACCTGGCGAACGCGCTGGTGTGCATTCGACACCAGGCCGCGGCCGGCCGAGAGCAGCGCGTCCTGCAGCCGCTGGCTGCGCACCTGAAACGCCGGTGCGAGGCTGAAGATGGTCCCCGACGCGATCGCGATCAGAAACGTGACGCCGACAGCGCTCGCGTCCATCCGCACGCTCTCCAGGCGTGGAATGCCCGGTGGTGCGAATCGCAGCAGGAGGTCCAGCACCCAGGCGCTGACGACGAGGCCGGCGGCGCCGCCGGCGATCGCGAGGACCAGGCTCTCGGTCAGCATCTGCCGCACGAGGCGCGCACGGTCGGCCCCCAGAGCCATCCGGATCGTGATCTCGCGCGTCCGGCCTGCGGCCCGGACGAGCAGCAGGCTTCCGACGTTCGCACACGCGATCAACAGCACGCAGCCGACGGCGGACAGGAGCAGGAGGAGCGCCGGACGAGCGGAGGCGACGACGGTTTCCTGCAGCGGGACTGCGGCGAAGTCGGCGTTGCGATTGCTGTCGGGGTACGTGGTCTCGAGGTGACGCGCGATCGCGGCAAGTTCCAGCCGCGCCCGGTCCACGCTGCTGCCGGCCTTCAACCGCGCGACAACGCCGAGGATTCGATACTGCCGGTACTTTTCTGCTGGAATGGCGCGATTGGGTGGTTGTGTGCGCGACAGCCGCAGCGGCACCCAGAGTTCGGTGCCCGAGACAGGGAAGTCGAATGACGCCGGCATCACGCCGACGATCGTCGTCGGCGTGCCGTCGAGCATTGTCTTCCGGCCAATCACGTCAGGGTCGCCGCCGAAACGCCGCTTCCAGAGTCCGTATCCAAGAATCGCCACCGACGGGGCTCCAGGGACGTCGTCGTCCTCTGAGAGGCGGCGGCCGACGATCGGATCGACGCCGAGCACCTCGAACAGATCGTACGTGCAGGTGGTTGCGAGGACCTTCTCGGGCTCGCCGCCGTCGCTCGACAGGTTGACGCTGGGGCTCCAGTACGCCGCGATGCCAGCAAACTCGCGTGATTGCTCTTTCAGATCGAAGTAGTTCGGCGGCGAGATCGAGCGCCCGCGTCCGGTCATCCGATCGCGGTGCTGGACGCTCACGAGCTCGGCAGAGCGCGGATAGTCGAGCGGCCGGAGCAGGACCGCGTTCACCACGGTGAAGATGGCCGCGTTGGCGCCAATCGTCAGGCCGAGGATGGAGAGCACGACGATCGTGAACAGCCGCTTTGCCAGGTATCCACGGATGGCGATCCGTACGTCCTGCAGGAACGAGCTCATGGACCCTCCCGGATGGCCCAACGATAGCGCGGACCCGCCGTGCGAAGGTGGAATCATGAGCGTCCGGATCCGGGAAACCATGATGGAGCGCGAGGCTTTCAGCCGAGCGACCGCCGCTCGCCTAAAAGGCTCGCGCTTCTTCCGGTACGAAGAGTCGGGGGATGGGCGTATATTCGCTGCCGGACGCCGCATGATCATCAAGGTATTCGACGATAAGCGTTCACTGGGACTGGCTGCTGCGAATCAGGCCGCTGACGCCATCCGCACCGCGATCCGCGAGAAGAACCGCGCCCGCATGATTGCTGCGACCGGCGCGTCGCAGTTCGAATTGCTGGACGCGCTGACAAGCGCGTCTGGGATCGAGTGGGAACGAGTCGAGATGTTTCATCTCGATGAATACATCGGGTTGCCGGCGGAACATCCGGCAAGTTTCAGAAACTATCTGCGAACGCGCTTGATCGACAAAGTCGGCATCGTCCATCACCATCTCCTCGACGGAGAGCGGGATCCCGCGGCGGTGATTCGAACGGTCGGACAAGCGCTGCAGAGCGCTCCGATCGATGTGGCGCTGGTTGGGATCGGCGAAAACGGTCACCTCGCGTTCAACGATCCCCCGGCGGATTTCGACACCGAGGAGCCGTATCTCGTCGTGACGCTCGATGACGCTTGCCGGCGTCAGCAACTTGGCGAAGGCTGGTTCGAGAGTCTCGACGATGTACCTCGGCAAGCGATCTCGATGGGAGTCCGCCAGATTCTTCGAGCGAGCGAAATCATCGCTGCCGTGCCGGACGCGCGAAAGGCGAAGGCGGTCGCTGCATGCTGCGAAGGTGACATCAGTCCGCTGGCGCCCGCCTCGATCCTTCGCACCCATCCGAACACCACGATCTACCTGGACAAGAGCTCCGCCGCCCTGCTCACGAAACCTCTGAGACGAAACCTCTGAGACGGGACCTCTGAAGACGGAACCTCTGAGACGAAACCTCTGAGACGAAACCTCTGAGACGAAACCTCTGAGACAGAACCTCTGAGGTAAAAACCTCTGAGGTGAGGGCAGGGCAAAACTGCTGAGGTGGGGTCTACACCCGGCGAACCAGGCCGCGGTCAGTCGCTTCGGTGTTCCGCACCAGCAGCAGGACCAGGATCGCGCCCGCGAGCGGGACCAGGCCGGCAACAACGATGATCGGATCAAACGCGTGCGTGGTTGCGGCCTGCCGCTGATCGGAGTAATGCCCGATCAACAGAAACGCGACGATGGTGGCCAGGCCCGCGCCGGTCCCGCTCAGACCGCTGACGGTGGCGACCGCGTCGCCCGGATACAGGTCTGACGGAAGGACATTGGCGATCGTGCTGAACGCGGCGTAGCAGAACGTGGAGACCGCAAACAGCGCGGCAATCACATAGAGATTGGTCGTGAAAATGGTGGGGATGAGCAGGGTGACGCCGACTCCACCAAAGACGACGACCGCCTTTCGAGCGCCGCCGAGCGACCACCCTTTCTTGATCAGAAATCCAGACACGCCTCCGCCGATGAAATTGCCCAGATCCGCGGCGATGAAAGGCACCCACACCGCAAGCAGACCGCTGCGCAGGTCAATGCCCTTGGCCACCAGGTAGATCGGAAACCAGTCGGTGACGAAGAACCACACGGGATCAGTGAATGTCTTCGCGACGATGACGCCCCACGTTTGCGGCAGCGAAAGCAGATCGCGCCAACGCAGCCGCACGTGGCCGGCCGATTCGGCGTCAGCCCGATCGAGCGCGAGCATCTCCCGTTCGGCGTCTGAGATGCGTGGATGGAGCGAGGGCGGATAGTACAACCATCGCCACACGACGAGCCAGAGAAGGCCGAGGCATCCGGGTACGGCGAACGCGGGACGCCATCCCCATCGAAAATAAATTCCCAACACGATGAACGGCGCGACTGCACCGCCGATCGAGGAGCCGCTGTCGAAGAGAGCCGTTGCCAGGCCACGCTCGTGTTTCGGGAACCATTCAGAAACGGCTTTGGTCGCGGCCGGCCAGTTTGCCGATTCGCCGGCGCCGAGCAGGAAGCGGAAGAATCCAAAACTGTAGAACCCACTGGCAAGCGGCGTGAGGATGGACACCGCCGAGTACGACGCAACGGTGAGCGTCAGCCCCTGCCTGGTCCCGATCCGATCGATCAAGCGCCCGAGGACCGTTTGACCGATCGAGTATGCAAGACGAAATGCGATCACCAGATACGCGTAATCGGTGTTCGACCAGTGGTAGTCGGCTTTCAGATAAGGCGCCAGCAGCGAAAGCGTCTGGCGGTCGATGTAGTTGATGATCGTGGACGCGAAGAGCGCCGCGCCAATCCACCATCGCAGGGCGGGGATGGCGCGGCTGGTCTGTTGATTCATCAGACCCCTTTGCGCCAACCAGGATCATCGTCGCGCTTCGTCTCGATCGCCATGGAACCGTCGGCACTGAGCGGCTGCTCGCAGGTCCAGGCGATCGGTTTCAGCACTCCGGGACGAACCTCCAACTGCGCGGACAGATGAAGCCTGCCCGCATAGTCTTTGGGCAACAGAAATGCGCCCATGCGGATTCCACCGCCGTGAGGATGTCCGGGATCGAGCGTTCCGCGTAACTTCAATCGGCCGTCAGGGCTTTCGAGTTGCAGCCATAACACTCCCGGAACGCCCGCGGCTCCGCGATTGGAAACCGCCACGATCAATTCCGAGCCGCCGTAGCGCTTGCGTTGCCAGACCCACGAGGGGCGGAGTCTGTATCCGAGAGACGTACGCAGGCGATCGAAGCCCCGCGGATAGGTCTGGTGGTAGCGCGCCAGATTGGCGGCTTCGGTCCACAGCGACCAGTAGTTCGCTCTCACATCGAGCGTATGCAGCATGTAGTTCTCGAGAACGTTGATCCCGCTCGCGTCCACCGCCAGATTCGCGGTGTCGTACTGGCGAAAGTATCCGTCTTCGAGAATGGCCGCCGACCAGGGAGCGCGATTCGCCAACTGATCGATTTGAATCGGTTCTTCGACGATGATGCTGTCGGAGCGTAGCCAGGCGCCTGCCTGCATGGCCATCGCCAGAATTCTGCGATTGCCGACGTTGCTGATGTCGGGTTGCGTGTTGACGGCAAGCGGCGTCTTCTTCCAGGTCTCCAGCTGCCTCGCGGTCATCGTCACGAACGTGCGCTCGGCCGACGAGAAATCGTCGAACGGACTGGGGAGCGTGCTGGTGTGTCCCTCGCCCCAGAATCCGTACTGCATCAGGTCGACCCATTCGATGAGCGGATCGCCATCGAATCGCGCGGCGAGCAGATCGTTGAGTTCCGCAAATGCTTTTTGAAACTCCGGGTGATCGTACCGGGGCTCGACAAACTCGGTCGTTCCGAGCTTGGGAATGCGTCCGATCTTCACCAGCGGGATACGCGAGCGCAGGAACTCGGGCAACGCTACTTGATCGGGCTGGACTTCCGGATTGGACATTTGAATCCGGAACGCGACCCGAAGACCGTGCCGTCGCGCTGCATCGAGCGTCAACGCCCAGACGGGATGAAGATTGAGTATGCCGGGTTGTGACTGCACGTGCCGCCAGTCGCAACGGATGTAGAGGACGTCAACGAACGGCAGGCTCGAAATGTTCTCGACATGACGCTCGAGCGTTTCCCGTCCGGCTCGCGCGGCCAGCGATGGACCGCCTTCCTCCCACGTGTATCCGACAAGGCCGAGGCCGGGGTTGCGCTGCGGCTTTTCCGAAGGCGTGGTGAAGAGAAGCGTGAGCCAGCCTTGATCCTGGTCGATATCGAAAGGACCTTGATCCAGCCGGTCGCCGGTCGAAGCAGGCGGGCGCAACTCCTGCTGATCGAACAGAGGCGCGACGCTCGACGTGGGGGCCACCGCTCCGAGCAACGCAGCCCTCTTCAGCAGGGTTCTTCGATTCATGTCTTCAGGAGCAGGTTTCTCGCTTCGTGACGGCAGCTCGGCTAAAGCCTTCGCGCTCCATCTATGGCGTCGACACCGGCGGGACGCGGCGCTTCGTCGCCTGCTCGAACGCGTACGCCAATTCGATCAGTCGGGGCTCGCTGCACGCGCCCCCGGTGAAGCCGACGCCGAACGGCGCGGCCTTCGCCTGAAAGCTCGCGGGGAACGGCGGGTTCGGCGCGTTCGGGATCAGACCGAAGGGGACGACGATAATGGGGTAGCCGGAGCGCGCGGCCAGGCCGGCTCCGGCGCCGCCCGGCGTGAGGATCGCGTCGAGGTTGTTCGCCTTGAGGACGCCGTCGATGCCTCGATCGCGGCTGAGCAGCCAGTCCTTCTTGTGATCCGCCTCATTTCGCGCGCGGTCCGTATCGAGGTTCATCTCGTCGGAGATATCCAGCCGTGATTGCCCGAATTTGATCGCGCCGGCTTTTGCGTGCGCCAGATTCCACTGGCGCAGCTCGGTGAGCGTCTTGACCGGCGCGGCGGCTCCAAGGCTCTTCAGCCAGAGGTTGAAATCGCGCTTCATCCCGTATTTGAAGTTCACCGAACAGCCTTCGTCCATTCCCTTGGCCTGATCGGCGCCAGAACAGAAATCCCAGGCGGCGAAATTGTCTTTGGGATCCTTCGCGGCGAGACTCGGGACGTCGGCGGGATCGACGACGATCGCGCCCTGCTGTTTCAGGACGGCGATCGCGTCGGTCATCACCCTGGCCTGATCGGCATTCAATCCGCCCCGCCCGGCGGTGATCGTCGTCGTCGTGCTGATCCCATCCGGACGGTTGGCGGCGTCACCATTCAGCGTGATGCGGTCGTAGTAGTAGGCGCGAGGAATGCCGATGCGCGCACCCTTCAGCCCGCCCGCCCGCAGGAATTTTGTGTAGTCGCGTCCTGGCGGCGGCGTGCACGTGCTCGTCGCCGGGTCGTTGGGATCCGGTGACGGACTCTCCAGCGCGCCGAGCATGATCGCGGCGTCGGTGACCGTGCGCGTCATCGGACCGGCGGTGTCATGGTCCGCGGTGATGGGAATGACGCCATAGCGGCTGATCCGGCCGATGGTCGGACGGATGCCGACCAGCATGTTCGCATTCGACGGGCTGATGACGGAGCCGCCGGTATCGGTGCCGACGTTGGCCGCCCACAGGTTCGCCGCGGTGCCGATGCCCGAGCTCGACCCGCCGGTCTGCAAGGCCGGCCGTCCGTCGAACGTCGCCTCGCGCGGATCGGGTCTCGGATCGTACGGGTTGTATCCGAAACCACCGACGGCGTTGTAATTGCCGGGCATTGGATTGGGTGCGCCGGCAACCCAGTTGGCGAGCTCGGTGAGGCCGGTCTTGGCGACGATGATGGCGCCAGCGTCGCGAAGGTTCTTCGTCAACGTGGCTTCGTACGGCGGCACGAGGCCGGCGAAGGCGAGCGCCCCGCCGGTCGTCGGCATGTCGGTCGTGTGAATGTTGTCCTTCAACGCGACCGGGATGCCGTGCAGCGGACCGCGGATCCTGCCGGCCGCGCGATCGCGATCCAGTCGATCGGCTTCATCGAGCGCGTGAGGATTCACGATGATGGCCGCGTGCAGCCGATCTTCATAGGTGGCGAGCCGCACGAGGTACTGACTGACGAGCGCCCGCGAGGTCAGGCGGCCCGATGCCATCGCGGCACGCATCTCCGGGATCGTGGCTTCGATCAGATGGAACGGCTTGGCGGGCGCCGTGGTGCGGCGGGGAGTCTGTGCGGAAAGCGCGACCGCGAGAATGCCGGCGAACGAGAGGAAGATGACGGTACCTTTCATAGGCCCGCATTCTATGACGGCACGACTCGCTATGACGACACGACTCAGAAAAAACCGCAGAGATCGCAAAGAGCGCAGAGAGAATATTTTCTCAGCGGTCTCGGCGCGCTCCGCGGTTTCTTCTGATCGTGAGGTGAGGAGAGGCTGCGCTATTCGGCGCGCAGGGCGATCATCGGGTCGACGCGCGTCGCTCGTCGAGCGGGGACGAGCGTGGCGACGAGAGACACCAGCGTGACAAGCAGAGTCACCGACGCGTAGGTGAGCGGATCCCTTGCGCTGACGCCGAAGAGCGTGTTCTGAATGCCGGCGCCTGCCACGGTCCCGATCGCGAGCGCGATCGCCAGGCCGAGCATCAGCCCGACGGCAATTTGCAGGACGCCCTGACGCAGCACCATTCCGAGAATCGTGCCGTCGTGGGCGCCGAGCGCCATCCGCACGCCGAACTCCTGCCGCCGCTGGTTCACCGAGAACGACATCACACCGTAAATACCAACTGACGCGAGGACCACGGCCACCGCGCCAAAGATCGAGAACATCGCGGCGATGATGCGATTCTGCGCGACGAACACTTCAATCTGCTGCTTCGGTGTCCCGACGAAGTACAGCGGCAGATTCGAATCCGCCTTGTTGACCTCGCGCCTGAGCGCGTTCGCGAGTGCATCGGCGCGCTGGCCTCCGCGTGGCTTCACGACGACGGTGGCAAACTGGCTGACGAACGGTGCCGGCGGCGCCGGGCCGAACGCCGTGGAGTAGAACGGCACGTAGAATCCGCTGTCGTCCACTCCAGGATTGTTGAACGGGCCGAGCATGCGGACGTTCGACACGACGCCGACGATGGTACGCCATGGACCGGGCTGTGTTCCGGCCGTGTTCATGGTGCGGAACCGGCGGCCGATTGGGCTCTCGTTGCCGTAGTGCTTTCGCGCGAACGCCGCGTTGACGATGGTGACCGGAAGCTTCGAGTCGAGGTCGCTCTCATCGAAGGTGCGCCCCTCGAGGAGCCTCTGTCCGGTCACGCCGAAAAACGTGCCGGTTACCTGCTCGAAGTTGGCTTGCGGACGATCCTTGTTGTCTTTGTAGGTCTTGCCGTCGATCTCGATCGCGCCGTTGCCTGAAAACACCATGCGGAAACGGCTGGTGAAGCCGACGGCCTCGAACTCAGGGTTCGTCTTCAGTGCTCTCAAGAGGCGATCGTAGAACACGCGGCGCGCATCGGCCGACGGATAGTCGCCGTCCATCAACCCCATTCGCGCCGACAGGATGCCGTTGGTGTCGTACCCGTAGTCGATCGTCTGCTGCTTGAGGATCGATCGGACCTGCAGCAGCGATCCGATCAGCAGCACGCAGGTGACCACGATCTGGAAGACGACGAGCCCGCGCGAGATCAGCGTGACGCCGCGGCTGGTCGTTCCGCGCCCGCCGTCGCGCAGGACGACGTTCGCGTTCGCGCGGGACGACATCCACGCGGGGAGCAGGCCCGACAGGACCGCCGCGGCGATCGTCGCTCCCACCGTCACTGCGAGTGCGATCGCATCCACGTCGAAGGTGATGTAAGCCGGCGGCGGGTTGTCGAGGGCGCGAACGGTTGCCGTGAGCCATGACGTGCAGCCGTACGCGAGCGCGATCCCGAGCGCCGCGCCGATGCCGGCCACCAGCATGCTCTCGGTGAGCATCTGGCGGATCAGCCGCACTCGCGTCGCGCCGAGCGACGAGCGGATCGCCAGTTCCTTGGTGCGGAGTGTGGCGCGCGCGAACTGCATGTTCATGACGTTCACGCAGGCGATCAACAGCACGCCCACGCAGAAGCCGAGCATCGTCAGCAGCGTGCCGCGGAGGGGCCGGGGCGTGAAGGTCTTGATCAGCGGCTCGACCCGTCCCGTGTTGAATTGTTTGTTGGTGTCGGGATAGGCGGCCGCGAAGTGCTTCGCGAGCGTGGTGAACTCGGCCGTCGCTTGATCGGGCGACACGCCGGGTTTCAGAAGGCCGATGACTGACGGGCTGATGTTCGCGGGATCCTTACGGTCTTTCGGCGGGAACTCGCTGTAGAGCGGCAGCCACAGCTCCTCGTTCTGCGGAAACGCAAACCCCTTCGGCATGACGCCGACGATGGTCGCGGGCTTGCCGTTGATCCGGACGCCTTTGCCGACCACGTCGGGAGATCCGCCGAAATCACGCTGCCAGATGCCGTAGCCGATGATCGCGACCTTCTCCCCGCCTGGCGCATTGTCGCCAGCTGTGAAATCGCGTCCGAGCATCGGCGACGTGCCGAGAATCGTGAAGAACCGATCGGTCACGTAGGCGCCGGTGTACCGCTGCGGCTTCCCATTGTCGGTAACGTTGACGGTGGAGCCGTTCAGGTACGCGGCCAGGACGTCGAATGACTGCTGCTGCGGCAGCAGTTCGTCGAAGTCCATCGACGAGATCTGTCCGTTCACGCCGAAAAAGTTCGAGCTGGACGGATCGATGAAGTTTGCGCTGGCGAGGCGATCGGCCGTGGGGAACGAGAAGCCGCGCAGCATCACCCCGTTGACCACGCTGAACATGGTGGTGACGCCGCAGATCCCGAGGGCGAGCACGACTACGGCCAGGGCACAGAACGATTTTTCCTTGATGAGGACACGCAGGCCGATTCGCAGATCCTGACCGAACGTCTCAGCGACCACGTCGCTTTTAGACGAGGATCGGCGAACTTAGTTCGACTGTCCGGATGCGGGAATCTGGCGACAGTTCCGGGCCGGATTTGTCAGCCTCGGGTCGTTGCTGCCGCCATCGCCAACCGTTCATCGCGGTAAGGATCCCGGGCAAGGCGGCATTCGGCGTTCAGCATCATCGTCGCGCGCTGGTTCGCGGTGAAGGGTTCCCAACGCGGGAGGCCCGCGTGGTTGGGATCGCCGGTGCGTGCAAACGCGACCCACGCGTGGCTCATCCGGTCAGCCAGCGGTTGACGGTCGGTCCCGTTGCCGACGATGGATTGGCTGTTGTCGACGTTGTCGAACGCGAACGGGATGTCCATGCAGTGCATCGCGCGCAGCCGGCCGCCACTGACCGGTGAATACCACTGAAAGCGATACATGTAGACCGGTGCTCGAGCCGCAGCGCTTTTGCGCTCCGCTTGCGTGTCGACGCCGGTGCGAAACTGAGAGGCGTCGGTTTCCATGATGAGCGCGAGGTCGAGCAGGCTGGCTCGCGGACGGCCGTGTTGATAGACGCCGACGAGGGTTTCCGCCTTCGCGGCGTCCACCCGCAGCGTTCGCATGATGCGATCGCGCAAGGCCGCCGCATCAGCGGGCACGTTGTAGTCAGCGTTCGCGCTCCAGGTCACCTCGGTCTCCGTTGAACCGATGAGGAGTGGGATCGATGCGGACAGGGGCGTCGCGGCAGGATTGAAGACGTCGTGCGGCAGCGATCTGCCGTCGACGACCGGAGAGGTCGTGAAGCCGCGGCTGCCGGCCGGTGCCTGCATCGCCGCCAGGACCTGTTCGACCGGCAGGCGCTGCAACTCGTCGAGTTGATGGCTCTTCAGACCGAGGCGCGAGATCAACGCATCCGCGTTCTGCGTCGCACTTGCTGCCGGCATGCCTGTGACGGCCGATCCGCTTTGCGCGATCGCGCGATGGAACAGGCCCTGGGCCGCCGGCATACCGAGCAGGGTGCTAACTTTTCCCGCGCCGCCGGACTGACCGAAAATCGTGACGTTCTTCGGGTCGCCGCCGAATCGATCGATGTTGTCGCGGACCCACGTGAGGCCGGCGATGATGTCCTTCAGCCCGGCGTTGCTCGCGTCGGCGAAGCGGTCGCCGCCCAGCTCGGTCAGATGGATGAAGCCGAGGACGTTCAGCCGGTGGGTGATGCTCACCACGACCACGTCGTGGCGGCGCGCGAGGCTGGCGCCGTCGTATGGGAGCGCGGCGGGCGAGCCGCCGGTGTATCCGCCGCCATGCAGCCACACCATCACGGGACGCGTGCCGCCGGTCGCGGCTTGCGGCGTCCAGACGTTCAGATGGAGGCAGTCCTCACTCATCGGCTCGGTGCCGGTCAGCGGCTGCCACTCGGGCACGAATGGTGCGAGCACCTGTGGAGCGCGGGGTCCGAACGCGAACGTCTCGAGGACGCCGGTCCAGGGCGCGACCTCGAGAGGTGGAAGAAATCGCCGAGCGCCGGCGGTCGATGCGCCGTACGGGACCGACTTGAAGGTCTGCACGCCGTCGATCGACAGTCCGCGGACACGGCCGGCTTTCGTCTCGACGATAGCGCCCGGCGTCGGTTTCGGCGCGTCAGCGAACAGCCGTCTCCGGTCAGCAAGAATTGCCACCGCCGCGGTCGTCGTCACGTGCACGAATTGCCGTCGGTCCATGGTCGCGGACCTTAGCATAAACCTCAGAGGGTAAACCTCTGAGACGGAATCTCTGAGACGGAATCTCTGAGACGG
>Ga0070665_100002319_pt1 | contig 21135 bp, 18 predicted proteins | sample KBSS13metaG_FD_65862 | JGI IMG/M metagenome (GOLD analysis project Ga0070665, IMG submission 65862) | Switchgrass rhizosphere microbial communities from Kellogg Biological Station, Michigan, USA - KBS S1-3 metaG | ecosystem: Host-associated > Plants > Roots > Rhizosphere > Soil ...
TAGAGGATGAAGAAGTTGGGGAACCCGGGGACCGTGATCCCCTTGTGGGCGCGGGCGCCGTCCTTGGCCCAGAAGTCGTGCAGCTCCAGACCGTCCCGGCCGACGATCGTCATCGGCGCCAGGTACTCGGCGACCTCGAAGCCCGTGGCCAGCACGATCGTGTCCACCTCGAGGTGCTCGCCCGAGGACGTCACCAGCTCCTTCTCGGTCAGACCGACCAGCGCACTGGGAACCAGATCGACGTTCGGCCGCCTGAGGGCGGCGAACCAGCCGCTGTCCACGACCATCCGCTTGCCGTAGGGCGGGTAGCTCGGTACGACGTGCGGGAGCAGCTCCTCGAAGCCCTCGAGCTGTTCCTCCGCGTAGCGGGTGAGGAACTCGCGGTGACGGTCGTTCCGCTTGTTGATCGAGCGCTCGGGGTGCTCCCACGCCTCGTCGATGATCATGCTGGGGTAGATCTTGTCGGCGTGCGGCCAGCCCGCCCGCAGGCTCATCCACTCCCCGTAGAAGGGGATGTTGTCGACCAGCCAGCGGGCGTCCGCCTCGACCGGGTCGAGGTAGTTCGGCGCCGGAGCGATCCAGTGCGGGGAGCGCTGGACGGCGTAGAGGTGGCGCGCCTGCGCGGCGATGGCCGAGACCACCTGGATCGCCGTCGACCCGGATCCCACCACCGCGACGCGCTTGTCGCTGACGACGTCCTCGTCCGGCCACTGGGTCGTGTGGAAGACCTCTCCGACGAAGTCCTCGCGACCGGGGATCTCGGGGATCGCCGGCTTGGCGAAGGTGCCGACGGCCGAGATCACGATGTCGGCCCGCAGCGTCTCCTGGTCGCCCGTGCCGACGGTGACCTCCCAGTCCTGGTGGTCCTCGCGGAACCGGGCCGACGTGACCGGCGAGTCGAAACGGATCAACCGCCGCAGGTCGAAAGCGTCGGCGAACTGGTGGAGGTAGTCGAGGATCTGCGGCTGCGTCCCGTAGTGGTCGGCCCAGTTCCGGCGGAAGTCGGAGTAGGTGTAGATGGCACTGGGGGTGTCCACGCGGGCGCCGGGGTAGTGGTTGGTGCGCCACACCCCGCCGAGGTCCGACTGCTGCTCCAGGACGGTCACGGCGAACCCGCGCTCGGCCATGTTGCGGGCGGCCAGCAGGCCTCCGACGCCGGCCCCGATGATGATCACCGACTTGCGCTCGGCCCAGGGCCGCTCCTCGGGATCCGCCGTGCGGCGCGCGAAGCCCAGGTGCGCGAGCATCATCTTCGAGTAGCGGGCAGGCACCTCCTCGCCGAGCGCCTGCTCCATGAAGGCCGGCATCTGCTCGGGAGTCGGCACCGGCAGGCTCGGCCGGTCGGCCTCGACCCACTGCAGGACGGCATCACGCACGGCCTGACGCACTTCGGCCTGGACCTCCTCCGGGAGGCCGCCGGTCGGGTCCTCGGCCAGTCCGCGGGTCCGCACGGGGCGATACCGCTCGTCCAGCCACCGTGGGTCCCCGGTGATCTGCGCGAGACACACCACGAGCGCTGGGATGGTCGCCTTGGCCAACTTCTCGTCGAGCTCGCCTGCGCTGATGTCCCGGCCGGGGTGGTTCACCACTGGTCTCCTCGCGTCTCACTCGGCAGGCCCGCTCGTGCAGGCGTGACGGCCCGTCGGCGTCCGACGCCGGGCGGCACCTCAACGATACGATATGGCGACGTCAGGTTCTAGCCGTCGGCCCCACTTTCCGCTGCTGCACCGCTCGGCATCGGCGCGTGACTGTGCTAAGAGTGTCTCAGTACTCCATCACGTCGGCACACCTCCGTCCAGGCAGGCCCGCCCAGGCTCGACGGCTCGGTGGCCGACGGAATGACGGCCACGTCGGACGAGCACCCGCACAGCGTTCTGCCCCCGTTCGGATTGAAGGACCCCACCGTGAGCATCACAGTCGACGACGAGCGTGACGAGCTGCGCAAGGTCGCCCGCTCCTTCCTCGAGAACACCCTGCCCGCAGCGCGCCTTCGACGCATCGTGGCCTCGGAGGACGGCAGCGACGAGGCATTGTGGCGGTCGCTGACCGAGCTGGGTTGGCATGCCCTCGGGCTGGGAGAGGAGATCGGGGGTGGCGGCGGGTCGTGGCAGGATCTGGCGGTCGTCCTCGAGGAGATGGGCCGGGTTCTCCTGCCGTCCCCGTTCTTCGCCTCGACCGTGCTCGCGGCCCAAGCCGTCGCCGTCGCCGGTTCGGCGCAGCAGCAGCGGGACTGGCTCGGTGCGATCGGGAGCGGCGACCTGACGGCCACGGTCGTGCTGCCGGGGCGAGACGGTCGCTGGGAGGCCGACGAGACCAGCGTCGACGTCGAGCGTGACGGAGACGGCTGGCGGGTCCGGGGCACTGTCGAGCGGGTGATCGACGGTGCCACGGCCGGCCTGATCATCGTGGCCGGGCGTACCTCGGCGGGACCGCGGCTCTTCGCCGTCGACAGCGGGCAGCCGTCGGTCGTCACCACCCCGCTGCCGACCCTCGACCCGACGCGGCGGATGGCGCGCGTCGAGTTCCGGGACGCCGCGGCGGTCCCGCTCGGCCATCCGGACGCGGTCGTGCCGGAGGGACCTGCGGTCCTGGGCCGCCTGTTCGACCTGTTCACCATCGGCCTGGCGGCCGAGCAGCTGGGGTGCGCGGAGCGGAGCCTCGACGAGGCGGTCGACTATGCGCGGCAGCGAACTCAGCACGGCCAGGCGATCGGTTCGTTCCAGGCCATCAAGCACCGCTGCGCGGACGTCTTCCTCGCTCTCCAGGCCGCCCGCTCGACCGTGCACCACGCCGCTGCCCTGGCGAGCGAGTGGACGGCCGACTCGACCCTGTCGCTGGCCGCGAGCGTCGCGAAGGTGACGGCCTCCAAGGCCGCCACCCTGGCCGCCGCGGCCAACATCCAGATCCACGGTGGCATCGGTGTCACCTGGGAGCACACCGCCCACTTCTACCTGAAGCGCGCGAAGGGCTCGGAGCTGCTGAACGGGAGCCTGGCCTGGCACCGCGAGCGGATCGCCGCCGCGCTGCCCGCCCTCGTCGACAGCCCGGTCTTCCGGGAGAGCCTGCTGCCCCGCGGGCTGCAGGCCGGGGCCGCGGATTTCCGTGCGGAGGTCCGCGCCTTCCTGGCCGCGCATCTGCCCGCGGACTGGCAGGGTGTCGGCGCGCTCGACGAGGCCGAGCGCGGCCCCTGGCTGCATGCGTGGCGGCAGACCCTCGTCGCCGAGGGGATGATGTGCGTGTCCTGGCCGAGCGAGTACGGCGGGCAGAGCCGGTCCCTCGTCGACCAGATCGCCCTGCTCGAGGAGTTCACCGACGTCGGGGTGCCCCACCACCCCTCGGCGTTGGACACGCTGGCGGTGAACCTGCTCGGCCCGACGATCCTGGCGATCGGCACGGAGGAGCAGAAGCGGGAGCTGCTGCCCCGGATCGTCTCCGGGGAGCTGCTGTGGTGCCAGGGCTACTCCGAGCCCGGCGCGGGTTCGGACCTCGCCGGTGTCCAGACCACCGCCGTCCTGAAGGACGGCAAGTGGGTGATCAACGGCCAGAAGATCTGGACGACCTACGCGCACGAGGCGAACTGGATGTTCGCGCTGGTCCGGACGGACCGGTCCGTCTCGAAGTACGCAGGGCTCACGTTCCTCCTGCTGCCCATGGACCAGCCGGGGGTCGAGGTCCGCCCGATTCCCGACCTGAACGGCCAGGCGCACCTCAACGAGGTCTTCCTCACCGACGCGGTGACCGACGAGGGCAATGTCCTCGGTGAGGTCAACGGCGGCTGGGCCGTCGCGAACGCGCTGCTCGGCTACGAGCGCAACGAGGGCGCGATCCGGGACGCGGTGAACCTCCGCGACGAGTTCCGACGCCTGGTCGTCCTGGCCCGAGACACCGACCGGCTGACCGACCCTCGGGTCCGCTCGGGCCTGGTGGACGCGTACGTCGACCTACAGGCGATCATCCTCGGCGCCGTCCTGGGGGCTTCCGCCGCGGTGGCGGGCCGGCCCCCCGGCCCGGAGTCCTCCGTGCACAAGGTCCTGTGGTCGGAGTACCACCAGCGGGTCACCGAGCTCTCGCTCGAGGTGTACGGCGACGAGGCGCTGACCCCGACCGGCCGCCCGTCGGCCACGTTCTCGAGCACCGACTCACCGGGCGCGCCGTCGTCGAGCCGGTCGTGGACGCAGACCTTCTTCACCGCCCGGGCCGGGACCATCTACGCCGGAACGTCCGAGGTCCAACGCAACATCATCGCCGAGAAGGTGCTGCAGATGCCGCGGTCGCCACGCCCCGCCGCACCCTGAGTCGCGTGACGACAGAAGGCCTCCGGTCGTGAGAGGGAGCTGGACAGCTCCACTTCACGACCGGAGGCCTTCGTCTGTGCGCGGGAACCGTCGCTCCCAGCCGACCCGAGCCGCTATCGGTTGATGCGGCCCAGGTCCACGGGGAGCTGGATGCCGGTGACGTGGCGGGCCTCGTCGGAGGCGAGCCACGCGACCGCCGCGGCGATGTCCTCGGGGGTCGAGGCGAAGTCGGGCAGCGCGCCCTCGAACATCCGGGTCAGGTGGTCGCGCCCCTCCAGCTTGGGGAAGAGCTCGGGGACCGACAGGTCGGTGGCGACGGCGTGCGGGATCACCGTGTTGACCCGGATCCGGTACTCGGCGAGCTCGTTGGCCAGGGTCTTGGCCAGACCCACGACCCCGTGCTTGGCCGCCACGTACGGAGCGAGCAGCGGCAGCCCACGCAGGCCTGCCACCGAGCTGGTGAACACGATGGCGCCACCGCGGCCCTGCTCGATCATGACGGGGATGGTGGCCTTCGCGGTGTAGAACGCCCCGGTGAGATTCACCCCGACGCTCTCGTCCCAGGCCTCGGCCGAGACCTTCCAGGTGAACTCGGCGCTCGTGATCCCGGCGTTGGCCACGACGACGTCGAGCCCGCCGAACTCGGCCACACCCTCCTGGACGACGGCCTCGAGCGCCGCGAAGTCCCGGGTGTCGACCTGGCGGGCCAGGATCCGGCGGTCCAGCTTCTCCACCAGGGACACGGTCTCGGCGAGATCCTCCGGTGTCGCCCCCGCGTACTGGGTGGTGGCGAAGCTCCGGCAGATGTCCACCGCGATCACGTCCGCGCCCTCGGCAGCCAGCCGGAGGGCCTCGGCCCGCCCCTGGCCCCGGGCGGCCCCGGTCACGAGCGCCACCTTGCCCCGGAATCGTTCCGCGATGGGACCCGAGGGAGCACGTCCCGGGGGAACGCCGTTGTCCGGTGTGGTCATGTCAGACTCCTCAGGGAGAGGGGGACGAGCGGTGAGCCGGGCTCAGCCCTGCCCCAGGATGACCCGACGGGCGTTGTCGCTGAGGAACTTGCGGCGACGCTCCTCGTCGCGGAAGTCCATCTCCGCGACCTCCCGCGCGCACCGCTCCAGTCCCACCAGCGGGTAGTCGCTCGCGAACATCACCTTGTCGGCCCCGCGCGAGTTCATGTAGTGCACGAGCGCCTCGGGGTAGCGCTTCGGCGAGAACGCCGACGTCATCATGTAGAGGTTCTTCCACTTCAGCATGAGCTTGACGCACAGGTCCGCCCACGGGTCCCCGCAGTGCGCCATGATGATCTTCAGCTCGGGGAAGAAGGCGCAGATCTCGTCCAGGTGGATCGGATCCTGCATCTGTGCCGCCGGCACCAGCGGACCAGGCACCCCGACGTTGATGGAGATGGGGATGTCCAGCTCCACGCACTTGGCGTACAGGGGATAGCACCGAGGATCGGTGTAGGGGACCATCGTGTGGTAAGCCGAGATGCGGGCCATCACGAACCCGTCGTCGCGGACGCGGCTCTCCAGCTCGCGCACACCCTCCATGCCCTTCCGGGGGTCGACGACGAAGGACCCGTGGAAGCGGTCGGGGAAACGCTTCAAGGCGTCCAGGGCCCACGGAACGTCGTCGGGCTGGAAGTCATAGCCCGCAGCCAGGACGGCCTGGTCCATGCCGGCCCGGTCCATCTCCTCGACGATCTCCTCCGTGGTCCGCCCCTGCTCCACGCGCTCCCCGACCTCGGAGAAGAGGTACGACACGTCGAAGCTTCCGTAGGCGAACTTCTCGGGGACCATGTTGATCCAGCCGTCGAAGATCTTGTAATCCAGAGCCACTTCTCTCCTTTGACAAGCAGCGCGCCCAGCGGACGTCGCGTCGTGGTCGCTGCTTCTACGTTGGGGGCCCACCGGCTCGGGCACGCGCCGCGCACCGGGGACACCACTCGTTCGGCGCAGCGGCCATGACTCTCTCGGTGGGATCGCATTCGATGACCACGACGACTGCCTCCGCCCGGTCGTGCCGGATGGCCGGGGCTGTGCCGGGGCCGCCGCCGGGGCGGTGACGTCGCAGACGAACAGATCGCCCGCTCGCGGACGTCCTACTCCGGGCGGCCGGGCGCGGACCGCCCCGACATCGCGGCCGTGCGGACCGGTGCGGGTGCGGTCCACGGTTCACCCGGCGATGTCACGCCTCCCGCACGACGCCGAGTGCGCGCTGACCGCGCCGCGGCCCTCGGTCAGCGCGCTGCAGCTCTCGGCGGGATCGAGGATCCGTCCGAGTGCCGCTCCCGAGCTCGCGGGAGGCACCGCCCGGGCTCGACACCGCCCTCCTGGACTCACCAGGAGGCGGCGTCGAGCCCGCAAGGCGTCAGACGGCGACCGGCTGGCTCAGCGGCTCGACGAACGAGGCCGCCAGGTCACGGAGCTCCTGGAGCTCGAACATCTCGCCCTCCTTGAGCTCGTGGAGCTCAGGGTCACCGACGAGGTAGACGTGCTCGCCGATCAGACGAGGAGTCTCGTCGAAGGGCCAGAACATCGCCATCGGCAGGTGCTGGGCGAACATGGTGTCGTCCGCCGCGCCGGTGTCGAGCCCCTCCGCCGACAGCTGGGCAGCCGACTTGAAGAGAACGGCCGTGTAGTACGAGGCGATCCCCCAGTCGTTCACCCAGCACTGCTGCGACTGGAAGGTGCAGATGCCGGCGTTCACGCCCTCGTAGAAGACCTTGACCATGTCCATGCCGTCGAACGTGGTCACCTCCGGCCCCATCTTCACGCGGTAGACCGGCTCATCGATGGTCATGTCGGGCTGCAGGACCAGGTCGCCCTGGCCGGCCAGTTCCAGCGCCACGTGACGCTGGAAGTTCTCGGCGATGATCTTGCGCCGCGGGTCCTGCTCCGCATCGCGCATGGCCTTGACGGTCTCCATGCACGTCTTGAAGTTCTCCAGGTACTGGTTCACGTCAGTGTGCCTCCCCAGGCTCGACGACCTCCGCGCGAGGCCTTCGACTACGACGCTATCAAGTGACGCCTCTCATAATCAAACGTCAGGTTCTGAGCGGCGGTCGACGCTGCCGGGTCTTCTCGACGACGGTGACGGGACGATCCGGTCAAGCCCGGCGCGCCATGACGATCGTGTCGAGGCCACCCGCGCGCGTCTCGTGGGTTCACCCCTCTCCCCCGACCGGCAGCGCTGAGTGGGTGAGCGGGGCCGTCCCAGCTCCACTCGGGTGATCGTCTCGATCCCGCAGGCGAGCACCCGGGCCACGGAGTAGGTAACCGATCCGGGTGGTCGGCGACCGATCGGCCGACCGGCCGCGGTCGAGGAGCGGAGGCGAACTCCGGAGCGTGTGGCCGCTCCGCGCTGGTCGCCGTGGTGTGGATGCATTACAGTAACGTGGCATCAGATCAGCGCCAACGGTCTGCCGCGCCCGCAGGTTGCGCCCGCATCATCCGGTAGCCCACCCCCGCACCGGCCGCCGATGGGGGATGAGTGCGCGCGGTTCATCCCCGTCGGTCGACATGGCCATCCAGGAAGGGCTTCAATGGACTTCTCGTTCTCGGACCGATCTATCGAGTACCGCACGGCGCTGCTGTCCTTCATGGACGACTTCGTCTACCCGGCCGAGCCCGTCTACGCCCAGCAGATGGCGGAGTCGGGCAATCCCCATCACCATCCTCCCGTGCTCGAGGAGCTGAAGGCCGAAGCGCGCTCCCGCGGCCTGTGGAACCTGTTCCACCCGCACGCGAACGAGGAGTGGGGCTCTCCCGGCCTGTCGAACCTGGACTACGCCCCGTTGGCAGAGATCATGGGGCGCAGCCCGTATCTGGCACCGGAAGCGCTCAACTGCAGTGCTCCGGACACCGGGAACATGGAGATCCTCGAGCTCTTCGGTACCGAAGAACACAAGGGGACGTGGCTGAAGCCGCTCCTGGCAGGCGAGATCCGCTCGGCGTTCGCGATGACCGAGCCTGCAGTCGCGAGCTCGGACGCCACCAACATCGCACTCCGCATGAAGCCGACAGGCGACCACTACGTGCTCAACGGTCGCAAATGGTTCGCCTCCAGCGCCCTGCACCAGAACTGCGAGGTGCTGATCGTCATGGGCAAGACCGACCTCGAGGCACCGACTCATCGCCAGCAGTCCATGATGGTCGTGCCCATCGACACGCCGGGCGTGACCCTGGTGCGCAACCTCCCGGTGTTCGGTTACAGCGACCGAGAGGGGCACGCCGAGATCCTGTTCGAGGACGTCGAGGTGCCGCGATCGGCGCTCCTCGGCGGTGAAGGGGATGGCTTCGCGATCAGCCAGGCCCGTCTGGGCCCCGGCCGGATCCACCATTGCATGCGCTCGATCGGGATGGCAGAGCGTGCACTCGAGTTGATGATCCGGCGAGCCGCCGAGCGAGTGACCTTCGGGGAACCGCTTTCGGCGAGGGCCAACATCCAGGACTGGATCGCGGAGGCGCGCATCGAGATCGAGATGATCCGCCTCTTGACCCTGAAGACCGCCTGGCTCATGGACACGGTCGGCAACCAGGAGGCACGGACCGAGATCGCCGCCATCAAGGTCGCCGCTCCCCGCATAGCGCTCAAGGTGATCGACCGCGCCATCCAGGTGCACGGAGCCGCGGGCCTCACCGAGGACTTCCCCCTCGCGGCCTACTACGCCTACCAACGGGTACTGCGTATCGCGGACGGTCCGGACGAGGTGCACCTGCGGTCCATCGCGCGTGCCGAGATCCGCCGCGACCGCATGCGTCAGCAGCAGAGCTGACCCCGGTGCTCTCCGACCAGGACCCGGGCCCCTATGCGGGCCCGGGCGACCTGGTCGGGATCGCCGCGGCGACGAACAGCGGACGCTCGCCGGCTCCGGCCCGCCGTTCATCGCGAACGAGGTACTGACCGTATGAGGAGGCTGGTTGACGATGAATGATGTCGATCTTCGCGGGTGTGTGGCGTTGGTGGTCGGCGGCAGTCGCGGGCTCGGGCTGGAGATCTCGCGCGGGTTGTCCGGCGCCGGTGCCACAGTGATCGTGGCGAGTCGAAAGCTGGAGGCGTGTGAGGCAGCGTCCTCCGCCATCTCCAGGGAGACCGGCGGCTCGGTCATAGCCCACCGGCTCGACATCGGACAGTGGGCCGAGGCGGAAGCCGCGGTGGACTGGGTGTACGACACGTGTGGCCGAATGGACGTGCTGGTGAACTGCGCGGGCCTGTCTCCGTTGTACTCGGATCTCAGCGACGTCAGCGAGAGGCTCTTCGACAAGGTCATCGACGTGAACCTCAAGGGCCCGTTCCGGCTCATCGCCGCAGCCGGGCCCCGCATGGCGGCCGCCGGAGGTGGCTCCATCGTCAACATCTCGAGTATCGGGGCGGTTCGCCCAGGCCCCGGAGAGCTGCCCTACTGCGCGGCCAAGAGCGGGCTCAACGCCCTCACCCAAGGCTTCGCGCAAGCCTGGGCGCCGAGCGTACGGGTCAACAGTGTGCTGCCGGGTGCCTTCGAGACCGACATGACGGCGGGCTGGCCCGCGGAGATCGAGGAACGCGCGTTGGATCGGCTGCCTGCGGGACGCAAGGGGCAGGCAGCGGAGATCACGAGCGCGGTGTTGTACTTCGCCAGTCCCGCATCCAGCTACACCACCGGGGCGATGCTGAACGTCGACGGCGGCAGAACCGCGGTGCTCTGAGAAGACACGCTCTCAGCCATCGACTCCGCTCGACGTGGCCTCACGCGCTCGCCGGTCAGTCCATCTCCGGAAGAGCCGCGTCACGTCGATCCTTGCCCAGCGGAATCATGTTCGCTCCCCTGGCGTCCGCAAAGACGATCAAGACTGTGCACCCTTGCGCTCCGATCCGGATCGGGCCATAACCGACGCCCGAACTCGCGAGCCGGATATCGCCGGCGCGGAACACCTTCTTGCCCACCTGCTGCTCGCCGGAGATCACATATTCGAGATAGCTCGCGCCGTGCGTATGCGGAGCCACCACCTCGCCCGGCTCGAATGTCGAGATCGTCACCAGCGGCGAAGAGTCCTGCGAATCGTCCAGCATGAACGCTGCGTAGCGGATTCCGGGGGACGTCCCCTCTTTCCAGTCGATGTCTTCCGCGAAGATGTCCTCGTGCTTTCGATTGCTCATCGTTCCGAACTCCGATTCTGTCGGCTCAGACGTTCGATCAAACGACATCGATGCCAGCCTTCGATAGGCGGCCACCGCAGAATAGCTGCCCAGAAGCAGTCGCGGGGTATCAAAAAGTTGATGAACTTTAAGCCGTCGCCGAGCTGTCCGTCAAGCGTCTCGATCGAGGTCGCCGCGAGGCTGTCGATGTGGTCGTGCCTCGGCCCGATCCGCGACGCAGGCGGGGCTCAGCCGGATGCGACGCCGTCCACGATCTTCTTGATCTCCTCCATGCGCCGCTCCACCATGTCCCGAGAGGAAGCCTGGACGAGGAAGAAGGCTCGCTCGGCGCCCGCGTCGGCGAGCTCCGAGAGCCGATCTCGGTCGAGGCACGGATCCGCGAGCGTCACCCCGAGCCGCTGCTTCGACAACTCGCGGAACTCGCGCACTCGCGCCACCAGCCCCGGGTGGTCCTTGTGTCGCCCGGGCAGCCAGTCGGCCTCCATCGCGAGCGCCGACCGGACGGCTCGCGGGCCGTTCGCGCCGAGCAGGAGCCTGGGCCACGGCCGCTGAGCCGGTTTCGGCCAGGACATGATCGGGTCGAACGAGGTGTATCGGCCGTGGTAGCCGGCGACGTCGTCGGCCCAGATCGCCTTCATGGCGGCCACCCGGTCGCGCAGGAGCCCGAACCGCTGCGCCGGATCCACCCCGTGGTTCTGCAGCTCCTCGTGGTTCCAGCCGGCACCCACGCCGAATAGGACCCGCCCGCCGGAGAGGTGGTCCACCGACGCCACCGTCTTCGCCGTCACGATCGGGTCCCGCTGCGGGACCAGGCAGATGCCGGTACCGACCTTGAGGTCTCGAGTGGCGAGCGCGGCGGCGGTGAGGGCCACGAAGACGTCGAGGTTGCGCGCGTACTCCCGAGGGAGTTCGGCGTGCCCGCCCGGATGCCGGGAGCGGGTTCGGGCCGGCAGGTGCGTGTGGTCGGGAAACCACAGCGACTCGAACTCGTGGTCCTCCGCCAGCACCGCGATCTCGTCCGGACGCAACGTCTCGTCGGTGGCGAAGACCTGGAGCCCGACCTTCACCGGTCTGCTCCGTGGTCGGCGAGCTCACCTCTGGCGATCTGAGTCGACTCGACGAAGGCGGTCCACCGGACCTCGCGCACCGCGGCGTCCTGCTCCAGGACGGTCATCAGGCCCGCGAGGCCCTCGATGAAGGCCCGTCCGTGCGCCTCGGAGGGTGCGTAGACCTCCACGAACGCCGTCGCATCCGGCTCGTCGGTGAACACCCCGGGGGTGAAGCCCTGGCCGGGGAGGTCCAGCTCCCCCGCCATCTCCTGCCGCCGCACCCGGTTGACCAGAGCGAGGGCGATGTCCTCGGACTGTTCCACGCTGCGGGTGAGCGCTTCGAGGAACTCGTCCGTCGGCTGTCGGCCTGCGGCGAAGGACCCCGGCCGACTCGCGACCTCGAGAACGAACTTGGCCCGCGCCCCGGTCGCCCGCCCCCGCACCACGGACTCCGAACAGAGGTAGCTCCGCAGGTTGCAGAGGAAGCGCCGGTGGTCGTCCTCGAGGGACCGACGGACACTCTCCTCCAGCGCCCCGCCGTCGGCCGGGACCGACACCCGGATGGACGCCGAACGCCACTCCCGCACGGCGGGCGTCCAGTGGCCGTCGCTCTGGCGGCGCGCCACAGCCTTCGCCGTGTAGTAGCTGGAGGCGATGCCGGTCTCGCGCATCATGGTGACCACGAGAGGCACGTGGTGCTCGAGATAGTGACGATTGCACGCCTCCTCCGACTTGCCGGGAAGATGGTCGAGGAAGGCGATCGACTTCACCACCCTGGACACGACGGTCCTTTCCGTAGGCGAACCGGATCAGCCGTTCGTCCGCGGACGAGGAGTCGTGCGGGGCCGACCGGCGCCGACTTCCCGTCCACGCCTAGCCCTCACCGAGGATGACGCGGCGCGCGTTGTCGCTCGCGAACTTGCGGCGCCGCTCCTCGTCACGGAACTCCATGTTCTCGATCTCCTGCGCGCACCGGTCCAGGCCGAGCAGCGGATAGTCACTCGCGAACATCACCTTGTCGGCCCCGCGCGAGTTCATGTAGTGCAGAATCGGCTTGGGAAGGCGCTTGGGCGAGAACGCGGACGACATGTAGTAGAGATTCTTCCACTTGAGCATGAGCTTCACACACAGCTCCGCCCACGGCTCGCCACCGTGCGCCATGATGACCTTGAGGTCGGGGAAGAAGGCGCAGATCTCGTCCAGGTAGATGGGATCCTGGAGCCGGGCGGCGGGCACGAGCGGCCCGGGGACTCCGACGTTGATCGAGATCGGAATGTCCAACTCGACGCATTTCGCGTACAGCGGGTAACAGCGTGGGTCCGTGTAGGGGATGAGCGTGTGGAACGCCATGATGCGGGCCATCTTGAAGCCGTCGTTGCGCACCCGGCTCTCGAGCTCACGGACGTCCGCCATGCCCCGGTGGGGATCGACGACCCACGACCCGTGGAAGCGGTCGGGGTAGCGCTCCATCGACTCGAGCGTCCACTTGGTGTCGTCGAAGTGCTTGTCGTAGCCCGCGGCCAGGACGGCCTGGTCGATGCCGGCTTCGTCCATCTCGTCGACGATCTGCTCCGTCGTCCGGCCGTTCTCGTAGCGCTCCGCGAGAGCAGGGAACAGATAGGTGACGTCCATGTTTCCGTAGTCCGGGTTCTTCGGAACCATGTTGATCCAGCCGTCGAACAGCTTGTAGTCCAAGGTCATGCCATCTCCTTTGATGTAGCGAGCGCTCGCGGGAGCATCTCAGCGGAGTCGCTGTGGTGCGGTGACCAGGAGTGTCCACCGCCTCGGCCCGGCCTCACACCGGGTCGGCATCCACCCGGCGGCGGAAGACGGGCTTGCGCTTCTCGGCGAACGCGGCGAGGGCCTCGGCGTGGTCGGGTCCCTTCTGGAGCTGCTGGAAGACGCCTTCCTCCCGCGTTCTCGCCGCCTGGGCGGCGGCCAGCCGAGTGGCCAGCAGCATCTCCTTCGTGGCCACGAGCGAGGCGACCGGCATGGCGGCGATCCGGGCACAGAGCGCCGAGGCCTCGGCCTGGAGCTCCTCGTCGGGCACCACGGTGCGGACCAGACCGGCGGCCACCGCGTCCTCGGCCGAGATCCACTCTCCGGTGAAGAGTGCGTACGCCGCGTTCTGCGCACCCATGAGCGCGGGAATCGTGAACGACGACCCGGCCTCGGGTGACAACCCGAGCGCGACGAAGGGCATCCGGAAGCGAGCGGACTTTCCGCACAGCACGATGTCGGCGTGGCCCAGCAGCGTGGCACCGATGCCGACCGCGATGCCGTTGACCGCCACCACGACGGGTTTGCGCAGCCCCTCCAGCCGCCGCATGAACCCGTCGTAGATGGCCCAGCGCTCCTCGACGGAGCCTTCGGTGTCGGTCAGGTCGACCCCTGCGGTGAACGCCCGCCCCGTTCCCGTCAACAGCACACAGGCGACGTCCGGATCGTCTTCGGCCCGACCCAACGCCTCGTCGAGCAGCCGGTACGCCCGGGAGCTGACCGCGTTGAGCACCTCAGGGCGGTTCAGCGTCAGCCGCAGCACGCCGTCCTGGTTCTCGACGAGGATCTCTTCGGGCGACGTCGCGAGCTCACTCATCGGGCAGCGCCTCCGCCCGCTCCCACTCGCGGCGCAGGATGTCGTCGATGTAGGAGGCGCGGGCCCGGCTGTCGAGGAAGTCGAACCGGCTGGTGCCGAACGGGTCGATCCGAGTCCGCAGCAGCTCGAGCTGCTCCTCGTTCGGCACCTCCGTGGTGGGGATGTCGTCCGGCACGATCAGGGCGAACCCGGTGTTGGCGACGACCTCGTCCGCGGACACACCGGGGTGCAGGCTCTCGATCCGGAACCCCTCGTCGTCGGTGTCCTTCACCAGGACCGCCAGCGGCGTGATGATCCACACCGGGCCGACGAGCAGGCCCCGCTCGCGCCGCGCCTCCGGCGACACGGGCCAGCGACCGCCGGTGGCGAAGTCCACCTTCTCGACCAACGTGCGCGTCGAGTGCGTCCCGAAGTACGCGATGATCTTCTCGTAGTTCTGCACGACCTCCGGCGACCCGGTTCCGCCGGGCAGGCGGACCTTCGGCCGCTCGTAGTCGCCGATCGCCGAGGTGTTGAAGGCACCCGTTCCGTCCATCTGGGCCGGCGACACGCACTCCACGAGACCTCGGCCGCCGAGGTGCACGGTCTGGGTGTTCTCGATGAAGGTCCAGTGCGCGGCCGCGCCCTTGTACGACGCCGCCTCGGCACCGGTCAGGCTGAGCTCGACCGGCTTCATCCCGATGGCGTTGTAGCCGATCAACGGCGCGTCCGGCGCGTGGGTGAGCTTGGCCAGCATGTAGGAGGCGTAGGCCAGCGGCGTGAACGAGCCGAGGACCGTCACCCCGCTGTCGTCGACCTCCCGCGCGATGCGGCAGATCATCAGTTCATCGATTCGGTAGCTCATGACGCCTTGACCTCCAGGGCCTGCCCCGCACGCGCCAGGTTCCGCACCACGCGCGCCCGCTCCGGAGGCAGCACCCTGGCGCGGTACTCCTCCTCGGTCTCCGTACGCAACCTCTCCAGATACGCCGGCCACGCCTCGGGGTCGTTCGCAGCAGCGGCGTAGTCACGCAGCTCCCACGCGTCGAGCCCGTAACACGGCACGTGCGTCAGCGGGTGCGCCCCGAACGGGGCCTCGATGACGGCGTCGACGAGGAAGCCGGGGATCTTCGTCATGTGCGGGTTCGCCTCGATCACGTCCTGGGACACGATCTCCTCAGCCGTCACGACGAGACGGCGAGCCGCGCGTGACATCTCCGGGTCGATGGCCATCGGGCCGTCGTACTGGCAGTCCCCGTTCGCGCTGGCGCGGCGGACGTGCAGCAGCGCGACGTCCGGCGTGAGCGCCTTCACGGCGAGCAGGTCCCGGCCGCTGAACGGATCCTCGATCCGGGCGTACCAGCCCGGCTGGCGGTCGGGCACCTCCGAGAGGCCGAGGGACGCCATCGGCAGGAACGGGATGTTCCGCGACGCCGCCTCGAAGGCCGTGTTCAGTGCGAGCCCCGTCAGCTCGGTGATCGTGATCTCGCCCTTCTGGACCGCACGCCGGAAGTGCGGAGGGAGCCCGAAAGCCTCCAACGACACCATCGAGAAGGTCACCGCGGAGGCGACCCCTGCTCCGACCAGCAGGTCGATGTCCATCGAGCCCATGGTCTCCGCGACGTGCAGACCGGTCCGACCGTCACGGACGAGCTGGCGCACCGCCGACATCGGATGGTTCGACAGCCACGCCCCGCCGAGCCCCACCAGACTGCCGTCCGGCACGAACTCCGACAGCTGGTCGAGTGCGACGACCTTGTTCCGGCTCATTCGCGACCACCGTTCGAGTTACCCATACCCATCGAGTCCTTTCCCAAGCTGTGCACTCCGTCAGTCCGGAGTTCAGTGCTGCCCCACGCCGCCGTCGACCACCTGCACGGTCGCGGTGATGAAGCCCGACTCGTCCGAGACGAGGAAGGCGGCGGCGTAGCCGACCTCCTCGGGCCTGCCGATCCGGCGCATGTGTCCCATGGCCCCGAGATCGCGTGCCGGAGCCGCCGCCCTCCCACCGGCGAGCGCGGCGCTCGCCCGCTCGAACATGGGCGTCTCGATCGAGCCCGGGCAGATCACGTTGCACCGGATGCCCTGGCGCGCGTACTGACCGGAGATGGTCTTCGCCATCGCGTTGATCGCGCCCTTCGAGGCGCCGTAGGCGATCGAGCTCGGCGTGCGCAGCGAGGCGAGCGACGAGATCAGCACGATCGAGCCGCGCCCCGCCGCCTTCAGCCACGGGATGGCGCCGCGGACCACGAAGTAGTCACCGAAGAGGTTGACCCGAAGGGTCCGCTCGAACACCTCCGTGGCGTGGTTCTCCAGCAGGCCGTCCTCCAGATCGAGGATGCCGTGCGCACAGACGACGCCGTCGAGCCCGCCGAGCGGCGCGACGGCGTCCTCGAACAGCCGGCCGACCGCGACCTCGTCCGAGACGTCCGTCTCCTGCCAGGCCGCGACGGCGTCACCGAGCTCGGCGGCGAGCGCCTTCAGCCCGCCCCCGTCGACGTCGGTCACGACGAGCCGGGCACCTTGCGCAGCGAAGACCTGGGCTGTGCCGCGACCGATGCCGGACGCCGCGCCGGTGATCAGCACCGTCTTGCCGCGCAGCCGGATGCTCGGGTCGATCAGCCGAGGGTTCATCGTCGCCCCGGCCGGTCGTCGGCGCTCGCGAGGGCCGCCTCGCGCGGGCCTGCGGGCGCGGCGGCGAAACGCCGCTGCACGAAGGCTCCGATGTCCTCCACCGCCTCGGTCGCCTCGGGGACCCGGCCGGCGAAGACGTGCCAGACGTGGACCATCTCGGGTGCCTGCCGATGGGTGACGTCCACGCCGGCGGCGCGGGCGTGCGCCGCCAGTGCGGCCGCGTCCTCGCACAGGGCGTCTCCGCCGCCACCGTGGACGAGCATCGGGGGCAGACCGCGGAGATCGGCGTGCAGCGGACTGACCGCGGGGTCCGTCGCGGCGTAGGGACCGAGGAACCAGGGCAGGTAGCCACGCAGCTCGGCGACGTCGACGATCGGGTCCTCCCCGGCAGCCGCGATGACCGACGGGCCTTCGCACGGGTAGTCGACCCACGGCGTCAGGACGACGAGCCCCGCGGGCATGGGGAGTCCGGTGTCCTTCACCCGAGTGGCCGCAAGCATGGTCAGGGCTGCCCCGGCGGAGTCCCCGGCGAACACGACGGCCTGCGGCGGATACGTCTCGAGCAGGCCGCGGTAGGCCTCGACCAGGTCGTCGACGGGAGCCGGCAGGGGATGCTCCGGCGCCAGGCGGTAGTCCACGACGAAGCAGACGGCCCCGGCCGCACGGGAGATGCTGCCGGCCAGCTTGCGGTGCGTGACCGGGGAACCCTGGCAGAAGCCGCCCCCGTGGGCGTAGAGGATCGCCCGGTCCGGGCGGGCGGTCCGGGCGGCCACGCGCTCGACGGGAACGCCGCCCAGCACGGTCGGCTCGGCGGTGACGTCCTCGTCGGGGGGAAGGGCCGCGTCCTCCAGGCGCCGCCGGAGCTCGACGACGTCCGTCGACGGCGGCGCTGCCACGCGACGCTCGCGAAGGATCCTCCGGACCTTCTGGAACTGTGGGCTGGCCATCAGCGGCCGAGCGACCGACCGACGATGTCCCACATGATCTCCGTGGTCCCACCGTAGATCCGCAGCACCCGAGCGTCGCGCCAGCGGCGGGCGATCGGGTACTCCTCCATGTAGCCGTAGCCTCCGTGCAGCTGCAGGCAGCGGTCCACGGTGCGCCAGTGCAGTTCCGTGGTCAGCGCCTTGAGACCGGCGGCCTCGTCGGGACTCAGGGTCTTGTCGTTCTCCGCCATGATCGCCTTGTCCACGTACGCGCGGGTGGCCGCTATCTCCGTCCGCAACTGGGCGACGGCGAACCGGGTCGCCTGGAACTCCGCGATCGGCTTGCCGAACGCCTTCCGCTCCCGAACGTAGGCGAGCGTCAGCCCCAGCGCCGCCTCCGCGGCCGCGATCGAACCGACCGCGACGGCCAGGCGCTCGCGGGCCAGCGAGAACTTGAGGTGGTCCATCGCGCCGCCGAGCCTGCCCAGGAGGTTCGCGTGCGGAACGAAGACGTCGTCGAAGAAGAGCTCGGCCGTGTCCTGCCCGCGGTGCCCGATCTTGTCGAGCTTGCGACCGCGGGTGAAGCCCGGCATGCCCGTCTCCACCAGGAGCAGGCTCATCGCCTCGGGCCCGTCACGGCGCGTTCGGGCGACCGTGATCACGAAGTCGGCCTGGATGCCGCTGGTGATGAAGGTCTTCGCCCCGTTGAGGATCCAGCCGCCGTCGGTCTCCCGGGCGTTGGTCGCGACACCCCGCAGGTCCGAGCCGGTGCCCGGCTCGGTCATGCCCAGCGCCCCGATCAGCCGTCCGGCGGTGAAGCCCGGGAGCAGCCGCGCCTGCTGCTCGTCGTTCGCGACGTGCAACAGGTAGGGCATGATGCAGTCGTTCTGCAGCTGGAAGGAGTCTCCCGAGACCCCGACCGCCATCGCCTCCTCGTTGAGGATGGCGTTGAACCGGAAGTCGTCCAGTCCGAGGCCACCGAACTGTTCCGGAGCCTCGAAGCCGACGAAGCCGCGCTCGGCGGCCTTGACCCAGTAGGCGCGGTCGGTCTCGCCCGCGGTCTCCCACTCGGTCTGGTGCGGCAGCGCCTCTTCCTCGAAGAACTGGCGCACCGACTTGCGAAACGCGTCGTGCTCCGAGTCGAAGATGTCGCGTGCCATCCAGCTTGCACCGGATCCGGCCAACTGTCCGCCTCCTCCTCGCGACGCCGTCCACGCTGCGCAGGCGCCACGCACTCGAGGCCACATGCTATCGACGCAGGGGCCGTCCTCATCAGATCTCGACGTCAGATTATTGGTATGCCAGCCGGATTGCAAGGTCCCCGGCGCCGTCCCCGCCCGGGCGTGCAACGGCCCGCTGCGTGGCGACCGCAGCGCCGGAGACCGGGTCGGAATCCGAGACCTGACCGCACACCGGGCTGCGGACGCCGCGGCGGGAGGCGATCGTAAGGCGAGCGCAGGTTACGACTGCGATCATGCCCGGACCGGGTGCGGCCGGGGCGGAGGGGGCGACGCGATCCATGTCGCACCAGGACGGCGAGGCAGGCCACGGCCCGTCAGGCCCGGCGAGGGAGCGAACCCGTGGCCCGGGAGAGCGTGGCGCCCGACTACGGCCGGACGCCGCGGACACTCACCCGGTGACGGTCGCGCCCAGGCCCGAGCCGAGCAACGCGGTGGTGACCGCGGACACCTGATGGTCCTCGATCTCGGCGTCCCAGCCCAGAACGATCCGCGAGTAGGTCGGACGCTCGAACAGGAGGACCGCCAGCTCGGCGACCAGCTCCACGTCGAGGTCCGGCCGAGTGACGCCGGTACGCCCCCCGCGCTTCAAGGCGGCGATGAACCCCTTGCGATAGCCCTCGTGGACCTCTACCCAGACGTCCGAGAACTCGTTCTGCGGGTCGAGCGACTCCCACCACACGCGGTACAGCGCCACGTTGTCCCGGTACAGCTCCAGAAAGCGCGACACCGCCGGACGCACGATCAACTTGTCGTCGTCGTCCAGGGGGATCGTCGTCTCTTCGCTGATGGTCTGCCGCAGCTGCGTCAGCAGGAACCGGAAGATGTCCGCCTTGTCGCGGAAGTACTTGTACACCGTCCCGGAGGAGAGCCCGGCCCGCTGGCCGATCTCCTGCATGGTCACCTCGACCAGGCCGCGCTCCTCGAAGACGCTCACCGCGGCCTCGAGGATCCGGTCGCGCGTCCGGTGCCCGCGCCGCGACGCGGGCGCCCGACCCTCGCTCGGGGTCCAGCTGAAGTCCGTGCTGCTGCTCTGCGCGTCCGTCACGGCACGTACACACCTTTCAGGACCATGCCGTGCAGCGCAGCGGCCACGTCGACCGATCGGCGCTGCTCTTTCCAGCCCATCGACTCCATGAACGTGTACTGATCCAGGACGTCGATGAGCATCCGGGCGACGAGGCGGGCGTCTCGCTGCGTCAACGGTCCACGCATGTGCCAGGCCATCAGGCCGGCGCACGTCTCCCGCAGCCGGTGGCGCGCCGCCGCATGCTCCGGCCGCCGCTGCAGGATCCCCGCCGAGGCGCGGAGCGCCCCGCTGTAGGTCCGCGACACGTCGATCCACTGGACGAGTTGCGCCTGCAGTGAATCGGCGTCGTTCAAGGCACGGGTGATGTCGTCGCCGTACTGCTGGAACAGCTCGGTGAACAGGGCTTCCTTGCCGTCGAAGTGCCCGTACAGCGCCCCGGTGGTCATGCCTGCCTCGGCCGAGATGTCGGCCACGCGGGCGCCTTCGTAACCCGCCCGGGCGAAAGTGGCCAGACCTGCAGCCAGGAGCACCTGGCGGGTCGACCTCATCCCCTTGCCCTTCGGCTCGCCAGAGGGGCTCAGACTGGTCTCCACGTCATCCTGTCCGGGGCTGCGAGTTTTCGGGCACATCGAAGTGTAGCAAGGCACGATAAGCAGGTGCCGGGTTTGCGCGTGGACGAGACCGTGTCACCCGCATCCCGCAGACGACGATCGTCGGGCCGCTCCACCCTGGAAGCGCCCGAACCCCACCCTCGGGGACCGGCTTCGACGACCCGCCCCCGTGGGAGCCACGTCACAACATCCCCGGCAGGCCGGTCGTCATACCCTCTCGGACCCGCGGGAGGGCGATCGGGAGCCGTCGGCGTCCGCCCTGAGGTCGTGCCATGGTTCGGCGCCGTTCCCGCGGGGACGGCGGTGCGGCCGCAGCAAGGGTGGTCATGGAACGTGGCGTCGAGATATCGTAGCGACGGCGGGCGCCGCTCGACGTGGACGACCCTTCGGAGGAGCACTTCGAGGGGCACGCCGCGTCAGGTGGGGCACCCGTCGGGTCGACTCCGGGGAACCCCCCTCGTTCGATCGCAGATGCACTGGAGAGGCGCTGGTGCTGGAGCTCAGTGAGGAGCAGGCTGTGTACGACCTGGTCGAGCGGTGCGAGACACCTCCACGGTGGGAGTCTCGTGACGTGAGCAATCCTGCTGTCCCTGCCGGCCCGACGAGCCGCTATACGAGCGAGCCACCCAGCTCGCT
>Ga0070665_100002321_pt1 | contig 21123 bp, 15 predicted proteins | sample KBSS13metaG_FD_65862 | JGI IMG/M metagenome (GOLD analysis project Ga0070665, IMG submission 65862) | Switchgrass rhizosphere microbial communities from Kellogg Biological Station, Michigan, USA - KBS S1-3 metaG | ecosystem: Host-associated > Plants > Roots > Rhizosphere > Soil ...
TTCCGATCCGACTGCCCGGCCGGTGAACACGACAGGGACCCCGAAGGGATTGTAGGGATTCGAGGCCGGTACGATAGGACCGGTCGCGCCGTTGTGATTCTGAGCGTACGACGGCACACCGAAGCGGTCCGAATCCTGATGATAGTAGCCGGCCTCCAGGAACAGTTGATGCTCATCGGCCAGGTCATAGCTGGCATCCGAGTGCAGCAAGGTGCTCTTGCTCTTCGGCCGCAGCGGATTTTGCGCCTGAAAGCTGAATGCGCAACTTCCCATGCCCCACCCCGGTCCATTGGCGGCCGGGGTGAAAACACTGCGGGTCGCCGCCGAGCCGCAATCCGGATCGGTGACGGTCAAAGCCCCACTTGCGCTCTTATACGTGTCATACAAAGTCGAGTAGTCATGGCCGCCGATGACGACATCGCCTCCTGTTGCAGTGTGCGGCCGCGAAGTCAGAGTGAAAGTACCCGGGTGTGCGCCACTGCCACCGGAGGGGTTGAAGAAGTTGCTGACCGCCCGGTCCGCGTTTTGCAGGTTAGAAATCTCTGTGAAAGAGCCGGCGATTACTACGCGTGAGCGTGTCCCGTGTGAGCCCCACATGGCCTGGATCTGCTCCGACGGTGAGTCAGCTACGTGTGTGTACTGCGCGTCGGTCTGGAACCCTTCGAACCGATCGTCGGTGATGACGTTTACTACGCCTGCTACCGCGTCCGCGCCATAGGTGGCCGAGGCTCCATCGAGCACGGTCTCGACCCGACTGATGGCAATAGAAGGCGTCAAGCTGTCGAGATTGACATACCCTTCATACGGAACCACGCGTCGTCCGTTCAGAAGTACCAGGGTCGCAGAAGAGCCCAGCCCCCGCAGATTAGCGGATCGCGCATCGCGCGTATCGACGCCGCCCTTCGCGAGATCCTGAATGCCTCCGACACTGCCCACATTCTGCGGTATGTAGCGAGTCAAATCTCCGAGCGACAGCACGCCGGTCTTGGAGATCTGCGCTTGATCGATGGTCACGACCGGTGAGGCAAGATCTTCCTGTTTGATGTTGCGCAGATAACTCCCGGTAACGACGATCTCCGCGACCTCATCCGGCTGCGAAGCTTGACCGGGCGCCTTCTGCGCCGCCGCCTCGTGCGGCGTCGCTGCCGCAACGAGCAAGGCAAGCCCAAACACCCGGCCCGAGAGTCCGCTCGTGCCACCCGTAGGATTCTGTCCCGCAACTCTCAACATTCTGCACGTCCCCCTCGTACCATGCGATGTCAAATTGACCAGCCGCGCGCACGAGCGCGCGAGGTCTTCGCCGGCTGATTCTGGCGGGGGCCTGCCGGGGACAGAATTGGGAATTCCGAATCGTTTGATCGGTTTTGTTTATGGGACGGGCAGTTCCAGATCGAGAATGATTCCGCTGATGCACTTGCCGTGTGGATCCAGCGCAAGCGAGCGCGTCACCCCGCCCGTGAGCGCATCGTGAAGCACGAAGTTGATGGCGCCCAATGCGGGCAAGCAATAGCGGGTGACCTCGCCGCGCACTCGTCCATGCAAGTGAGCACGGATACGCTCGGTCGTCAGGTGCTGTTCGATCAGGAGATAGTCCTGCGAGTGATAGACAATGACGGAAACGTTTGAGTTATCACCCTTGTCTCCGGTACGGCAATGGGCAAGTTGGCGCAGCTTCATGTCAGAGGGCCTCGATGTCGATGCGCGGCACGACGCGCTCCCTGGGCACGAGAGTTGAGGCGATAGCGACAACCTCCCTGACCGACTGTGTGGCGCCGCCGCCGCCAGCGGGGCCATTGGTGTACAAGGATTCGACCTCGCGTCCGATGCGTATCGCGTCGTCCAGAGTACCGGTCCGTCCGACAACCCGGATACGCACCTCCGCGGGCACATGTGTGCTGTGTAGATCGCCGCAGACGGAATTCAGACCAATGAGATCGTAACGGCTCTCGCGTAACGGCAAAGCGATCAGACGCAGCCGCTCCTCGACAATCTGCAATGCGAGGCGGGCCCGCTCGACCGCGCCCGAGCCCGCATAGGACATCTGACCCTCACCGATGAAGCCATCGTGATAACCAATCGAAACCTTCAGCGCTTCGGGGCGAGCCCGCCCGCCTGCGCCGCAAATCTCCACCCGGTCATTCCCAAGCTGACGGAAGGTAACACTGGAGAAGTCGGCCACTACGTCCGGTGTCACATACGCGGCTGGATCCTGCACCTCGTAAAGCAACTGCTCCTTGCAAGTTGCCACCGAGACCAGGCCACCGGTGCCGTTCAGCTTGGTGACCACAGCAGACCCGTCCGCGCCGACCTCCGCCAGCGGAAAACCCAAGCGTGCCAGACCCTCCACGTCCTTCACTCCTGGATCGGCAAAATAGCCGCCGGTGAGCTGGCCCGCGCACTCGAGCAGGTGTCCGATCAAAGTCGCCTGCCCGAGCCGCGTCCAGTCGTGTTCGGACCAGGCGAACTCATACATGAGAGGCCCAACAAACAACGACGGATCGGCAACGCGACCGGTCAGGACGATGTCCGCCCCGAGGTGGAGCGCGTCGCGAATGGGACCGCAACCCAGATACGCGTTCGCTGAAATGATGCGTTCCGGCTCAGGCTGCATGCCTGAGGGAGCCGTGTTTGGCGCGCGCAGCAGCGCAGTAATGTCGTCCCCTTCTACGGCAGCGATCGTCAGCCCCGAGAGTCCCAACGATCGGGCAACCTCAGCAGTGCGCTGGCAGGCTGCCCGCGGATTGGCCGCTCCCATGTTACTGATGATCTTGACACCGTTGGCCACGCACGCCGGCAACACTGCCGTCATGCGCTCCACCAGCAGCGGGTCGTACCCGAGATTGACGTTCTGGAGCTTCGACTTCTGTGCCAACGCAATCGTGCGCTCGGCCAGACATTCAAACACCAGATAGTCGAGTGAGCCGCGCCGCGCGAGATCCACGGCAGGCTCGATCCGATCGCCGGAGAACCCGGCGCCACAGCCGATACGGATGACACGGTCACTCATGCGCGGTCCATCATGCGGGGAATACTCCAAAAACGACACAGGCCAACGCCATGACCAGCGAGGCGGCATAGAGAAACGGAAAAGAAAACTTCTGATGCGCGGCCAGCTCGATGCCACTGAGGCCGCAGACCAGGAAGGTCGCCGGCGTCAACGGACTGATGGGGAACCCGGCTGTCATCTGCCCGACGAGCGCGGCCTGGGCTACCTGCAGCGGCTGCCCTCCCAACTGGGTGTGCATCTCGGCGATGACGGGCAGCACGCCGAAATAGAAGGAGTCAGGATCGAAAAGCATGCTGAGCGGCATGGCGATGAGCGACAGCATGAACGGCAGATGCGGGCCCGCCCCCAGCGGGACATGAGCCACCACCGAAGTTGCCAGAGCCTTCAGCGCCCCCGTACCGCTCATCACACCGGTAAACGCCCCCGCTGCGAAGAGAATCGCCGCCATGGACAGAGCGGCTCGAGCGTGGGCATCGACGCGCTCGCGCTGCACGGCGGAGCCGGGATAGTTGATGATGAGCGCAATGGCTGTGCCCAACATGAACGCGACGGCCGGCGCGGTCCAGCCGGAAACCAGGACCGCGATGACGATGAGAGTCAGCGTCAGATTGAGCCAGAACAGATGCGGACGCCGATAGGCCTGGGATGCCGCAGATGAGGCTGTTGAGGGTTGCGGTGCTACCGGCTCCAGCGGGGATGTAACACCGGTGCCGATCCGGCGGGCCTCACGTCTTCCAAGCCACCAGGCGGCGGCGAACACGAACGCCAAACCGACGGCTTGAACCGCGATCATCGGACGAAAGATCTGCGTTGTAGATACCTTCAGGGCAGCAGCTGCCCTCAGGGTCGGACCGGTCCACGGCAGGAAGTTGACCCCCGCGGCCATGGAGACCACGCATGCAAGCACGCGCTTATCGATGCCGACACGCTCATAAAGCGGTCGCATCGCGGGAATGACGACCAGAAAGCAGACGGCCCCGGACCCATCGAGGTGGATCAGCAGCGCCAGCAGCGCGCTGGCGACGACAATGCGGATCGGATCAAGACCGATCAGGTGCAGAACGCGGGCGATGATCGGCTCGAGGAGGCCGGCATCGGTCATCACCCCGAAAAAGAGGATCGCGAAGACGAACATGGCGGCGACCGGGGCGATGTTCGTCACACCGTCCAGCATGAAGAGCGCGGTCTTGCGGCCGAAGCCCCCGATCAACGCGGCCACCGCAGGCACGGTGATCAGCGCAACCAGCGGTGAGCAACGGTTGAGCAGAATGAGCGCCAGCAGGACGGCAATCGTCGCGGCGCCTAGCAGGGCGAGCATTTTTCTGACAACCCCGTTTTGAGCTTCCGGGTCCGTAAGGGGAGACCGCGGAAATCATAGGGGTAGACCGGCCCCGGCTGACAAGCAGATTTCTTGGAAGGATTGATTCGGCCGCGCAATAAGTCCGTCGGCTCGAACCCCGGGGGCCGTCTCGAGACTTAGAGCCGCCCCTGAATCTCGCGGGCGTAAGCGGCCAGGTCCTCGATCGGTCGGGCCGCCACGCCATCCTGCATGGCGGCACGCGCGACCGCGGGGGCGATCTTCAGGATCAATCTGGAATCGAACGGCGTTGGAATCAGATAGTCCGGCCCGAACGCGGGTACTCCGGAATGGCCCTCCGCTTCCCGCGTCAATGCCGCGATAGCGCGCACAGTCGCTATTTCCATCGAGCGCGTGATCGCCGTGGCGCCGACATCCAATGCGCCGCGGAAGATATAAGGAAAGCACAACACGTTGTTGACCTGATTCGGATAGTCGCTGCGTCCGGTGGCGATGATGGCATCGGCGCGCACCCTGCGGACCTCCTCGGGCATGATTTCCGGAACGGGATTCGCCAGAGCCAGGATCAGGGGGCGGACATTCATCCGGGCCACCATCTCCGCCTTCACGAGGCCTGCCGATGAAAGGCCGAGAAAGATATCCGCCCCCTCCATCGCTTCCGCAAGCGTGCGCAGGTGAGTAGGCTGAGCGAACCGGGCCTTCATGGGATCCATGCGCGCGGCACGCCCCTCATATACGACCCCAGCCGTGTCGGTCAGCCACACGTTGCTGCGCGCAAAACCCAGCTCGATCAGCAACTCCACGCAGGCAATGGCCGCCGCACCCGCGCCACTGACGACCAGCTTTGCCTGGTCGAGGCGCTTGCCGACCAATTTGACTCCGTTGAGCACCGCTGCCGCCACCACGATGGCGGTGCCATGTTGGTCGTCATGAAACACCGGGATCCCCATCCGCTCGCGCAACTTGCGCTCGATCTCGAAGCACCCCGGAGCAGCGATGTCCTCGAGATTGATGCCGCCGAAGGTGGGCTCGAGCGCGGCGATGATGCTGACCAGCGTGTCGGGGTCGGTCTCGTTGATCTCGATATCAAAGACATCGATCCCGGCGAAGCGCTTGAACAGCGCCGCCTTGCCTTCCATCACCGGCTTGGCGGCCAGGGCGCCGATGGAGCCCAGGCCGAGCACGGCAGTGCCATTGGTAATCACTCCGACGAGATTGCCGCGCCCGGTATAGCGGAAAGAATCGAGGGGATTGGCTGCGATCGCCTCACACGGCGCAGCGACGCCAGGGGAGTACGCCAGTGCCAGATCGCCCGCACCGGCAAGCGGCTTGATGGTCTCGATGGCCAGTTTTCCCGGGCGGGGCAAGGCATGGTAGTCGAGTGCGGCCTGCCGCAGCAGAGCGTCATTTCCGTCCCGGATGCCTTTCATCGACTGATGCAACTCCCCGCCCGCAGATCGCCCAGCCAAGCATGCCCCATTTGTCACGATATCGCAACAGTTACCCACAATATATAACGATTGTTCCTGTATGCACACCGCGACAACCTCCCACGGGGACCCGCGCCTGCCGGCGATTACTCATACAAAAGGCTTGACTGCGGAATGGGCGCTGAGAATACTGCCGCGATGGTACCGCTACCATAGTCATCATCGGACATCACCCTTTATGCATCACCGCAGTCGGATCCTGCTCGGTACCCTCCTCGCCCACCTGGCTCTGGCCTGTGTAAGCAGTTTGGCCTGTGCGGCCAGTGCGCAGGACGGCACGAGCCCACCTTATAAGAACGTCAAGCTCTCGGCCGAAGAGCGTGCCGCCGATCTGGTGCATCGAATGACGCTCGAGGAGAAAGCCTCCCAGTTGGTCAATCAGGGGCGCGCCATTCCCCGGCTGGATGTGACGGCCTACGACTGGTGGAGCGAGGCCCTGCACGGCGTCGTGGCGAAGGGTGTCACCGAATTTCCCGAGCCCATCGGACTGGCCGCGACCTTTGACACGCCGGCCATACACCAGATGGCCACGGCCATCAGTATCGAGGCCCGGATCAAACACGCTCAGGCCGAGCGGGCCGGCCACTCCGACATCTTCGAAGGTCTCGATTTCTGGGCACCCAACGTGAACATCTTCCGCGATCCACGCTGGGGCCGCGGGCAAGAGACCTACGGGGAAGATCCCTTTCTCAGTGGACGCCTCGCGGTGGCTTTCGTAACCGGAATGCAGGGGGATGACCCACATTACTACCGCGTCATTTCCACTCCGAAGCACTTCGCTGTACACAGTGGCCCGGAGCCGACGCGCCACTTCGCGGATGTTGATGTCAGCAAGCACGACGAGGTGGATACCTACCTGCCGGCGTTCCGCGCAGCCGTTGTCGAAGGCCACGCGGGATCGGTCATGTGCGCCTACAACGCCATCAACGGCGAGCCGGCATGCGCGAGCGACTTTCTTCTGCAGCACACGCTGCGCGGCGCCTGGCACTTCCAGGGATATGTCGTTTCAGACTGCGAAGCCGTCCGCGATGTGTTCAGCGGCCACCGCTTTCGGCCAACGCAACCCCAGGCTTCCGCCATCTCCTTGTTACGAGGGATGGACAATGAGTGTATCGACTTCCGTCCAAAGGTTACGGACGACCACGACTACAAACCGTATGTAGAAGCCGTCCAACGCGGCTACCTGCCCGAAAGCGCTATCGACACTGCGCTCGTCCGCCTGTTCACGGCACGGATCCGTCTTGGCATGTTCGATCCCCCCGCGGCCGTTCCCTATGCAAAGATCGATGAGAGCGAGCTCAACAGCGCCCCGCACCGCAAGCTCGCCCGCCAGATGGCCGACGAATCCATGATCCTGTTGAAGAACGACGGTGTACTGCCGCTGCATGCCGTAAAGCGGATTGCTGTTGTCGGGCCGCTGGCCGATCAGACCGCGGTACTCCTTGGCAACTACAACGGCACACCCACCCACACCGTGAGTCTGTTGGAAGGGCTGAAAGCGGAATTTCCGGACGCCAAGATCACCTACGTCCCGGGAACGCAGTTTCTATCCAATCGCGGCGATCCAGTCCCCGAGAAGGTACTCACCACACCCGAAGGCAAGCCCGGCCTCAAAGCCGAGCACACACCCGAGGGCCTGCGCCTGACCGGCTTCCTCAATCCGACCGAGACGGGTGACTACCTGCTGGGCATCAGCAAGTCCACAGAAGGGCCCGCTCGGGTCTCTCTGGACGACCGCCGGGTCATGCAAACGTACAGCCCGGGGTCGAGTCTCGGGCGTATCCATCTGGAGAAAGGGCACCCGCGGGCGCTGCGAGTGGAGTATGGCAAGGCACCCGCCAATGAGCCGGACCCACAACTCATCTGGGCCCCGGTAGTCGATACGCCGGATCCGGCGGCGGTCACTGCTGCGCAGGAAGCCGATGTTGTCATTGCCGCCGTGGGCATCACCAGCCGGTTGGAAGGCGAGGAAATGCCCATCGACGAGCCAGGCTTCCTGGGCGGCGACCGCACCAACATCGAGATGCCCAAGCCGGAGGAAGACCTCGTTCAGGCGGTGGCCGCGACCGGCAAACCGCTCGTGGTCGTGCTCATGAACGGCAGCGCGCTGGGCGTGAGGTGGGAGAAGGCCCATGCCAACGCGATTGTCGAAAGTTGGTATCCGGGTGAAGAAGGAGGCAGTGCGATAGCGGCAACGCTCAGCGGCAAAAACAATCCCGCCGGCCGACTCCCGGTCACCTTCTACCAGGACGTGCATCAGCTGCCCAACTTCGAGGATTACAGCATGAAGGGGCGGACATACCGCTACTTCGCCGGTGAGCCGCTGTGGCCATTCGGGTATGGACTGAGCTACACCACGTTCAAGTACAGCGGTCTCAGCCTGCCTGCCGCCGCGATCGCGGCGGGCGATCCGTTGGATGTCACTGCAACAGTGACCAACACCGGCAAGCTCGCCGGCGACGAGGTTGCGCAGGTATACCTGAAATTCCCGGAAGTCCCCGGTGCGCCGCTGCGGGCATTACGCGGCTTCCAACGTATCCACCTTGCCCCGGGCGCGAGCCAGAAAGTCACCTTTCACCTGGAGCGCCGCGATCTGAGCATGGTAACCGACGGCGGCGATATCATCGTCGCCCACGGAAAATATGGCGTATCGGTCGGCGGCGGCCAGCCGGGCACCGAGGCCCCCTCGGTCAGCGGCGACTTTCAGGTCAAGGGACAGATCATGTTGCCCGAATAGCAAGCAAAAAATGTTATAATTCAATATATTATACCCCATTCATGAACTTGTTCTCAGGAACGCCGGTGCACCTGATACGAGCACGTATAGAATAGCGGTAGCCCCCGTAAACAAGGTCCCAACGGCATGGCCACCTTACTGGCCAAAATGAATGAAGAGCACGCCCGGCGGAACGAGCTCGCGCGTAAGGAAACCTACCGCTGCCTGCGTGCTGCGCTGGAGCAATTGCTGCCCCGACAAAGCGAGATCTGGGTGTTCGGGTCATTGCTGCGCCCGGGACGCTTCAAGCCTCATTCCGACATCGACTTGGCGGTAACGCGCCTGCCAAGCGGCCGCACCGAAGCCTGGTTGGAAAGCGAGCTTGCGTTGCGCCTCGACCGCCGGGTCGATGTCCTGAACCTCCACGAGACCGGCTTGAGAGCCAAGATCGAACAAACAGGCGAGCGATGGACGCTGTAGGCCTGGAAATTCTCGAACGGGAAATGACTGCCGATTGCCAGATTTTGGCGGACGCTGCTGGGAAAGCCAGCCAGCGCGTCAGGGAAGCCCATCCCGGCCATTTGGAAGCGTGCGCATACGAAGTGGCACGCTTCTATACGGTCTTCGAGCGCATGCTCGAAAATATCTGCACGGTGTTCGAGAACCACTTCGACCGCCACGGCGATTGGCACGAGAAACTACTGAGCCGTCTCGCGCTCGAGCTGCCCGGTTTACGCCCGGCCCTGCTTCCTGCGGATGCAGCGGCCCCGCTACGGGAGCTGAAGAGATTCCGACACCTCATTCGCCATGCATACGATCTGACATTGCGCGCGGATCGACTTCGCGAGCTCGTGGCCATCACGACCGAAGTGAACGGGTTGATCCCGGGCTGGTGCAAAACCTTTGTCGAGTCGGTGCGCCGCGAACAAAATTGGTAATCGCGGTCAGCGCTCGCCGCCGCGCCCCGCAGCGAGCTCCCGCTCCTGCAACGCGCGCCAAAGCACCTTCCCACTCTCAGACCTGGGCAACGCCTCAACAAACTCCCACGCCCGCGGCACCTTGTAAGCCGCCATCCTCTGACGGGCCCAGCTCTCCAGCTCATCCGCCGTAACCGCGCCGGGGCTGCCGGGCCGTAGCACCACCACAGCCTTGACCCCCTCGCCTCGCCGAGCATCATACGAGGCAATCACCACCGCCTCGCGAATCGCAGGATGCGCGTGGAGCTCGGCTTCGACCTCAGCCGGCCAGACCTTGAATCCTCCAGCGTTGATCATGCGCTTCAGACGATCAACAAAGAAGAAGTAGCCCTCCTCGTCCGTCCGTCCCAGGTCCCCGGTCCGGAAGAAGCGCTGCCCCTCGATCTCCACGAAACACTCCGCACTGGCTTGCGGCTGATTCCAATAGCCCTCGAAAACCTGAGGCCCCCTGGTGACGATTTCGCCCACCTCTCCCGGCGGCAACTCGCGCAAATCGTCCGGATCGACGATGCGCGAATCGGTGTCGAAGATCGGGATACCCACGCATTGCCGTTTCGAGCGATGCTCCGGGTTGAGATGGGTCGGCGCCATGGTCTCCGACAAACCGTAGCCCTCGATGAACTCGAGCCCCAAGCGCGATTTCAACTGACACGCCACCGCCTCTGGCATGGACGCGCCGCCACCACTGATCGACTCGAGACTGGTCAGGTCGTAGCGCTCGATCTCCAGGCCTGCTAATAGATCGATCATCATGGCAGGGACACATGCCCAGCGATTCACCCGATAGCGCTGGATCACCGTGGCTGCCGCGGAACGATCCCACCGCGGCAGAACGATAAAGGTTGCCCCGAGGGCAATCGGGAGATTCATACTCGCCTGCATGCCCGTCACATGGAACAGGGGCAAGGCCGCCAGGATGCAATCATCCGCGCACGTTCCAAACCAACTCGCGGAGCTCATGAGCGAGTGCATGACGTTGCGATGTCGATGTGTGCAACCCTTCGGTTTGCCAGTGGTACCGGACGTATAAGGCAGAACACACAAATCGTCCGCTTGCGCCAGGTGCGGCGCGGGCTCGATCGACTTCGCCAGCACTTCACGCCACAGCGTCACGCCGGCAGCGTCGCCCCCGAAGGGCTCGGATCGGAACCCTGCCGGCACTGGCAAGTCACTCTGCGCCGCCATGTAATCGGAATAACAGGCAACAACCACATGCCGAAAACAGCGGTCCAACAGGGGCTCGACCTGCGCGAAAAGCGGCTGCGCGGTGAGGACTACGCGCGCCCCGGAATCGACGCTCAAACGCTCGAGCTCCGCCGTCACGCTCATCGGGTTGATGGGTACGACCATCGCATCCGCGCGCAGGATTGCGTAATAGGCAATCACGAATTGCGCGCAGTTGTGCATGTAAAGGGCGACCCGGTCGCCCCGCTGCACCCCGCATTCGCGTTGCAGAAAGCCCGCGAGCCACTGCGCCTCGGTTTTCACCCGGGCATAGCTGATCGGCTGGTCGTGGAAGACGAGACAGGTTTTCTCACCAAACCGTGCCGCGGAGCGCTCGAGGTTTTGCCAGACAGAGCTCAACGGCATCCCCAACCCGGGTCCGATCTGTGGCGGCCGGAACGGCACGTGCCGGTTACTCATGACAATGGACCTTTCGCGTGCAGAGGCGCTTTGGCAGGCACGAGCTGTCCTTGCTAATCCAATTAGCCTAGAATGGACAAACTATCCCTGCACGTCAAGAAAACCATCCGCATGCCATCGCCCCGGCGCAAGCTGCGACGACACGATAGGGCCAGCACCCGCGAGCTGATCCTCGCCGAGGCCATGCGCCTGATGGCCCGCGACGGTGTCGAGCAGCTCAAGCTCAAAGATATCGCCGATGCCGTCGGCATCCGTACACCTTCGATCTACAAGCATTTCCTCAGCCGGGACGCTATTGTGATGGAGCTCGCCCGGCAGATGGTAGAGGAAATGCGGCGATTTCTGCGGCCAGACTCCCAGCTCGACCCGCGGCGGTGGATGGAGAGCTGGGCGCGAGGTGTGGTGAGCTTCTTTGCGCACCGCCCGGCATACGTACGCATGATCCTGCGGGATCTGTCCATGCCGGGAGGCTTCGAGATCCTCAACTCCGCGCTCGGCCCGGTGGAAAAAACCCTGGAGATCGAGCCTTTGAAACAGCTCACCGAGGAATTTGCGAAAGTGCATGCCCGGGGTGTCAAAGCAGGGATTTTCCGCCCTGTCAGTCACTCCACTGTGTTTGCATTGGTCTGGGGAGCGGTGATGGTCTCCGTCGTGTGGCCCTACAGCCCTGAATACAGAGCTGCCTTGAGTGTCACGGCCATCGAACAGCTCCAGCACGATGCCGCAGCCATTGCGCTGCGGGTACTCGAAAAGGAAATCAGGAATGAACGCTAAAACGACTCTCGAGCCGCCCACATGAATCTCGAGCTCTGTGCCACCGACCTCGCTTTCCGCGATGAGGTCCGCCGCTTCATCGAAGCCGAATACCCGCAGGCACTACGCAATCAGGAGGTCGAGCCCGACGAGCTCACCAAAGAGGACTACCTCCTTTGGCACCGCACACTCGCGCGCAAGGGTTGGATCGCGCCGGCGTGGCCGAAGGAGCACGGCGGCACAGGATGGACAGCGCTACAACGTTACATCTTCGGGCAGGAGCTCGCCCGTTATGACACCGTTCCACTGCTCCCCTTCGGCATCAACATGGTCGGTCCCGTCATCTATACCTTCGGCACTCCGGAGCAGAAGCAACGCTTCTTGCCACCCACTTTCAGCGGAGACATCTGGTGGTGTCAGGGCTATTCCGAGCCCGGGGCCGGATCTGACCTCGCCTCCTTGAAGACCCGTGCCGAAAGAAACGGCGACGAATACATCGTGAACGGTCAGAAGACCTGGACGACGCTCGCCCAACACGCCGACTGGGGTTTCTTCCTGGTGCGCACGAACCCGGCTGCCAAAGCCCAGGAAGGCATCAGCTTCCTCCTCATCGACCTGAGATCGCCCGGGGTGACCGTTCGGCCCCTGATCACCATCGATGGAACCCACGAAGTGAACGAAATCTGGCTGGAGAACGTACGGGTGCCTGTCGAGAACCGGGTCTTCCGCGAGAACGAAGGATGGACGTGCGCGAAGTTTCTGCTGGAGCACGAGCGCAGTGGCATTGCGCGCGTCGCGCGCTCGCAGCGTGCGCTGGAGCATTTGATTGATTTCTGCGCTACGGACGAGATGAGCAGCCCTCCGTTGCTACAAGATCCCTATTTCGCCCGCAAGGTCGCTGAAGTGCAGATCGAGCTGTTGGCACTGGAGTACACCGAGCTGCGGCTGTTGACGGCGGCAACCGAGCACCAGGCGCCCGGGCCGGAATCCTCCCTACTCAAAATCAAGGGATCAGAGCTGCAGCAACGCATCACCGAGCTCGCGCGCGAGGCCGCCGGACACTATGGCATCGTCTTTCCGCATCGTCGGGACACCCGTGCCCAGCCACACGAGGCGGGATCGAGCGCGGCGCGCCGGGCTGCACGCGTCTACCTCAACACACGCAAGGTTTCGATCTACGGCGGCTCCAACGAGATTCAGCGCAACATCATCGCCAAACGCATACTGAACCTATAGACATGAACTTCGAATTCACCGAAGAGCAGTCGATGCTGCGGCAGGCACTGTCTGCCTATCTCAATGACACCTGCGCTTTCGAGAAACGCCAGGCCCTGGTCCGGTCGCAACCGGATTGGCGCCCCGAGATCTGGCGCGGTCTGGTCGACCTCGGGATTCTCGGCGCCTCCTTTCCGGAAGCCCTTGGAGGCACCGGCGGGGGTGCAATCGAGAACCTGATCGTCATGGAAGAATCAGGCAAGGTGCTGTCAATCGAGCCCTATCTCGAGACAGTCGTGATCGGCGGCGGATTTCTGCAACGAGCCCGTGGGAGCCGAGCCGAGGAGCTCGCCCGGGGGATCGTTGCGGGCGAGGTCGTGCTGGCATTCGCCCATACCGAGCCCCACAGCCGACAGACTCCCGTGCAGTTGCAAACGACGGCTAGCCGAAGCGGCTCCCACTATCTGCTGAATGGCCACAAAGCCGTGGTCATCGCGGCGCCCTGGGCCACTCATCTCATTGTGACAGCGCACACGCCGGGCGCACCTGGCGTGTCCGCGTTTGTCATCGACCGACGCTTGCCCGGAATCACGACATGCGATTATCCGACAGTCGACGGCCGCGTTGCTTCGGACATCTATTTCGAGAACGTCAGGCTCGATGACACAGCGCTGCTGACGGAAGAAGGCGCTGCCTTGCCGCTGATCGAGCAGGTCATTGACGAGGCGACCGCGGCTGTATGCGCCGAGGCGCTGGGTGTCATGCGCGAGCTGCATCAGCGTACGCTGGAATATTCGCGCCAGCGCAAGCAGTTCGGCCGCCGGCTCGGCGAATTCCAGGTGCTACAGCACCGCATGGTCGACATGCTCATGCATCTCGAGCAATCCATTTCAGCAACCTACGTTGCAACGTTGAGACTCGGGCAAGACCCGCGCGAGCGGGCCGCCGCGGTGAGCGCGGCCAAGGCGATAGTAACCAAAGCGTGCGCCTTCATCGGCCAGGGCGCGATACAGATACACGGCGGGATCGGACTGGCTGAAGAATTTGCGCTCGGGCATTACTTCAAGCGCGCCACCGTCATCGAGGGACTCTTCGGCTCCGTCGATGACCACTTGCGGCGCTACGCGCAGCTGTCATTCAACCCACGGGCGCTGCCCGCATGATGGCTCAGTCACCACAGAGCCGCCTCCTCAGATAACTCCCGAATTCACCGATCGGACGCTCGATCGGTGCGAGAGGCCCGGCAGCCGGCGCGTCCAGGCAACTCAGACCGACCTGCACATCAGCACAGGACGCCCGGTCTTCGGCAATGATGGCCTGCAGCGTGCGGCGGTCCCGTTCCAACACAGCGTCCGCATTCGCCAACTCCAGATAGGACGCGGGCACCAGCCAGGTAGCGCGCACCAGCGTCTGCGCCACATTCACAGGTACGAAGCGAAAGACCGTCACGCAAGCTCCGGCGAACGCGATGACCAGATTCGGATAGATGCCGAGAATCAGCAGCTCGCGCAGCTGCTGCGGCCCGAGCGACGAATTGAGTTGAGTGGCGCTCGGTCGATCCTCCTGCCCGCCCTCGAAGCTGAAGTCGATACTGGCCGGCACAGCATGCATGTTGTACCAGAGGCCACCGGGCTCGGCGCGCACGCCCGTGGTCGGGAAAAGCGGCTCGAGCGTCTGGCGGTGCACTCCGCCATGATGATAGCTCTCGCTGCCATTCTCGACGGCGACTTTCCAGTTGGTATTCCAGACCTCCTCGATGGCGAAGGCGGTTTTGAGCTCAGACAGGCGATAAGGCTCGAGCCGCGCGCGGGTCGCCTCCAGGGACGCCGACAAGTCCTCGGCCGCGGGGCTGCAAGTCAGGAAAATCAGGCTTTCCCACACCTGCGAGCGGAATTCCGGGAGCCGGCAGTCCTCGCGGCGGAAGCCTGAGCTCCCCGACATCGCCGGCGCGCCGCGCAGACGGCCATCGAGCTCGTACGTCCAGCAGTGATACGGACACACGAACAAGGTTGCCTTGCCTCCCCCCTCACGCCCCAGCAATGCTGCCCGATGCCGGCAAACACGGCTCAACACCTTCACGCTACCATCCTGCTGTCGAACGGCCATCACGCGCAGGCCCGGCAGATCGAATGTGATGTAGTCCCCTGCGGCAGGAATATCCGCCACATGTCCGATACAAATCCAGTCGCGGCGAAAGACCTTCTCGAGCTCCAGCGCCAAAAAGTCCGGATCTGTATAACACCGCGGCGGCAGAGCGGTTTGGTAATCCGCCCCGCGCAGGCGCAGTTGGTCGATGGTCATAGACATGGATCATTCACCCGGCGAAACACCGTCAGGATGCACATCACCGCAAGTATCGCGGCAACTGCTGCGCAGAATGCCAACGTCCGGAACGATCCCGAGGCCAGGATCAATCCGCCCGCGAATGGCGCGATCGCCGCCGCCAGCATCTGGCCGCCCTGCTGTGCGCCGGCCAAGCCGCCCGTCGGATCGACCTGGACAGCGATCGATACCAGGAACGGCCCGACGAAGATGAAGGCGAACGACAGCACAGCCAACGCGAGCACGTAGCTCACAGGCGTAGAGGCGAGCGCCAGGGCAGCCGCTGAAAACCCACAGATCAACGCGCCGACACCGGCCGACAGAAAGTCCCGATGCAGACGGGCCACGACGGCAGCCGCCGCCCCTCCCGCCGCGCTGGCCAACGACGTGAAGCCGATTGCGTTGGCCACAGCAGTCGTCGAAAGTCCGGTGGCGAGCCCGATCCGCTCGGAAAAGGTCCATACGCCACCCATCCCGGCGAAGGTGCAGCACGCCGCGGCGAGCAGTGCTGTGGCGGCGATCCAATCACCCGTCATGGTTTTACGCACATCCGGGCCGGCCCGAGCCAGGCCAGCCCCGTCACCGATCCGTGAGTGCGCAGGAAGCGCGATGGCACAAACCGCACCTGCGATCCCGATGCAGGCCAACAGCAGACAGCCGCCAGAGTAGCCGTCAAATCGAACAGCCGCACCGGCGATCACCGCCATGCCCACTCCAAGAATCGACAGCGCCACCGCCACGTAGCTGCTGAGCCGAGCTGGAGTGGAGGATTGCGCCACCGCGCGCCCGCCCGCCGTGATAGCCAGCCCGCCACCCATCCCCGCCAGAGCCCGCGCGCCGAGCAACATTACCGGACCTGCTTGCATCGATAGCAAGTTGCCGACGGCAAATGCGCAGCACCCGATAATGCCCACCAAGCGAGGGCGCACCTGCACGGGCAACGCTCCCAACCCGATCGCGACGACAGCCATGGCGAGCAACTCGACGCTCATCACGAAACCCACGTGCGCTGGGCTTACGTGGCGAGCATCGATCATGGCGCCCGCAAGAAAGGGGAAAACATTGATCACGGCCGTAGAAGGCAAGTTCGCACCAAACACCCCTGTTGCAAGCCTGTAGCCGACGCCTGCTGCACGCCACGGCGGCGCGCCCTCCTGAGCGCCGTGCGCTATCGGCTCGAGACTGCCAACCGCTGGGCCGCGCAATTCAGGAATGCCCATACGCGCGCGCGTCAAGTCCAACACGCTCGCGCAGCAGCCACGATCGAGCCCCCCACAGGCCCTCCCCAGCGCGAAGCGTTACGGACTCGCCAACTGCGCATGACACCTCGATCGGCGGTGGCTTGATGCAGACAGGCCCAGTTTCGCGCACGCGCCGCCACTCGCCCGCGTTCCGCACAAAATGCGCGGCTCCGAAGCCCCCACCATACGGCCGCTCATCGACGATTCCGATGGCTACCGCGCCCGCTTCCACCCAGCGCATGGACGGGCGCTCGGGCGGATCCCGCGAGAGCCGGCCTTCGAGCACGCAAAAATCGCTGCCGCCCTCCCTACCTCGACACCAGATTTCTTCGTATGGGATCTGCCGACCCTCGGGATGATGAAAGATTCCAACCTCGCGGAGCTCGCCGCCGCGCAGGTGCAATTCCGCACGGTCTTCCCCGGCTCGGGTGTCCAGGTCTAGATCCCTGCGGAAGACGATCTCAGGATCCCGCCACGCGACTTTTCCGGAGAACGCCGCCACGAATGCACCCCCATCGGTTGCGCAACCAGGGCGCGGTGTGCGCAGATCCGCGAAGTACGACGGCCCCTGCAGCCACAGCACATCGCAAGGCTCTCGAGGCTCTGCCCCTGCGATGGACAGAGTGCTCCGCCACCAGACACCCCAGTAGCATCGCGGCAAGGCTTGTGAGGCTAATTGCATTAGCCTATCTGATCAGGGCACCGCGGAGCTGTCAAGGTGGGTCTCGCCCGCGAGCCATTCATGAAGCTGCTCTTCGAGAATCGGCATGGGCACCGGCCCGTTACCGAGTATCGCGTCGTGAAAACGCCGTAGCTCGAACCGGTCGCCCAACTGACGGCGTGCCTGCTCGCGCAGCTCCAGGATCCGCCTCATCCCGATGTAGTAGGCCGTCGCCTGCCCGGGCTCGGCGCAATAGCGGTCGATCTCCCGCTCGTTGTCGAAGTGCGCCCCGGTGGTGTTGTTATCGAGATAGGCGATCGCCTCGGCGCGTGACCAACGCTTGGCATGCAATCCGGTATCGACGACCAGCCGCGCTGCGCGCAGCAGCGACATCGCAACCCGCCCGAGCTCCTGATCCGAACCCACGTACCAACCCAGCTCCTGCGCGAGCTGCTCCGCATAGAGCGACCATCCCTCGCTGAATGCCGGCACGAGCGCGAATTTGCGGAAGCGCGGCAGGTTCTGCAGCTCGTAGGCGACCGCGGTTTCGATGTGATGGCCCGGAATCGCCTCGTGATAGAGCGTGGCGGCGAGTTGATAGCGGGGGGCGGCGGCCATGTCGTAAAGATTGATATAGAAGATCGCGGGACGGCTGCCGTCCTGAGCGGGATTCTGATAGAAAGCGCGTGCCGCCGATCTCTCCCGCCAGCTTTCGACCGGACGCAGCTCGATGTCTGCCGCCGGTGGGTGGGTCAGCACCTGCCCCTGCCACGATTTCGCCTTGGCAAGCAGTTCGCTGGCATCAGCAAGGTATGCCTCCCGGCCGGTGGGGCCTGCCTCATAGAAGAAACGCGAGTCGGCCCGCACCTGCGCCAACATCTGAGCCAGCGAGGAGCTGAGTCGGAGTGCGGGGGCCAACTTCAACAGCTCGTGCTGCCAACGTGCGACCTCCTGCAGACCGTAGGCATGCAGCTCGTTCGGATCCAGCGGCACCGTGGTCGCACTCTCGAGTGCATAGCGATAATACTGATCGCCGTGAGGAAGTTTCCAGACCCCGGCGACGTCGCTTGCAGCGGTGCGCGCCTGCCGAAGATGCGCCACCAACAGCCGATAGCCGGGAGCAAAGCGGTCCCGCACTGCGCGGCTCGCCTTTGCCAGCAGCTCGCGCCTGACCGAAGGAGCGAGCTCCAGCCGATCCAACTTGGCCCTGAAGTCGGCGAGCACGACCTGCTCGCCGGTGGATTCATCGAGGGGCTGGCCCCGCAAGAGGTTCTCTGCCTCCTCGATGACCAGATCGTAGATGAAGCGTGGAGGCCGCACGCCTTCCGTCTCCTGGGTGCGTAACGCGCTCACGAGTTCCGACATCAGTGGCGCCACTCCCCGCAGCCGGGCTATATACGCCTCGGCATCGTGCCTGTCCGCTATAGCGTGGCTGCCGATGAGCGTGTTCGGCACGCTGCGCGCAATTCCCCCCATCTGGGTAACTAGATACTCCGTACGGTGCCAGCTGACGCGCGCCAGGGTATCTCGGCCCCGACGCTCGAACAGGCGATAGTTGAGTTGGTCGGCCGGCATCAGGCAACGCGAGTCGAAGCGATGCAAGGCTTGCAAGTCTCGCTGGGCGGCTTGCGCCTCCAGACGCCATCCCCTTTCGGAAATGTCGTCCCATCGGTCCTCGTAAGTCTTGATGCCAATGCGTGAGGCTCGGATCGGATGTCGGGCCATATCGCGTTCGAATGCCCCATCCAGAAACGCCGCAAATTGACGAGTGCGCTCGGCAGTCACACAGCCTGGCTCTTGCGAGGACGGCAATGCTAGTGCAACCACCCAGGCACCAGCCCCGAGTACGACCGTCAGTACATACACAGCACAGACCCTGCTTACCACGCGGGCCTCATTTTGCGCAGGACAACCGTCGTATCGGAGTCGTACCAGGACATCAGCCAAGCAGGTTTGGCAGGGATCGCACTTCCCTGAGGCCAGCCTTCACTCACCTCCCCGATGTAGGCCTCCATAGCGCCGTGCATAGGCGCAGAAAACGTGAGATCCATTTGGTCAGGTGGGGCAACATAGTCCAATTCACACCATTGACCGCGAGGGATGCCGTGCAGAACGAGCCGACCGTTGAGCGACACATCCTTCAAGTCGCCGCCAGACCTGACCCACACCCGCATGAGGCGCGCGCGGTTCGCTGGTTTAGCGCTCAGATGCAGCCCTCCTGCACCCGAAACATACTCAATTGACACATCAGGCGTAGTGACAGCCACTGGCATTGCGGCAGCAACCCACAGCGGACGCTCAAAGACAGGCGCCAGATCGTCGCGGCGAGGATGCACCCCGGGCACACCGAGCACTTCCTTGCTCCAGGCATCCAGGTGTGGCACCGCACTGAGGCGATCAAAGCGCTGTTCGTCCGGGCTCGCCAGGAAGAGCGCGTGCGTCAGTCCCGGATGTCCGGGGCCGGGACCGAGTGCAATTGCCGCAGCCTCCGCGCCGGCTCCGACCAACATCAGCCCCGCGCACACCGACACACTCTGCCTGATCGACAATCCCCTTTTTGATTGGGCGAGGGGCAACACGACAACGGTCGCCATTGTCGCAAAGGGCACCAGCACCGCCGGAGTCGTTACGCCCGTGGTCTGGAAGAACCCCCACGCCCACTCGAACACCTGCCCGCAAACGACTCCGCTGACGGCGACCCACCCGATTGTCGCGAGCCGCGCCTGCCCTATGGAACCCACAGGCCGCCCGAGACTGCCCAGAAGCACGCAGATGCAAGCGCCTGACGTTGGCACGATCGCCATGAACGCCATGGCCGGAGCGATCGATTGCAAGCCGATGGTCACAATCACAGGAAGAACCAGGGCACCCAGTTGTGCCGCGCGCATCCGCTCGCTGCAAAAATCCCCGAGCGCGCCATAGTCAGCGCCCCGCGCCGCCCAGCGCAACGGGAGCTGCATCAACAAAAGGGTGACCGCGCTGGTACACAGAACGCACGCGGCCAGCAAGAGATGGAAATGTCCGAGCATCAATGCCCGCCCGAAGGGAATCTCGCCGCCCGGGCTGAGCCACCCCATCAAGACGAGCACCGCGAATTGCACGACGAATACGAGCCCCACCGTCGCAGCCCCAACAGCACATCCCAACCACAGACGGCTGCCCTTCAGCGGACAGGCTCTATCCTGGGCGGCACGCAACCCCGCAGCGAGCCGCATCCCAATCAGAACCATCAGCCCCACAATGAGCGCGCACCAGAACCACCCTACAGCCGGCGGGTAGCCCACGAGCCAATGACCGAGCACATCGAAAAAGACCCTGCCCGTCTCTCGCCCCGACAATCGCGTGGCATCCGCCAACCCACCCGTCATCGCCAGAACCTGCTGCCCGAGATCTTGCAGGCTGCCGCGGTCCAGATGGTCCGGTGTCGACAAGGGCGTGTGATAGGCCAGCTGTTCGCCGATGAAGGCAAAATTCAGACCGGGGTACCCGTGGCGTGCCGCCACCGTGAAATCGGTGTTGTTCGACAGTTGCCGATAGAGATAAACGGCTAGCGAATCGGTCGACGGCGCGCTGACCCGGGATGCAAAGACTTGTAGCAACCCATCGCTGCCGGGTCCCGTCTCGAACATGAGGGCGCGGCCGCCGTCACCGCGCGTATCCATGTTGAGAACGGCACCCACGTGCGACCGGAGGGGATCTGCGCGGAAAAACACCTCCGCTCCGAGCAGCCCCGCTTCCTCACCATCCGTGAAAAGGAAGATCACATCGCGCATCTGTTG
>Ga0070665_100002324_pt1 | contig 21107 bp, 14 predicted proteins | sample KBSS13metaG_FD_65862 | JGI IMG/M metagenome (GOLD analysis project Ga0070665, IMG submission 65862) | Switchgrass rhizosphere microbial communities from Kellogg Biological Station, Michigan, USA - KBS S1-3 metaG | ecosystem: Host-associated > Plants > Roots > Rhizosphere > Soil ...
ATGGATACCAGCCGAACATGCCTCCTCCGCAAACCCAGAAATTGATCACGCCCGCCAGTTCTTTCCACTGCCGCTCCATCGTCCAGCTCACATCGGAACGAAAAACGAATTGAATGGGTGAGCCTGCTGGAACCGCTTCTTTCAGGAGCCGCGCGTACTCCCGGAAGTAGGCATAGTCCTTCGGGAAGCGTGCTTCATCCCCATCCCACTCGAATCCCTTGTAGCGCTTCTTATGGTTGAAGAACATTTCGAAGCGGACCGAGGTCCAGCTCTTCTCCCGGAAGTGTCGTTCCATCTCTCCCACCACATTCACAAACTCGCGCTCATATCCGGGCTCACACCACCATTCATACGCGGCAGGCCATTCGGGATTGATCGGCAAGTAGACAAATGGAATCGGCTTAGCACCCCGTCGGGTGTTAGCGAAGGCGGAGCCGTCGAAGAGCGGACCATAGTGGCGGTCGTATAAAGTCCAATCCACAATGTGCTTGTTCGCGCCCGAACCGGCCAGCGCAGGCGCAAACTCCGGTCCGACTTTTCCTGCGTGTCCATAGCCCAATTGGTGATAAATGCCTCGATGCTCAAAGAAGATTCGATGGTAGGCCTGTATCAGGCCGAAGAAGGCGTCACTCTCGAAGAACTGGGAGCCGCCTTTCTCTATCAATCGAGGGTATTGCGCCTGGAACCAGGACGTGCCATACGAGTTGTGATCGATCAGAATGGCATCGTTGTCCGGCACGATGGCGTGCCCGACCCGGATCCGGATCGGCAATGATTCTGACTTTCGTCCCCAGCGGAGCTGTGCCGTAAGCGTATAGTCGCCCGGAGCGGCTTGCGCGGGCACCCAGATGTCGAGCCAGAACGGTTGCGCGGTTTGCTTCGGAATCCGGTTCGCCTTGTCGGGCAGCGAGCCGGAATAGGGCAGGGAAGCCGGAATCAGCGCATCAGGATAATACTGTTCTTCAGCTGGCAGGTAGTGGAACCATTCGCGGAATAGCGATACTTCCAGCCCTGCAGGCGCGGAATTTCCCACCTCGAGCCGGTAGTCTCCGCTCGCAGGCAGTGCCACCACCAATTGGCAGGAGGCATAAGCGCCACGCATCGCCGGAATCACCATGCGCGCTTCCGGACGATCTCCGGCGCCTCGATCGGCTGCCACGATTTCGCCAAACGGGTCTGAGCGTGCATGCTCCGGAAAAACGGCGAGCACTGCGGCCCCGCCTGGAACTGCCATCCAGCACAGGGCGATCACGGCTAAGAGAGTAGTGGAACGGTTGAATATGGACTTACTTTACACCATCAAGAAAGAGCCGGTGCTTAGGCTGATTCCACATCCCGCAACGCTGCCAGGGCCTTGGGAGCGATCCGGAATCCTCGCGTGATCACCGCCAGGTACAAAGCGCCAATCGCTAACCACGCAAAACCAGCAAGCTTCGCCCGATTGCTCAGGCTCAGCCACAGATAGACGCAGGCCAATGTGCCTAAGGCAGGGAACACCAGGTTGGTCAGCATATCCATCCCGCTGCGCTGGCGAAGGCGAAAGTAAAAATGCCGGATGACGCTGAGATTCACCATGATGAAGCCGGCGAATGCACCGAAATTCAGCAGTTCCACGGCAATTTGGAAACGCAGGAAAATCGCGGCAATCAGTGACACCGAACCCAGGAGATAAATGCTGCGGGTCGGCGTCGAGAAGCGCGGATTGATATGCGCAAAGATGCGTTTGGAGAGTACGCCGTCACGGCCCATCCCGTACAGCAGACGTGATGCCCCGGCCTGTCCGGTAAGCGCGCTCGCCAAAGCCGCCACCAGCAGCACAAATGTCAGGCCGCCAAAGAGGAGCGGGCCGCCGATTCTTCGGCCGATATCCAGAATGACCGTCTCCGTCTCCGGGTAGTGCTGATAATCCGGCCAGACCAGCGTGGCCAGGTAAACCGTAAAGAAACAAATCGCCGTCTGTAACACGCAGACGAACACGGTCGCAAATCCGATATCCTTCTGTGGGTTGACCGTGTCCTCCGCAAGCGTCGAAATTGCGTCGAAGCCGATGTAGGAAAGCGCCGCAACGCCCGCTCCGAGCATCAACGGCCGCAGCGCGAAGGTCTCCGGCCGTAACAGCGCCTCCATCTGGAAGAGCCCCGCGATCCCATGCCGGTACGCCACGTAGCGAATGCAGAGTGCGATAAAGAGCACCGCGAACACGCCCATGATCACCATCATTACTTCACTCGCCCGCGTTGTCATGCGGATCCCCGGTATATTCAGCGCGGTGAGCGCTACGGTAAACAAAACGGCCCAAAGCGCGTATGGAATTCCTGGCGCCAATCGATGAGCCGTCAGTGCCGCATAGATGATGCTGACCAGGGGAATCAGTAGGTAATCGAGAATCATCGACCAACCGGCCAGAAATCCGGCGTGTTCGCTGAGAGCCAGTCGCGTGTAGGTGTAAGTTGATCCCGACGCCGGGAATGCGCCCGACATCTTGCCATAGCTCGCAGCAGTAAACAAAACGCCGCCCATGGCCACTAAGTAGGCCAGCGCCGCGTGTCCGAGCGATAGCTGCTGAACAATTCCATAAACCGGGTAAGGGGCCGTGGGTCCAAGCAAAACCAACCCGTAGAGGATCAGATCCCGCCTCGACAGTACTCTCCGCAGGGATCCGGAAGAACTCATTTAGCCGCCCGCGCCGGAATCGCAGAGGATGCGCCTTGCGCAAATATGGTTTTCAAAGGAAGTGTTGCCGCACCGATCAACGCAGCCTCCCCGCCGAATGCGGAGGGTCGCAACAGCAAGTTGCGAGAACCCCACATCTCCAGATTCTCCGGTAATTGCTGGCGTAGAACTGGCTCGACCAGCCGCCAGGCGTCTGTAATCGCGCCGTCGATCACAATAGAGTCCGCATCGAGTCCCCAAACCATGTTCGAGATCCCTACGCCTAGGTAGCAGGCCGTTTCCACGAGAGTCTGCCGGGCCGCGGCGTCTCCGCTGTTGGCCCAAGCCGCAATGCGCCTCACTTTGGCCGATGTATCACCCGCGTTTGCCTGCCGCGGCGTCTTGCTGAGCTTCAGGTAGCGGCTGCACACCGCGGGATTGGATACCAATTGCTCAATGCAGCCGGGCCGGTCATGCCGTACTTCGCTTTTGGAGCGCTCAATCACCATCTGGCCGAATTCTCCCGCAGCCATGTGCGGGCCATGGTGCAACTTCCCGTCGAACAGCACGCCCATGCCGACACCTTCATCCACCTTGACGAAGATGAAACATCGCCTCCCTAAAATTTCCGCTGTACCGTAGGTGTACTCTGCAAGCGCCGCCGCTCGCACGTTGTTTTCGACAAAGACCGGCTCCTGCAGCTTCGATTCCAGGAATTCCCGAACCGGCACATTCTGCCAGTCAGGGCGGCTGCCCAACACCAGCACGCCCGTCTCGCTGTTCACAATGCCGCGCGCGCATACCCCGATGCCCGGCAGCCGATCGCTGCCGAGTGCGCTGTCGAATAAGGCAAATGTGGAAGCAATCTCTGCTAATGTCTCGGCCGCCGTCGTAGGCGTACGGAAACGCCGCGTTTCCATGACCCGGCCTTGCAGCGTTGTTACCGCGCAGCGCGTCTCCCAATTCTGGATCTCTGCGCCGAACACTACCTTGCGGCTGTCGAGCTTCAATCGTCGTCCCGGCCGACCCCCGGTTGAATTTTCAGCGCCGTCTTCCGAGACCAGCCCATCCTCTATCAGCTCAGTGATGATCCGCGAAATTGCACCTTCCGAGAGTCCGCTGCGCCGCGCCACGTCGGCGCGGGACATGTAGTCGTTCTGCTGCAGCAGGCTCAAAACAACCGCCCGATTCGCGCCGCGGACCTCGGGTGGACGTAAAATCTGTCTGGCTGCCGAAATCCTCAATCCAACGCTCTCCAGGAAAGTGAAACGGATTTCTCTTCCAGACCATGCGCTTTCGCATACCGGTTGCGGGCCGCTTCCGTCTGCCCATACCAGTCGTCCAGCGGCAGATTCAGATCACGGTAAACCAGATAGCTCATGTCCACCGTGCGATCCGGCAGGTGATCTTTCACATCGTCCACTTGGTGCAGAAAGCGCCGGCCATTGGCTTCGGCTACTCGCGGCAACCAGGATTGATACCACGTGGCGACCGTATCGCGGTACACCCGGTTGCGCTCGCTCCGCAATGTACGGACCTCCGTCAACGCGCGATCGAGCGATTCCACCGCGCGCTCGGGTTTGCCGTTATTGGCCGCATTCGCCGCTTCCCCTAATGCCCGGTCCACCTGCGCCATTCCACGCAGAAAATCTAAATTCTGCCGGCACAGGCGCGCGATCGAGAGCAAGACTTCAAGGTTGTAAGAGTGCCGGGACGCCAGCCGCAAGTTTGTATCGAGCAGGCCCAACAGTTCGTCGCTCTCTGGCAGCGAGCCATCTACGATCTGCAGCCGTTGCGCATTCTCCTTGGACCAGTCCCGGTTCACCTGCAGATTCGCGTCCGGCACCGCTGGTAGCGGAACCGTCTGATCGTGCGCGGGCTGCGCAGGTTTGAAAATTCGTTCTGAATTCCCCCAGATAGGCGTTCGCAAATGCGAGTCGGTTCTGTCCCAAGTGTCGGTCCATATCTGCGTCTGGATGCTCATCAGTTGGTACAGGCGATTTACATTCTGTGTGTTTGCCCCGTAGAACAAGGCGTAGAATGAAGTCATCGCTTCATCCGCCGGAGCGCTCCACGGCCGCCACCCTGCCGCCGTGATCGTCGCATAACCCAGCCAGAACGTCTCCGGATGGAGGCCCATATCGGCCCAGCCCGCGACCGTGATGCCCATCAAATCGGCAGTTTTGCGTGCCGGTTCCGCTGCCACCGAGGCCACCGCGGAGGATACGCGCGCTACATTCTCATCCAGCCGGTGCACTCGCCGCCCTGCTGGGCTGAGGAAATACTGCGGGAACAAGCGCTCTTCCCCTTCAGTCGATTGATAAATCATCTGCCGGATCCCGTGCGCCTTGTACTTACGATCGTACGCCTCGCCGTAGGTCTCCCCGTTGATGATTCCTGTCGGCAAGGCATCGATGTCCTCTGGTTTCAGCGGGTACTCGCCCCAGAAAATCACCCGCCTTCCACGGCTCGTCAAATAACTCGCCGTTTCATTCACAAACTGGCTCAATAATTTCCCCCGCGTCCCTAGCTCTTTGGTCTTCGATGCTTCGTCGCATTGCGCGTTATCCGCAAATCCCACGTAGTACGGCTCGTCGGTCGAGAGATAGAAGTAATCACTCCCCTTTGTCGCGTCCAGTAAATCGTCGAACATCCCTTTCAGCAGGCGCACCGAGTCCGGATTGGTCGCGCACAATTCATAGTTGCTCTCGGGAAAGGCGCGCAGCTTGGCGTATTCCGGATGTTTCAGGATGAACGCGATATGCGCCGGCGCATCCAGATACGGAATGACTTGCACGTGGTAGCGCAGCCCGTAATCGGTGAGTTCCTGCAACTCCGCCGGGGAGAGCGCTTGCGGTTCCACCAGGGCCGGCGCGCTGCGGAATTGAAAATGTCCTTCGAGCTTGATGGTGAAACCGTTGACCTTGAAGAAGGAAGCCTGACGGATCGCCGCTTTCAGCTCGGGCAATTTGTCGAGGTGATGCGCATCATCCCAGTAAATGTGACGCCGCCCTAAGTCGGGCCAGTCCACAATCTCGCTCTGCGGCAACCACCACGACCCGTTGTGGCTCTTGATCAGTTGTACGAGCGTCTGAACGCCGTAAAACAGGCCCGTTTCCGCATTGGCGGTGATGCGAATCCCTTTCGGGGACAAGTCCAGGCGATAAGCCTGCTCGGCAATCGCCTGGCGATCGCTATCCTGGCTTGCACCGGGCGAAACAGCGTTGGCTCCCATGGTCAGGCTGATTGCCGGGCCGCCCGAGTCGCCCGCAAGCTTCAATCCGTATCGCTCGCCTATCTCCTCCGTCAGACTGACAACTGCGCTCGAATTTTCCGCTACCGATCCGCGGTCTAGATGCCAATGGGAGTCGATGACGAAATCGTTACCCTCTAGCTTGACTTGCTGTGGCTCCGGTATTACCGTGTAACCGCGCGCAAAGAGAGGCGATGCGGTTTCTGCCGGCAGCATGGGGGCGATGCAAATCAGAGCAGCGAGCAGTGAAAACGTGCGGTGCGGTCTCATGGTCAATGAAAGTAACATGGCGCCGGGTAGAGATGCCATCGAGAACCAGAAAAGCCAAGGGAACCCTAGTACGTTCGCCGGCGGATAACGAAGCGTAATCGATTTGATCGTTGAACTGCTGAAAGGCAGCTCGAACGGGTGCAGCAGCGCCCCGGGCCCGCGTGCTCGCGTTTCGGAAAGTACATGCAGCGTGCTCCCCGCGCAGATCTTCTTCCCGATTTCCTGTCGGGCGCTGACTACCGTGAGCTCGGCGCAGAGCGCGCGTGTCGGCCTGACACGCCAGCTGACTTCGCGCTCGCCGGGAACTCGCACGGGCGGCGTCTCGACGCGCACTCCGCTTGCTGCCCGCAAGAGAACCTCGGGGATGGGGCCCTCCGTCGGAAAGTACTTCACCGTCAGAGTTGTCGCTTGATCGCGTGATAAGGCAGCGTGCGCGAAGAGCGCGTCGCCAAAACTGATCAAAAGGCCCAATGGGATGAGCAGAATCAAGGAAGGAATCGCTGCTTGCCGCAACATCTCGAGATTGGCCGTTATCAGGTCGCGTTGCGCTCGCAAAATCAACGCCGGCTCATCTCCGAACAGGCGAAATTCCATCAGATGCGCCACGATTCTGTTCATGGCACGGCGGAGCTTTGCTGCGTCAGAAAATGCGCGGAATACCCATACAGACGCCGCGCCGGAAAGCGCGCCTGCAGCGACTACAAGCCAGAACGCTGGCAGTCCCAAATCGATCTCGGTCACTTCAGATAGCCGAGTCCTTCGAGCTTCCGAATCAATTCTTCTTTCGAACCGGCATCTTCCAGGGTGGCCAGATCTCTCTCCATGGCGTGTTCTATGAATTCCTCCAGCGAGCTGTATCCCGCCTTCTCCACTAGCGCTCGCGCGCGTTCGCAAAGTGATTTGTTGAGCTTGATTGTTACGGTCGACCGCATCGCTAACTCCTACTCCAACACCGGGGACAAAGCACGCCCGTCCATCCATTTCGGTATGGGCAGACCAAAGAGATCCAAAACCGTTGGGGCCATGTCCTCGATCCCGGGGTCATGCGCTGCCAGCTTTCGATTCGCGAAAAGCACACCCGGAACTGCGGCCGGATCCACACAGTGATCGCCGCTCCAGGCCTTGTGGTTGTCCTCGAATACTGATGCCGCTGTTTTGCCAACTGCTGCGCTCCACGAGGTGCGATAACCGGGTGCGAATCCTGGTAGCAGATCGGGTGCGGCCTGCAAGTATGGACCTTTATAGACCGTCGCCGAGTCGTAGACATTCAGAATTGAAACGTCGCCCGTCCGCGGATCCGGTAACCCGGTCAGCTTTGCGATCAGTTCCGCTTTTAGTGCGGCGGCTTCGTTCTTGGGCACAATGCCGTGCGCCTCCCGCCCTTGCAGGTTCAGATAAATGCCGCTGAGGCCGAAGGTATAGGCGCGTGTCCGGTCCCAGTCGATGCCCTCGAAATAGTCTCCGCTCTCGCTCCGCTCTTCGAGCAATGCCAGATACCCGTTGTCGCGCAGCCAGGAATTGAGATTCACGCCGCGCTGAAAAGAACAGAAACCGTGATCCGACAGCACGAAGAACGCTGTCTGTTCGTCCACGTGCCGGAACGTATTCCCCACAATGCGGTCCATGTCGCGATACAGATCCTCTATGACACCCGCATAAGGCGCATCTTCCGCCTGGTGACCTGCCGCATCGAGTTGCCGGTAGAACATGTGCTGGACGCGATCCGTCGTGTCGAAAACGCAAGCCACCACACCGCGGCGCGTGCGTTCGAGCGCGTTGAAGAACATGCCCTCGCGCTCCGCTTGAATCGATTTCGCCTGGTTCAAGAACGCTTCTTCGTCAATGGCGCCTTCGTTCAAAGCCCACGTGTCTTCTGCCATGCCGAGCGTGGCATACGTGCCGAGCAGTTTAGCCAGATAGGCGGCGTAGTAACCCGGGTGGCTGATCGGCAGCGCCGGATTCTCCGGGTCGAGCTCGATCGGCGTTGCGTACAAAGCAATCTCCGGATCCGTCACCGTCAGCAGAAATCGTGCAATGCCGCGCACCTTGCGGAGCGGTCCCGCCGCAAAACGCAATCGTAGCCAGGGCGTGTACTCGCCCGACTTCAATCGGCAAGTTTGCCCATCGATATCCAATTCCCAATCATCGGGAGTGGTCCGCCGCAGCCGGAACTCCAACTGCGATTGGTCCGGCCCCGGCAGCCTGCCCTCTACGCCGGCACCGTGTCTGCGTAGCGGCAGGCGCAGGCCGCCCTCCGTTGCCCCAGGTTCCGCTGCGGTAGAGAACCACGAGAAGCTACCTTGCGTACCGCGCAGATCTGGCGTTGACATCGCCGAAAGCAGACGCCCGTTGAAACGCTCCGGCGGGAAGGTGATCGGAACGCGCAGAATCGTGCTCCCAATCGCATTTCGTCCCAGAATCTTCCAGAACGGCTCGCTCTTACGGCGCAATTCCACCGAAGGCCGTGACAACGGAATGCGCCACTTGCCGATTTGCCAGAAGCGCGTCGCCGGGCGTACTCTCGCCGATGACAGTTCTGGTGCATAATTCCGCAGGTCGCGATTCAGAAAGTCGAAAATATTGTGCTTCGCCGGATTCACGCCCGTGGCGAAGGTAGACCAGGCCACCGGCGAAAGTGGCGGGCATGTTGTCCGCAGCCGCCGGTAGATGCCTTCTTGCCGCAGACGGCTGAGATTCGGCAACTTGCCTTCCGCCATCCAGCGTTCCGTCAGTTTCGGATCCAGCCCATCCAAACCCAGGAAGATGATCTTTTTGACTTGCGCCTTGCCAAAGCGCCCCTTCCGGGTCACAGCCAGCCAAAGAATTCGAAAGGGCCAGATGAGAAAGGAAAGTACGCTCGCTAGAAGCGACAGCACGATCGTCAGGAAGGATCCGATAAACGCGAAGCCTGCGCCCGGCCCTACGTAGGCGTGTTCGAGGGTTCCCGTACCGGCGCCCGTACTATGTAGCGAGCATAGAATCCACAACGCAGCGCAGATGTAGGTCAGGCGCCGGCTATTTCCGGCCACATTCATCGCAGCTTGCCTTCCACGAAAGGCACTTCGAGAACCTTCTCGTGCTGAATGGGTCCGTGTCCGAAATAGCCGTCTTCCCCAAAGAGTTCCCCGTGGTCGGATGTCACTGTGACGTACGTATTCTCAGGCAAGAGGTCGAACATCTCCTCCATCACTCCGTCGAGGTATTTCACCGCTCCGATCTGCCGCTGCTGCAGCTCTGCCAGTTTCTTTTGATTGAAAGGACGCGCGTGGGACCGTCGCAGCTTCCCTCCCACCACATGGTCGTCCAGATGTTTGAAGACGCCGTGTACCCCGCTGATACGCGGCCATTGGTCTGCCGGCTCATTTGGCAGAGCATACGGATAGTGGGTCTCGCCGGTATTCAGGAGATAGAACGACGGCTGCTCCGGGTCGAACGTCATCAGCCGCAGCATCGCGCGCAGATCGTTGTGCTGCTCCATCAGCTTGTAAGAATCGAACCCGCTGTTGAGAATGGTTCGCGGATTTAATACGGGCAGCGAGACCATCGCATGCGTCTTGTAGCCGAGGCTCTGCAGAAGTGCCGGTAAGCTGAGCCGCGGTATAAAGCGCTTGAATTCCAGGCCGTCTACGCCGAGCCGTTCGTTGAATTTCAGAAAATCGCGTTGATAGTAGTCGGAGGCGAAGACCCCACGCGGGCTTGAATGAGGCATCAGGCCCATCAACAAGTTGAAATGGGAAGGTGCGGTCCAGGAAGCATAAGCCCATCGTTTTTCGAGCGGGCCGAGCTTCCGAATCGTCTTCGGTCGGCCCTTCAAGAACGCGTCGTACCGGCAGCTGTCGAACACGATGAGAACGTAATGATTGCTTCGCTTTGGCGTGGGGGTCCGGCGTGCCATTGGCCTGTCTCATGATACGCCTCTCGTCCCTTCCGATTGACGAGAGCCGAACAAGTCACATAGACTTACTTGCTGAGGACAAATAACTCTTAGCACCTTGGGAGGGCGCGTCTTTCCTGGAACATCCGCCCCGCCTATATGCTCTTCTCTCTATGCCCCTTCCACAAAATCTGCAAACAACGTTCATCGATTTCGTGGATCGTAAGAAGCAGCGTTTGATCGATATCACCCGCCAGCTGGTTCAAACGCCTTCAGAAAACAAGCCACCGAACGGCGCCGAAGCCGCTTGCCAGCATTGGCTTGCGGGACAGTTGCAAAACGCCGGCTTGCAGCCTGACCTTTACGAAATCGGTTCCGTGCCAGGCTTGTGCGAGCATCCGCTCTATTTCCAGGGACGCTCCTATGACAACCGTCCAAACCTCGCTGCGCGCCGCGCCGGCAGTGGAAAGGGCCGGTCGCTCCTGCTTTCCGGGCACATCGACACCGTGCCTATCGGTACCCAGCCCTGGACACGCCAACCGCTTGGAGCCCAGGTTGAGGGCAACCGGATCTACGGCAGAGGCTCGAATGATATGAAGGCCGGCATTGCGGCCAATCTTTTCGTCCTCGAGTGCGTTCAGGAATTGGGGCTTAAACTCCGCGGCGATCTGACTTTCGAATCCGTGATCGACGAGGAATTCGGTGGTTGCAATGGCACGCTCGCCGGCCGCGTGCGTGGCTACAACGCCGACGCGGTGATTCTCGCCGAACCCTCGTCGCTCCGCATCTGTGCGGCGCAGCGCGGTGGCCGTACTGCTCAAATCACGTTTCATTCTTCGGGCGGCGTTCTGCAGGATGGCGCGTTCCCATCCGGTGTGGTTCCCCAGCTTACGCAGTTCCTCTCGAGAGTGCCTGAGTTTGCCGCGCAGCGCTCTCGTTCTGTCCCCGTTCACAAGCTCTACGCCACACACTCGGATCCCGTCCCCGTGTCTGTGACGAAAGTGTTCACTGCTCCCTGGGGCTATGGCGAACCCATTACCATCCCGGAATCCGGCCAGATCGAGCTTTATTGGCAGCTTATGCCCGGTGAGCAGCAGGCCGAGGTCGAGCAGGAGTTTTTCGACTGGCTCCGCCGCGTTGTGGAAGAAGCTCCGGGCGTGTTCCCCGCGATGCCCGATGTATCGATGCCCATCCGCTGGCTGCCGGGATCTGCTATCGATGCCTCGCATTCCCTGGTCCAGGAACTCTCTACCTGTGCCCAGGCTGTACTCGGCGAGCCGCCGGTCGTCACCGGCATCGAAGGCCCATGCGACTTGTTTGTTTTTCATCAGGCATTCAATATGCCAGGCGTGCTGTGGGGCCCTCGTGGCGGCAATGTGCATGCCGCCGATGAATATGTCGAGATCGATTCGCTGGTGGCGGCTTCTAAAGCGCTTCTCCTCTTTGTAGCCACCTGGTGTGGAATCGATTAAGATCGCTGATGTGGCTGGCCTTCCTATTGCTGAGTGCCACTGCGCCTCTGCTGGCTGCGAGACCCTATCTCGATCGGACACATCACTCCACCGTATTTGGCGAAGAGCGGCATTACCGCATTTTCCTGCCGCCCGGCTATGCCACATCCGGGCGCCGTTATCCGGTCATCTACTATTTCCACGGCCATAGCGACCGCTACACCCTCGAAGCCTACGATCACGGTCAGGACACAGTCCCCAAAATTGCCCGCTTTGTAGCCTCTCATCCCGTCATCGTTGTCGCGCCCGATGGATATCTTGCTCGTGACTACCGTGCGTTCTACGACGGCACTCCCTACGACGTTCGCCGTGAGGGAGGCGATTTCGATTTTGGCGCCTACTTCGCCGAGTTTGTCCACTACATCGACAACAGCTACCGGACGCTTACCACTCGCCGCTACCGAGCCACTTCCGGTCTGAGTATGGGCGGCTTCATGAGTCTCTACTTGAGCTCTCGCTATCCGGATCTGGTCGGCAGCGCGTCCGCTTTTAACCCCGGGCCCGAATTCTACGTTGGCGAGAAGGGCCGGCGTTCGCTCTGGCGTCCGAAGGACCACGTCCCGACCCACGAGCGCACCATGATCCGGTTGATCCGTGCCAGCGGCGACTACATCAGCCAATATCACGAGGAAACGCGCACTGCTTATGCCATCGATGGCGCGGTCCCGTTCGAATTCCGTCAGGACGAATATCACCGGCATTGGGCGACCTCGATTGCCGAAACCTTTTCCTTCCACCTGCGGGCCTTTGCCAATCCCGCGCTCGATCAGCACCCTTCGAGCGGATGGAATTATGCTTCCGCTTACCGTGACTTCAACGCAAATGGCTATCGGTTGACCGCCGACATTGGGGAACCCGCGATTCTTTATCTATCGGATGTCACCCCTGGCGGTTTTCTCGTTCAATCCCGGCGCTGGGCGCCCGATGGTCCGAGCGCAGCCTGCTCACAGTTGGACGTCACAACACCGGGCATCTATCGCGCCCGAACAACCTACCGTCTCGTCGATCTGAACCTGTCAAGCAGAGAAGCGAAACAGTCGGATATCGTGTCTGACTCGGCGGGTCGGCTCCACCTTCGCACGGACTGCGGCGGCCATCAGTTCGGCATCAATGGCCCGGGCGCCGAGCCGCGTTACATCGTTCTTCTTCCATTTACTGGTTCCGATGTTCTCAGGCTGCCTCCCGCGACTGACTTGTATCTGCCTCTGCGCATCTTCAACCCGTCTACGCATCCCCGGAAAAATGTCGAGATCGAGCTCAAATCCGACTACCCGACCATTCGTGTTCTGCAGCCAAAGACCAGCGTCGCCTCGTTAGCTCCTGGCGCTGTGGCGGATCTCAGTGACAGGTTGCAGCTTCGTGCCACCGCGGGCGCGGGCGACTTCGCCCATGCCCGGCTGCTGCTTCAAATGAACCGTGATAGCCAGCCGGAGCCCGTGCGCAATATGGATGTGCTGATTCAGCCCGAAGACGTGCCGCCGCCTCTGGAAATCAGCGTCCTCGACGGCCGTACCGCTTCCTTCCCTGTGTTTCATCAGGCGGGCAATCAGGGCGGTGGGTCTAGTGTGGTCCGAACCGTCACCGAAGGGCGCGGCAATGGCAACGGCGTTCTTGAACCGGGCGAACAAGCCACGATCTGGGTCCGAGTCAAGCAGGGCCTCGATCCCTTCGATAAAGGGAACTGGCGTCGTGCAAAGGTTTATGGCGACTCTCCCTGGCTGGCCGAAGTTGCCGATATCGAAGAAGACAAGCAAAGAGAGTGGACCAGCGCGCAGAGCCGTACCAGCTTGGTCGAACTGAATCCGCTTACTCCCAAAGGAACCAGCATTCCGCTCATCCTCGATTGCGAAGGCTGGAGCTTTTTCTTCACACCCGATGTCCGATTCGGCGAGCAGCCGCTTTATCAGGCTTTTCAAATTCACAACCATCAACTTTTCCGCTGGACTTGGAATCCGTAAATGACAGCAATCTTTTGGCGTATAGTTGGCCTCCTCGTTTCCGCCTGCATACTCTCGGCGCAAGTTTATTCACCGAAGGTCCTGCGTGAGAATCAGCCCGATCCGACAGATCTGGTGAAGTTCGCCGATGCAATCTGCAAGAACGCTGCCGCCCGCACGCCGCGCGAGAAAGCCGAAGCCATCTGGCGCTTCTTTCTCACCGACGGACGTTTTGTGAAGCCGGGATTTTGGTATCACATTGCCGGCTGGACGTACGAAGAGCCTTCGGGTGAAGTTCTCGACCCCATGAAGCTTCTGAATAGCTATGGCTTCGGACTCTGCTACCACATCGCTCCTTTGCTCGAAGCCGTTTTCAAAGCCGCCGGTTTTGAAGATGCTCGCTGCTGGTTTCTTACCGGGCACACTGTCGCAGAGGTCTTCTACCAGGGTGCCTATCACTACTTTGACTCCGACATGATGGGTTACAACGTTCCTGCTGCGGGTTCTTTCCGGCAAGCGCCTGTTGTTTCCGTTCATTCGCTCGAAAAAGATTCAAATCTCATACTCGGCAAGCTCGCCGCCCCGAATCGCGTCAAGCCGGGAGTCGTCGATAATCCTTGGTATCCAGCCGACGTACAGGCCAGTGCCATGCGCGGCCTTTCCGAACTGTTCACCACTACATCCGACAACTATCTGTATCCCTATACCCGTTACTCGCCGGGACATCGTATGGATTTCGTGCTGCGCCCCGGCGAAAAACTCATCCGCTTCTTCCAGCCGGAGACGCCTGGCCTCTTCTATCTCCCCTACAAGTTCGACGGCACCCGCTGGACCGAATTCCCGGCTGAAATTCCGGCTTACCGTATCCGCACGGCGGACGGCCCGCGTAGTCAGAAGGATAACCGCCTCTGGGCTACCGGCCGCATCGAGTACGCGCCGCGCAATCTGCCGTCACGCGGCACCTTGATCGTCGATATGCCCAGTCCTTACGTCGTCATCGACGCTCATTTCAAAATGCGGCTCAACCTTCCCTCCAGCGGCTCTTCCCTTCAGGCCGAGACATCCGTGGACGGAGGAAGCACTTGGCAGGTGGCCGGCAAACGGGCCGGACCATTTTCTGGCACTTGGTCCACAGAACCCGCCGTGATTGTCCGCAGCGCCCACGGGCGCCTCACCGCTGTCAGCGGCTCGTATGGCTACAAAGTTCGCATTGCCGTCACCGGCCCGGCGAGTGAAGTGCGCGATCTTAACCTGGTGTCCCGGATTCAACTCAATCCCCGCAGCTTGCCGGCCCTCCAGGCGGGGGCGAATCAATTCGTGTATTCCTCTCAGGCTCCGTCACTCCGGGATCGTGTCAGCCCGGGTGTTGCCTTAGCCTCCCGAACCGATCTCGCGGAGGTTCAGGAACACGGGGAATCCTTCTGGCTGCCGGCGGCCCATAAAACAGGCACTGCACTCTACAAGCTGGAAAGCGACAGTGGCCCTCTCTCCGGCTTTGACATCGGCTTGCGCTTCCTGGATTTGCGCAACGGATTGGCTCCCGAGAAATTGACCGCCGAGACGAGGCCAGTGCACGTCAATGCAGTGGCGGGCAGCGCGTCAATCTCCTGGTCTACCTCGGAGCGCGGACCTTTCCGCAAACTGTGGCACTTGCCGGAAAAACTGGCTTGGCGGGATGGCGACCCGATCGATCGATTGCTGATCTGGCCCGAAGTGCTGCGTCAGGTGCGCGATCTACCGCCCGATTGCCGCCGCCTGTACGTTCGGGTGCAAACCTCAGGACCCGCCTTCGACAGCTTGCGTCTCGCGACCTACGCCCCCGCGCCTTCCCCCTCTGGGCGTCTCACTGTCAAGCAAACGTGGTTTGAAGGAAACACGCACCGGGAACACGTTCAGCAGATCGCTGCCACAGCGCGCCAGCAGAGCTTTACGGTGAAGGCCGGCCAACAGGTTCGCAACGAATCCATCGTCATTGCCAACGACTAGATTTCCCCTCGCTTCGCCGCTCGTCCGATGTAATCGGCGGCTCGGTAGGCTAACGCCTGTATGGTGCAGGTCGGTTGCCGTCCGCAGGTGACAAAGCTGCTTCCATCCACCAGGAACAGATTCGGCACATCGTGCGTGCGGTGAAATGGGTCTACCACTGATTTGGATGGGTCCGTCCCCATACGGCAAGTGCCCATCAGATGAACACCCTGTTTGGGAGACTCTACCGGCAGCGACCAGGTCCTGCGAGCTCCTGCCGCGTCCAGAATCTCCAGCTGCCGCTCCATTAGGAATTGCATGGTCTTTATATCGTCCGGATGGCATTGGAAGGTTGTCCGCATCGCTGGTAACCGCCACGCATCCTTCAGATCTGGATCAAGTGAGATCGAGTTCTTCTCTAGCGGCAGCGTCGTGGAATGCGAGAGCAGATGCATGGTGCGCGTAAAGTACTCCGATAGCATCCGCTTGTAAGCAGAACCCCATTTCGGCGCGTCTGCCGGCAGACCGCTTAAACCGAACTGCATTGGGTTCATGTCAAACCGGGCGTCGATTCCGCCTCCTCCGTAAAATCCGCGCTTCGGATCTGGATCGTAGAAGTCGTGGAGCAGGCGGCTTACTTGCACGCTCTTGTAGTCATTCAGCGGGAATTCGAAAAGGCCGCTGCAGAACGCGCCACAATCGAGCATCAGGAATTTGCCGACCAAGCCGCTCGAGTTGGCGAGCCCGTCTGGAAAGCGGTTCGATCTCGACATTAAAAGCAGTCGTGGCGTTTCCGCGCCGTTGCTGCAGACGATGACGCTGCGGGCTTTCTGAAACGCTTCGCGCTTCTGTGGATCGAAATACCGGACGCCCGTCGCCTTCCCTGATGTTCCGATCTCAATCTTGCGCACGTAGCAGCCTGCTCGGATCTCGCAGCAGCCAGTTTGCAGAGCTGCCGGAATCACCGTCGCCAGAGTGCTCGATTTCGCTCCCACCTCGCAGCCGTAGCCTTCGCAGAAGCCGCAATGCAGGCAGGCGTTTCGCCCGCGATAAGGTCTGGAAAGAATCGCCAGGGGTGCGGGGAACGGATGCAGTCCCAGCTTGCGCGCGCCTCTCTCGAACAGGACACCCGAGGATTTGATCGGCATAGGCGGCAGCGGATACGGCGTCTTACGAGGCGGTTCGAACGGATTTGCCTCCGCCAGCCCCGATACCCCGAGCTCCTCTTCCGCCTGTGCGTAGTAAGGTTCTAGATCCGCATAGCCGATGGGCCAGTCTGCGAGCCCAGTGCCTGCTATGGAGCCCCAGCGCGATTTCTCGCGGAAATCGCCTTCATGAAAACGCCAGTAATTCCCGGTAAAATGTGCGGTTCCGCCCCCGACCATCCTGCCGTAGCCGATCGCCTGTGAAAGAAGCGCTCGCTCCGCCGCCTCGGCGCGAAAAGTCTGTGGCTGCAGCTTTGCATCGTTCGTCAGCGCCCGATGGAATACCGTTCCTAGTTCGTCATGTTTGAAATCCCGTTCATGCAAGTGCGGACCCTGCTCGAGTACCACCACACTAAAACCCGCCCCGGACAGCACTCGTGCCATCACACCGCCGGCCGCACCGGCGCCGACAATCACGAAGTCAACCGTCTCCGTTACCTTGTACTGGCGCAAAGTTTACTCTTTCTGTGCGCCGTCGTAGTAACCGAAGGGCGGTTGAAATGCGAAAGCATCTTCAAATCCGATCAGCTTCCAGCCGGCCTTCCCCTGGTTGCCGCCATAGCTGGGATTCGAAAGAAATCCCATGATGGTGTGTGTCCGAACCAACTCGAAGAATTCCGTCTGCTCGATGCGTTCCAACAGCTCGTGCTGCTTTGCATCGCTCAGTTGCGAAAAGGCGCTTCCTTCCTTCTGAGCCTGTTCGCTCAGGTGTGTTAGTCCGCTTCGATAGATATGTTGGCCAGCCTGCTCGAATTGTGCGAGATTCATGTCAATGAACCGCACCACACCCGCTTCGCGAGCGCCCGCTGTTCCGTCGTAAGGAATGATCTGTGCGGTAACTGCTTCTACTTCGCGGGCCTGCTCTTGCGTGAAGAATTTCCAGCCCGTGAACGGCATGCGCTCATCGCTCTCATGCGAATGCGAATTCGCGAGTAAGGACCAGACGGCGGCCGCTTGCAACGTTGCCTGTCTCATCCAATGCCGTCGCGATGCGGTACACAATTCCCGAAGACTGACAGGTTGCGGGTCCAAGCTTGCGTCCTCCTCCGTTCTGTACATCCGACATCGCGAAAACGGCGGTTCTCCGCCGCGTCGGTCAGGCAATTCTACCGAATAATTAGGGCAAACCGATAGCCGGATTCTCGATGAAGAACGAATTGGGTACCAGCTGAAACCCGGCCTTATGCGCCGTCATCACGGGAAACTCTTCCGGTCTTGGGATGTGAGTAATCCCCATCGTGTACCAGATAACGATGTCGCGCTGGTCGATCGGGCGCTTGGCTTGTACCCAGCGGGCCAGCCCGTCATTGCCCTGGCTCTGATTTACATAGAATCCGGCGGCAAACATTTGCTGCGGATCGTAAGGCGTCGCCCAGAACTGCGCATTTACAAAACCTGCGCGCTTGCGAATCCATGAATCGGCTCCTGGGTACGCCACGCTATTCTCCCCGGGCACAAGCGTGTAGCCGACCGGGTAGCCCAGAGAGTTGCGAACGGATGGATTGATCACAGTCCACCGGCGATTCGATTCCATGCTCATGCTGCGTTCTGCCTCGGCTTCATTGGTGAGCCGTGTCTCAGTCATCGTGAATGCATTCTTGTTCGGGTTCTCTGGGCCCGACGCCAGGGCCGCTGTGTTGTTCTCCACCACAGAATTCGCCGTCCCATCGACATCCAAATCGAGCCGGAAATTGAAGAAGTGTTGGTGATGGACGGCGATCAGGTTCGGCGCAACCAGGTGCCCGTACTTCAAGTCACCTGCATGCTCCATCTCGCTTGAGACCGTTTCCACCGGTGACGCTTTCGTGTCCATAAAGCCGGTGAGTAAGACTTCCATTTCGATCGTACCGTCTTGATGGAACACCCAACTGAAGCTGTAGTCGTAATTGCCGACTGTCGCGATCCAGTTGAGCACCAGCTCTCTCGCTCGCCGCGATTCATTGCGGTTCCGCTCTTTCTCCCAATGCTTCCAAAGCAGTCCGCCATCGCGTTCGTAGATAGCCAGCGCGCGCGGGATTTCAAACCAGTCGCCATTTTCATTGGGCAGTACCGCATCGATCACCGTGGCATTCTCCGGCGTATCGGTCCCTGCCTCCAGCGGGCTCGCGTACCGTCCGAAGCTGTCCTCGCCGGAATCGAAAGCGTTCTTGTAAAACCAGTTGATACCCGGGTCCCCGTAAGGCACAACCATCTCGGAACAAGTCGCGCGATAGAGTACAGGCCGCACCCGGCCTCCGTCCGCATATCCTGCGGTGTAGAGAATCAGTCCTTCCCTCGAATTAAAGCCATAGCGGAAACTCCAGTTCTGCCAGCGAACCTCATGTTGATGAATCGCGAAGCTCGCACCCATCGGCTGCTCGATGTGCAATGGCTTTGGACTCTCGCGTGTCGGTATTGCGGGAACACCGCTCAGACCGGCAGCTAACTTCGGCAGCGGTGTAACTTCGCCATCGATCCAGCGCACAACCTTGCCTGTATTGAGATTCACGTCGGCCGAAAGGTTCTCTATTTTCCGGTCGGCCAGGGTCTCCGGATCGTGATACGAAAAGTCAGCGCGTCGAAAGCGCATCGTAGCCGCGTCGGTTTGGCCGAAGTAGCCCCCGGGCCAATCTCCGATTCCCACTCGCGACAAGTCCGCGATACCGCGCCGCTTCATAATCTTGGGAAATCGCGGATCTGTGCGTACCGCATGCTGCAAGATCTCTGCGTCTTCTTCCAGGAACGAAGGTTGCACGCCGGGCACCTGTTTCCAGGACAGTAGCCGCTTCGCCCGCAGGTCGACAATCGCCTCAAAGGTGGCATTCTGCTTGCGTTCATAGACCACGCTGAAAGACTCACGTGCAAAGCTGTTACCGGCGACGTACTGCAGTACCTCGCTTTTCGGCGGCTCATGCAGGCAAATCAGTGAGAACCGGCTCGTGTCACTCACTTTGCCCGCGCTTCTCAGCACATCCACCGTCTGTACAATCTCCCGGCTGGTGAGCGGGTCGAGCGGGTGTGTAGCGGTCGCCTCCCCGCCAAGACTCTGATGCGCTTGCCCCTCGGCCAGGATGATCCATGCGCAGCCGAAGAACACGATCGAAATTCGAAGGAACATCGTCAGAGCGCTCATCTGGTTGCAATCGCGCCGGCAGGCTCGTTCATCACGGCGATATCTAACCATGGCGGCGCGTAGCTGTCAAGACTCACGGGCTTGATCGCCGGGGTGCCTTCTCCCTCGGCGCCGCGCTAAGCTTGTGTTGCCCGTTCATTCGTTCCGACTTGCCCGAACTTCCCGAAGTAGAAACTGTTGTCCGCTCCATCGCGCCTCACTTGGTGGGACAGACCATCTTGTCTGCGCACGTTGCTTCCGTTCGCGTGACCCGGGGCGATTGGGTCGCAACCATCCAGGGCCTGACCGGTGCTCGTATCGGAGCAGTCGAACGACACGGGAAACAGATCCTCGTGCGCTTGGACCGTGGTCTGCTCTACATCCATCTCGGAATGACCGGAAACCTGCTATGGAACGCGCCGTCCGGTAAGTACACGCGCGCGATCCTCGAGTTGAGCAACGGTGTTTTGATCTACAACGACATCCGCCAATTCGGCCGCTTCGAGTTTTATCGCGAGCTGCCAGCCAATCTCGTTGGCGTAGGGCCGGATGCCCTACAACTGGATTTCGCGGAGTTCTTTTTGCGTCTGAAGAGCCGTAAAGGGCCCATTAAGCCGCTCTTGCTGAATCAAACTTTTATCAGCGGCGTCGGTAATATCTATGCCGATGAGGCGCTGTTCGCGGCGCGCATCAACCCGCATACCCCGGCCAATCGCCTCTCTCGCCCGCGAGCCGCCAAGCTCTTCGAGAAAATACGCGAGATCCTGCAGATCGCAATTCGGCATCGCGGCTCTTCCATCTCCAATCACGTTGATGCCTGCGGCGAGCCCGGTGCCTTCCAGCAGATGCATGTTGTGTATGGCAGGATGGGCAGCGCTTGCAGCGGCTGCGGCAAACCCATCCGCCGAGTCGTTCTCGGTCAACGCGGGACCCACTACTGCCCGCGTTGCCAGCGCGCTTGAACAGGCGCCGGCTCCACTTCGGCCGAGGCTGCTGCCCGGATTGAATCGGCAATTTCAGCCACGGTCTTCATCGCCTTTACGTCATGTACCCGCACCATCTGTGCCCCGTTGAGAATGGCTGCCGTCACCGCTGCGGCCGTGGCGAATTCGGTGTCGTTTGTGTCCTCCTTGCGGAGGAAGGATTTTCTCGACGGCCCCACCAGTATCGGCAGGTCGAATGTTCTGAGTTCGCCCAGTTGCGCCAGAATTTGCGAGTTCTGCTCTCGCCGTTTTCCAAACCCCAGACCAGGATCGATAACCAGTTGATGCTTCTCGACACCTGCTTGCCGTGAGCGATGAATGGAGGCTTCCAGATCGATATGGATCGACCGCATCAGATTCTTTAAG
>Ga0070665_100002325_pt1 | contig 21100 bp, 20 predicted proteins | sample KBSS13metaG_FD_65862 | JGI IMG/M metagenome (GOLD analysis project Ga0070665, IMG submission 65862) | Switchgrass rhizosphere microbial communities from Kellogg Biological Station, Michigan, USA - KBS S1-3 metaG | ecosystem: Host-associated > Plants > Roots > Rhizosphere > Soil ...
GGCACGGCAAGCTGAGCTTAAATCTAAAATCGATCATTAACTATATAATGATCGACTAATCGATCATATCCTTCGAGACGCGGTGGCCGTGATCCGGCCAACCTACTCCTTCAGGTCGATCTCCCGGACGATGGCACGCAGCGGACCTTCTTCGTCCGAGTCGCTATCGAATTCGTTGATATATAGACGAGGCGTCCACGGGTCACAGGCTATTCCATTCGGGTAAGAGACCCTGACACTGTCGCCCGCGCCGTTCACAACACCGCGTTGGCCGTTACCGAGGATGCGCCTGACGGTGCCATTCAACTTCACCTCATAGATCTCGTGCGCCCCGTACGCCGTCACGTAAAACCGGTCCTTCTTGAAGCAGACGTGTCCCATGCCTTTGGCGGACACGGTGGCGAACAGCGAAACGTTGCCACCGCGGTCGATTTTCAACATGTGATTGTCCCAGTTGTCTACCACGTAGAGCAGGCCTGCGGAGTCGAAGGCGATGCCGTTCGGGCATTTCAACAAATCGCTCTGCGCGAAAGTGGCGGCCACGCCGTCGCCGCCGATTCGGGTAATGTCGTTACCTCTGCAGTTGGCGACGTACAAATCGCCGGTGGTTGGGTCGATCGCAATACCAACCGGACCTCGCAGTCCGCTCGAGGTGAACAGGGTGGTGTGTCCCGTCCGGTCTATCTTGGTAATGAAGTCGCCGTAATAACTCGACTGGAACAGGTTGCCTTGGTGGTCGACGGCGTTTCCGGAGGAGCCGTAGAAGCCCTGGGCAAACACCCGGGGCTGCCCTTCAGGTGGAATCTTCCAAACAAGGTCGCCGAAATCCGCGACATAGAGGTTGCCTACCGCGTCCACGGAGACACCGCCGACGTGGTGCCCTGTTAGGATACCTGTCAGTGGATGAATGGACTGTGCGTACGCGGTTATTGCGCATAGGAGGAGCAGCCATACAAAGTGATGGCACCGCGGACCTGGGCGGGGGTACGTATGGTGTTGTCGGCGTCGACGATGCTCAAGTGTTGTCCGTAGGGTCATCGTCTGTGCTCCTTGTGAAGGCCGCACCCAACGTGGCGACGATGAGGGCGGCATACCGGTTTTCCGGGTCGCGCGTCGGATCGTAGATAGCGATGGTGGCACCGGCCACGCGTTGTGAGCGGTACAGTCGCGAAAGCAACGTACGCAACTGCGCAAACGTGAGCCCGGGGGAGCCGGGAGAATCGACTGCCGGCATGACTGATTGGTCGAGCACGTCGAGATCCACGTGCAACCAAACTCGCGTCAGGCCTCGCGCCTTCAGACGCTCGATGACGGACTGTGCGCTGTGCTCGACCCCGGCCTCGAGAACATCCTGAATGATGTAGCGTGTTATGGATGTGCGCGCGAGATCCCGGTAGTACGGGCTGGCGTCAGGGTCCAGCGCTTCGCGATCACCCAACTGAATGGCATCTTCGTCGCGCACCAACGGGCCGTCTACGTTCGGCCACTGGGTCAGCAGCGGTTCGCCACGTCCGGTGGCCAGCGCCAGATCCATGCCCGCCGCCGAGCCCAAACGGCTCCGGGTGTCATAGTTGCCCGGATGAAAGAAGTCGCTGTGGCCGTCGATGTGGATCAGGCCCCGGGCACCTGCCAACCGGGCGCCATACAAGCTACCCAACAGGACGCTACAGTCGCCTCCAATGACCAATGGAAATGCACCGGCATCCAAGGTGGCCCGCGCTGCCGCCGCGAGATCGAGTGAGAAGTGACGGAGCGTGTTGCCGTTGCGCAGACGAGTGCCGGGCTGCGGTCGCGCATCGTAGCGCGGACGCCGGAGTTGGATGACTTTCTCCGCTCCCACGCGGTGTTGCAGTCCGGCCGCCAGCAAGACTTCCGGCGCCCGCCAGGTGCCTGGCTCAGGCTCGTTACTTTCCGGGCGCAGACCGAGGTTGGAGGGGGCCAGCACCAGGTGCCGCGGCCGCTCGGAAGCAGCGGCCGGAGCGCGCCGCGCCACAGTGGCCAGGGCAACGCTTCCGAGCAGGAAGCTGCGACGCGAACAGCGACAACGGTCCGATGAGGGCAGCATGTGCACAATGTCGAATCGGTTGCGCCAACCGGTAATGTATAATTATCCGGTTGATTGGTCCTGTCAACCTGTAAAACGACTTTTAGCGGTAATGAACGGCACCCCCTCCATGACAATCATCTCGCGACCGTTCTCTTCTGGAGATCTGGTCGCGGGACACACCGCGCTCGATCTCGTGAATACCGTTACTGCCAGGAATACTCCGGCACCTCGCGATTGGTTGGACGGCTATCCGCGCCTTCTTGAATGGGCAAAGCTGGCGAACGTCTGTGAGGAGAAGGTGCTCGCACTCCTGGGGAAGCAGGCGGCTGACGCGTTGGATGATGCTGAGGGCGCGCTCGAGCGTTTGAAGGAGCTCCGCGAAGCGTTACATACGGCGTACGGCGCGCTCATATTGGGCAAACGCGTGCCGCAACTGATCCTGGATGAGATCGATGCGATCTGGCGCGAGGCGCACAGCCGTATCCGCCTCGAATATTCCGCAGGTCGCATCGTCGCGCGAGTCAGCCTCGAGCGCAGTGGCCTGGACTTGATTCGCGACTGCGTGGCCGGCGGTGCCGTTGAGCTCCTGCGATCTCTTCCCGCAGATCGCGCGCGGGTCTGCCGCGGGGAGGCGTGCGGTTGGTTGTTTATAGATTCGTCAAAGGGCGGCCAGCGGGTCTGGTGCGACATGGCGGTTTGTGGGAATGCCGCCAAGACACGCCGGCACCAGGAGAATGCACAACGGCGGCGGCGCCGCGGGCATTAGTGCGCCGGCTAGAGTGAGCGCAACGCACTCTGGGTCATGGTGACGTTGGCCATGCCGGGAAGGCTTGACGGCGCCGATCGCGGGCCGCAGCCTAGGGCGGATTACGACAAGTAGGTGAGTGATTTCGCATGGGCGTGGGATACCAGGTTTCAGCCCTACACCGGTTGATGCGCATGGAGACTAGCAAGTTGGATGCGCGGCCGGCGGTGAGAGGCGAAAATGCGTTGTTTGATGCATTGAGCGATGCGAGTGGCAGGGAAGTGCAGGTTGCCAAGGGACCGCTGCGCACTCGGTCACCGACGATCGATAGTGTCCTTGCCTGGCGTCAACGCATTGCGAGCAAATATCGAGATCAACTCGACGAGGAACTGACCTGGAATGAGCGCGGCGACTACGAAAGCTCGGAGGATGTCGGGACCCATGATGACCTACTGCTCCACTTTGCCGCGGCGGTGATGGATCTGCGCGGGCAGGCGGCCCTGCGTGGCATGATTCGTCAGCCTCTGCCGGCGTCCGATGAGATGGATGCGGTTTTCGCCGATGTAGAACGGCGCGGTTTTGCCGGTCGTTTCCCGCAGCTATTGCTCGGGGCGAGCATTTGGTTGCCGTTTTCGAGGAATCTCATGATCGAGGAACCCGACTGGGATGGCTCCCTCGAGCGCTATGGATCGGTCCTCAGCCTGTTGGATCAGATCACCGAGATCCGTGCTGGTATCGTTGAAGCGGACCCGTCGGTAGAGCGGACCGTCGAGTCGGACGCGTCGCAGAGCAGCCTCGCCGCCGCTTGGTGGACTTCGGCTACGGTATTGCGTCTTGCGACCCTTGCGGCGCAGAGACACCTCCCGCTTTGGACTACCGGCTAGGCCAGAGAACCCATGGCTGACGATCCCAAGCAGGATGATGCCCGGGATGATCGGCGTGGTGCGCTCATCGGGCTGGGCGTTGTTGTGCTCCTCGTGGTGGTCGGATGGTTCGTGGTGCACGCCCTGCGGGACACGTCGAGCGTGCAGGACTGCGTGATGGCGGGACGGACTAATTGCGCGCCGGTTGAGACGACGGAACCGGGCCGGTAGCCCCGGCTGCAACGGTCAGTGCGGGCGCCGTGGCTTGCCGCGCCCTTGGGCCATAGGCATCCTTGCGGCGTGACCCCCGAAGTTGAAAATCTGCCAGACCCGCGAGAGGCCCTCATCGGTGAGCTCGACCGGCGCTTCCGGTTGCCCCTCATTGCCTACTTCCGGCGCCGGGTGAGTAGTGCGTCCGAGGCCGAGGATCTCACCCAGGATGTTTTCGAACGCGTCCTGAAGATGCTCAGTCACACATCGGTCGATAACGCCGAGGCGCTGATCTTCCGGATCGCAGTGAACTTGTTACGCGACCGTTCGCGGCGGCAGGTCACCCGCGGGAGCGAGCAGCCGCTGACGACCGAGAATATTGCCGCTTTCGCCGACGCGCTCACTGTGGATTTGTCCCCCGAGCGCGTCGTACTAGGAGAGATGACGCTTGCGGACGTTCTGGCCGCGCTCCAGGAGCTCGGTGAGCGGACGAGGGCGATCTTTTACCTGTACCGGCTGGAGAATCTGAAGATTCGCGAGATCGCCGCCATTTACGGCATCTCGGCCAGTGCGGTGGAAAAGCATGTAAGCAAGGCATTGCTACATCTGACGCACCGCCAGGACGAACGATGACTGACCGTGATCAACGAGGCAGCGAGGCGCCTGAGCCGGGCGATCGGCTGGCCCAAGCCACGGATTGGTTCGTACGGCTGCGCGCGGATGACGCTGATGTCGAGGATCTGACGCGCTTTCAGCGTTGGGTCGAGGAGAATCCCGAGAATGCGGCGGCCTATGCGCGGGTGAGGCAAAGTTGGTCCGCGGTGGGGGACCAGGCATCCGCCCCAGAGATCATGCGTGGACGGCGCGATGCGCTGGAGGACGCACGGAGAGCGGCGCACGGGCGATGGGATTCGTCACCGCCGCGCTGGATGCGGCCTGCGATTGCGGCGGCGGCCTGTGTGCTCCTGGTGGTCGCGTCGGCGGTCGGAGCATGGGTATGGTGGTCACGAGCCAATGCCGGGGTGTACATAACCGGTGTGGGCGAGCGCCGGACGCTTACCCTCGTCGATGGCTCGGTGGTTACGTTGGATGCGCGTAGCCGCATTCAGGTGAAGTATCGCGCCCGGGAGCGACTCATTGACCTGGACCAGGGGCAAGCCCGTTTCGACGTCGCTAAAGATCCGGCGCGTCCTTTCAAGGTGCGCGCCGGCCAGGAGACCGTCCTGGCGCTGGGAACCCAGTTCAATGTTGAGCTGGTCGCGGACAACCTGCTCGTGACCCTGATCGAGGGGCGGGTGGCCGTCATGCCGGAGGCCGCATCCTCTAAGGCGGAGCCCGCCGCACAGATCGACCTCAGCGCAGGTGAAGGACTCCAGGTCCGGCAGGATGGTAAGAGAATCCGCTTGCCGAAGGTTGATATCGCCAGGGTGACGGCGTGGCAGAACGGTAAATTGTTCTTTGACAATGAGCCCCTGGCGAGCGCCGCCGAGCGTATCAATCGCTACGCCCGCGAGCAGATCCAGGTAGACCCTTCGGCCGCGGACGTCACCGTCAGCGGAGTCTTCAACGCCGGTGACGCGCGCGCTTTTGTTGAAGCGGTCACCGCGTACTTCCCGGTGAAAGCCGAGCAGACGTCCGACGCCGCGGTGCGCCTCTCTGCTCGCGATCGGTGAGAAATCTCCCACCCCCGGTGTGGGTTTTCGTAAGTCGCGCGTCGGAATAGATACGCGGATGTTTTGCGTCCGCCGCGCCTGACACCAAACGACTAGTGCGCTCCAGAGGGGGAGTCATATGCCGCATAGGGGGTTTCTGCGTCTTTTGGCTGCGACCACACTGGTTGTCGCGGCCTTGCCGGTGGTCGCGGTCCAGAAACTGCGCCTCGATATTCCAGCGCAGGATCTGGGCAGCGCGCTGAAAGAGCTCAGCGCCGACGCCAATGAGCAAGTGCTGTTCTCGCCCGCCGTGGTAGCCGGTCGGCGCAGTACCAAGCTCCGCGGTGATTACACGACGGACGACGCACTCGCCATATTGCTGCAGGGGACGGACTTACGGGTCGAGCGCACTCACTCCGGGGTGCTGTTGATTCTGCCCCAAGCCGGCAGTACGCACAGCCCGGGCGCCGCTGCGAGCGCAAGCCTCACCGCGTATCCCACGTCGGCGGACAGTCCGCCCACTCTCATCCGACTGGCGCAATCGAGCAACTCCATTGCATCCGATGCCTCCGCTTCGAGCAGCCCCGCGGCAGCGGCTCCGGTCGTCTCGAATGACAGTGGCGAGCTGGCGGAAATTACTGTCACCGCGCGCTACAAGAGCGAAAGCCTGCAGCGAGCACCGTTGTCAGTGACCGCGCTCTCCGGCAGCGACATCGAGAATCGCGGCTATACCAACATCAGCCAGGTCTCGGCCTCGGCCCCTAACGTCAACCTCGAGCCGGCGCCAGGCGGCTTCGGCAAGTCGGTGTTCGCCAGCATCCGCGGCGTCGGTCAGAACGACTTCAAGTTCACTCTCGAGCCTGGTGTCGGCTTCTATGTCGACGACGTTTACTTCGCTACGGTCTTCGGCTCGATCTTCACACTCGGCGACATCAACCGGGTCGAGATCCTGCGCGGGCCGCAGGGCACGCTGTTCGGGAAGAACACCGAGGGCGGGGCGGTACGTATTTTCAACGAGAAGCCGCAGGGTGACGAGGCAGGCTACGCCGAAGTCGGTTATGGCAGCTATAATCGCAAGTCGGTGCGCGCCGCCATGGATTTCACGCTCATCCCGGGCCAGTTGTACGCCCGGCTCTCCGGTGGCGGCCTGCGTAGCGATGGGTACCAACATATCGTCGACTTCGCCTGCGCCCATCCGGGACTTGCCGGTAACATCAAACCCACCACGTACGGCGACTGCGATACCGGCAGGTTGGGCGGCGATGACGTCTACGATGTCCGTGCCGCGCTGCGCTGGATGCCCACGGACAAGTTGGAAATCAACCTCTCGGCCGACCTGACCGACGACAAGGGACCGGGCCCCGCGGATACCATCGTCAACATCAACCCCAACGCCACGTTCTTGAAGTCGTTCAACGCCAGCACGCTGGTGCCGACGTTCGGTATTCCTTTCGATACACGGTTCCTGCCGCCCAATCCATACACGACCTACGCGACTTTCGCAGATCCGATCGACGGACTCAACATCCCGTCCGACAACACCTTGTACTCCTGGGGCTTCACCGGTACGGTCGACTGGGATAATCCCTGGGGGTTCCACGTCAAGTCCATCACCGGCTTGCGCGGCGAGCATGGCCAATTCTCGCAGGACTACAGTGGCGCGCCGTTGCCACTCACCGACCTGTGGACCACGTTGGCCCACCACCAGTTCAGCGAGGAGCTGCAGCTCAGCGGCGTCTCTTTCAACAACGCGCTGGAATGGACGGTCGGTGGTTACTACTTCAACGGCACCAACCACCAGGGCGGTATCGGCGACCTCATCGAGATCAGCCTGGTGCAGGTTCCCGACGATCCCTCCACGGACAAGAACAAATCCGCGTTCATCCATACCGAATACCACATCACCGACAAGTTCAGTACCGAGGTCGGCGTGCGGTACAGCGAGGAGGACAAGACCTACCAGTACTATCGCTTGCTGCTGCGCCAGTACCAGGCCATCCCGGCGGGTAGCTTCCTCTTCCCCATCACCGCCAAGAGCCTCAGCTATTCGCGTGTCGACCCCAAGATCGGGTTCCAGTACCAGTGGACCCCCGAGATCATGACCTATATCCAGTGGTCGACCGGCTACAAGGCGGGCGGATTCAACACCCGACCGGTGTCGGCGGCCCAGGCGACCACTTTCAAGCCCGAGACACTTACCGCGTACGAAGTCGGTATCAAGAGCGAATGGTTCGAGCGCCGGCTCCGCGCCAACAGCGCGGTGTTCTACAGCCGCTACAAGGACCTGCAACTCCAGGCCAACGGCATCGACAACGCCGGCCACCTCGCGGTGCTGACCGAGAATGTCGGCCGAGCAGATATCAAGGGCGCGGAGTTGGAGGTTCAGGCCGAACCCATTCCAGGACTCACCGCTGATACCTCGCTCGGCTATCTCGATTACAAGAATAAGGACCTCGGTACCGCGGCCGGCGTGTCAGGTGGACCGTCGCTCAGCAGCGTTCCACCGTTGACGCCAAAGTGGAAGGGCAGTCTGGGGCTGCAATACCAGATCCGTATGCCCGGGGCGTACGGAACTTTCATGCCGCGGGTTGACTACACGTACCAGAGTATCGTGTACAACGACGCTCCCAACACTCCCTTGGGGGCCCAGGCCGGCTACGGGGTGATGAACGCACGGCTCATCTGGACGTCGGAAAAAGGCGCGTGGACAACTACGTTTGCCGTGAACAACGCCACCGATAAGTTCTATTACATCGACAAGTACGTCAACATCGGAACCTATGGCGTGATCGAGGGCCAGCCGTCCATGCCGCGCAACTACAGCTTCACCCTGAAGCGCATCTTCTGAGGCGAAACCTCAGTTGAGTTTTAGCCCGTAGACGTCGAGCTCGCCAGAACCGCTCAAAGGCCAGTACCTGCTTCCTCTGTTGGCGCCGCGTGTAGCCACGTATACCTTGCCATTTGCTATCGTGGGCACCGTGAACTTGATGGCATAGCCGGCCGCGTCGGTACTGACTTGGGAGCTGTTCCATAGCTCCCTTGCAACGTTGGTTGCGTCGTATGCATGCAGGACTGCAGCGCCGCAACCGGGTGATGCCGGAGTGCAGTACTGACCATTGTCGAGTATCCAGACGATCCCATTGGCACTCGCCTGTGACGATACTGAAGGTGTGCTCCCCGGGTAGGAAAAGCCCGCCGCCGGTACCCTCGTCGCGCTCGCCAGAGTGAGGTGCGCCGTGGTTGCATCCAGTCGGAACGCTTTGAGCGGCCCTCCGGCTCCGGCGATGTAGAGATAGTTGTTCCAGAGCGCCGGGACGGAGAAGATGACCCCCGGGGTCGCCTCGTCGAGATCGCCTTCGATGCCGATGCTGACTTGCTGCCAGGCTTTGTCGTTGCCGAATCCGCCGAGGGAATCACGATTGAGCACAAAGAGACTGCCATCTTTGCCACCGCCAATGGCAATGTGGGCAATCGGGCTGCCCGCGGGCAGATTCCCGAGCACGGGAGCTCCGCCCGCGCCGAAGTCGTTGTTGGCCGCGTTGTTGACCTGCTCGTTCGATGGCGTGAAGTACTGGAGCACTTTCAGACTGCCGGAGAGTTTCAGCAGCGAGTCACCGTAGTCATTGTTCGGCGGAGTCGTCTTGCGGGCATCGAAGCCGCCGTTGCCAGTGATCACGTACAGGGCGTTGTCGGAGTCGGCCGCGGGAGCGGCGCCGCTCATCCAGACACCGGCTTCCCGCGTGTTGGGTGCAAGGTTCAGAACACAGGACTGTTTGAAAGCCGTACCATTGTAAGTGTAGCCCATGAGCCAACCGTAAAACGGCGCACGATCTTCGTGAGATCCCCACGCGATGTAAACGACTCCGTTGACGAGTGCCAGGCCCGCCCGTTGATTCTCCGTCCGGGTGTTGAATGTCACCTGTGAGCCGCCGTCGCCGGTACCGGGAAAGGTCGCCGTAATGTCGATCGGCGATCCGGGCCTTTCAGTGCCGGTGGCCAGATCGATGGCATGCAAGCGCTGATAGAAACGCCTGCCGACGAAATTCATCGACTTGGAAACCACGTAGAGGACGGCGCTCCTCGGATCGATAACAGGCGTGCCGGTGATGCCAATCTCGGGCAAGAGGTCCCCATCACCTCGGCCCACGAGTGTGCCGGAGACGCTCCTTTCCAAGCCGGTTCCGCCGTGAGCCCAATCGACGAGGTTCACTTTCCACAGCTGCGAGCAAGGCGTGGCGTCTGCATCGAACGCGTACAGACTGTCATGTTCAGTTCCCACGAAGACTACGTTATGGAGGACGCCATCGATCTTCAGGTTGGCGACCCACAGAGGCTGTGTATAGATCGCACCGTCGACGGAACATGAGAAGAGCTTGCCGAAGCTCGTGGAATGGACCGTGGCAGCCGTCAAGGCGTACTCCCGCTCATTGACACCATCGCGTGCGCGGTCGTTGTGGTAAGTGTAGACGCCGGAAAGGTCCGTTACGCCGATCGTGACAGAGCTGTTCTGGGTCGAGTCGGCGATGCTGGTCGCTTTTACCGTGTACACGCCGGCGGTGTTCGGCGCCCGGAAGTGAATCGTTTGGCCAGCTTGGCTCGTGAGCGCATCCAGTGATCCGACGTTCGGAGCGACGCTCCATTTGACCCCGGCGGGGTCATTGGTTGTCGCCGTGAGTGAGAGTGTCTGTCCGGGTGTGAGGGCCGCAAATCGTGGTGCAACAGTGACGATCGTGGCTCGCATAGATGAGCCGCTCGAACTGGTACTGGTGGCGGTTGCGTCGCCGTGAGAACACCCCGCGATCTGCATGGCGACCGCCAGGATAACCACCTGGAAATAGCGCTTGGGTACGTCGATCATCAGCCCCCCTTCCGGCAGCGCGTAGCATCAGACGTGCCTGACGGGAAATTAGCTCGAGGTAGCGCCCAAGTCGAAGCCGGGCCGGCGGAGATTGTCCGTCGGCCCCGGGGCACGACCTTTACGGCTGGTTAGCCGTCCCGACCTTGGCGATGAAGGCGCTCTGGCTCGCGCCCTGACCGAGCTGTGATTGAGCGGCATCGGACGTCGTGGGGAAGTCCGACGAGTTGGTGTAGCCCGTCACGTACGTATTCCCGTTTGCGGCTACCGCAATACCAAAGCGGGCATCATTGGCGCTGCCACCCAGATAACTCGAATAGACGAGCGCGGAGCCGTCTGGACTCAACTTCGTGATGAAAACATCTCCGCTGCATCCGTGTCTTCCAGGAGGTAACAATGTGAACCTCACTTCGTGCTCCGGGGCGCGATGGCTGCGAAGAGCGCGGACACCTGCGCTTGGTGAACCTTGTCCACAGCAGATGCAAGCGTGCTTGCGTAGCACGAGCGATAGGCCTCACGGTAGCGGAGAGACCAATTGACGTAGGCATAGTCCTGGCAGACGCGGCTGGCGGCCTTGCTCAAACGATCGAGGAGCTCACGCCTGCCGGCGTCGGTGTTCAAATCGAGGTCTCCGAACTTTACCCTCGTGCTGGTTCCCGCGTTCACGAGGTCGCGCGCCGCTGCTGGGAGGCACGCAGTTGTAGTAAGAAAAAGAGCGAGAGTGATCAGGAGATGCTGACAAGCCGGAATCTGGAGAGTCATGTTCAGGCTCCTGCGCGACGTGCGGCGCGCGTTGAGTTGGTTCCCCGGTAGTCGCAGCTTTCGAGCGCAATGACTGTGGGCGGCGACCGTGGCCCGAACTATCCAATGCCGACCGGTTCGAAGTCTTGAGGCAGGAGTGAAGGATCGTCAAAGATCGGATCAACCTTGTCTCAAGGCCGTTTAAAGGCTGCGGCGCTGACCCGAGGCCGGTATAGTTGCCTTACTGGAAGAGCCTCAGGCTGAGCACCGATGCCTGGCGAATCACGGGTTTTGCGCGTTGGTGAGTGGCGGGTCGATCCAGACCTCGATGAGCTCTCGCGCGGGGGGCAGGCGATTCGAGTGGAGCCGCGCACCATGCGACTGCTGATGCGCCTTGCCGCACACGCCGGGCAGGTCGTCGATGTGCAGCAACTGCTCGAGGAGGTCTGGCCCAATGTGGTCGTGACGCACGGCTCCGTCTATCAGGCGATTGCGCAGTTGCGTCAAATCCTGGGTGACGACAGCGAGCACCCCTCGTACATCGAGAACCTGCCCCGGCGAGGCTATCGCCTGATTGCCACCGTCGCGCCGTGGGGAACGCCGTCGTCGGGCCCGGCGGGTGGCGCGGAGCAGCAATTCGCATCCAGGGCGGCCGGTTCCACGGCAACGATACCGGTATTCGAGAAGTCCATTGCCGTATTGCCGTTCACCAACCTCAGCTCCGACCAGGAGAACGAGTACTTCGGAGATGGTTTGGCCGAGGAGATTCTGAACGCCCTGGGCCAGATACCTGAGTTGCACGTGGCTGCGCGCAGCTCCACGTTCACGTTCAAGAACAAAGGTTTGGGCGTCTCCGAAATCGCGGAGCGACTGCGCGTCGCGACCGTCGTGGAGGGCAGCGTGCGGCGCGTGGGTGACCGGCTGAGGGTCACCGTGCAACTCGTCGATGCGGAGACAGGATTTCACCTCTGGTCTGAGCGCTTCGATCGGAGGCTGGCTGACATTTTCCAGATACAGGACGAGATTGCTGGAGCCATCGCCGAGCGGTTGAAGGTGACCCTGCGGGCCGTGGACACCCGTCCCACGGCCAACGTCGAGGCCTACGAGCTGTATTTGCGGGGTCGTTACGAGTGGCACCAGCGATTGCCGACAACGCTACGCACGGCGATCAAGGACTTCGAGCAGAGCATCAAGCTCGACCCGAACAATGCGCTCGCGTCGGGTGGACTTGCCGATTGCTATTCGATTTTGGCCTTTTACGGCTGGATGCCAACCGACGAGGCCCGGCGCGCATCGTATGAGCCCCTGCTGCGCGCTGTGACAATCGCGCCGAACATGTGGGAGACGAACTACTCGCGCGGCTTACACATCTGGACATTTGAGCGTGCGTGGCGCAGCGCACAACCGTTCTTGGAGAACGCCGCGGCAATCAGTCCGCGGACGGCACTCGTGCACACCTATTTGGGGATGTTTCTGGCAATGTCGGGTAGGACCGAAGAGGCCATCGCCCAGGTGGAGCTCGGCAGGCAGCTGGATCCGCTCGCACCGGTTTCCAACACGTTTGCGGCCGTTGTGTTCGCATTAGTTGGGCGCCTCGAGGCGGGCGAGTCCGCTGCGCGCCACGCGATCGAGCTGCAGTCGGATTATCTGCCCGCGCTTTGGGCACTCGGTGGAATTCTGTGCAGGCTCGAGCGCAGCGAGGAGGCCGTTGCGTACTTCCTGAAAGCGGTGGAAATCTCTCGAGCGCCGTATTTCGTGGGCTGGCTCGGCTGTGGTCTCGCTCGCGCAGGCCGCACGGCGGATGCACGCAGGCTGCTCTCGGAACTTGACGAACGGGGGAGTCGCGGCGAGTTCATCCCGCCTTTGGCTCGGCTGCAGATCCACATTGGACTTGGGGACATTGCCGCAATTCGGGCCACGTTGGCGGCGGCTATCGAGCTCTGGACGCATCCTCTTGCACTGCGTTTTGTTATGGACGTGCAACCATTCAAGACTGACCCCGAGATCGGCCGGCTGTACGTCGAGGTGTTTGGATCGGAACCCCGCGTTGCTGCGGTCGTTTCTCCGCAGCGATGAGCAGGCAGGACCTGCATACTGAGGAGCCACAACATGGCTAACTATAGATGGCGAGACGACGAACGGGGTTGGGATGAGAATCGGCAGGGTCGCTCGGGCTCCAGCTCGGGCGGGTGGGGAAGTTACGCCGACTACGAGAGGCGGGGCCGTGACGAGGACTATGGCCGTCAGTTCGGTCAGGACGAGTACAGACAGCGACACCAGCAAGGCCGCGGTGGTTACGATTACGAACGTGAGCACTCCGGTGTCGGTTACGGCGGTCCAAGTTGGGAATCCGCCTCCTCCGGCTACGGCAATGATCCATACGGGTCCAGTCAGTATGGCCGCGGTTCGCAGGGGCGCGGCGGTCAATACGGGCAGGACTGGAGGGGTCGCCAGGGCATGGGCGGCGACATGGGTCGCGAATGGAGGGGGCAAGGCTACCGCGGATACGAAGGCTCGTACGGCGGCGCCTATGGTGGCGATTGGGACCAGGAGCGCGGCTGGTGGGATCGTACACGGGACGAAATGCGCTCGTGGATGGGAGACGATGAGGCTGAACGTCGTCGCCGCATGGACGACATGCGGCAGCGAAGTCATTACGGCCGTGGTCCTCGAGGTTTTACGCGCACAGATGACCGGATCCGTGAAGATGTCTGCGAGCGTCTGACCTACGATTGGAGTGTGGACGCGTCGGACATGGAAGTGAACGTCAGCAAGGGCGAAGTGACTCTGACCGGAAGCGTGGAGAGCCGACACTCCAAGCGACGCGCCGAGGACCTGGTCGAGGATGTCCCGGGCGTGCGGCATGTGCAGAACAATCTGCGAGTCAAGGAAGCCACGACGGGGACGACGGGTGCTACCGGCACGAGCACAGGGACCGCTGCACGGCCCACGCACTGAGGTGAACGACACTCCTGGACGCGATCGAAGGTCAGTGTTGGAAACCCGCGAACCCCGTGTCTATTGGCGGGGTTCGCGCTGGGCGAAACGCATTGCCATAGCGATAGTCGGTTTCACCGTGCTCGCGATCGGTATTGCGATGATCGTTCTTCCCGGACCCGCGATCGTCGTGATTCCTATTGGTCTGGGTATTCTCGGACTCGAATTCGCCTGGGCGCGGCGCTGGTTGCGCGAGATGAAGGAGCGCACTACTTCGGTAGTGGGCGCGATCCGAAGGAAGAAACAGTGAGTCGGGGCCGCGGCCACTCGATACCAAGCGGCGTTAGAGCGCGGGGAAGTCCGACGGCGGCGCTCAACTCATTTATTTCGGGTGGGCCTCGGCAGGCGTTGCGTTGGAGAGCACGCTATGGCCGCCCGCCGCGTTGTTGGCGGAGATGGCAACGAAGTAGTGAACACCCGGCTGCAGCCCGCTGATGACGGCGCGGGTGGCCGAAGGGTCGTCGACCGATTGCATCTTTGGATAGACCCCGGGCTTCGTCCCGTAGTAGATGGTGTATCCAGACAAATCCGTGAGCGGCGTTCCGTCGGTGTTCCTGGTCGGAGCCTGCCAACTCACGACGAGCGTACCCTGCGGGCTCGCGGTTCCGCCAAGCTGACCGTCCGAGATGGGCGGTGCTGAGCACGCCGCAATGAGCGGTAGCCCCAATAGCCAGATCATTCGGTTCGCTGCATCCCGCGGCATGACAGTTACCCTGGACGTGGGTCTCGATCCATTGAGCGTTCGGTCTTTCAAGCATAACGCGCCGGATGGGGGCAGTGGCCAGGTGATCTTGAGCGGTACCTGAGCCAAGGGTTTCGATTGAGCCCTCGTCACCGCTGAGGTAGGCTGAGCGGGAATTCAAAACAACACGACGGCGCCGGCTCTCCAACAACAGCTATCACGCACGCCGAGCCGGTCGCCAGGGAGCGGATATGAGCACACGGGATTATTGTGTTGGCGTGACGCTATCGTTGGCGTTCGCGGTTGCGGCAGCGGCTGCAACACCCAGTTTCTTCAGTATCGAGCTGCATTCCCTCGCCGGCCCGCCGGGCAATGTCAGTGCGACGGGGATCAACCGCTACGGCGATGTCGTCGGGACCTCCGGAGGTTTACCCTTCGTTTATCACCATCCTAACGGCTCGGTGGTGCAGTTAGGCGGCCTCGCTCCCACCGTGTCGGTCGCGGGGATCAACGATCACGTCCAGATGGTTGGCATGCAAGTCAACGGGACCGGAATATTCGGCGTGGAATGGACGGCAAACGGCGGCGCGCTGCAGCTTCCGTTGGGCAACCTGGGGTACGCGGTTGCGATCGGCAATAACGGCGATATCGCCGGCAATGCCGCCAGCTTGCACCTGAATAACATTGCCATGAAGTGGGTCGGTCCAACACACCAGGCGGAGTATATCGGGGTGCTGTGGGAGTTCCCTTTTCCCCCTGGTTACGGCAGCAGTACCGCCAACGCGATCAATAATCTCGGGCACGTGACCGGAGTGTCGGATGCCGGCGAGGGTTTCGATCCCAATACCGCGCAAGCGTTCGGTGTCCACGCCTTCCTGTACAAGGGGCCCGGGAAGATGACGGACCTGGGAGCGCTGGCACTGACCAAAAATGGCTCGGACTACAGCGAAGGCTCCGGAATCAACGATCTCGACCAGGTCGTCGGGATCTCCAACACGGCGATCCCGGCGAGGAACAGCCTGAACCAGGCTTGTTCGACTTGCGGGGTGGCCGCCCATGCTTTCTGGTGGCATGGGGACACGATGCAGGATCTCGGCAACCTGGCCAACATACCCGGTTGGGACAGCGAGGGGCACGGCATCAATAACAGGGGCGAGATCGTGGGCTGGTCGGATTCCCTCGTGAACGGGCAGTCGACGCACCGGGCTTTCCTGTACGTGGATGGCCAGATGCTGAACTTGCAGTTCTACATCTATCAGCGCGACCCGAATGTGCGGTTGACCGAGGCAGTCGGTATCACCTGCGCGGGCTGGATCGTGGCGAACGGGTTCAATGTCAACTCACCCAATGTCAGCCGGGCGTACCTGCTCATTCCCCGCGGGCCGTCCAATTACCAGGGGTGCGTCAACCCGGGGCACTGATCGAGGCCGCCTCGACGTTCCAGCTTGCGGAAGACGGGAACCTTGGCAAGCGCTGTCGGTTTACCTTGACCGTGCGGTGAATGGCTCAATCGGAGGGTCGATCGTGAAGTGGACTGGCATGTTCCTCCTGGGATTCGTCATTGTGCTGGGCGGGGTTCTGGCCGCGCTGTGGAAGTTGGGCGTCCTGGCGCGAATCGGGACGACCTGGACTGTGATCGGCATTGTCATTGCGATCGGCCTCGGGATCATGGTCGCAGTCTCCAACAGCGGCGCCAAGGAAAACATTGAGATCCAGCGCAAGTAAGCGCGTGCGATTGCATGTCACTAGTTGCGGCCTGAGTGCGCGGCGACGACCCGGGAAGTGGTAAATGGACGCCACTGCGCTTCGTTTGGCATCTGTGCGGGCGGTGGGAAGATAATCGTCGGCGGTGTCAAAAGGGGGATATCCCGGTATGGTCGTTTCAAAGGTCCGCCTGCGCCTCGGGGTGCTGGGGTGCATCGTTCTGGGCGCATCGTTTGAGGTATCCGCCAATGACGATTCTTCAAAGGCGCAGCAGGCCTGTGCCGCGCTGACGGGGTTGAGCATCCCCGCGAGCGCTATCGGGTTGCCTACGACGGGGGCCACTGTGAAGCAGGCGAGCCTCGTTGCCGCGGATGCCAGTGACAATGCTAACGGAGAATACTGCGCGGTCACGGGTTTGATCTCGCCGGTTTCCGCCACGGCACCGAGCATTGAATTCCAGGTGAACCTGCCGTCGAGCTGGAACGGAAAGGCCGTGCAGTTGGGCGGCGGTGGGTACGATGGCGCGTTGGTCGCGGCAACGGGCCGTGCCGCGCTCGAGCCCGCCGATGTGCCGACGCCTCTGAAGCAAGGCTTCGTCACGCTCGGTAGCGATGGCGGTCACAAGGGCGGACCCGGGTTCGACGGGCGCTTCGGCCTGGACGACGAAGCGTTGCTCAATTACGGCAAGCAGTCGATCAAGAAAACTCACGACGTCGCGATCGCCATCATCCGCAGGCGTTATGGGCGCGCTCCCGGCAAGTCTTACTTCATCGGCGGCTCACAAGGCGGACACGAAGCGCTCGATGCCGCGGCTCGCTATCCCGCCGATTACGACGGGGTGGTAGCCAACTTTCCGGCCTATAACGTCACGATGTTGCACCTGGCCTCTCTCAACGTCGGGAAGGCGGTTTACGGCAATCATGGCGCGGGTTGGTTGAGTCCGGCGAAGACCAAACTGCTGACGGACGCCGTCTACGCTGCGTGCGATACAGTCGCGCTCGACGGAGTGAAGGACGGCATCATCAGCAATGTGGCCGGTTGCAACGCGACCTTCAACCTCGAGACCGTCAAGTCAACATTGGCCTGTCCGGCCGGCCAGGATACGCCCTCGTGTCTCACGCCCGCGCAGATCGCTGCGGTGGCGCAAATTACTTCGCCCTATCGGCCTGGATTCCCCATCGCCGGAATGAGCGAATTTCCGCGCTGGGCCTTGCTCGAAGGCTCGCTGTTTCAAGTGTCCAACTTCGGGACACGCCCGGTACCGACCAATCCGCCGGCCATGACCGACGCGCTCCTCTACAACGCCGGCGCCGCGACATCGAAGTACATCATCACGCGCGATCCATCATTGGATGCCTTGACGTTCGATCCCAACACGAGCGCGGCAGTGCGCACGCGGACACAGGACGTCGCGAAAATAATGGATGTCAGCGACGTGGATCTGGCCGCCTTTCGGAAGAAAGGCGGCAAGATCCTTCTCGTGCATGGAACGGTGGACGATTTCATCTCTCCGTACAACACGGTTGCCTACTACAACCGGCAGCGAACGCAGTTCGGGCAAAAAGCGCTGGACTCCTTTCTGCGCTTCTATCTCGTTCCCGGCCTGGGGCATGGTATGGGGCCGTTCAATGCGAAGTACGATGGGCTGAAAGTGTTGCAGGAGTGGGTTGAGAAGGGCCATGCGCCGGGTACGTTGACCGCGGTCGATGAGAACCCGGCGACGAAAGGGCGGAGTCGTCCGATGTGTGTGTTTCCCGGATGGCCCAAATATGCTGGTACGGGGGCGGTGGAGGCCGCCTCGAGCTACCACTGCGTCGAGCGTTGATACGTGATTGAGGATTCAGTCTGAGGTCGCAGGAGAATCCGGAAGGCCAGCGCGTGCGTGATGAGCAGGAACGGCACGATGAAGGTTGGAATCACGTACGTGGCGCCCAGCTGGCCCGGTATGAGGGAGACATTGTTGCCCTGGTAGAACGCGTTCAATAGATCGGCCGCGCCCCAGACATTGAAGATCCACGCGGCCACAACGCCAGCCCCGCGTGGCAGTAGCGCCAGGGAGAACAACGCGAGTACGGCTGCAATGAGGTCCCCGTAGGCGACGGGATTCGCGAAGGTGGACGGCAGATCCGGCGATACGACGCCAGGGACCAGGAATGCCAATCCCATGAAGCGGAAGCTGTGTAAGACGAGGATGGGCCGCAGAGCGTCCACCCGTGGGAGGTGGCGCAGTCTCGGCCAGATGTAGCGCCTCGCGACGATTCCCCAGGCCATGAAGCTGAACGCGATGCTCGCGAAAAAATAGAGTTGCGGGGGCATGATCGCTCTCCTTCGCCGGCGCGTTGGTACCGAGTGGTACCAGAGTATGCGGGCGAGTCTGGTACTATGCGGTACCGTTTGTCAAGTACCCCGGGCCGCCGTAATCGCTGCTACGCCTGAACTTGTGCAGTGCAACCGCAGCCGTTACGCGGCGACATGCGGTCAGCACTAGAGACATCTCTCACTACTGCGACTTTAGTGTGACGCAGATCAGCCGATCACGAGAGACCGCCCGCGGAAGGGTCGGTAATTTTTTTATACGGAGAACGGTTGATGTTCGGCGATTTGAAAGTAAGCACGCGCCTGGGTTTGGCATTCGGCCTGGTGCTGGTCCTGCTGGTAGGTGTCATTGCGCTCGGCCTCAGCCGCATGGCGCAGGTCAACGAGGGGCTCCGGACAGTTACCGAAGAGAATAACGTCGAGATGAATCACGCAAGCGGTATGCGTGCCGCGGCGTACCAGGTCTCGATCAGTATCCGCAACCTGATCCTGATGACGGACGATGCCCAGATGAAAGCGGAGGACGTGACGCTGCACAAGGCGTTTGAGAACTTCGAAGCCGAGACCGCCGCGCTCGATAAACAGTTCACCGCAATTGCGGGCACGACGCAGCCTGAGAAGGATCTGTTGGCGAGCGTCCGCAAAAGCTGGCAGGAGTTGCTGCCGTTGTTCCAGAGGGCGGAAGCATTGGGTCTGGCCAACAAGAACGACGAGGCCTACAAGTACTACCAGCAGGAGTCGGGCGCCGCCCAGAAAAACACCGACATGCGCGTTACGATTGAGCAGTTGGCGGCCCTGGAGCAGAAACTCAGCGACGAGGAGGGCGCCAGGGCACGCCAGACGTATGCTGACGCGCGCACGATGCTTTTCAGTCTGGGTGTGCTTGCGGTCGTTCTGGCGGTCGTCGCCGCTTTCGTCGTCACGCGCAGCCTGATCAATCAACTCGGCGGTGAGCCGGGTTATGCGGCCGAAGTGTTGCACAAAGTCGCTGGCGGCGACCTGTCGGTCGCGGTCGCCCTGCGTAAGAACGACGCTAGCAGCATGCTCTTTGCCGTCAGCAACATGATCGAGAAGTTGAAGCAAGTCATCGCCGGCCAGCAGCGCTTGGTCGAGGCGGGCAATCGCGGTGATTTCAAGGAGCGTGTCGAGCTTGCCGGGCTGGCTGGATTTCAAAAAGACCTCGGCGAGGGTTTGAACAAGCTCGCCACGACCACGGGCTCGAGCATCGACGACGTGGTGCGGGTGATGAAGGCGCTGTCCGAGGGGGATCTGACGCAGACCATCGATAAGAGCTACGAGGGTGCCTATGGTGAGCTCAAGGAGTACGCCAACGGGACGGTGCTCAAGCTGTCAGCCGTGATTACCGAAGTCAATTCAGCGGCGGATGCGTTGACCAGCGCCGCCGAGGAAGTCAGCAGTACGTCGCAGTCGCTGTCGCAGGCAGCCAGTGAGCAGGCCGCCGGCGTCGAGGAGACCAGCGCATCGCTCGAGCAGATGACCGCGTCGATCGCGCAGAACACCGAGAATGCGAAAGTGACCGACTCCATGGCGACGAAGGCGGCGCATGAGGCGGCCGAAGGCGGCGAGGCGGTCAATGCAACCGTCGCGGCGATGAAGCAGATTGCGCAGAAGATCGGGATCATCGACGACATTGCCTACCAGACCAACCTCTTGGCCCTGAATGCGGCGATCGAGGCTGCTCGTGCCGGCGAACATGGTAAGGGGTTTGCCGTGGTGGCTGCCGAGGTGCGCAAGCTTGCGGAGCGCAGTCAGGTTGCGGCGCAGGAGATCAGCACCGTGGCCACGGGCAGCGTCGAGCTCGCGGAGAAAGCCGGTTCGCTACTCGAGGAGATGGTGCCCAGCATCAAGAAGACCTCCGACCTGGTTCAGGAGATCTCGGCCGCTTCCCAGGAGCAATCCGCGGGAGTCGGACAGATTAACGGGGCGGTCGCGCAGTTGAGTCAGACGACCCAGCAAAATGCAACTGCCTCGGAAGAGCTGGCCGCTACGGCAGAGGAGATGAGCGGCCAGGCCGAACAGCTACAGCAGACGATGGCGTTCTTCAAGGTCGCTGTTACGGCGTCAGCTTCCGGTGCGCGTAATTCGAAAACTTCACGGGGTGCGCGTCGACCGCAGGTTCCAGCAAAGGCCGCGAATGTCCCGGGTGCCGGCGCGGCGCAAGCCGACGAGGGACAGTTCGTCAAGTTCGGCTGAGGTCTATGCGATGGAGCAGTACCTGACGTTCGTGTTGAGTGGAGAAGTCTTCGCGCTCGCGGAAGCGAGTTAGC
>Ga0070665_100002326_pt1 | contig 21094 bp, 14 predicted proteins | sample KBSS13metaG_FD_65862 | JGI IMG/M metagenome (GOLD analysis project Ga0070665, IMG submission 65862) | Switchgrass rhizosphere microbial communities from Kellogg Biological Station, Michigan, USA - KBS S1-3 metaG | ecosystem: Host-associated > Plants > Roots > Rhizosphere > Soil ...
GGTCTCGCCGATCGCCTGCGAAGAGGGTCTGCGGTTCGCGATTCGCGAGGGCGGCAAGACCGTCGGCGCCGGCGTCGTGACGAAGATCCTCAGCGAAGTCGCGAAGAAGCCCGAGAAGGCTGCCGCGGCCGCTGCTGCTCCTGCGAAGAAGTAAGACGTGGCCGACGCCGCGCTCGAACGAGCTGCGGCGAAGAGCGCGCCGGCCGAGATCCTCGCGGCGCTGCTCGATGCATGGGCCGACAATCGCCACCCGTCGATTGTCGAGCTCGTCGATGCGGCTGCGCGCCGCGCGCTCGAGACTCGGGCGCCGCGCAAGCTCGCGGCGACGCTCGCCGAGCGTCACGCGCAGTGGCTGACCGTCGCGCGCGCCCGCGATCCGCTCGATCTCGACTGGCTGATCGCGAGCCTGATCCCGTCGCGCGTCGAGCAAGCTCGCGAGCGACTCACCGAGCTCGACGCATGGCCCGACGATCCGCGCATCGTGATCGGCCTCCTCGGGCTGTGTCGCACCAAGCCGCTCGTCACGCACCGGCCGCTGTGGACACAGATCTTTCGCGCGATCCGCAAGCGACTCGCGCCGCACGCGATACCGGTCGTGGCCGAGCTCGCGGCGATCTCGCCGGTGACGGCGTTCGATCAGTACCTGCGCGGCAAGCTCGCGCGGCTCGCCGACGACGACGTCGCGAGCGTCACCGAGCCCGACGCGAGCGTCGTCGCGCGGATCGCGAGCTCGCTCGATCTGCGCCACGAGCGCGCGTCGCGGCGCACCGCCGATGATCTGTTTCGCGAAGTCTGGGCCAATGCCGCGGACGACGGACCGCGACAGGTACTCGCCGATTGGCTGACCGAGCGCGGCGATCCGCGCGGCGAGCTCGTCGCGCTTCAGCTCGCGCGCGTGACTCGCTCCGTCGATGCCACGGCGATGCGACGCGAGCGCGCGTTGCTCGCGGAGCACGGCCGCGCCTGGCTCGGGCCGCTCGAGCCGGTGATCGTCTCGAACGCGTTCTTGTTGTTCGAGCGCGGCTTCGTGCGGCGCTGCGAGGTCGCGTGGCGCCGGCTCGCCGCGCTGCCTCCGCTGATGACGCATCCGGCGTGGTCGACCGTGCGCGAGTACCGGCTGTCGAGCGATGGCGATCGCGCGTGCGACGCGTGGCTCGACCACATGATCGCGCTCGGCGCCAAGCGACTCTGAGTCCAAAAAAGCAGGAATCCTGCGTTCGTACTTGCCACTCTCGGAGCTTTGGGCTAAACGTCCGCTTCCGTCTTCACAGCCGAGGAGTGTCTTTCGAGCAGCGTTGCTAAGTCGCCGAGTTCCTTAGGGGAGTAGCTCAATTGGTAGAGCATCCGTCTCCAAAGCGGAGGGCTGCAGGTTCAAGTCCTGTCTCCCCTGCCACACTTGACAGCAGAAGAAGGTAGAAGACCGCCGTGGCCCAGCAAGAGAACGCACCGAACAAGCCCGTCCACCTGATGTACCTCGTCGGGGCGGTCATCATGTTCTACCTCTTGCAGTGGACGATCGACTGGGTCTGGGGCTTCTTCGCGGCAGCTCCGAGCGACTTCAAGATCTCCTTGATGGCCGCCGCAGGCGCGACGATCGCCAGCATCATCTTGTACCGCAACGAGCAGATCTTCACGCTGGCCAACGAGGTCTCGTCGGAGCTCAAGAAGGTCACGTGGCCGACGGCGAAGGAAGTCCAGCAGTCGACCCTCACCGTCATCATCATGGCGATCATCTCCGCTCTCATCCTCGGGTTCTTCGACTTTGTTTGGTCGAACCTCACGGAGCTTGTTTATGGTTAACGGCACGAATCCCTCCGAGCACGACGACCACGAGTCGGCGGATGCGGATGTGGAGACGTCCACGCCGTCGTCGGCCGAGCCGGCGCCGCGCCCTTCGTCGCCTCAGCTCAACGTCAGTGGCCAGAACATCGCGCCGCCGACCGCCGAGAAGAAGTGGTACATCGTCAACACGTACTCGGGGCACGAGAACAAGGCGAAGCTGACGCTGCTCGAGCGCGTGCGGAACAACAACCTCACCGAGTACTTCGGTGACGTGTTGGTCCCGACCGAGAGCGTGACCGAGAACATCAAGGGTCAGCGTCGCACGATGACCCGCAAGTTCTTCCCCGGCTACATGTTCGTCCAGATGATCCTGGACGACCGCACGTTCCACCTCGTCAAGAACACGCCCAAGATCACCGGCTTCCTCGGCGGCACCAAGCCGACGCCGGTGCCCGAGCGCGAGATCCACGGCGTGCAGCACAACGTGGCGGAAGGCAAGGCGGGCAAGCCCAAGGCGCGCGTCACGTTCGACGCCGGCGAGAGCGTCCGCGTGATCGACGGCCCGTTCGCAAACTTCTCGGCCACGGTCGAGGAAGTGAAGCCTGACAAGCAGAAGCTCAAGGTGTCGCTATCGATGTTCGGTCGTGCGACGTCGGTCGAGCTTGACTTCGCCCAGGTCGAGAAAGCATAAGTAGCCCCCTCGAGACCCTGCCATGAAGAAAGTTACCGCTCTCATCAAGCTCCAGTGCCCCGCCGGTAAGGCGAACCCGGCGCCCCCCGTCGGTCCGGCGCTCGGACAGCATGGTCTCAACATCATGCAGTTCTGCAAGGAGTTCAACGCTCGCACCGCGCAGATGGGCGACCTGATCATTCCGGTCCTCATCACCGCGTACGCCGACCGTTCGTTCACCTTCATCACCAAGACCCCGCCGGCGTCGATCCTCCTCAAGAAGGCGGCGAAGATCGAGAGCGGCTCGGGCGAGCCGAACAAGACCAAGGTCGGCAAGGTGACCAAGAAGCAGGTGCGCGAGATCGCCGAGCAGAAGCTCCCCGACCTCAACACCACGAGCATCGAGTCTGCGATGCGCTCCGTCGCGGGCACCGCGCGCTCGATGGGGCTCGACGTCGTCGACTGAAACCAACTCTTTCAATCCTGGGAGCTCGAGCTTGCTCGAGCGCCTGACCAGGACGGAGTGAACGCAATGGCTGGCAAGAAGTTCAAGAAGGCCCTCGAGGCCTACGATCACGCGAAGAAGTACACGGTCGAAGAGGCCTGCTCGATCCTCGGCAGGACCAAGATCTCGACCAAGTGGGACGAGACGGTCGACGCTTCGATCCGCCTCGGCGTCAACCCGAAGTACGCCGACCAGATGGTCCGCGGCTCGGTCGTGATGCCCGCGGGCACCGGCAAGACCAAGCGCGTGCTCGTCATCGCCAAGCCCGACAAGGCCAAAGAGGCGCTCGAAGCGGGCGCCGACTACGCCGGCTCGGACGAGTACATCAAGAAGATCGCCGACGAGAACTGGTTCGACTTCGACACGCTCGTCGCGACGCCCGACATGATGGTGCAGGTCGGTAAGATCGGCCGCGTGCTCGGTCCGCGCGGCCTCATGCCGAACCCGAAGGTCGGCACCGTGACGGCCGACGTCACCAAGGCGGTCAAGGAGCTCAAGGCCGGCCGCGTCGAGTTCCGCGTCGAGAAGGCGGGCATCATCCAGACGCCGTTCGGCCGGGCCTCGTTCAAGCCCGACGCGCTCGCGTCGAACCTGCGCGCGTTGCTCGAGCAGCTCGTCAAGCTCAAGCCGCAGACGTCGAAGGGCACGTACATGAGGTCGATCACGATTTCGACGACCCACGGTCCCGGCATCAAGATCGACACGACGCCGTTCCAGGCAGGAGCCGACGCCTAGAGTCGATTTCACGCATACGACCCTTCGTCGTAGAACGCCGGCACACAACTAAGTCCTGCGGAGACGAGTGGAGCGATTCGCAGTTCGCTGCGAAGCCGACCCTCTCGCCTTGTCTCGAGAGGGTCTCGTTCGTTCAGGAGCAAATATGGAAAGAGCACAAAAAGAACAGGTCCTCGGCGAGATCAAAGAAGCGTGGCAGAACGTTTCCTCGATCGTGATCGCCGACTACCGCGGCATCACGGTGCCGGTCGTCACGACGATGCGCGATGACTTCCGCAAGGCCGGCTGTCACTACCGCGTCGTCAAGAACTCGCTCGTCAAGATCGCGGTGAAAGGCTCGAAGATGGAGCCGATCACCAAGCTCATGGCGGGCACCACCGCGGTGATCTGGACGACCGCCGAGGCTCCGCAGCCGCCGGCGGAGATCGCGCTCAAGTGGGCCAAGACCGAGCCCAAGTTCAAGATCCTCGGCGGCTACTTCGAAGGCCAGGTCCTCGACCTCGCCGGCGTCGAGATGCTCTCGAAGATGCCGACGAAGAACGACATCCGCTCGTCGATGCTGATGACGTTCCTCGCGGGACCGCAGAGCTTCGTCGCTCAGATCGCTGCACCGATCCAAAACTTCGCCTACCTGCTCGACGCGCGTAAGCGCGAGCTCGAGAAGGCCTAACAACTGATAGGAGCGTCGCTGCGCTCCGAAATCGAAACGAGAAAGAAGAAGAGTCATGGCGTTCAATCAGGAAGAGTTCATCAACCAGCTGTCGGGCCTCACCGTTGTCGAGCTCGTTCAGCTCACCAAGGCGCTCGAGGACAAGTGGGGCGTCAAGGCGGCCCCGGTCGCCGTTGCGGCGGCTCCGGCTGCTGGCGGCGGCGCGGCTCCGGCCGCGGCGGCTGAGGAGAAGACCGAGTTCACCGTCGTTCTCAAGAACGGCGGCGCGAACAAGATCGGCGTCATCAAGGTCGTCCGCGAAGTGACCGGTCTCGGTCTCAAGGACGCCAAGGACCTGGTCGACGGCGCTCCCAAGGAGGTCAAGGCCGGCGTGAACAAGACCGAGGCGCAGGACATCGAGAAGAAGCTCAAGGAAGCCGGCGCCGAGGTCGAGGTCAAGTAACTCGCCCGACGCGCAGTGCTTCTGGCTGCGTCGTGCCCGCCCGATCATCCGGGTGGGCACGTTTCATTTCAGGGGTATACGTGCGCTCCTGATGGGAGATCCGCGGCGTAAGTTGGCACGATCACTTGCATCACACTTTTCGGTTCACTTTTCCGGGGACATGCTATACGCAGCCCCGGTTTCTTGGCGTTCGTCGTTGACTAGTCAGCAGTAAATCCGGCCGGCACCACAAGCTCCGACGCGCGAAAGGGGCTTTGTGATGTCCGGCCATCGGCTCATTTCGGCCAAGGCCAGACAGGGAACTCCAACACCATGGCGTCACTGATCCAGAAGAACTTTCGAGCACGCAAGAGCTTCGCGAAGCTGAAGCAGGTCATCGAGATCCCGAACCTGATCGATATCCAAAAGCGAAGCTACGACAAGTTTCTGCAGATCGATACCCCCGCGGACAAGCGCGAGGACATCGGCATCCAGGGCGTGTTCAAGAGCGTCTTCCCGATCAAGGACTTTGCCGAGACCAGCTCGCTCGACTTCGTCTCGTACAACCTCGAGAAGCCGAAGTACGACGTCGACGAGTGCCGTGCGCGCGGCATGACGTTCGCGGCGCCGATCAAGGTCGTGATCCGGCTCGTCGTGTGGGACGTCAACGAAGAGACCGGCGTCCAGTCGATCCGCGACATGAAGGAGCAGGAAGTCTACTTCGGCGAGATCCCGCTGATGACGGACTCCGGCACGTTCATCATCAACGGCACCGAGCGCGTCATCGTTTCGCAGCTCCACCGTTCGCCCGGCGTGTTCTTCGATCACGACAAGGGCAAGACGCACTCGAGCGGCAAGCTGCTCTACAGCGCGCGCGTGATCCCGTACCGCGGCTCGTGGCTCGACTTCGAGTTCGACCACAAGGACATCCTCTACGTCCGCATCGATCGCCGCCGCAAGCTGCACGGCACCGTGCTGCTGCGGGCGCTCGGCTATTCGACGGAAGAGCTGCTCAACTACTTCTACGACACCGAGACGATCCACTTCGAGCCGAGCAAGAAGTACAGCCGTCAGGTCAACTACGAGCTGCTCGTCGGCCACCGCGCGACGCGCGACATCAAGCACCCGAAGACGCGCGACACCCTGATCAAGAAGGGTCGCAAGTTCACCAAGGGCACGATCCGCAAGCTCCAGGAGTCGGGTGTCGATCTGCTTCCGATCGATCTCGACGAGCTGATCGGCAAGGTCTCCGCGAAGGACGTCATCGACGAGTCGACCGGCGAGGTCCTGCTCCAGTGCAACGAGGAGCTGACCGAGGCCAAGCTCGACGAGCTCCGCGATCGCGGCGTCGAGAAGGTCGAAGTTCTCTTCATCGACAACTGGAACGTCGGTCCGTTCCTGCGCAACACGCTGCTCACCGACAAGCTCCAGGGCCCCGACGAGGCGGTCATGGAGATCTATCGCCGCCTGCGTCCGGGTGACCAGCCGGCGCTCGACTCGGCGCAGACGCTGTTTCACAACCTGTTCTTCAACTCCGAGCGCTACGACCTGTCGCGCGTCGGCCGCTTGAAGCTCAACTACAAGTTCAAGATCGACGAAGCGATCGAGACGCAGGTCCTCACCAAGCGCGACATCCTCGAGACGGTCCGCTACCTGATCGAGCTGCGCAACGGCCGCGGCGTGATCGACGACATCGATCACCTCGGCAACCGCCGCGTGCGCGCGGTCGGCGAGCTCATGGAGAACCAGTACCGCATCGGTCTGGTCCGCATGGAGCGCGCGATCAAAGAGCGCATGAGCATGTCTCAAGAGATCGAGACGCTCATGCCGCACGACCTGATCAACGCGAAGCCGGTCTCGGCCGTCGTGAAGGAGTACTTCGGGTCCTCGCAGCTGAGCCAGTTCATGGATCAGACGAACCCGCTGTCCGAGGTGACGCACAAGCGCCGCCTGTCGGCGCTCGGACCCGGTGGTCTGACGCGCGAGCGCGCGGGCTTCGAGGTTCGCGACGTTCACCCGACGCACTACGGCCGCATCTGCCCGATCGAGACGCCGGAAGGCCCGAACATCGGTCTGATCGCGTCGCTGTCGACGTTCGCTCGCGTCAACGAGTACGGCTTCATCGAGACGCCGTACCGCGCGGTCGAGCAGGGCAAGGTCAGCGAAGAGGTGAAGTTCTACTCGGCGCTCCAGGAGGAGGGCCAGATCATCGCGCAGGCCAACGCCGACATCAAAGCCGGCAAGCTGCACGGTGACTACGTCTCGTGCCGCAAGGGCTCGGACGTCGTGATGACCAAGCCCGACGACGTGACGCTGATCGACGTGTCGCCGAACCAGCTGGTCTCGGTAGCCGCGTCGCTGATTCCGTTCCTCGAGCACGACGACGCCAACCGCGCGCTCATGGGATCGAACATGCAGCGCCAGGCCGTGCCGCTGGTTCGCACGACGAGCCCGCTCATCGGCACCGGCATGGAAGGCATCGTCGCGCGCGACTCCGGCGTGACCGTCGTCGCCAAGCGCGAAGGCACGGTCGACTGGGTCGACGCGAACCGCATCGTCGTTCGCCCGAGCAAGGTCGATCCGAAGGATCCGAACTCGGTCCGCCCCGACATCTACACGCTGGTGAAGTTCCAGCGTAGCAACCAGAACACGTGCATGAACCAGAAGCCGATCGTCCAGCCGGGCGACAAGGTGAAGGCCGGCGACGTGATCGCGGATGGTCCGGCGACCGAGACGGGCGAGCTCGCGCTCGGCCAGAACGTGGTCGTCGCGTTCATGCCGTGGGGTGGCTACAACTTCGAGGACTCGATCCTCATCAACGAGAAGCTCGTCAAGAACGACGTGTTCACCTCGATCCACATCGAGGAGTTCGAGTGCGTCGCTCGCGACACCAAGCTCGGCAAGGAAGAGATCACGCGCGACATCCCGAACGTGGGTGAAGAGGCGCTGAAGGATCTCGACGAGTCGGGCATCGTGCGCATCGGCGCCGAGGTCAAGGCCGGCGACATCCTGGTCGGCAAGATCACGCCGAAGGGCGAGACCCAGCTGTCGCCCGAAGAGAAGCTGCTCCGCGCGATCTTCGGCGAGCGCGCGGGCGACGTCCGCGACACGTCGCTGCGGGTTCCGCCGGGCGTGGTCGGCGTGGTGATCGGCGCGCGCGTGTTCGCGCGCAAGGGCACCGAGAAGGACGAGCGCGCGCAGGCGATCGAGGATGCGGAGAAAGAGCTCCTCAACCTCAACAAGCGCGACGAGGTGAAGATCATCTCGGAGGCCTACTACAACAAGATGCGCGAGCTCTTGATCGGCAAGACCACGGCGAGCCGCCTGGTCGACGACAAGGGCAAGGTCCTCCTGCCGAAGGGCGAGAAGATCACGATCGAGATGCTCAACGAGGTCCCGAGCCGTTACTGGCACGAGATCCAGCTCGACTCCGGCGACGGCAAGATCGAGGAGCAGCTCGAGCAGCTCGCCGCGAAGCGCGAAGAAGACGTCTTCAACATCGAGGCGCAGTACTCGGAGAAGATCTCGAAGCTCACCAAGGGCGACGAGCTGCCGCCGGGCGTCATCAAGCTGGTGAAGGTCTATCTCGCGATCAAGAGAAAGCTCTCGGTCGGTGACAAGATGGCCGGCCGTCACGGCAACAAGGGTGTCGTCTCGCGGCTCCTGCCCGAAGAGGACATGCCGTACTTGGAAGACGGCACGCCGGTCGACATCGTGCTGAACCCGCTCGGCGTGCCGAGCCGTATGAACATCGGCCAGATTCTGGAAGTCCACCTGGGCTGGGCGGCGAAGTCGCTCGGCAACCAGATCGACGCGTACCTCCAGACCCACTGGTCGGCCGACGTCCTCAAGGAAAAGCTCAAGAAGCTGTTCCCGGATCAGGCGGCGTTCATCGACAAGCTGAGCCAGGAAGACGTCGGTCGCTTTGCGAAGACGCTGCAGACCGGCGTGCACCTCGCGACGCCGGTGTTCGACGGCGCGAACGAGGCCGAGATCAAGCAGGCCCTCAAGATGGCGGGCCTGCCCGACGGCGGTCAGGCGACGCTCATCGACGGCAAGACCGGTGAGCCGTTCGACAACAAGGTCACGGTGGGCGTGATGTACATGCTCAAGCTCCACCACCTCGTCGACGACAAGATCCACGCGCGCTCGATCGGCCCGTACTCGCTCGTCACCCAGCAGCCGCTGGGCGGCAAGGCGCAGTTCGGCGGTCAGCGCCTCGGCGAGATGGAAGTCTGGGCGATGGAGGCCTACGGCGCCGCGTACGCGCTGCAGGAGTTCCTGACGGTCAAGTCCGACGACGTGCTGGGTCGTACCCGCATGTACGAGTCGATCGTCAAGGGCGAGCACGTGCTCGAGGCCGGCCTGCCGGAGTCGTTCAACGTGCTCCTCAAGGAGCTCCAGGCGCTGTGCCTGGACGTCGAGCTGGTCGAAGACCCGACGATGCCGCGTCGCGCGGAGCAGCAGCAGCCGGGCATCCCGGCGGGCCTCGCCGCTCTCGCACGTGAAGTCGCCGACAAGATGGGCAGCGCGAGCTGATCAACGAAGGAAATAAGGAGCAGACATGAAGGACATCTTTAATTTCTTCGAGAAGCCGAAAGACCCGCGCTCGTTCAGCGCGATTCGCATCATGCTCGCCTCGCCGGAGAAGATCCGCGAGTGGAGCCACGGCGAGGTCAAGAAGCCGGAGACCATCAACTACCGCACGTTCAAGCCGGAGCGGGACGGTCTCTTCTGCGCCAAGATTTTCGGCCCGGTGAAGGACTACGAGTGCAACTGCGGCAAGTACAAGCGCATGAAGCACCGTGGCGTCGTGTGCGAGAAGTGCGGCGTCGAGGTGATCCAGGCCAAGGTCCGCCGCGAGCGGATGGGCCATATCACGCTCGCGACGCCCGTCGCGCACATCTGGTTCCTCAAGAGCCTGCCGTCTCGCATCGGTAACCTGCTCGACATCCCGCTGAAGGATCTCGAGAAGGTCCTCTACTGCGAGGCGTACATCGTCGTCGATCCGAAGCAGTCGGGTCTGTCGCGCAACGAGCTGTTGACCGAAGAGCGCTACGGCAAGCTCCTCGACGAGATGGGCTACGACGCGTTCGACGCCGGCATGGGCGCCGAGGCGATCCTCGAGCTCTTGAAGCAGCTCGACATCGTCAGCCTCGCCGAGACGCTCCGTCAGGAGATGCGCGAGATCACCAGCGAGGCGAAGCGCAAGAAGATCGCGAAGCGCCTCAAGGTCGTCGAGGCGTTCCGCGAGTCTGGCAACAAGCCCGACTGGATGATGCTGACGATCATCCCGGTCATCCCGCCGGATCTGCGCCCGCTCGTTCCGCTCGACGGCGGCCGGTTCGCGACGTCGGATCTCAACGATCTCTATCGCCGCGTCATCAACCGTAACAACCGTCTGCGCCGGCTCCAGGAGCTCAACGCGCCCGAGATCATCATCCGCAACGAGAAGCGCATGCTTCAGGAGGCCGTCGACGCGCTGTTCGACAACGGCCGCCGCGGCAAGACGATCACGGGCCCGAACAAGCGCCCGCTGAAGTCGCTCTCGGACATGCTCAAGGGCAAGCAGGGCCGGTTCCGCCAGAACCTGCTCGGCAAGCGCGTCGACTACTCCGGCCGTTCGGTGATCGTGATCGGTCCCGAGCTCAAGCTGCACCAGTGCGGCCTGCCGAAGAAGATGGCGCTCGAGCTGTTCACGCCGTTCATCTACAACAAGCTCGAAGAGCGCCACCTGGTCACCACGATCAAGAGCGCCAAGAAGCTCGTCGAGAAGGAGCGTCCCGAGGTCTGGGACATCCTCGAAGAGGTGATCAAGGAGCACCCGGTGCTCCTGAACCGCGCCCCGACGCTCCACCGCCTCGGCATCCAGGCGTTCGAGCCGGTGCTGACGGAAGGCAAGGCGATCCAGCTGCACCCGCTCGTCTGCGCGGCGTTCAACGCCGACTTCGACGGTGACCAGATGGCCGTCCACGTGCCGCTGTCGATCGAAGCGCAGATGGAAGCGCGCGTGCTGATGATGTCGACCAACAACATCCTCAGCCCGGCGAACGGCAAGCCGATCATCGTGCCGTCGCAGGACATCGTCCTCGGCCTCTACAACCTCACCCGCGAGCGTCCGTTCGCGAAGGGTGACTACAAAGAGGACAAGAAGGGTCGTGCCGTCCGCGGCGTGTTCGGCTCGATCGACGAAGTCCGCATGGCCTACGACCACCGGGAAGTCCACCTCCAGGCCAAGATCAAGCTGCGCATGCCGCGCGTCGCCGGCTCGGCCGAGGGCGGCAGCGGTGCCGCCACCGGCACCGAGCTCGTCGAGACCACGGTCGGTCGCGCGCTGCTGAAGGACATCTGCCCGCCGCAGGTGCCGTTCGAGGCGATCAACCGCGTGATGGGCAAGAAGCAGCTCGCCGAGCTGATCGACCTCGTCTATCGCGAGGCCGGCCAGAAGGCCACGGTGCTCCTGGCCGACGCCCTCCGCACGACGGGCTACACGTTCGCGACGCGCGCCGGCATCTCGGTGTGCATCGACGACATGGTGATCCCGCCGTCGAAGGAGACGCTGCTCGGCGAAGCGCAGAAGGAAGTCGGCGAGATCGAGGAGCAGTACACCGAAGGCCTCATCACCGACGGCGAGCGCTACAACAAGGTCGTCGACATCTGGGCGCAGGTCGCAGAGTCGATCGCCAAGGACATGATGAAGGAGATCTCGACGGACGAGTTCGTCGATCCCGAGGGCGGCCCGAAGAAGAAGGCGCCGTCGTTCAACTCGATCTTCATCATGGCTGACTCGGGCGCCCGCGGCTCGCAGCAGCAGATGCGGCAGCTCGCCGGTATGCGTGGCCTGATGGCCAAGCCGTCGGGCGAGATCATCGAGACGCCGATCACGACGAACTTCCGTGAAGGCCTGTCGGTGCTCCAGTACTTCATCTCGACGCACGGCGCCCGCAAGGGTCTCGCCGACACCGCGCTCAAGACGGCGAACTCGGGTTACCTGACCCGCCGTCTCGTCGACGTGTCGCAGGACACCATCATCAGCGAGTTCGACTGCGGCACCCGCCAGGGCGCCGAGATGATGCCGCTGATCGAGGGCGGCGAGATCATCGAGCGCCTCGGCGACCGCATCCTGGGTCGCGTCGTGCTCGAGGACATCGTCGATCCGTACACCGGCGAAGTGCTGTGCCCGCAGCACGCGGAGATCACCGAGGACCACGTCAAGATCATCGACAACGCGGGCATCGACCGCGTGAAGATCCGCAGCGTGCTCGCGTGCGAGACCCGTCGCGGGATTTGCTCGCTGTGCTACGGCCGCGACCTCGCGCGCGGTCACATGGTGAACATCGGTGAAGCAGTCGGCGTGATCGCGGCCCAGTCGATCGGCGAGCCCGGCACCCAGCTCACGATGCGTACGTTCCACATCGGCGGCGTCGGTCAGATTCGCACCGAGCAGTCGTCGATCGAAGCGCGCAACGAGGGCACCGTCCGCCTCAACACGGTCCAGCTGGTCAAGAAGAAGGACCACCAGGTCGTGATGTCGCGGCAGGGCGAGCTGGTGATCGTCGACGAGATCGGTCGCGAGCGCGAGCGCTACGGCCTGACGTACGGCGCTCGGCTCATGGTCGAGGACGGCACGCGCGTGAAGGCGGGCCAGGTGCTCGCCGAGTGGGATCCGTTCGCGATGCCGATCGTCAGCGAGGTCTCCGGCTACGTGAAGTACGGCGACATCGTCGACGGCGTCACGATGACGGAATCGCTCGACGAGGTCACCGGTCTGTCGCGCAAGCAGATCACGGAGTCGAAGGATGCGGACAGCCGTCCGCGCATCACGCTCAAGACGTCGCCGGATAGCGACGCCCAGACCGTGCAGCTCCCCGCCAACAACGGCGAGGCGCGCTACTTCCTCCCGGTCGACTCGAACATCCTCGTCAACGACGGCGATTACATCGAGGCCGGCGACGTCATCGCCAAGATCGCCCGCGAGACCACGAAGACCAAGGACATCACCGGCGGTCTGCCGCGCGTGGCCGAGCTGTTCGAGGCGCGTAAGCCGAAAGACCACGCAGTCATCTGCGAGATCGACGGCGTCGTGCACTTCGGCAAGGACACCAAGGGCAAGCGCAAGGTCCTGATCGTTCCCGAGGTCGGCGATCCGAGCGAGTACCTGATCCCGAAGGGCAAGCACCTCTCGGTTCGTGAAGGCGACCGCGTCCGTACGGGCGAGGCGCTGATGGACGGCCCGGCGAACCCGCACGACATCCTCAAGGTCCTCGGCGAGCGCGCGCTCGCCAAGTACCTCGTCGACGAGATCCAGGAGGTCTACCGGCTCCAGGGCGTGCGCATCAACGACAAGCACATCGAGGTGATCGTTCGCCAGATGCTGCGTCGCGTGACCGTCACGGATCCGGGCGACACGAACTTCCTCGTCGACGAGGCGGTCGAGAAGCAGATCTTCGAGGAGGAGAACGAGCGCGTGATCGTCGCTGGCGGCCAGCCGGCGAAGGGCGACCCGCTCTTGCTCGGCATCACGAAGGCGTCGCTGTCGACCGAGTCGTTCATCTCGGCGAGCTCGTTCCAGGAGACGACCAAGGTGCTCACCGAGGCGTCGATCAACGGACGCGTCGACTACCTCCGCGGTCTGAAGGAGAACGTCATCATGGGTCGGTTGATCCCGGCCGGCACCGGTCTGGGCGCGTACAAGCGCCTGACGGTGGATGTCGCACTCACGGATGACGGCGAGGAGGCCGACGAGGCCGACATCGGCGACAGCTACCTGTCGAGCGAGCACGGCCACGACGTCGACACGGTCGAAGCGGCCGAGTAAGCAAGCCCCACACAACCAACGCCCCTCGTGACGATCGCCACGAGGGGCGTCGTCATTTTCGGGACCGGTTTTACCTGGCGACTCCGGTGCGCGTCATGATCGCATCCGGGGAGCAATGTCTGCACCTACGCCCGACGTGCCGACTGCCGAGCCCGAGCTGGCGAACGGCCAGCAGATCGGCGAGTACCAGATCGACGCGAAGGTCGGGCAGGGCGGCTTCGGCACCGTCTACAAGGCCGTACATCCGCTGATCGGCAAGCAGGTCGCGATCAAAGTCCTGTCGCGCAAGTTCTCCGCCGATCCGGAGATGGTGTCGCGGTTCGTCGCCGAGGCGCGCGCGGTCAACCAGATCCGCAACCGCTTCATCATCGACATCTTCTCGTTCGGCCAGCTCGACGACGGCCGCCACTACTACGTGATGGAGTTTCTCGACGGCGAGCCACTCGACGCGAGGCTCGACCGCGTCGGCCACCTCGCGCTCGGCGATGCACTGCCGATCTTGCGCGGCATCGCGAAGGCGCTCGACGCCGCGCACGCCAAGGGCATCGCGCATCGCGATCTCAAGCCCGAAAATGTCTTCCTGATCCGCGGCGAGGACGACGCGTGGCCGAAGCTCCTCGATTTCGGCATCGCGAAGCTCATGGGCGACGTCGACGGCACCAAGCACAAGACGCGCACGGGCATTCCGATCGGGACGCCGTTCTACATGTCGCCCGAGCAGTGCCGCGGCAAGGACGTCGATCATCGGACGGACTACTACGCGTTCGGCGTGCTCGCGTATCAGCTGCTCACCGGCGCGCACCCGATCGACGGCGACGACTACATGGACATCATGATGAAGCAGCTCACGTACGAGCCGCCGCCGCCGTCGTCGGTCGTGACCGGGCTGTCGGCGGGCGTCGACGCGGCGATCGCGTGGCTGATGAAGAAGGATCGCGCCGAACGGCCGACCCACCTCGCGGCGGCAATGCGCGCGCTCGAGGATGCGGCCGGCATCGTGGCGCCAGCGCCGACCGGCGTGGTCGCGGTGCCGTCGATGACATCGCCGGGTTCCTCGCTCGCGCTCGCACAGACATCGGCGGCGCTCGATCCGATCCCATCGCGCAAACGCTGGCCGCTGATCGCCGCCGCGCTCGGGCTGGTCGCAATCGGCGCGGCGGTCGTGCTGTTCTTGTCGAGCCCGAGCCCGAGCCGGAGCCCGAGCCCGGTTCCGACTCCGGCTCCGGCTCCGGCTCCGGCTCCCGTTGCGGCTCCGGCTCCGGTTCCCGTTGCGGCTCCGGTCCCGGCTCCGGCTCCGGCCAGCTCGATCATCACGATCACCGGCGTCCCCGCCGGCACCGACGTCTCCATCGCCGGCACCGCGATCGGCGTCGCGCCCGGTCCCGTTCAGGTCCCTCGCGCCAGCTCGCAGGTCGTGCTCACGTTCCGCGCCGCTGGTTACGTGCCCGCGTCGCGCGCGATCACGCCCGATCGCGATCAAGCGCTCGACGTCCAGCTTCGCCCGATCCGTCACGCGGTGAAGTCCGACAAGGACTCGATCCTCGATCCGTTCGCCGGAGGCGGAGCGAAAAAATGAGGCTCGCGGTGCTGGCCATGCTGGCCGCGTGCACGACGTTCGATCCGATCGAGCGCGGCGTGTGCGGAAACGGCCTCATCGAGCCCGGCGAAGACTGCGACTCGCCCGATCCGAGCTGCGTCGCGTGCTCGGTCGCCTGCAAGACCGGCTCGGACTGCCCGAATGCGGCGTACACGTGCGGCATCGACGGCCTGTGTCACGCGCCCAGCGGCATGTTCTCGCAGCCGACCGCGCCGATCCTGGACCTCATCGATCAGCTGCAAGTCGCCGACATCGATCGCGATGGAATCGGCGACGTGGTCGGCGTATCGAGCACGTCGATCGACGTGCACTACGGCGATCCCGGCGCGCTGCTCGCGAGCTCGGCGTTGTACGCGACGCCGCTCCAGACCGGCACGGTCGCGTTCGGCGACGTCGATGGCGACGGCGTGCCCGACGCGACGATGATCACGCAGGACGGGATCGTGTCGTTCACGTCGCCGTACGGGGCGCTGTCGGCGGCGGTGTCGCTGTTTCCGCTGGTCGGCAGCGACGGCCAGACGCTCGACGTGATCACGACGTTCCCGATCTCGGATCTCGCGATCGGCCTGGTGCTCGGCGGCTCCGCGAACGCGGTGATCGACGTCGTGCAGCTCGAGGCGAACGGCACCGCGAACGCGCTCGATCTGAGCTGCGTCGTGCCGGTCGGCGACATCGGCTCCGGCTTCGTCGATTCGTACACGTCCGTCGAAGGCTCGGACCAGTCGATCGACACCGAGGTCGCGGTGTGGACGCACGGCAGCGGCAGCGGCCCGTCGAACCGCGAGTGGTGCGTGGGCGCGATCCATCTCGGACCGCCGCCGCAATCGGGCGCGGCGCGCGCGGTGACGTTCTTCGATCTGACTCCGACCGGCACGCCGCCGGCGCGGCGCCCGGTGTTTGCCGAGCTCGACACCGCGGTGTGCCCGTCGCTGGTCACGAGCGACGGCAGCGGCGCCTGGGGTGACTTCGTCGGCAGCAAGGTCGTGCTCGCGGACCACTGCGGGATCGGCTCGGCGTCCGTGGCGCTGCCGCAGCCGCCCGGCGACGTCGATGGCGCGCCGCTCGGTCACATCCCGCTCGCGCCGGCGATCGCCGGCTACGCGAACGATCTCGTCGTGCTGCCCGCCGGCGTCTACGCGTATCAAGCCGGCAGCGGCTGGAGCGCGATCTTCAAGACGCCGGTCAACCTCACCGCGGTCGCTTCCGGCGATCTCGACGGCGACGGCGCGATCGACGCGGCCGTCGTTGGCTCGGGCGGCGCCGACTTCGACGTGCTCTATCGGGCCGTCGGCAGCGGCGGGCCCGCGTTCGTCGTCGCGCCAGTGCGGACCTCGGGCGTGGTCGACCAGCTCGCGATCGCGGACTTCGACGGTAACGGCGCCGCCGACGTCGCGTACACCGAGCGGCTCCTCGATCACGAGCAGCTTTCGGTCGCGTTCGGCAACCCCGGCCGCGACATCGAGCAGATCGCCGAAGGCGCGTTCCCGAGCGTGGTGTCGCTGGCGCCCGTCAACATCTCCGATTCGAGCGATCCGCAGTCAGTGATCGCGGACCTGGTCGTGCTCGATCAGCTGGCGACCGGCACCGACGCGCTGACGCTGCTGCACGGCAGCCCGGAGCGCGCGATGCTGTCGTACTTCGAGCCGCGCACGACGAACGATCCGTCGCGCCAGACGCCGATGCGCCAGGTCGTCACCGGCTTCTTCGGCGGTGGCGACAACCGGTTCCGCGATGTCGTCTCGCTGTTGCCGGGCGCATCGGCGACCGGGCAGACCGCGCCAGGCGCGGTCGCGTATCGGCTCGACGGCAGCGTCAACGGGCTCGATCCCGGCGACCCGATCGATACCGTGTTCGGCGAGGCGGTCAACGGCCTCGGGGATTGCACGGTCGGCTCGGCGTCGACCGGCACGCCGTGCATTCGCGACGCGACCGCGCTGGCGTGGCAGACCGGATCGGCGCACGACGTGATCGTCGCGGTCGATCACCAGGTGCCACCGCAGGCGTATCGGATCGATCCGTGGGCGTTCGCGCCGTCGGGCAACCACAGCGGCGTGTACACGGCGAGCGTCGTCGCAGCGCCGACGGCCGGTCTCGGCGCGAGCTTCACGGCCGAGGCGCACGACGCGTTCGCGTTCGACGTCGACGGTGATGGCGCGCCCGAGCTCGTGCTGGCGTTCGCGCCCGACGAAAATGCGGCGGGCACCGGCGCGGGCCTGGTCGAGTCGTGCGCGATGGATCAGACCGGCACGCCGACGTCGTGCACCGATCTCGGCGCGCTCGTCGCCGCCGCGGCGCCCGACGTCACGAACCTGACCTGCGTCGATGCCGCGGCCGGCAACTTCACCGCCGGCGGCCCCGACGTCACGCCGGCCCAGCCGGCGCTGGTGTTGCTCTGTCACGACTCCAGCGGCACGTCGCTGCTCGCCCGGGTCGCGAGTGGCGCCGCGACGATCCTCGCGACGGGACTGCCCGATCTGCGCCAGATCGTCGTCGGCGACGTGACCGGCGACGGCATCGACGACATCGTCGCGATCCGCGGCGACAGCGACAACCGATCGATCACGGTGCTCGTACAATGCAGCTCGCACGACCTCGCGTGCCAGGCCGGAGCGGTGGCGCCGTGATGAAGGCACTCGTCATCCTCGCGGCGATCGCGACCGCCGCGCACGCCGACGACAAGGCCACCGCCGAGAAGTATTTTCGGGCCGGCGCGCAGGCGTATTCGGCGCAAAACTTCGAGGCCGCCGCCGCCGACTTCGACGAGGCCTACAAGACAATGCCGCTGCCCGAGATCGCGTTCTCGGCGGCGCAGGCGTATCGCCGGCTGTATCGCATCGAGCCCAAGCCCGAGTACGTGCAGCGCGCGGTGCAGCTGTATCGGATCTACCTCGATCAGGTGAAGACCGGCGGCCGCGTCGGCGATGCCGCCGACAGCCTCGGCGAGATGCAGCGCGAGCTCGATCGCTTGAAGCTGTCCGCGGAGCCCGCGGCGCCTGCGCCCGAGCACACGCGGCTCGGCGTGTCGGTGACGATCCGCGATCAGCACGTCGCCGCGTCGGCGCTGCGCGAGATCGGCGATGCGACCGGCGCGGCGATCCCGGGCCTGGCGGCGACGCTCGACGGCAAGCCCATCGAGCCGTTCGCGCTGATCGACGTCGACGCCAAGGAGCACGTGTTCGAGGTCCACGCCGACGGCTACGTGCCGGTGATCAAGCGCGTGGTCGCGATCACCGGCCAGTCACAGCTGATCGAGGTCGAGCTCCAGCCCAAGCTGGCGACGATCACCGTCACGACCGAGCCGGGCGCGTCGATCCAGCTCGACGGCCGACCGGTCGCCACCGGGCCGGCCGAGCCGTTCGAGGCGAGCGCGGGCAAGCACCTGCTCACCGTCACGCTGCGCGGTCACGAGCCGGCCGGCCGCGAGCTCGTGGTCGCGCGCGGCCAGGCGCTCGTCGTGTCTGCGCCGCTCGTCGCGACCTCGCGGCGTCGCGTGGTGCCGTGGCTGATCGGCACCGCCGGCGTGCTCGTCGTGGGTGCCGCGATCACGACGCTCGTCGCGATCGATCGCGACGACGAGGCGAGCGACTTGCGCGCGAAGATCGCCGGCGGCAACCGCCCGACGAGCGACGCCGATCAATACGATGCCGACGTGCGCTCGCGCGATCACTTCGTCGACGCGACCTGGGCGCTCGGCGCGGCCGCGGCGGTCGCCGGTGCCACCGCTGCGGCGCTGTACTACTTCGACGAGCCGAGCGCCGAGCATCTCCGCGTGACGCCGATCGCCACGCCCAATTCGGCCGGTGTGAGCGTGGTCGGTCGCTTCTAAGCCCGCGAGCAACCCCGAGAAACCAGAGCGCTTGCGTCTAGCGCCTACCGCGGCTACAAGCTCCTCGTCATGGGTTCGACGACGGGTAAGCGGCTCGCAGCGGTGGCAACCACCCTCACGTTCGAGCGGTTCTGGCAGTGGCTCGGCGGTCACGCGAACTGCATCGTTCGAGCCGGAACGCCGGAGGTCGTGCTGCTCGACCACGACGACTTCCACTGGACGCTGCTCACGGAGGACGACCAGACGCGCGTCGTCCAGCTGGCGCGCGCCAAGGATCTGGTCGGCGAGCTGCTCGTGTTCCCCACGGAGATCGCATACGTCCAGGTCGAGCCCACCGAGGTCGACGGCGAGTGGTTGTTCGAATGCGTCGTCGAGAACGAGAAGGCGCGCGAGGTCGCGTACCACTTCGTGATGGCGCACGAGTTCGATGATGGCGAGCACCGCCGCGAAGAGAAGTGGACGCACTAGCGTGGTAGTCTCGACGCCGTAGATGGCCGACGAGGCGCAAGAGCGAGTCGGTGATCTGATCGACGAGCGCTACAAGCTCGTCGAGGTCATGGCATCCGGCTCGATGGGCGCGGTCTACAAGGCCGAGCGCGTGCCCGTCGGCAAGATCGTCGCAGTGAAGTTCCTGCACGCGTCGTTCGCGAACGACAGCGAGTTCCAGGCGCGCTTCGACCGCGAGACCCGCGTGATGTCCAAGCTCGCGCACCCGAACTGCGTGTCGGTCGTCGACTTCGGCGTGTGGAAGGACGAGCCGTACATCGTGATGGACTTCGTCGCCGGCACGACGCTGCGCCAGCGCGAAGATGAGGGCGGCCGGATCGCGGTGACGCAGGCGCTCCAGATCGCGCGCCAGCTCGCGGCCGGCCTCGCGCACGCGCACGCGCAGGGCATCGTCCACCGCGACATCAAGCCCGCGAACATCATGATCACCGACGAGATCGGCCACGGCGAGCGCGTGCGGATCCTCGATTTCGGGCTCGCGCGGCTGCGCGGCAACGTCGGCCGCGACGCGACGCAGACCAACGTCGTCGTCGGCACGCCGAACTACATGGCGCCCGAGCAGACGGTGCCCGGCGGCACGATCGACGCGCGCACGGACATCTATGCGGTCGGCGTCGTGCTGTTCGAGATGATCGCCGGCGAGCGGCCGTTTCGCGCCGAGGACACGATGCAGCTCCTCGGCATGCATCGCGCCGCGCCGACGCCCAAGCTCGCCGATCGCCTGCCCGAGAGCGTCGAGCTGCCCGACGGGCTCCAGGAGCTGATCGAAACGGCGATGGCGAAATCGCCGGACGACCGCTATCAGAGTGCAATCGAGCTCGCGACCGCGCTCGACACTCTCGCCGGCGTGTCGACGCGCACGCAGCTGCCGATCGAATCGACGCGCAAGCGAACGACGGGCTCGGTCGCGGTCGCGCCGACGATGCTCGACGTCGAGACCGCGAGCGAAGCTGCCGAGCGGGCGAAGCCGGCGCCGCCCTCCCGGTTCTGGAGCAGCCTCTTCAAGCTCGCGATCCTCGTCGGCGGTGGCGCGATGGCGGCCCGCTACTACATGAACCGCGAGGCGAAGCCACCGGTCCCGCGGCATGAAACCGGAGGCTCGGCGGTCGGCGTGGTGAAGTCGACGACGATGGGCTCGGCGACAGGCTCGGCGATGGAGCCGCCGACGGCGACCGGCACCGTGATCGCGGTCGAGCCGACGGCGCCGCCCGACGCGGCGGAGCCCGATGCGATGGAGATCGATGCCGCCGAGATCGTCGCTGACGCGGGATCGGATCTCGGATCGGCCACGGTGGCGGGCTCGGGAACGGGAACGGGCTCGGGCTCGGGTTCGGAAGAGATCGAGATGGATCCGAAGACGGCCAACGATCTCGATCCCGAAGCGACGACGGGCTCGGCGGCCAGCGCCACCGACGAAGCCGCCGACGCGCCGAAGACCAAGGAAGAAGTCGAGACGCACGTCGCTCCGCCGGCCGCGCCGCAGCTCGCGACGAACCTGCACGACGCGGTGACCCTCATCAAGGACGGCAAGCGCGAGCTCGCGCTCGCCAGCCTCCGCGCACT
>Ga0070665_100002328_pt1 | contig 21085 bp, 17 predicted proteins | sample KBSS13metaG_FD_65862 | JGI IMG/M metagenome (GOLD analysis project Ga0070665, IMG submission 65862) | Switchgrass rhizosphere microbial communities from Kellogg Biological Station, Michigan, USA - KBS S1-3 metaG | ecosystem: Host-associated > Plants > Roots > Rhizosphere > Soil ...
GGTACCTGCTCGAACTGGAAGACATCGCGGCCCGGATCCGTGCCGGCGAGCGCGTCCGCCCAGAACAGCGAGCGCGGCGTGAGCGGCTCCAGGTTCTCGGGATCGAGGTATGGCAGGTGAACCACGTGCGCCAGGCTCGGCAGTCCTTCGATGATCTGGCGGATCTCGGCGCGCTTGTCGAACAACTTGCCGCCGTAGCTGTAACCGTCGACGCAGAAAATCAGCTTGGGCTTGAGCTGCGAGTAACGATCCAGCACGCCGCGCGTGCCGAAGTCCGGCCCGCAGCTCGACCACACCGCGCCGATCGCGGCCGTGGCGTACATGGCCACGATGGCCTCCGGCGTATTCGGTAGATAGGCGACGACGCGGTCGCCGGGCGCGATGCCCAGCGCGCGCATCCAGGTGGCCAGCACCCTCACCTGTCGCGCGAACTCGGTCCACTTCATCGAGGCCAGCGGGCGACGCTCCGACAGGTACACCAGCGCGTCCTCGCCCGGCCGCTCGTGGCGCAGCGCGTGCGCGGCGTAGTTGAGTTTCGCGCCCGGGAACCACTCCGCACCGGGCATCTCGCGCCGACCCAGGACTTGCGATGGGGGGACCGTGAACTGCATGCCGCAGAAGTCGACCATGGACTGCCAGAAGCCCGGCAGGTCGGAAACCGACCAGCGCCACAGCGATTCATAGTCGTCGAAGCGGCGGCCGCGATCAGCCAGCCATTCGAGGTAACGCGTCAGGTGCGAGCGCGCCAGGCGCGCCGGACCGGGAGTCCACAGCAATTGCCCTTCCTTCACTGGCTTCATGCGGTGGCGGGGGCCGCCACTTCGGCGGCAACTGGCTTGCGAAGGATGAACAACACGAGAGCTCCGAGGAAGCACCAACCCGCCAGGAAATAGCAGATGCCGTCATAGCCGTAGCCATGATCGAACAGGTAGCCCGCTATGAAAGGTGCCAGCGCCGACAGGGTGGTATTGATGGCGATGGCGATGCCGGACAACAAGGCAAACGCCTTGAGCCCGAAATAATTGCCGATGACGGTCATCAGGCAGACGACTCCGCCGCCGAACCCGATGCCGACGCAGGCCGCGGCGAGGTCCACCATGAACGGTGTGCGCGGATTGACGATGAGAGCGAGGCCGGCGCCGAAGAACAGCATGAATACGGCCCAGATCCAGCGCGGATCCATGCGATCGCCGAGCGCCAGCAGCACGGCCTTGGCCAGGAGCCCGGTCCAGGCCAGCGTGCCGATGACGCCGAAGGCCACCGGGTCCGGATGGCCGAGGTCCTTCAGGTGCACGATGCCGTGCGCGAGGATCAGTGTGTATCCGCCGCTGCCGCCCACCAACGACGCCACGATGAGCCAGTAGGTTGGCCGGCGGACCACGTCGCGGAATTCCCAGGGTGCTTCGGTGATATAGGAGGGGCGCTTGCGGGCCGCCGCGCCCGCTTCGGTGGCCGGTTCCCCATCCGGCAGCAGGCCCATGTCCTCGGGCTTTTCGCGCACGAAGACGAATGCCAGCACCACGGCCACTCCCGACAAGGCGGCGATGAGCCACCATCCGGCGCGCCAGGTCCCGGCCACCTGCGAGATCCACGGCAGCAGGAACCGGCTGGCCAGCGCGCCGCCGATCGCACCCGAGGAATACAGGATGGACATCACCATGGCGCGACGGCGCACGAACCAGCGCGACAGCACCGTCTGGCTGCCGATCGCCGCACCGGTGCAGACACCGGCGCCGATCACCAGGCCGAAGCCGAGATACGCGGCGATGCCGGAGCTGGCCGCGGAGGCCATGAACGTGGCGCCCGCCACGTTCAACAATCCGCCCGCCATGAGTGTGCGACGCACGCCGAAGCGGTTCACCGCCATGGCCACGACGGGTCCCGGCAGGCCGGACATGATGATGTAGAACGAAGTGATGAGGCCGAGCGTTTCGCGGCTGAAGCCGTACTGCGCGGCCATCGCCGTGTTCAGCCCCGGCCCGCCATAGGCCGGGAAACCGAGGTTGAACGCGAACACGAACCACAGCGCCCCTAACAGGGTCCAGCCGTAGAAAACCGGTTTGCTCACGATCATTCCCCTCGTTTCAGTGGCTGCGCCCCAGGATGAGGTCCACGGCCTTCTCGGCAATCATGATCGTGGGTGCGTTGGTATTGCCGCCCACGATGGCCGGCATTATCGACGCATCGGCGATCCGCAAACCCGACAACCCGCGCACTCGCAATTGCCCATCGACAACCGACTGGTCGTCGGAGCCCATGGCGCAGGTGCTGGTGGGGTGCATGGCGGTGCGCACGTTGGCGCGCAGCCAGGCGTCGATGGCGGCATCGTCCTGGACGGCCGGGCCCGGGCTGAGCTCGACGCCCACCAGTTCGGACGCGGGCGCCGTCGCGAAGAAGCGGCGCACGAATTTGACGATGTTGCGCAGGCCCGCGCGATCCGCCTCGGCCTGCAGCAGGTTGAGCTGGATCCTGGGTTTCGCGCGCGGATCGGCCGAGTGCAACGACACCTTGCCGCGGCTTTCCGGATGCAGCAGCACGCAGGAGTTCGCGATGGTGTGCCCGATACCCGGCCGCCATCCCGGAAACCAGGGCCGCGCGAAGATCGAGGTCGGCGCCACCAGCATCTGCAGGTCCGGGCGGTCGAGATCGGGCCGCGTGCGCACCAGGCCCTGCGCGGAGATCGGCGAGCGCGCCAGGATGCCGTTGCGGAACATCTTCCACTGCAGCACCGAAAGTGCCAGGCGATCCAGCCGCAGCTGTGAATCGAAGCAGAATTCGCCGCTGGCCCTGAAGTCCACGCTGAGTGACTGGTGATCCTGCAGATTGGCACCGACACCGGGCAGAACGTGCCGCACCCGGATGCCATGCGGCTCGAGGTCCGCCGGCGCGCCGATCCCCGAGAGTTGCAGCAGCTGGGGCGAGTTGAAGGCGCCGGCGCTCAGGATCACTTCGCGTTCGCAACGGATTTCCACGACCTCGCCGCCCGATTCCGCACGCACGCCCACGCAACGGCCGTTGTCCAGCAGCAGTTCGTGCACCCGCGTGTTGATGCGCACCGCGAGGTTCGGGCGCGACATCGCCGGGCGCAGGTAGCGGGCCACGGTGCTGGCGCGCTCGCCCGCGTGGTAGTTGCAGTCCGGCACCGAGAAACCCTCGATGTCCTCCGCGTGGAAATCCTCCAGGTGTTTGAAGCCCAGTGCCTCGGCGGCATCGATGACGCGCGGGTAGATGTAGTCATCGGTCTCGTAGCGCGCCGTGGTCAGCGGCCCGGTGCCGCCGTGGAAGCGCGACGCGCCGCGCCAGTTGCGCTCCGAGCGACGGAAGTAAGGCAACACGCCGGCGTAGTCCCAGCCCGGCAGGCCGCGCCTGGCCCAGTCGTCGTAATCGGCGGGACAGCCGCGCATGTACATCAGGCCATTGACCGAGTTCGATCCGCCCAGCACCTTGCCGCGCGGCGCCGGCACGCGCCGGTTGTCGGCGTGGGGCTCGGGCTCGGATTCGAAGCCCCACGACAGGCGTGGATCGCGGAAGGCGTCGCGCCAGGCCAGCGGCATGCGGATGCGGAAGTACTTGCGCTCGTCGTCACCGGCCTCCAGCAACAGCACGTTGACCGAGGCGTCCTCGGACAGGCGCGCGGCGAGCACGCAGCCGGCCGAGCCGCCGCCGATGACGATGTAGTCGATGCGCTGCAACGCTACTCGACCGTGTAGTAGCGGAAGATGGTGTGGTCCGGGTCGGTGTGCCGCTCCCCGCCTCCCACCACGACGGTGCGGTTCAGCCAGTCGTGTTTTCCCACCGGCGCCTTGAAATACGGCGTGCAACGGAAGTACGCCGGGCCGGTGGCGCCGGGCTGCGTGTTGTAGATGTAACCGCGGTTGTGGATGTAGATAGGCGTGCCGTCGTCGGCCTCGAGCATGTAGTGCGCGTTGGCTTCGAGCACGTTGTCCTGGCGCAGCACGCCGAAGTCGGCGCCGCTGTATTCCATGATGCGGCCATTGAGCTTCGGTCCGCGGACGATGCCGTCCTTCAGCGAGACGTAGCCCTGGCGCGCGCCGCCGGAGACTGGCCCAAACACCACGCGCTTGTGGAAGTTCATGCGCACGTCGAAGGCGTGCACCAGTTTCACGTCGAATTTGGCGGGCAATCCATCGGTCATGTGTTCTCCCGTTGCGGCGGCAAGGTGCGGCCGCGGATGAGGTCGGCGGCGCGCTCGGCGATCATGAGCACGGCGCCATAGGTATTGCCACCCGGAACCGTGGGCATGATCGAGGCGTCAGCGACGCGCAGGCCATCGACGCCCGACACGCGCAGCTGTTCGTCCACGACCCGGCCCGGCCCGGGCGCCATCGAGCAGGTGCCCACCGGGTGTTGCGTCATACCGGCGTTGGCACGCACGTAGCGTTCGAGCGCGGCGTCGCTCGACACGTCGGGTCCCGGCGCGATCTCCCGCTCGATGAGATCGGCCTGGGGACGCGTGCCGTAGATGCGGCGCGCTTCGCGCAGTCCGCGCACCAGGGTCTCGAGGTCTTCGCGTTCCGCGAGCGCGTTGAACTGGATGCGCGGCTTGGCGGTCGGGTCGGCCGAACGCAGGCTCACGCGACCGCGCGAGCGGGGGTGCAGCAACACGGCGTCGGTGGTCAGCAGATGCGCCTGGCGCGCGCTCAGCAGCGGCCACCAGATCTTCGCGTCCATGCGCACCGGATTGCACATCAGCTGGATATCGGGCTGGCTCAGTTCCGGCCGCGTGCGGATCACCACGTTGCAACTGCTGACTTGCGTTGCCATGGGCCCGGTGCCGAACAGCCACCAGCGCAGCAACGAAAACGCGATGCGGTCCGCACGCAGTTCGCGCAGGAACGACACCGGCTCGCGCGTCGCGAACTGCAGCCCGGCGCGCACGTGCTCGGAGAGGTTCGCGCCCACGCCTGGCAGATCGGCACGCACAGGGATGCCGAAAGTCTGCAGTTCGTCGGCCGCGCCGAATCCCGACAGCATCAAAAGCTGCGCCGAGTTGTAGGTGCCGCCGCAAAGGATTACTTCCGCGTCGGCGTAGACCTGGCGCAGCTCGTTGCCACGCCGCAGCTCGATACCGATCGCGCGGCCGCGGTCCACCAGCACGCGCGTGGTCTGCGCGCCCTGCATCACCTCCAGATTGGCGCGATGACGCGCAGGTGCCAGGTAGGCGCGCGAGGCGCTGGCACGACGGCCCCGCGCATCGACCGTGAGCTCGGCGCGCGCGAAGCCCTCTTCCAGCCGGCCGTGCAAGTCTTCGCTGGTCCAGTAACCCGCGGGTGCCGCGGTCTGCATCAGCGGCTCGTGCAGCAGCCGGGTGGTGGCATTCGGGGTGACGGGCATGGGGCCCTCGCTGCCGTGATAGGGCACCGCGCCGCGCCAGCTCGACTCCAGCTTTTTGAAGTACGGCAGCACGTGCGCGTAACTCCAGCCTTCACAGCCCAGCGCCTGCCAGCCGTCGAAATCCGCAGAGTGGCCGCGCATGAAGAACATGCCGTTGATGGACGAGGAGCCACCGAGCACGCGTCCGCGCGGCACGGGCAGCACGCGGCCATCCAGGTGCGGCTCCGGCTCGCTGAGATAACCCCAGGTCAGCGACGGGTCGCGGAACGCGCGCAGCAGTCCCAGCGGTAGTTTGATCAGGAATCGGTCGTCGCTGCCGCCCGCCTCCACCAGCAACACGCGGGTCTTCGGATCTTCGCTGAGCCGGTTCGCGAGTACGCAGCCGGCGGCGCCAGCGCCGACGATGACGTAGTCGTAGCTCACAATCCGACCGTCACGGACTTCACCTCGGTGTAGATCTCGGTGCCCTCGCGGCCGTTCTCGCGGCCCCAGCCGGATTGCTTGTAGCCGCCGAGCGGCATCGAGGGATCCACGGTGCCCGCGGTGTTGATGCGTACCGATCCGGCGCGAATCTTCTTCGCCAGCTTGTGGGCCGTGGAGATGTCGCGCGTCCAGATGCTGGCGGCCAGCCCGTAGTCGGTGTCATTGGCCATGCGCGCGATGGCGTCGAGGTCGCTGTCGGCGAACTTCATGGCGCACAGCACCGGCCCGAAAATCTCCTCGCGCACCACGCGCATGCTGCCCGTGGTCTCGGCCAGCACCGTCGGCTCGACGAAATAGCCGGTGCGCGCCGGCGCCGCGCCGCCCACCAGCACGCGCGCGCCCTCGTTGCGGCCCGATTCGATGTAACCCATGACGCGCTGGCGTTGCTCACCGGAGACCACCGGGCCGATCTCGGTGGCCGGCTCCGTGCCGGGTCCCAGATTCAACTTCTTCGCGCGCGCCACGACGCCCTCGACCACCTGGTCGAATACCTTCTCGTGCACGAACAGCCGTGAACCCGCGGCACACACCTGGCCCGAGTTCATGAAAATTCCGCGCGCCGCGATTTCCGTGGCCGGCTCCAACGCCGCGTCCGGGAAGATCACTACCGGTGACTTGCCGCCGAGTTCCAGCGTGACGCGCTTGAGGTTGCCGGCGCAGCCCTTGAGGATCTCCTTGCCGACACTGGTCGAGCCCGTGAACGCGATCTTGTTGACGTCCGGGTGCGCGACCAGCGCCCGGCCCGCGGTTTCGCCGAAACCGGTGACGATGTTGACCACGCCTTCGGGAAAACCGGCTTCCGCGATCAGCTCACCCAGCCGGACGGTGGTCAGCGGCGTCTGCTCGGCGGGCTTCAGCACCACGGTGCAGCCCACGGCCAGTGCCGGCGCGATCTTCGCCACGCCCATCACGAAGGGAAAATTCCACGGCACGATCTGCCCCACCACGCCCACCGGCTCGCGCAGCGTGTAGGCATGCCACTCGCCCGGCATGCTGAGATTGATGGTGGCGCCGTGCAGCTTGGTGGCCCAGCCGGCGTGGTAACGCAGGCTCTCGGCCGCGCCGAACACGCCGCCGAACCTGGCCATGCGGAACGGCATGCCGTTGTCGAGGGATTCGAGCAGTGCAATCTCGTCACCGTTGGCTTCGATGAGATCGGCGAGCTTCAACAACAGCCGTGCCCGCTGCGCAGGCGTCATCGACGGCCACGGGCCGGACTCGAAGGCCTGGCGCGCGGCGCGCACCGCCGCGTCGATGTCGGCCTCGCCGCCCGCCGCCGCATGCGCGAATACCTTCTCGTTGGCCGGGTCGACCACTTCGAAGGTTTCGCCAGACTGCGCCGCCCGCCAGCGTCCGCCGATGTAGAGCTCGCGCGCTTTCGACGTGAAGGTCGCGGCGCGCTGACGCGCCATGTCGGAGATCATCGGTGCGGGAGCGTTCATCGGGGTACCTTGCCTACAGAACCTTGAAGTAGTGGATGCGATTGCCGTCCGGCGTCTTCTCGGCCCGGCCGACGAACACGTGGCGGTTCAGCCAGTCGTACTTGCCAACCGGAGCCTCGAACTTCGGCACCGTGCGCATGTAATAGGAGTCGTCGGGCACCGGCTCGCGCCGCGCCATCTTCGCCATGGCCTCCGGCGTGCCCCAGCGATAGCCGCGGCTCTGGAAATAAATGTTGGCGCCGTCGTCGGTCTGCAGCAGGTAGCGCGCGTCGAAATCGATGACCCCGTCCGGGCGCACCCAGGGGAAGTCGCCGCCACTGTTGGGCACGACGATGCCGTTGATGGCCGGGCCCTTCACCGTGCCGTCCAGTAGATAGACCGCGGCGCGCTCCGAGCCGTATTGCGACGGCCTCACGAAATACGCCTTGCCGAGGTTGATGGTGATGGTCATGGCGAATTCGAGCGCCGGTGCCGCGGGTTGACTCATGCGTTCTCCGATTCAGGTCCAGGAACGCGACCGCACCACGCAGGCCGCGTAAGGTTTCATGCCGTACCAGGTCAGCAGCACCGCCAGTGGCCCGGTGATGGCGGCCACCGACGCCAGCGAATAATGCAGCGCGGCGTCGTCGTGGAATACGTAGTCGGTGAACACCGCCACCAGGAACGGCCCGGCGCCGAATCCCACCACATTGAACACGAATTGATAGGCGGCGCGGATCTGGCCGCGCATCTGGTTGGGGGTGATCATCTGCAGCGCGGCGTTGGCCGGCCCGACACCCAGCATGGCGCAGAAATAGTTCAGCGCCCACAGCGCCAGCGCCAGCCCGGGCGACGTGGCCAGTGGATAGGCAACCGAGAATGGCAGCACCGCCACGGTGGCGATCTGCAGCACGCGCAGGTTGGCGTCGTCGTGGCCGCGGCGGGCGAAGCGCGTGGCCAGCCAGCTGCCGGCCAGCAGGCCCAGCGGCGCCACGATGATGCCGAGCAGGCCCGCCAGCAGCGCGGTCCGGGTCGGCGCCCAGCCATGCGTGCGGCGGAACAATTCCGGGACCCAAAGCCCGCTGCCGAAACTCAGCATCGCCTTGATGCCCATGGCGGCGAACATGGGCAGGTAGGTGCGATCGTGGGCGCGGAAGTAGTCGTACACCTCGCGCAGCGGCAGCACGGTGCTCGCGGCGCCGGGCAACAGGCCGCGGCGGCGCGGTTCCTGGACCGTGGTCATGACCAGCGAGAGCAGCACGCCGGGGACCGCGACCAGGATCAGCACCACCTGCCACGGCGCCAGGCCAGCGAACCAGGATGCGGATGACTGCGCGAGCCGGGTGGCGAGGATCAGCATGGACGCGCCGAGCATGGCACCGAAGCTCGTGCCCCAGGCGAAACCGATGCTCATGATCGAGAACACCAGCGGCAGCTTCTGCGTCGGAAACGAGTCCTGCAGGATCGAATACACGGCCGGCGCATAGGCCGACTCCCCCGCCCCGACGCCGGCGCGCGCCGCGAAGAACTGGCCGAAGGAATTGGCGAATCCGCACAGCGCGGTGCCCAGGCTCCAGACCGCCATGCCGACGCCGATGATCAGCCGCCGGCTGCCGCGATCCGCCAGTCGCGCGATCGGCAGCCCCAGCAATGCGTACACACTGACGAAGGCCCAGCCATGCAGCACGCTGAACTGCGTGTCACTGATGTCGAGGTGCGCGCGGATAGGCGCGACCAGCAGCATGAGGATGCCGCGGTCCACGGTGGCGATCAGCAGCCCGAGCGTCAGGATGCCCAGCGCGTACCAGGCACGCCGCGGACTGGGCCAGTCGCTCGGGGGCGAGACCTGCGCCTGAGCCAAACCCGCGGTGCGCGCATCCATCGCTGGATTCTCGTTGCGCCTTCCCACCGGGTTCAACCGTGGGGGAACTGGGACTCCACCGGTGCTGCATTGCGCCCGGTTACCGTGCGCGCGAGCATCGCGAGGCCTCGCCGGGAGCCGCCATGACGTACACCATCAACCGCCTCGGACCGCAGTTCGCCAACGGCGCCTTTGCCGCCGAATTCATCGGCGCCAACCTGCACGAGCCACCCACCGATGCGCTGGTGGACGCCTTCGAGGAGGCCATGGCCACCTATGCGGTCGTCGTGGTCCGGGACGCACACGTTGATGACATCGAGCAGGTGCGTTTCGCGCGCGCCTTCGGGCCGCTCGAGCTGCCGCCGCACATGGGTATGCGGCCCGCGGCCATGAAGGTGCGCGTGGGTTACGGGCTGTACGACATCTCGAACCTGGACGCCAACGGCGATTTCCTCCCCGCGGACTCGCTGCGGCTCATCTTCAACAAGAGCAACGAAAACTTCCACACCGACAGCTCCTTCAACATGCTGCCGACCAAGTGGTCGATGTTGTCGGCGCGCGTGCTGCCGACCACGGGTGGCGACACGGAGTTCTGCGACGCGCGTGCCGCGTGGGACACCCTGTCGGACGAACTGCGGCAACGCGCGCGCTCGGCCACGGCCGAACATTGGTTGTGGAAGACGCGCGTCGACGCCGGGAAGATGCAGATCACCGAGGAGATGCGCAGCGCCATGCCGCCCGCGCGCCATCCCGTGGTGCGCACGGTGCCGGACTCCGGGCGGCTGTCGCTGTACCTCGGCGCGCACGTCACGCACATCGTCGACTGGCCTATGGCGGAGAGCGAGCGCTTCATCGCCGAGATCAACGGCCACATCGCACGGCCAGAATTCCGCTACCGGCACTCGTGGCGCGTCGGCGACCTGCTGGTCTGGGACAACCGCTGCACGCTGCATCGCGCGACGTCGTACCCGGTGTTCGAACAGAAGCGCGACATGCGGCGCGCGACCATCAATGAGTATGGTCCGGAGGTTTCTTCGACCACGGCGCTGGGCATTCCGCCGCCCACGGCCGAAATCGGGCCGTACGCCTAGCTAACAAGAACGAACACGCCCCCGTGCCGTCCATAACGGCCGGCTTCCTGAGAACTTGAGGGGTGTGGCGGGATTACCTCACAAAGCGGCAATCCGCGGCTCCGCCTTGCCGCCCCCGGCATAAAGGGCGGCAAACAGCCGCCGCTAATCTGTCGAATGGACAGATAAGTCATGCAGCTCAACACCAACATTCCGGCGCTGAACTCTCAACGCATGCTCACGCGTGTGGATGACGTTCTTTCGCGCAGCCTGCAGAGGCTGTCGTCGGGCCTGCGCGTCAATTCGGCGCGGGACGATGCCGCCGGCCTGGCGATTTCCGAGCGAATGACTTCGCAGATCCGTGGCTTCTCGCAGGCTTCGCGCAATGCCAGGGACGCCATCTCGCTGATGCAGACCGCCGAGGGCGCCCTCACCGAGGTGGGCAACCTGCTGCAGCGTGGTCGCGAACTGGCCTTGCAGGCGGCGAACTCCACGCTCAGCTCGAACGATCGCAAGAGCCTGCAGGCGGAAATCGACCAGCTGGTGGCCGAGGTCGATCGCATCGGCCGCACCACCGACTTCAACGGCGTGAAGATACTCGGTGGCGGCTACGGTGGCACGGCCGTGGTCACCGGCGGACCGGATCCGCTGGCCACGAAGAAGCTCGCCATCCAGGAGGCCCTCAAGCGCTCCTGGCTGACGCAGGGCGAGGCCATGGTCGAACAGTTCTTCGGCATCCGCGGCGACGGCGCCTCCATCGAGGTGAAGTTCGTCGACAACCAGGATTACCTGGCCGCCGTCAGCTTCACCGGCTATGAAGTAGCGACCGGCAAGCTGACCGGCATGACATTGAACATCGATTTCTCGGATTTCGATCCGGCGGGCTGGCCGAACGGAACGGGCAATGGCTTCACCAACAACGATCGCATCGTGGCCCACGAGATGACGCATGCCATCATGGCGCGCGCCATGGACATGCATGACCTGCCGCTGTGGTTCATCGAGGGCACCGCGGAATTCATCCAGGGCGCGGACTCGCGCCTGTACAGCGACCTCACCAATACCGCGGGCGCGAACACGGCAGCCAAGGTCGCGAACCTGATGAGCACCTATCTCACGGCGAATGGCAGCGCGCAGCTGTACTCCGCGGGTTACGCCGCGGCGCGCTACATCCACAAGGAGATCATCGACAACGGCGGCACCGGTATCCGCGAGGTCTTCAACTATCTCTCGACGCACCAGCTCTCGACGCTGGATGACGCGCTCGGCGCCGTGGCCGCCGCGCATTCCGGCATGGACTTCAACAGCGTCGCCACCATGACGCCGCTGTTCGCGGCGGGTCAGGCCGGCAACACGTACATCACCAACCTCTACGACGGCGGCAACCTGCAGAACGCCGACACCGGCGCCATCGGCGGCGCGGACTCGACGCCCGGCGGCACGCGCGACACCACCAACAACGGCGTGGTGCCTGACACCGATCACTTCACCGAGCATCCGCTGGGCTCGCTCAATGCCAGCTTCGCGACCGTGGACACCACCAGTCGCGCGACGCTGTCGCTATCGACCGTCGGCACGCTGAATTTCCAGGTGGGCGCCAACGCGAATCAGACCATCACGGTCGAGATGCGCGCGGTGCAGGCTTCGACCCTGAACCTCGAGAACGTCAACCTGGTCGACGATCCGCAGTATTCGATCAGCATCTTCGACGCCGCCATCGACGCCGTGGCCGCCGAGCGCGGTCGCATGGGCGCGGTTCAGAACCGCATGGAATCGACGGTCAATTCCCTGGCTTCGATGCACGAGAACATCAGCGCCAGCCGCTCGCGCATCATCGATGCGGATTTTGCCGCCGAGACCGCCGCGCTGACGCGCGCCCAGGTGTTGAAGCAGGCCGGCATGGCCATCGCGGCGCAGGCCAACACCCTGCCCCAGACCGTGCTCGCGCTGCTCAAGTAAGCAACGCGCCCGCGCCCAGCGCGCAGCCCACCACGGCCAGTACCAGTGCCGCCAGCGCAATGCGCCGGGTAGCGGCACGTTCCGCTGCCGCGGCCTCGCCAGCCTGCTCCAGCGCGGCGACCACGTCCTTCAGTTGCGCCGCCAGCACGCGGATCTGTTCGGCATTGGCGGCGGCCGCGGACTGCAGTTCCGCGATCTGCTGGTCCAGCAATTCCGCCTGCGTGTCCGCAGCGGCGGCGCGGCGCGTGAAGGCCGGCCTCACCACCGCCATGATCTTGTCGAGGTTTCCAAGTACCAGGCTTCCGACCGCGAGCCAGGGAACAGCCATGAGGAACTCCTTTGCGATTCACTCCAACCCGTGACCATCCATCGATGCAAGTTCATGCGCGTTTGAATAACACATTGTCGTAGGATGCGGCCATGTCGTCATTGCCCGCGCCCGCTCCCACCGCGCTGACCGCCGCCCAGTGCCGCGCCGGCCGTGCGCTGATCGAATGGTCCCAGTCGCAGCTCTCGCAATCAGCATCCATCGACATCCAGACCATCGCCGATTTCGAGAAACGCGTGCGCGCCGTCGACGAGACCACGCGCCGGAGATTGCGCGCCACGCTCGAAGCGGCTGGCGTGATGTTCATCTCCGAGAACGGCGGCGGTGCCGGCGTGCGGCTCAAGTTCAGCCGCGAAGAAGTGTGGGAAGTGAATCGCTGGGAAGATGAAGGCGGCGTCGCCGGCGAAGACGACATCCTCTGAAGCCCACACGCGCTCTGAAACCGGTATTGATGCTGTAAATCTTGCACGCGCTGTCGCGCGTCGCCGACGTCCTTACTGTCGCCGCCCTTCCGCCTACAGACCGAACGGGCATTCGTCCGTCAGTCACTCGGGGCATTCGCGAAACCCGAATCTCCTTTCCGCACGTCGCTGTTCACCTGCACGCACCGGATGATTCCGCCGCAAGCAACAGCAGTTGCATCCAGGCAAAAACATGGCAGGTATTGAAATGCGAACTTTCTACAAGTCGACCGAACTCGTGACCTTATTGTTAGGAGTCGCACTCGCAGGTTGCGGTGGCGGCGGTGGTGGTGGCGGATCCGCGCCCCCTCCGGGAGGCGGCTCGCCCCCGCCCGCACCAGCCCCGGCACCCGCTCCGGCGCCCGCGCCCGCGCCTGCGCCGGCCCCAGCTCCGGCTCCAGCACCCGCACCGGCCCCGGCCCCGGCACCTGCTCCGGCACCGGCGCCCACGCCGACTCCTGCCCCGGCACCGGGCGGCACACCGCCGCTGCCGACGCTGTCATCGACCGTGATCAACCTCGACGACAACCATCAGGTCGGCCGGACGTACTGGACCGATGGCGATACCTCGGCCGGCGGACAGGGCCAGGCCGTGGGTGGCCTCACCTGCGAGATCAACATGGTCGAGACTTACCACGTGCACACGCACCTGTCGGTGTTCCTGGATGGCGAGGCGATCTCGGTACCCGGACAGATCGGCATCGTGCCGCAGACCGCCGGTGGCCATTGCTTCTACAACCTGCACACGCACGACAAGTCGGGCAAGCTCCACGTGGAAGCACCAGCTCCCGGCACGTTTACGTTGGGACAGTTGTTTGACATCTGGGGACAGTCGTTGCAAGGCGACAACTTCGCCGGCATCACCGGCAAGCCCATCGTGGTCTACGTCACGGATGCCGGTGTGGTCAGCCAGGCCACCGGAGAGTGGCGCAACATCGAGCTGACGTCACACCGCGAAGTGACGGTGCAGATCGGCACGGCAATCACGGAGATTCCGAACTTCACCTGGAGCGCCAACTGACGCGGCACTCTGAATGACGTGCGGCGGTCAGGTCCTCGCGCCTGACTGCCGCAGGATCTCCGGCACTTCGGCTTCACCGCCGATGGCCATGATGTGTACGCCCTGGCAGATGCGGCGCATGTCGCCGATCACGCCGGCGGCGAGCTCGATGCCGCGCTCGCGTGCGCGCCCCTGCTTCGCGGCCTCGTCCATGGCCTGGAGCATGTCCGGCGGTACCACCACGCCGGGCAGATTCGCGTTCAGCCAGGGGCCGCTCTTCTCCGACTTCAGCGGGATGATTCCGGCCAGTATGGCCACGCCATCCGGCTTGACCGCGTCGATGAAGCGCTGCAGCTGATCGACGTGATAGATCGCCTGGGTTTGAAGGAGCCGCGCCCCGGCGTCGATCTTGCGACGCGTGTTCTCGACCTCGGCTTCGAACTTGGGCGCGCCCGGGTTGGCGGTTGCGCCGAGGAACAGCTCCGGTGTGCCGTGCAACACGTTGCCGGCGTAGTCCTTGCCATTGCGCAGGGCTTCGGCGGCGGCTAACAAGCCGGACGCGGTGAGATCGAACACCGGCTTGGCATCGGGATGATCGCCGCCGGCGGGCGAATCACCGCCCATGAACACGAAGTTGCGCAGCCCGAGCGCCGCGGCGCCCAGCAGGTCGGACTGCACCGCGATGCGATTCCGGTCGCGGCTGGTCACCTGCACGATGACCTCGATGCCGCGATCCAGCAGCAGCTTGCCGACGGCCCTCGGATCCATGGCCATGCGCGCTCGCGGCGACTCGGTGACGTTGAGCGCATCGACCGAGCTGCGCAGCAGCTCTGCGGTGGCAAACAACTTGGTGAGATCGGTGCCCTTGGGAGGCGTCAGCTCGCCCGTGACGACGAAGCGTTTGGCGGCGATCTTCGCCGCGAGGGTCAAATTCATGGGGCGCAATACTGACACGTCCGCGCCCCGGCGGGCAGCGCACGAATCATCATTTTCATTGATTTGGGCTATTGCTCCGCCCGGCGACGAGCTGGTTTGCGGAGGGACTACTCCCGCATCGCCACGCGGGATCAGGCCACCGGCACCAGTTTTTCTATGGCTGAGCGTGCAGTGGGCGTTAGCCCCGAGCCGCCTTTCCGCAAGTGCTCGATGATGGCGCCGCGCATGCGCTTCTCCCAGTAGCGCGCGATGTGGGAACGCACGCCCTCCACCGCCACCGCCTTGTCGGGTTCCGAATCGAAGAAGGCCGCGATGTCGTTGGCCATCGAAACCAGGTGTTCGACGTCCATGTCAGGCCGGGTTGTCCATGGGTGCGCGCCGCTTGCGTGGGCTCGCGGGTTTCGCGGCCTGCCGCCGTTGCTGCCACGCGGCCGGCTGCGCCACCTTGACCACCTGCACCGCGGTTACCTTGTACTCGGGACAGTTCGTGGCCCAGTCGGAATTGTCCGTGGTGATGAGGTTGGCGCCCGACTCGGGAAAATGGAACGTGGTGTACACCACGCCCGGCGCGACTCTCTCGGTGATCTCCACGCGCAACACCGTGTCACCGGCGCGGCTGGTGACGCCCACCCAGTCGCCATGCTCGATGCCGCGCGCCTCGGCGTCGTGCGGATGGATCTCGAGGCGGTCCTCGCTGTGCCAGGCCAGGTTCGGCGTGCGGCGCGTCTGCGCGCCGACGTTGTACTGCGACAGGATGCGGCCCGTGGTCAGCAGCAGCGGATACTTCGAGGTGGTGCGCTCGTGGGTCGGCACATAGGCCGTGACGTAGAACTTGCCCTTGCCGCGCACGAAGGTGCCCACGTGCATGGTCGGCGTGCCCGCGGGCGCCTGGTCGTTGCAGGGCCACTGGATCGACCCGAGCCGGTCTATCTTCTCGTAGCTCACGCCCGTGAACGTGGGCGTCAGCGCCGCGATCTCGTCCATGATCTCGGACGGATGCCGGTAGTTCATCGGGTAACCCAGCGCATTCGACAGCCGCATGGTCACCTCCCAGTCGGCATAACCGCACAGCGGTTCGATGACCTTGCGCACGCGCGAAATGCGCCGCTCGGCGTTGGTGAAGGTGCCGTCCTTTTCCAGGAACGAGGTTCCCGGCAGGAACACGTGCGCGAACTTCGCGGTCTCGTTGTGGAAGATGTCCTGGATCACCAGGCACTCGAGCGCGGACAAGGCCGCGGTCACGTGCGAAGTGTTCGGGTCCGACTGCGCCAGGTCCTCGCCCTGGATGTACATGCCGCGGAACGAGCCATCGAGCGCGGCCTCGAACATGTTCGGAATCCGCAGGCCCTGCTCCGGGCTGAGCGGTACCTTCCACATGGCCTCGAACGTGGCGCGCACCGAATCGTCGGACACGTGCCGGTAGCCGGAGAACTCGTGCGGGAACGAGCCCATGTCGCAGGAGCCCTGCACGTTGTTCTGGCCACGCAGCGGGCTCACACCCACCCCTTCGCGGCCGAGGTTGCCGGTGGCCATGGCGAGATTGGCGATGCCCATGACCATGGTGCTGCCCTGGCTGTGTTCGGTCACCCCCAGGCCGTAATAGATGGCGCCGTTCGGACCCTTCGCATACAGCCGCGCCGCGCCGCGGACCAGTTCCGCCTTGACGCCGGTGATGGGCTCCATGGCCTCGGGACTGTTGATGGGATCGGCGACGAACTTCTTCCACTTTTCGTACGACTCGCGTTCGCAGCGCTCGGCGATGTAGTCGTCCTTCGTGAGCCCTTCCGTAACCACCACGTGCGCCAGCGCATTGATGACCGCCACGTTCGTGCCCGGCAGCAGGCGCAGGTGATAGTCGGCCTCGACGTGCGGCGACTTCACCAGCGGAATCGCGCGCGGATCGACCACGATGAGTTTCGCGCCGGCGCGCAGGCGACGCTTCATCTGCGACGCGAACACGGGATGCGCCTCGGTGGGACTGGCGCCGATGACCACGATCACGTCGGCGTGCTGCACCGAGACGAACTCCTGCGTGCCCGCGGATTCGCCCATGGTGTGTTTCAAACCATAGCCGGTGGGCGAATGGCAGACGCGCGCGCAGGTGTCGACGTTGTTGGTGCCGAAGGCCGCGCGCACCAGTTTCTGCACCAGGAAAGTTTCCTCGTTGGTGCAGCGTGAAGAAGTGATGCCGCCGACCGAATCCTTGCCGTACCTGGCCTGGATGCGCTTGAACTCGCTGGCGGCGTAATTGATGGCCTCGTCCCAGCTCACTTCGGTCCACTCGTCGGTGATGCTCTTGCGGATCAGCGGCTTCGTGACGCGATCCGCGTGCGTGGCGTAGCCGTAGGCGAAGCGACCCTTGACGCAGGCATGACCCTGGTTGGCCCGGCCGTCGCGGTTGGGGACCATGCGCGAGACCGCGCCATCGGTGACCTCGGCGACCAGCGAGCAGCCGACGCCGCAGTAGGCGCAGGTGGTGGTCACCGCCTGCTGCGGCAGGCCCGCGGTCAACAGCGACTTCTCCATCAGCGCGCCCGTCGGACAGGCCTCGATGCAGGCACCGCAGGACACGCACTCGGATTCGAGGAACGGCTGGTTCTGCGAGGCAGACACGCGCGACTCGAGTCCGCGGCCTTCGATGGTCAGCGCGAACGTGCCCTGGGTTTCCTCGCAGGCGCGTACACAGCGCGAGCACACGATGCACAGGTCGTTGTCGAAGCGGAAATAGGGATTGCTGGCGTCGACCGGCTGGTGCGTATGCGCACGCGCCGTCTTCGGCCCGCCGAAACGCGACTGCGTGATGCCGTGCTCACCGGCCAGCGTCTCGAGCTCGCAGCGGCTCGAGTCCGGACAACTGCCCATGGGATGTTCGGAGACGTACAGCTCCAGCACGCCGCGGCGCATCTTCGCCAGCGCCTCGCTCTGCGTCCGCACCTTCATGCCGGCGGCGACCTCGGTGGTACACGATGCCGGGAAACCCTTGCGGCCCTCGATCTCGACCAGGCAGACGCGGCATGAACCGAAGTGTTTCAGCGTGTCGGTGGCGCAGAGCTTGGGCACGTCGCGATCGGCCAGCGCGGCGGCACGCATGATGGACGTGCCGGCCGGCACCGTGACGGTGGCACCGTCGATGTCCAGCGTGACGCTCTGCCCGTGCGCCGCGGGAGTGCCCAGATCGTGGTAATCCTTTGCATACATGGTGCTACCCAACCTTTACGGACGCCGCTGCTTCAGCGGCGTTTGAATTCGGGGCGCGAGCCCCTGACAAGGGCTGGAAATCTTCCCGAAAATGTTTGAGCGCGCTGCGCACCGGAAACGGCGTCATGCCACCCAGCCCGCACAGCGAACCGTTGAACATGGTGTCGCACAGCTCGTCGAGCAGCGCCAGGTCGGCGGCTTGTGCTCCGTTGCGCGTCGCGTTGGTCCGGCCCGCGATGATGCGATCCACCAGCTCCACGCCCCGCGTGGAACCGATGCGGCACGGCGTGCACTTGCCGCAGGATTCCACGGCGCAGAACTCGAGTGCGTACCGTGCCATGCGCGCCATGTCGACGCGGTCGTCGAACACCACCACACCGCCGTGACCCAGCAACGCGTTGTTCGCGGCCAGCGCTTCGTAATCCAGCGGCGTGTCGAACTCCGAAGCCGGTAGATAGGCGCCGAGCGGCCCGCCGATCTGCACCGCGCGTACCGGGCGGCCCGTGGCCGATCCGCCGCCGTAGTCGTACACCAGCTCTTTCACCGTGAGGCCGAAGGCGCGCTCCACCAGTCCGCCGCGCCGCACATTGCCGGCCAGCTGCAGCGGAATGGTGCCGCGCGACCTGCCCATGCCGAATTCCTGGTAGAACTGCGCGCCGCGCGCCAGCACCACCGGCACCGTGGCCAGCGTGACCACGTTGTTGACCACGGTCGGCTGGCCGAACAGGCCCTTGATCGCCGGCAATGGCGGCCGCACGCGTACCTCGCCGCGACGGCCCTCGAGGCTTTCGAGCATCGAGGTCTCTTCGCCGCAGATATAGGCACCGGCGCCCAGGCGCACCGCGATGTCGAAATCCTTGCCGCTGCCGCGCAGGTTCGCACCCAGGTAGCCGCGCTCGCGCGCGGCCTTCAGCGCCTTGAGCAGGGCACGCGCCGCATGCGGATATTCCACGCGCAGGTAGATGTAGCCCTGGCTGGCCCCCACCGCGATCGCCGCGATGGTCATGCCCTCGATCAGCGCGAAGGGATCGCCCTCCATCAACATGCGGTCCGAAAACGTGCCCGAGTCGCCTTCGTCGGCGTTGCAGGCGATGAATTTTGGCGCGGCCTTCTGGTCGAGCACGGTCTGCCATTTGATGCCGGTGGGAAACGCGGCGCCGCCGCGGCCGCGCAGCCCGGACTCGGTGATCGCCCGCACGATGTCCGCCGGTGCCAACGCCAGCGCGGCTTCGAGTCCGCGGTAGCCGCCATGCGCCACATAGTCGTCCAGGCTCGCGGGATCGACGATGCCCAGTCGCTCACCGGTCAGGCGCTGCTGGCTGGTCAGCCAGGGATGCGCGCCCATGTCCCCGAGGCGCAGCTCGTGCGCGCCGCCGTCGAGCAGGCCAGCGTCGAGTAGTTTGGGCAGCTGCGCGGCGACCACGGGTCCGTAGGCGACGCGGCCCGCCGGCGTCAGCACTTCGACCAGCGGCTCCAGCCAGAACAGACCGCGCGAGCCGTTGCGTACCACGCGCACGCTGCGCCCACGCTTGGCGGACTCGATTTCGAGTGCGCGCGCCACGCCATCGGCACCCACCGACACGGCGCTGGCATCACCGGGCACGTAGACGGTGACGGCACTCATGCGGGCACGCCCCACTCGCGCGCCAGCTCGCCGATGCGCTCTGGGGTCACGCGGCCGTGCAACTCGCCGTTGACCATCATCGAAGGCGCGCAGGCGCAGTTACCGAGGCAGTAGACCGCCTCCAGCGTCACACGGCCATCCGGCGTGGTCTCGCCGAAGCCGATGCGCAGGCGTCCGCGCACGAATTCTTCCAGCGCATGGGCGTTCATCGACTGGCAGGCCTCGGCGCGGCACAGCTGCACCACGTACCGGCCCGGCGACCGTTCGCGGAAGTGGTGATAGAAGCTGACGACGCCGTGCACCTCGGCGCGGGAGATATTCAACCCGTCGGCGATCAGCGGCACTGCCTCCGCCGGCACGCAGCCCAGCTCGTCCTGCACGGCGTGCAGGATCTCGAGCAGCGGACCGGGTTCGCGCGCGAAGCGCGCCAGTGCGCCGCTCACGCAGCGCTGCAGCTTCTCGGTCTCGCCCGCGGTACTCATGACTCCTTCTGTGCGACTCGCACGCGTTGCGAATGGCAATAGACGTTGCAGCCACCCGGCCGCAGGAAAGCCACCAGTGTGATGCCCGCGGATTCGGCCAACTCGACTGCGAGCGTCGAGGGCGCGCCTATGGCTGCAACCACGGGGCAGCCCGCCATCATGGCCTTCTGCAGCAGCTCGAAGCTGGCGCGCCCCGACAGCAGCAACACGCGCTCGCTCCACGGCAATTCGTCCGCCAGCAGTGACGCGCCCACCAGCTTGTCCATGGCGTTGTGCCGGCCCACGTCTTCGCGCAGCGCCAGCAACTCGCCCGCGGGCGTGAACAGACCGACGGCGTGCATGCCGCCGGTCTCGGCAAATCCCGCCTGCGCGGCACGCAGCTTGTCGGGCAACGTGCGCAGCATCTGTTCCCTAACTACGAGTTCGCTGGTGATGCGGCTGAAACCGGCGCTCGCGGTGACGGCCTCGATCGAAGCCTTGCCACAGACTCCGCAGCTCGAGGTGGAATAGAAATTCCGCGCCAGGCGCGCAAGGTCCAGCGGCAGATCGGCGCGCGCGGTGACCCGCAGGATGTTGCCCGTGGAGCCGCAGTAGCCGGTGTCGACGACATCGCGCGGCTGGCGCAGCAGGCCTTCGCCATGCAGGAATCCCACCGCCAGCTCCGCGTCGTGGCCGGGTGTGCGCATGGTCACGGAAATGGAGCGGCCGGTGCCGCCGTTCTCGTCGGCCTCGGGCAGGCCGTCGCGCATCAGGCGGATTTCGAGCGGCTCCTCGACCGCCAGGCAATCGCTGCGCCGTGCGTTCCCCGCATCGCGCAGGGCGTCAATCTGCACGTCGCGCTGCACCGGATTCTTCATGCGGGTGATCTTACACCCGCGGTTGACTACCCGACCTTGACGCCCTTGCG
>Ga0070665_100002329_pt1 | contig 21077 bp, 15 predicted proteins | sample KBSS13metaG_FD_65862 | JGI IMG/M metagenome (GOLD analysis project Ga0070665, IMG submission 65862) | Switchgrass rhizosphere microbial communities from Kellogg Biological Station, Michigan, USA - KBS S1-3 metaG | ecosystem: Host-associated > Plants > Roots > Rhizosphere > Soil ...
AATTTTTATAAAAATATTTTTTCATATTGTTCCTTATATATTTTCAATGGTAACGGACAGATTACTATAATTTCAATACATTCCTTGTATCGCTTAACTAAATTATAAAAATAAATTATACTTTCGCATTATCTATAAAAATTATTTTATGAGACACAAAGGTTTATTATGAAAAAAAGGAATATATTATTCTTTTCTCTCGTGCTGTATAGTTCAATAAATGCCGATATGCAAAATTCCGTATTTCAGGATATTCGTAACGGCAATAAACAAGCAATTCAACAACGTCTTGAAAACAGTGAAGATTTAAGCATAAAAGATGAAAACGGAAATACGGTACTTCATATAGCTGCGCAAGAAGGTGAAAAAGATATTCTTACCACACTTATAGAATATTATGATAACTGTAGTTATTGGAATTATTATGTTGGAGGTCCCACTCTCCCCAGCCTTGATGAAGTAAATAATAATGGCGACACTCCATTACATAGTGCTATATGTCATGATAACAACCAAACAAAAAATGGAAATCGCGCAAAAATTGCTGATTATTTAAGTGGCAAAAACCCCAATCTTATACAAAAAACTAATAACAATAATCTTTCTCCCGTATTTATAGCAGCAGATACGGATAATCCACAATTTATTCAGATCTTTATCGCTCATAAACTTGCTCTTGATCACCACAAATTATTCAATGAAACTGTTTTAACCTACGCAGTAAAAAAACATAAACCTAACACCATAAAATGGTGCCTTCACTATACCGGATTAAATAATGTTGCCAACAGAGATAATAAAACACCAATCGAACTGGTTATTGATAAAGAAGACATCTCTCTTTTAGAGTTATTTACCAAAGAACTCAATTATATTATTGCTGGGACTACCGTAAAACCAATTCATTACGCAGCAGAAAAAGGAAAACGTAATGCTTTTGATTATATAATCAGCAAAAACATTTCGGTCAATGAACCTGATAAAGATGGTAATCCTCCTTTATTTTACGCCATTAACAGCAACGATGAACCAATGATGAACTATCTACTGTCTCGTGGCGCCAACTTAGCTCTCCGCAACAACCAAGGAGAAGACGCATTTGCGGTTGCCGCATTTAATAAGCATTTTAATCTTCTACATATTCTTAAAAATAAACATAACGTTAACATTGACAATCAAGACAATAAAGGTAGAACTAACTTAATGCGTTATACCATTGAGCAAAATCATCAAGGGATGAACGAACTTATTGCACTTGGCGCAAATATTCGTATTACTGATAATGAAAAAGAAAATATCCTGCATAAAATAGCAAGAATCGGGGATCAAAACGCTGCAAATATTGCTCTTAATGCTGATAAAAATCTTTTATATGATAGTAACCAAGATGGTAACACTCCGTTATTGGTGGCAATTCAAAATGGCCACTTTAATCTTGCCAAACATTTAATAAATGCAGGCGCTGATATTAATGTCATCAATACCAAAGGAGATAACGTTCTTCATCAAATCGCTAAAAAAAATAATCCTTTGTTCCATGAACTTTTAAACAAAGTAAATCCACAACTTATTAATGCTAAAAATAATGATGGAGAAACACCTATCTTTTTTGCCGCACAAAACAATAATGTTATTGCTATAAAAAACCTTATACAACATAAGACAGAGTACCAACACATCACCACTATTCATGGATTAACCCCTCTACATTACGCATCTTTATTTGATGCAACTGAAGTAATAAAAGAATTCGAAAAATTAGGAGTCTCTCTTACTCATTGCACACCACGAGGAAACAATAACGCCCATATTGCTGCAGGCAAAGGAAATATCAATACCGTTCGCTATTTACTACAAACCAAACCTGAATTGTTTGAGATGTATAACAATACCGGAGAAAATGTATTTTCCCACGCCGCACTGCAAGATCAGCTTGAAATAACAAAGTTATTATTACAGGAAAAACATTATAGAGATAAAACAGTAATTCACACCATAGAAGCTCTTAAAAAAAATTCTTTAGGAAACAGCACTACCTGTAAATTTTTAGAAAGAGAAAACAAAAAACGTGAAGATAAACGTAAAGAAGTTTATGCTACCTACATCAATCTTAAAAATCTTATCTCCACAAATAGACAATTAAGCACTCAAAATAATTTCTTCTATGGTATGCCTCAATTGAATAAAGAACTGAGTGCTCATGAAAAAATTGCTCTAGAAACTTTATATGATATGCATGAAACAGAATGTACACAATTATTGAATTATTATCTCCAGATAAAAAACCAAGAATTTAATCAAAAAATAAGATTCGAAGAAGAAATAGCTCGTAGGCAAGATGAAAAACAAAAAGCTTTTAAAAAGCAACAAGAAGCTATTGTTGCTGAAGTTTTACAACAACAACAAGCTGAACTTGATCGCATAGCAAAGGCAAATCTTCACCGTCTTGCCTTAGAACAAGCTCGTTTGCAAGCGTTACAACAACAGATACTTTCTACTCCACCATCAGCACCGCAGCAACCGGCACCTCCAATAGCAACGCCACAAAGCAATCTAATGCCAGACCACAAAGAAACACCTATAAAACCCTTTGAGCTTAAAAAACTAGCCCAACGTGTTCGTAAGCAAGAAGCTAGCACAGAAGAAATTGATCGTTTTATCAGAGAAAGTAAAAAAATTATACAAAACAACAAAGAAAACAAAAATATATCAGATGAAGAAGCAAAAGAATTATTGAAAATCGCGCTTCGTATTAATAAAAAAGAAGCAACACCAAAGCAACTTGTAGCCTTCATAGAAAAAATCACTCAGTTTATAAATGATGATAATTAAACGTATAAAATAAATTTAGCTAAAAAGGTCTTGGGTGTTAATCCCAAGACCTTTTTGTTTTATGCACAATATCTAAATACTCAACATTCATTAATAACTGAATACCCGAATAATGCTTCTTTTCCTTTTTAAAATTATCTGAGCAGCACTTTAATGCTTGTGCTAAAGTGCTGCTCAGATAATTTTAAAAAGGAATATGGTCATTGTTTAATGCTTGTGCACCAAAAATAGAATGAAAAATAAAAAATGCATTAAAAAAGAAAAATTTAATTTTCAGATCCTTCTTAATATTTAAAAAGTAAGACAATTCCCCTCAGTTAGTAGGACTACTACTTTTATCTGACTATTTTCTTCCATTGTTTTCTTAACAAGATTGTTAAAATCTTCGCTGCTACCAAGCCTTATATCAGCCGAACTATAAATATCTGCTGCTGCAATAAGGTCTGGCAAGGGACATATATAATTATTTCTATAAAACCAATAATCATTGACTGAGCTAAACACTCGTACAATATTTTTTTTCTCACAATAAAGATTTAACCATTTTTTAAATTGTATAAATAATGCTTGTTGAAGCATTATCCTATATATATTATCAGCGTCTTTTTTTGTCCATGCTGCTGTCTTGATCTTACTATACTCTTGAGTACAATACTCAAGATCAAATTCTCGCTCAACGCGTATTTGCTGCTGAGAATTATTTTTCTTTTTTAGGATATCTATATAAGGGGCATATTGTATATCTATCAAATTAATGTTTAATATAACAGAAGGTTTTTTGTCCAATATTTTAGCTATAATAACTAAGTCTTGAAATAAGTCCCCACTGGCAAAACTAAGAAAATTCAATTCTTCTTTTAAAGAATTATTCATTATTTTTATTGCTTGTTCGCTTACTTTCTTTTCATAGTCACCTCTAAATAAGAAATTTTTTGACCTACCTAATAAACAACCCGCAAGATCTAGAGGAGAACATTCGCATAATAAAAAGATAGGACATTGTTTTTCATATTCTTTAAAATTTAACAGGTCGCTTCCTGCAAAAAATTTTTCTTTTAGCGGATTAATTTTCTCAAGACAAGCTAATGGATTTGCAATAATAGCTTGAGGAGAATATGGATCTATAGTATGCAACTCCATACCTAGAAGATGAAAATTGATATTCATTAGACAACAAAAACTTAGTAATATTTGTATTTTTTTGGATGACATTGCGCTCCTCAGATGATTATAGATTTATTTCAATCATTATTATAAATATATCTACAAAATATTCTATTAAAAAGCACATTTTAAAATAATACAAACTACCACAAGACCTGTAAGTACAATAATTAGTTTTTTGCAGCCTAGGTATGGCATAAAACAGATATAATTATAGTTAAAGGAGCTACGTATGCTATGACATAATAGAACACAAATTCTAGTACATCTAAGTAGCAATGGTGAAAATTTGTATGAAAAAGACAGGGACCATCATCATTAATCTTTATTCCAAAAATACAAAAAACTCGTAACATTTTTTTATATATACATTCTTGAAAAAAATCATTACGCCATCCATCATCTGAATAAGGACCAGACGAACATTCTTTTGTCTGAGGTGCGCATAAAGAATTACGAACATTTTTACCCGTCACACATTCAATTTGAAAAAGAATAACATTTTTATCATCGTCTTTACGAATTGCAATAAGATCTATTATTTGCTGATGGCGACTTGCAAAGGAAAATCTTAATTGACTCTTAAGGCTATCGGAAATTTCTACTATATGTTTAATCATACATGGTCTATTTAATTGCTCAACTGCAAAATGGTCTCCTTTTTGACAAAACATTTTTTTTCTATACGCTACCAGTTTTTTCGAGTTACCCTCATCGTCTAAATAAATAGCAGCCCTGTAAGTAGCACTAATATTATATTCTGTGGTTTCATTAAAAATAGCTTTTTTCTCATAAAGATTAATATAAAAATATCCTACCTGACAATTGTCATTTTCTCTCAATAATTTAAATTCTAAACCATTAATTCGATTATAAAATTTAATATCATAAACTTTAATGTCTTGACTCATGAGACTAAAACAACACAATAAACCAACTATCACCTGCAGAGAAATTATCAATTTTAATACTGTCATATCACTATATATCCACAAAACTATTAATTTAAAGAATACAAAACAAATGCTACCGCAACAATCCACAAAAAAATAGGGACTGAAAACATATCAAACAAAATAAAATTTCTATTTTTTTCCTTTGTCATTTGATCCCACAACGTAAAGGGATCACGAACCGAACTAATAACAGATAAAATGCGCTTAAGTTCTTCACTCTTTATTTTTGAATTGTCAGCAATAAACTTACTTTTATCATCACATCTTTTAGATTTTGCGATTTCATGTAATAAAGAAAAAGGGACTTGCGTGTTGTGCAAATAATCAAAAGATTTTATCCAATCATTAAAATATTGTTGTAAATTTATACAAGATTTAAATCTTTCACCGTAATCAAAGCTACACATATTACCCGTATAGCAGTTGATAATTACTGAATCCTGAGAAGAAGAATCATTAAAAAATATTGCTATATTTTCCGAAATAAATGTTACTTGACCTTTATTATCGTGCAAATCCCGATACTTTATAATTTTTAATGGTGTTGGTTCTTTCTCAACATTAATTAAAAGCATTTGATCGTATTGACCCACAAGATAAATAGAGGATGAAATACAATGAATTATATTAGGCCCCCTACTACATTGTGCAAGCTTAAAAAAGAATATCTCTGCAGCATGACACAAATCCACCACATTTAATTTTTCAAAAACATTACACACTCCATTCTGATTTTTTCCCAAAAAAATATCTGCCGGCCCATCTAAATGCCCTGTATCAGATTTTTTACCTAAAAAAACAACTACGTCTTTCTGTTTATTAGCTTTTATTTCCCTTATATAGAGAAATTTTTTATCTTTATCTAAACAATCAATATCTTTATCTAAACAATCAATAGGAGTAAATTGTTTTGTATGAACATTTAAAATACCAAAATCTCCTTTTTTTGTATTAATATATACCTCATCATCATCATTGTACGTAAATTCACACGCATAATAACATTCTTGTTCTTCTGAATTTTTTAAATTTATTAAACAATCCCCATTAACAAGAGGAACAATCAATAATGTTTCTTTTTTATTTACTTTAATAGAGCCATTTCCTATATTCCCTGCTGTAATATTTATTCTAAAAAAATCTCCTTCTTTAAAAACAAATAATACGTCCAACTTATTTCGCTGTGTATTATATACCCTTTGTATTAATGTTTTAGTTTCAGGGTTATTATAATAAAGGGATTGAGAATAATCGTTTCTTCGCAACAAATAAAAAGCATTTTGGTATTCTGATCTTCTAGTTTGTGATTGTATTAATGAGGAATAATGAGGACCATTATTTAATTTTGGGTTGCCTTGGAATTGTAACTTTACATTAAACAACAACATATAAAAATCAACAAGCTTTTTATCAATTTCTTCTGTTTGAATAATATATCTTTGCAATTCTAAACAAAGTTCTTTAGGTTCTATATTATTCAAAAACTCTAACTGATCTGAACTACATTTTTTAATATCTATTGTGTTAAATACATTCAATTTAAGACAAGAAAACATATTTGTTTTATGAACAACATCTAAATACTCAACATTCATTAATAACTGAATACCCGAAAAAAGGGAGAGAGTATGTAAAAAGGAAATATATTTTTCATCAAGCCAGCCATGATAATCAGAATACTGATTTTGTATTTTTTTTTTCAATTGTGATAATTGTTTTATAGAATAATGCTTCTTCTTCTCTTCCTCTAAAAGGTCATATTTCCGATGATCATCCGCTACAAAGCAAAGATATGTAATAAGATTATCAACATTGTTTTTACTCATATAAGGTAAATGCGTCAATGGAATATCATCTTTAAAATTATCTGTGCTGCACTTTAATGCTTGTGATAAGGTGCGGCTCAATAATGCCAAATTACGAGGAATATGGTAATTGTTTAATTCTTGTGCACCAAAAATAGAATGATAGATAAAAAATGCATTAAAAAAGAAAAATTTAATTTTCAGATCCTTCTTAATATTTAAAAAGTAAGACAATTCCCCTGAGTTCGTAGCACTACTACTTTTACCTGATTATGTTCTTCCATTGTATAAATAATGCTTGTTGAAGCATTATCCTATATATATTATCCGTGTCGTCTTGTGTCAATGCTACTGCCTTGATCTTACTATACTCTTCAGCACAATACGTAAAATCAAATTCTCGCTCAACGCGTATTTGCTAAACTTAGTAATATCTGGATTTTTTTTGGATGACATTGTGCTCCTCAGATGATCATAGATTTATTTCAATCATTATTATAAATATATCTACACAATATTCTATTAAAAAGGCACTTTGCAATTATATTAACTACCATAGAAACGGTATTGCTCACTAAAGGCAACATCAAAAAAATCGGTACCAGATAGCCTCCTAACCCTACTACGCAAAAAAAGACCCATTGTAAGCAATCAATTATTATAGCATGTCTATGAAAAATACACGGTTCGTATGTAGTATCAAAAGCCCCCAACATAGATAAGACTTTTCGATACTGACATTCTTTAAAAATATCTTTACTCCATCCAAGATATAAACCAGCATTACCGCTTTCACTACCACACCTTGAATTACTGTTCTGTAAAGCACATCGAGAAGCTACAACATTAGCGCCTACTATATCTTCAATTTGAAAAATAGTAAATTTTCCTTCTTCTGCACATACTGCAATTACATTTACAACACTATCACTCATACCAAAAGAATATTTTAAGTCTAATTTCATGTCATATGTAATAGCTATTTTATCTTCAATTAACGGATTCAATTGTTCAGTTACATCAAATTCATAAGAAAAATACCTTCGGCCTTTGTGGCAAGAGTCCTTTTTGTCATATATATTTTTCCTATATGCTACAATCCTTATATGATCCTGGTCATCCAAATAAAGAGAACTTTTATATATCGCATCAATATTTATAACGTCATTAATTGTTTGTTGATAAGTAGACACCTTTATGGAATTTGACAAACCAATAGAATCTGTTCCAGCGATTGATTGAAATATATGTTCACCATAGGAGTCCATTCGTTTATAAAGTTGAAATTTACGCTTAACATGTGGTTCCATAGCTGTAATTACGGGAAAAACAACAGTCGCTCCGCTTATAATCCCGTAAAATATTATTAACTTTCTCATCATCCTATAATACACGTATATATAACGCTTAACTATAACCATTACCTACATAGCCTTATCTAAATATTTTAACAACAACTCTATAAAAATGTGAAATAAGATTAAACCACCTACCATACCCCAGAAAATAGCTGGCCACAAAAAAGTATTAAAAAGCATTCTATATTCTTCTGTTCGCACTATTTTTGGCAATTCAAACTTATGAGCATATGAAGCAATTAATTTGAAAACAGCTTTTAACTGAGAATCGTGTATTGCTTTAAAACCTTCATCTTCAATAAGACATTTTTTGTCTTCCCACACCTGCAAATTTATAAGAGATTTCAAAAGAGAAAATGAAATTTTATTATTATCCAAAAACTCAAGAGTTTGAAGAATTTTGTGATCCATATTTTCATATAATTGTATATCTTCAGCACCAGATATTTTTACCATATGATTAGTATCCCATTTATATCGAAATTTATTTTTTTTATCATAATAATTATATCTCTTAAATTTATCATAATAATTATATGTCTTAAAATTGATAAAATGTTCAAAAAGCGTATCTCTCGTCAACCCATATAGCATCACACCGCTTGGTGACAAAAACCGTACTTTATTAAAAGAAGAATGGTTCAAAGATGATATTGCTTTTTCTGATAACACTACCAATGAACTATCGTTATCTGCTATCAAATTTTTACCTATAATTGAAACAATCTTTTTTGATTTTTTATCGTCTACATCTGGACGCTCGCTAAAAATACAAATATTATTAAAAATTGGATCTAAGCAGAGATCTATAATGGTATCTTTTGATATGCTATCAATAGTAAATTTAGTAAACATAGAAGGATCATTTTGCGGATCTGTATTAATAAAAAGCTGTTTTTCATTATCCCAAAGAATAACAATTTTTTTATTTGCTACTATTTTTTTTATATAACTCTTCTCTTTTTCATTTATATCACTCTTCTTTTTATTGTTCTCTTTATCTTGTATGTCATAACATACAGGAGTTAATACATCATTTTTTATATTTATAATACCAAAATCATCCGTACCATAAGTACTAACATAGAGATTCTTTTCATTTGGAGTAAAAGCACAGGCACGATAGAATGTTGGTGCTTTATGAATATCATTTAAATCTATAATAAAAAAATTCTTTACATAACAACAAATAAATACTGTTTCTTCTGTATTAGCATTAATAATTTCAATCGCCTTAAAATTATTATCATAAGACGGCTTTTCAAAACTAAACCTCTTGGTTATAAAGTTTCTATTTTTAAAAATAAAAAGATCATAAATTCCTGGCTCTCGAATTACCGACTGTATCAATATGCGTGTTGCTGCATTATAATAACATGTCTCAAATACAAGATCACTAAAAAACATTGAACTAATTCTGTAAAAAAATTTTATCATACTTAATTGCATTTTTGTAATATTCGATTGTAATAACGAATAACAATTAAATATACGCTCTGATTGTACCTTCAACAAAGAAGTGTAAAATTTCATCAATTTAATATCAATTTTTTCTCTTTTGATTATTTCTTTTTGAATATCTAACACAATATCATCGTTAGTAAAGTTATTTAATATATCAAGAGTTTCCTTGCTACTATTTTTAATATCTATTACTTCAATTATTTTATTAATAAGACAAACTTTATGGTTTTCAGCAATAATGCCTAAATATCCAATATTAGCTAATAATTCCAACCCCAAAGGAAGCGTTAATTCTTTTAACAAACTATCAGACAAAAGTTTTTCTTTTAATAAATCATTTTTAAAAGCATGTGCATGCTTTACAGATTCAAGATATTCAATAAGATGCTTTTTATTATCTGCACTTTTAAAAGGTATTTGCCCCACTGGTACATTCTTAATTGCTGTCATATCATCACAAGCAGACAATGCATCTTTAATTGTTCTACTGTGTAAAGCAAGCTCCAAAGGAATGAAAAATCCTTCACCCTCCATAGCAATTAATAAAGAAAAAGAAGAAATAAAAAATATTAAAAAATAATGCATATAAGTATAAATTAAGCGTATTGTATATAATTATATACAGAATGTATCATTAAAATTGAAAAAGAACCACACAAATGGTGCAGTTCTTTTTCAATAGATAAAATTTATTATTCTTATACTTAACTCACCAAAACTAACAATAATGACACAATTGACATAAGTTTAATTAAAATATTAAGAGCTGGTCCTGATGTATCTTTAAAAGGATCTCCAACCGTATCACCAATAACTGCTGACATATGAGCAACGGAACCTTTACCTCCTAGATTGCCCGCTTCAATATATTTTTTAGCGTTATCCCATGCTCCACCACTATTTGCCATCAATAAAGCAAGCAATACCCCAACAACGGTAGATCCTACTAATACGCCACCCAAAACCTCAATACCTAAAGTACATTTAACAACGACCGGAACAAAAATTGTTATTATTCCCGGTAAAATCATTTCTTTTAATGATGCTTTGGTGCTAATTGCAATACAACGTTCATAATCAGGAAGATGATTTCCTGTCATAATACCGGGAATCTCTTTAAATTGACGACGCACTTCTAACACCATTTGCATTGCTGCATTACTAACTGAACGCATAGTCAAAGCTGAAATAACAAACGGTACCGTGCCGCCAATAAACACACCAATTAAAATATAAGGATCTAAAATATTTAAAACTTCAATACCAGCTTGTTGCGCATAGGCAGAAAGTATTGCTAATGCAGTCAATAATGCAGATCCTATAGCAAATCCTTTACCAATTGCTGCGGTTGTATTACCCAGAGCATCAAGCTTATCGGTAATTTTTCTCACCTGTGGATCAAATCCAGCCATTTGTGCAATGCCTCCTGCATTATCTGCAATTGGACCATAAGCATCAACTGTCATAGTAATACCGACCGTAGCAAGCATAGAAACAGCTGCAATTGAAATACCATATAATCCGCCATAATGATATGCTGCTAACACAATAAGACCTAAAATAACCACCGGAGCAGCGGTTGATTCCATTCCCACAGAAAGTCCATAAATGATATTAGTTGCTGCACCCGAGCGAGAACATTCGGCAATGTTCTCTACCGGTTTACCACTCGTGTAATATTCCGCAATAAGACCAATAACTACCCCTGATAAACAACCAAGAATTATAGGAATAAATAAATCCATATCAATATTATTATGGACCTGATAACAGTACGTTAATCCTAAAAAAACTACGATCGCTACATACGTAGCATTACGAAGCATTGCCGCGGGTTCACAACGCAACACTAAATTAAATAACAACCCAATAATAGAACTTATTAAACCAATAGCTGCCAAAACTAAGGGAAATACGATATATTCTACATCCATTGCTGAACCAATAGCTAAAATTGAAGTAGAAACAATGGCACCAATATAAGACTCATAAATATCAGCTCCCATACCTGCCGTATCACCTACACAATCACCCACATTATCAGCTATCACTGCCGGATTACGAGGATCATCTTCAGGAATGCCTGCTTCTATCTTGCCAACTAAATCAGCTCCAACATCTGCTGACTTTGTAAAAATACCACCACCAACACGCGCAAAAAACGCAACTAAACTTGCACCAAGACTAAAACATGTTAAAAAAATAACAAAATCAGGATGATCGCTAAATAAATAAAAAATTTTAGTCAGCGCAAGCAAGCCAAAACTTGCTACCGCAAAACCCATAACTCCACCACCATAAAAAGCAACCATAAATGCTGCCTGTTCTCCACTATTTTTTGCAGCGCTCGTTGTACGAACGTTAGCTTTTGTAGCAGCAATCATTCCAACAAAACCAATAAACATCGAAATAACTGCACCCGCAACAAATAATAATGCTGCTAACATGCTTTTAAAAATCATCCCTAAAATTAACGCAACAATTGCAACAACTATCGCAATAATTTTATATTCCTCTCGCAAAAACGTCATTGCTCCTGCATGAATTGCAGCAGCAATTTGTTCTGATTTATGATTACCAACTGTTAATATATGAATGGAATAAAAAAGCACTCCAACAACAAATATGCCAAGTAATGCTATAGCACCAATACCTAATAATAAAGCCATGATCCTCCTTTACTACAAAAAACTCATTACACTTTTTTTACTGCAATGATTGTACGATCAAATCAAGGCAATGTAAACTTAAGAAAGATCATTAAATACTTTTGATTTACGTAACTATTGTAAAACTTTTTGTTGTTGTAAAATTTTTTGATCTCGATCTTTTTTATATTTAATTATTTTACGTAATTCTTCTCGTCGCGATTTAATTTTTCTTTTACGTTCTATATCTTCTATTACTCCTTTATATTTTTTCTGATGTTCCTCTTTGTCTATGCTCTCTTTTTTTATTTTTGCATTTAGTGTCTCATCTTTTTTTTCTCTTAATGCTAATTCGCCTTGCGCAATTTGTTCTCTTAAAATGCTTAACTGTTTCTCTCGTTCTGCAACCTGGTGACCTTTTAACTGTTGTAATAAAGCCTTTTTCTGCTGCTGATAACGTTCTTGTGCTTGCTCTTCACGTAATCCCATCGAAGGATTTAAATTCTTCGCTGATTCCTCTGGATAATCAATCACTTTTAATTGTTGTTCTTGCTTAGGCACTAAAACTTCCGACTTTGATGTTTTCGCTGCTGATGAACTGCTTAACCTTAATTGATTTTCTATTGCATTCTTTTTTTGTTCTTCTTCTAATAATTTCAAGGCTTCGGCTTGCTTACCTGGTTCTAAAACCGGCTGCGTTATCGCAGCTAATTTGTTAACGTCATCAATAATCTCATTTTTTTGCGCTTCTATTTTATTTGTCTGAAAAAAGAACACTTGTTGCTTGTAACTATTAATTCCTTTAATAATTTCTTGAGTTACTTTGTCTTTGCTTATACCTGAGTCAATCAACACTCTTGCTTTTTGAATAATCTCATTTTTCCAAACTGGATCAAACGAACCCCACCAATCCAACTTACCTTGGGATAAAAATGATTGAAAACCATCTAAGTCTTTATTTTCTAAGTTTAATTTTGCTTTTTCTATTTCTTCTTTTTTAGCATTTATGTGTTTATTTAATATATCTTTAAAGCTATTTATTATCTGATGACTATTTTGCAAATCTTTCTGGAATATCTGTTTTTTGTTAGAACCATCACTATTTTTTACATAAATCGCATCAAGTCGCTTTTGTAAATCTTCAACTAACGTGTCTACCGTTACTTGGTCATTCTCATCTATTTCCGACAAAGCTGCTTTTATTGCTTCATTGATCCATTGCTCAGTTGGCCGATTAATCTTATCATCCCAATTGCCTGCTTCTTTTATATCACCTAAAATCCATTCCCAATCACTTTCAACATCCAAAAACTCTTCTGTTTCACTATCACTAGATGCTGCAGGGCCTTCAGCAAAAAAATTAGGTGTAAAAATAAGAATAGTCACTATAAACAGAAATTTTCTAATATTTTTCATAAAAATCCTTTTTATTTTGTACTATAAAACAAAAATTTAAGATTAATTATTCTCTCCATGGATCAATTTTTAATGTGAGCTCTGGCATATAAAGCAATGTCTCTAGCCTTTTATTTATAGTATTAACTATATTATTTTTAATCTTTTGTAAGTTTCTTCCAAAAAACCAAGGAAACCAAAGAGTTTTACGGTAATTATCTATTTCTGTCTTGATATCATTAATAATCTCATCTTTATTAAGACCATGGTTTTTTATAAGTTCAATTGCTTTATGAGCAATGGTAATTTGCCAATTTCTATCTGGCCCATTATTATTAATAGCCGTTAATAATGCATTAAATCTTTTTAATGCTGGCTTTAATGTTTTTATATATTGTTTATTAAGTTCTTGCTTATTTTCTTTTATTCTGGCATGCAATATTGACTTATCAATAACGTTTTCTTCTTCTGCTGCTACTTTTGCTTGCTGCATTGCAGATATTTTTTGTTGACTTTTACTTTGCTCATCCTGTTTAACCGATAATACTTTTTGTTCCCAGTTTTCTAATTCACTTTTTATATCTTCTACCGCAACCTGCTTTGTAAAATCTTTTATTTGATCTTTTAAGGAGGATTTGCCTATCGCAGCCTGCAGCTCTCTATTAAACAAATGTAATATTGTTGTTATTTTACTTGCATCAGCTTGCGATAACGTAAAGTCACTTGCATCTTCAATAAATCCTGGAATGATCTCATTTTCATGTTCTTGTCTATAAATCTTCACCAACCTTGATTGTAAATCTTCTTTAAATAAATCTATAATCAAAGTTGTTTTAGGCTCAACGTGCTTTAAAACTTTTATAACAAATAGAACAAGATCCTTTATATATTCATGCGTTGGTTGCTCTGTTGCCTTATCCCAATTTAAGCTATCGCGAGAAATCTCAAAAAGCTTCTTTTGCCAACTATCTGACAACTTTACCTCTGCTAATTCTATTTTTTTTCTTTCCAACTGGCGACCCAAAGATTGTTTTCTTTTTTTTAATTGCTCTCTTCTATCCATCTCTTCAGCTACCGCTATAAAAAAAGATTGTATTTGAGAATTAGCTCTAAATTCTGCTACTTCTGAGTCTTCTTTTTTTTGATGATACTTTTTAAAAGCTTCTACTAGCTGTGTTTCTATTGCGCTTTGTTCTTGTATTCTTTTCTTTTCATCAGATTCATACTCCAACCTATCAGAGGCTATATTAACAGCATTCTGTTTCCATTGCGCATTGACAAGGCCACTAATTTCCCATGATTTTTTATCTTTTAAAGCCTTAACAGCACTCTTCCATTGCTCAAGTAGTTGATTTTTTTGAGGATCTACTACCAATATTATAGGATCATATGTTGTGACTACTGGATTCCTCTTGTGCAAGTCAGCAGAAAAAATTGTTGAAATACAAAAAACATGTATAACTAACAAAATTATTTTATTAATATTCATTTAATGCTCATTCTATTATTTTATTAACAACAAATATTTGAACAATAAACTCTCTTTGTAACCTATCACAAAAAAGCTTATCCTTACAAGAAAAATCAATAGAATAATTCTATAGCTGTTCAAGAATTTTTTGTTCACTAAAATAATATTTTGTTGTCCCAACAATCTGATATTCATCAGGGCCTTTACCCAAAAGAGCAATAACTGACCCATGATCTGATAAATGATACGCTAATTCAATAGCTTTTTGACGATCTAATTGTTGAATAATTTTATGCTGTAATGCAGGCACAATACCTTCAGTAATATCTTGTGCAATAACTTCAGGATCTTCATGCCGAGGATTATCAGAAGTTACTATCACAACATCAGCTATGTGTGATGCGATATTGCCCATCATAGGTCGCTTGGATTTGTCTCGTGCGCCACCCGCACCAAAAACCACAATCAAATGGGGCGTTAAAAGACGCAATGTTGAAAGAACTGCCTGAAATGATTCAGGATTATGAGCATAATCAATAAAACAACGCGCTCCATTAGCAAGTACATGCTCTTGTAATCTACCAGGAACGCCCTTAAAGGTTTGTAATGCTTGTTGAATAAAAGATTCTTGTATATTCAATTTACCAGCCATGGTTGATGCAGCTAATATATTGTATGCATTGTATCTACCCAATAACACCGGACATTCTACCGTATAATTTTTATTTTCATTATCATTATTAATTAATGTATATGGTTGAGCTAAGGGATAGTGCATAAGCAATTGCCTTCCCTGTTCATCATCAGCATTAATAACAAAGGGAGCATTTTCAACAACATGCTCAAATATTAATTTTTTTGCTGCAAAATAATCATGCAACGTAGGATAAAATTCCAAATGCTCTAAAGAAAAATTAGTAAAAATAATTCCACAAAATAAAATTCCCTCAACGCGATGTAACGTTAATGCTTGGGCTGCAACTTCCATTACCACATAATCAACTTCATGCTCTACGCATAACTTTAAAAACTGCTGTAAATAATCAGGTTGCGGTGTTGTTAAAGATGCAGGAAAATCATATCCACCAATACTATTTTTAACAGAACTAATTAAAGCGGTTTTATATCCTACCGTATGCAGTATATGTTCAAGTAAAAATGAGGTGGTTGTTTTGCCTTTGGTACCGGTAATTCCAATAATAGATAACTTCTTTGCCGGAAGACCGGCGGCCAAGGCACTTAATTCCGCTAATGTTTTACGTGTATTATTCACTCGCTCACAAATAACATTACGACTTTGCATAAACAATAATAATGCATCATCTAATAATACATCACGGTGCACTACAATCGTAGATGCACCGTTTTCAATAGCCTGCTTAATATACCTAATACCGTTATCAGAAAATCCTTCAATGGCCACAAACGTAGACCCTTTTCCCACAAAATCAGTATGACAGGTAACAGGAAAAGTAGATGGCATTACCAGATGCTCAATTTTTGATAAATCCATAAGTAGTATTAAGCTTTATAATCACGTAATTGAGCTAATAAGTTTATTCGTATTTTTGGCAACAACATTAATAATCCGTATAAATTAATTACTAACATTATAGCAATGATAATATCTGTTAAATACCATACAAAATCTACCGCTGCAAGCGCTCCACCAAAAGCACACACACCATAGGCAATAACAAATACATTATTAAAACGATTGTTGGTTACAAATAGCCAGGCAGCTCGTACAATATATGCATAAGAAACCATAACTCCAAAACCAAAACTAATAGCAAGAAAGCTTACTATCCATCCACCATACACACCAAATACTGTATCAAAAGCTGCAATAGTTAACGCGGTACTATTTAAACCACTATTCCATACACCAGAAACCACAATACATAGTGCTATAATAAATCCTATGCAAGTACTAATAAACGTACTCATCATTCCCATAAAACCATTTTGAATCGCATCATCATTTCCTGTTGATCCAAACAAAATAGCTGCTGAGCCAAGTCCTGATTCAGTAGAAAAAATAGAACGAGACATTCCTGCAGCAATCATCTGTTGTACAGAAAAACCAAGTACTCCTCCACCAAAAGCTGGTAGACCCACAGCACTTGTTACAATAAGATGAAGCGCTGATAATATAGATTGATAATGAAAAATCAAAATTGTCAGCGTAGAGAGTACAAAAACACCTACTTTAATGGGAACAATACTGAGGGAAATTTTTACAATACGTTGCGCGCCCCCAAAAAGAATATACAAAACAAATAATAATAAACATACACCACTTATATACGGAGAAATTCCCCAGGTAGCAGCAAGGCTCACCGCCATTGAATTGGCTTGAATAATATTGCCCCCGATCAAACCATAAAACACACAAAAAAATGCATATAAAAATGGTAAATATTTTCCACCGGGAACAGATTTTAAGTACAACATTGGGCCACCGAGTGTGGTTTTTTCTGTTGCTTGAGATGCATATAAAGTGCTTAAATATACTTCAGCAAAACGTACAGACATTAAAATAAACCCAAAAACAACTAACCAAAAAGCTGATCCTGGACCTCCTGCATAAATAGCAGTTGCTACACCAGCAATAATACCATTACCTAAATTTGAATTAATAGTATTAATAAATGCCTGAAAAGGAGACACGTCTCCTGATGTTTGATTTCCTTTAGGGGTAGGACATACCGTTGCTTTAAGCGCAGCAAAAAAATATCGGAATTGAATACCACGTAGTGCTATGGTATAAATAAAACTAATAATAATGACATACATCATTAAAGGCCACCCTGAGACAAGCGCACTCATTTGTTTTATTAATTGTACATAATCCATAATTCCTCCTTCAGGGAAAATTAATTGTGAAACTCAAATAAGTACTAGTATACTTAATTTTTTGTATTTCGATAACCCTGAAAAAAGGGCATACTTTATAGTTCATTAAAAATACTTCTTCTCAGTTGCGGTAACAACATTAATAATCCATATAAATTAATCGCTAACATTAAAAAAAGAATTATATCTGCGAGGTACCACACAACATCAACTGTTGCCACCGCTCCCATCAAAGCACAAGCACTATAAAGCAAAATGAGGACTAATTTATAGCGATCGCTTGCAAGAACTTTCCATGCTGATTGCACAACATATGCGTAAGAAACCATCACTCCGCATCCAAAGCTAACAGAAAGAAAACTCACTATCCAGCCACCATACATACCAAACACTGTATCAAAAGCAGCAACGGTTAATGCCGTGCTATTTAAACCACTATTATATACCTGGGAAACAACAATACATAATCCAACAATAAAACCAATAGATATACTTACAAAAGTACTAACCATACCCATTAAACCATTTTGCATTGCATCATTATTACCGGTAGATCCAAATAAAATTGCAGCTGAACCCAGTCCTGATTCTGTAGCAATAATAGAACGCGATATTCCCGCGGCTATCATATGCTGAAAAGAAAATCCAATAATACCACCATGAAGCGCTTGGGGATTAAAAGCACTTTTAATTATAAGACATATCGCGGCACCGAGAAATTTATAATGAAACAGTAAAATTACCATCGTAGCAACTATAAAAACAGCCACTTTCAGCGGCACCATGTTCATGGAAATACGCTTAACTTGTTCAGCTCCACCAAAAAAGATATATATAACAAACAAACAAAGTATAACACCCGTATACAATGAGGAGATACCCCAGGTAGCAGCCAAGCTCACCGCCATTGAATTTGCCTGAATAAGATTACCTCCAATTAATCCATAAAAAACACAAAAGAGTGCATAAAGATAGGGTAAAAAAGAACCTCCCGGTACAAATTGCAAATAAAGCATCGGTCCTGAAAACATAGTGCTCTTTTCTTTTTCCCGTGATGCATACCAAGTGCTTGCATAAACTTCTATAAAGCGAACAGCCATTAACACTATACCAAAACAAACAAACCAAAAAAGAGCTCCGGGACCTCCTGCATAAATAGCAGTTGCTATACCTGCAATAATTGCATTACCTAAATTTGAATTAACGGTATTTATAAATGCATGAAAGGGAGAAATTGTTGTTGTTAATGTATTTGAAGAAGATGGATAAATGATAGTCTTAAATGCCCTACAAAAATATCGTACCTGAATAGCTCGTAAAGCAATCATAAATAGACAACTAATTACGATGATAAAAAGCATTATAGGCCATCCATAAATAAGTTCATTAACCTTTTGTAACAACAAGATGTAATTCATAATGATCTCCTCAACGTAAAAATTTTACAACGACGATATTTGGAGTATACTTAAATTCTGATGTTTCGATAACCCTAAAGAAAAACGATGAAAATTCTTGCTCTTGATATTGGCGACCGCTGGACCGGCATTGCAATCTCTGACCCTTTGGGCATTTTACCACGACCTTATGATACGTGTAAAACAAATGATCTTTATACCGTCTTGGAAAAAATCATTACTAAAGAAAATGTTTCTACTATCGTCGTAGGACTACCAACCACCATGCGCGGTACAGAAAGTGATCAAACAAAAAAAATTATTGCCATGACTCAAGAATTAGAAAACCATTTTTCTTCCCTTACCTGGAAAATGTGGGATGAAAGATTAACGAGTAAACAAGCGGCTGGTATAAAATCAACTCGAACAAAAGAAGATAAACTAAAATCTCACGCTATTGCTGCCGCAATATTTCTCAGCACTTATCTTGAATACAAAAGATTTCATGAAACTCCTTCCGATAAAGATTATTGACAATATCTCTATTTATGCTTTAGTTTGACTATAAAAAGGAAAACAACTTGGAGCGAGTCAGCACTATCGTTATTGAGATTATTTTGTAGTGATAGACTTATAGCTAAAAGGGGTAGTCATATGAAGTGTCAAAAGTGTGACGGATTATTAGTCCTTCAAACTTTTTTTGATAATCCACTTAATTTTGAAGGGTGGAAATGTTTAAATTGTGGTAAAATAATACTGAAAAAAGAAAAGACCATAGAATATGATTCATTTAGTCTTTTTTATCAACAACAAAAAAGCAAAAACCGTAACTAGAAAAATATATGCTTCATCACCTAGCGATTCAAAACACCTATGACATTTTCGAAATGGCGCTTTTTCAAGACAATACGCTGATTGATTATTTGTCTGAAGATAAGCGCCATACGAGTAAATTATTCATTCCAATGCTTGACCAATTATGCACTAAAAATAATATAGCTTTTGCCAATCTTGATTTTTGTGCCGTTAATGCTGGTCCAGGTCCTTTTTCTACCTTGCGTTCAGTGATTGCGTCTGTTAATGGACTGCATATGGCAACGAGTGTACCTCTTATTAGTATTGACGGTCTTAACGCTACCTTTACGGAATTTTATGATGATCATTATGAATATACTGTTATATTATTAAATGCTTTTAATAATGAAGTTTACTATCTTATTGCTCATAAAAATCAGATTATTAGCAAAGGATATAAAAATATACATCTTTTATTGCAAGAGATTGTACAAGAATACGAGAATCAATCTATTCATTTTTTAGGCAATGGCGTTATTTTGTATGATAATCTTATAAAAGAAATATATACAGATAATGAGCTCATTAAAATTAATGTTATGAGCATGTGTTCTATAAAAACTATTGGGGATTTAGGATTGAGGATGTTTCTTAATAAAGAAGTAATATCATCTGAATATCTTATGCCTTTGCATCTCAAAAAGTTCACTTTTTAGCGAAGGGGTCTTGTCACCCCTCCGCGCCACGGACACAAATGTTTTACCCCATCTTCAGTATCTTACGATGGGGACCCCAACGGAAATGAAATGTGAGTTGGGGATAAAACAAACGACCTTTTATGCGAGAGGTTTCGTGACCTCTCGCGCTCGCACGCAAACGTGCCGTTTGATCCTTAATCGGCAAAAACGCGGAACTTTATCCTGCTCTTAAAAT
>Ga0070665_100002330_pt1 | contig 21074 bp, 15 predicted proteins | sample KBSS13metaG_FD_65862 | JGI IMG/M metagenome (GOLD analysis project Ga0070665, IMG submission 65862) | Switchgrass rhizosphere microbial communities from Kellogg Biological Station, Michigan, USA - KBS S1-3 metaG | ecosystem: Host-associated > Plants > Roots > Rhizosphere > Soil ...
AAACGCGTAGTCCAACGCGGCAAATTGACCGTTGATCGTAAAGTTACCCTGTTGGGCAATCTTGCCGTTCGGAGGCGTCAGCGTTGGAATGCTGAACGGGTTGTCTTTTTCGTCCGAAGGACAGACGAAGGTCGGGATCACGGTCCCCAAGATTGTTGCGTTTTGCTTGTACCAGATCTTATTCATGTCGTAGTTGGCCGAGACCGTGCCGGCCTCGAAGTAAGGCAGCAACATGGTACACGAGCTGGCGTAGCAGTTCACCGAGAGGTTCTGCACGCTGAAGTTCACAATGCCGCCGGGGACAAACACATTGTTGGTCGACAAGTAGTTGTGATGGGCTAGACCAAACTGCTTGAGATTGTTTTTGCAGTTGGCGTTGCGAGCTGCCTCGCGCGCCATCTGCACCGCAGGCAACAGCAACCCAATCAAAATGCCAATAATGGCGATGACAACGAGCAACTCGACCAGCGTGAAGCCGGTTCGACGCCGAGAATGCATGGCGATCTCCCTTTGAGAACGATGGGGGGAATCCCCCCGAAAGATAAGAATGAGTACGGAGCCTCCCGCGGCCCTAGACCAGCCCCTGAATGTACTGAAGGGCCCGTGAAAATGCAAACTTTCGGCGAAATATTTCTTAGATGTAACCGGGCGTCCCGCCGGCGCCACCGAATCCACCCAAACCCAGCCTGGATCGCGGCTTCCGAGGACCCAAGTTCGTTCGCGCCCGATCGATTTTGCCCCTGCCAATCGACCGCAAAGCGGGCTTCCGGGCGAAGCCCCGGGGGCGAATCCCGGATTCGGCTTTGCCAGCGCCGCTTGACCGCCGCCTAACGACCCCATGCCTCCCCCGCTCGGGCCCAGACCGTCCGTCGTAAAGTTCGACGGCTCCGCCCCCTGATTTTGAGGTCGGCCAAACCGCAGCCCGAGCCCAGCCGGATTGATGCGCAGACGAACCTTGGGCGCGCTGAACAGCACGCTTGATTAGAAGTTCAGTCCACTCGGGCCCCTCACGGAACTGCTGCGTGAACACAGCGGGCGACGTGCATGCCCCGCGGGGCGATCATGGTCACTCCGTCACGCGGCGCCGAATTTTCAATCGATCGCAGACGCACCGCAGGCCGTGAGCATGTTGCCCACAGCATGCAGTGCGTCCTGCGAATCGATGGTCAACAGCGACGGCAAGCAATCGACGCCGCTGTTTGGACGCCACTGCTGGATGAAGCTGCGTTTTAATTGACTAAGGGGCTGAGTTCGGCTCGTTACCGCCACGCGTCGACAGCGCCTGGTAGACTCCGGTGCCACTCGGAACGCCTGTCGCAGCGTTCAGCACCGGCACCAGGAAATCAATTGTTTCCAGAATGAACTTCACGCTGCCGTCGGCCAGCAGGAAGTTGCCGCCGCTGGGATGTGGCGAGCGGAAATTGCTGCAGTAGTGCCCGCCACCGTTGGCTCGGCTCGAGCAGGCGAGCGGGTTCTGCGCGAGGATCAAAAGAGATCCTGAGCCTGCTTTCGCCAACGTCTCGACGACCGGGTTCTTGTTCAGTGGGAGATCCGTATGCGCAAACGGACCGCAAACCGTTAGCGGATCAATCGCGGCGATGATGTCCGCGTTGACCTGGCCCTGACCCCAAGCCTGATACGGTCGGGCCGTTGGGTCCGGGTTGGTGTTACCACCACCAATGACGCTGTACTTCGAACCCTGCGCCGCTTCGCCCATGCAGAACGTGTTGCTCAAGCCATCCGAGATCTGCTGCGCGCCGTTGAACAAGTTGTAGTCGAACATGCCACGCTCGAACGAGGGAACACCCGTGTCTGGCTTGTCGCAGAAGGCCTCGGTCGCCCCTTTGCAAAACGCGTAGTCCAACGCGCCGAAGAGACCATTGATCGTCATGTCCCCTTCCAGCCAGAGCTTGCCCGATGGTGGCGAGAGCGAAGGAATTCTGAAGGGATTATCTTTTTCGTCCGAGGGACAGACAAACGTGGGGATCACCGTCGCAATGATATCCGGCTGCTGTCGGTACCAAATGTTGTTCATATTGTAGTTGGCCGAGATCGTGCCCGCCTCGAAGTAAGGCAGCATCATGGTGCACGAGCTTGCGTAGCAGTTGATCGACAAACTCTGGACTTTGAAGTTCACAATGCCACCAGGGACAAACACATTGTTTGTCGACAAGTAGTTGTGATGCGCCAAACCAAACTGCTTGAGGTTGTTTTTGCAGTTGGCGTTGCGCGCTGCTTCGCGCGCCATTTGCACGGCAGGTAACAGCAGACCAATCAGGATGCCGATGATGGCGATGACGACGAGCAACTCGACCAAAGTGAAACCGGCCCGACTCCGAGAATGCATGGCAATCTCCTTTGCAAACGATTTGGGGGGAATCCCCCAGAGACGAGAAAAATGAAACCCGCGCCTCTCTTGCCTGGACCACCCCTAAATGTAACGGTGGCTACTGCCAAATAGCAAAGGTTTTCTTACAAAAATGTTTGTTCGAGACCGAATCGCGCCGATCCCGCCCGGCCATTCGCGCGCAGCCGACCCACCGAGGTTGGCCACCAGGCGTTCGGTTCCTGCCCCACGGGCCTAGGCTGACGCCCGCTCGCCAGCGCTAATGCTCTCCAGCGCGGCGCAAGAAAGAAGCCGCGAGTGGCGCGCGCCATCCCGGACCTGAGCGTTCATTCGATGACACCTTCTCCACAGCCACCTGGCCGCGCCGACCCAATGTCAGCCGTAGGTCCCTGCGCTGCGCGACCGCGACTGCCCTACCCCTGGCGATGACAAAACCGGCGACGGGCGACCAGCATGCCGACGATGCCCAAACCGGCCAGCACCAGTGTCGACGGTTCCGGGTCCAATTTCACCGGAATTGCTCGTGGATCGATCGTGAACGCCCAGGGGTTATCACTCAGATACGCGTCGGCGGCCGACGTGCCGTCGGTGTTCAGGCTCCCATGCACGTCGTAGAGTTTTCCGTGGAAGGTGATCCCGATGTTTGGTCCGTGGGCAAACGTGACCCTGCCGCCGGCGGGCACCAGGATTTGCGCCAGGGGATACATGCCCCAGCCTACCTGCGATAGCTCGATCAGTGGATCCCCCGGTGTCAAGGAGTCGGGGTTTCCCCACGCTCCGGAAATCGACATCGTGGCGCCGGTCGTGTTTGGCGAAGTAAATCCGGCTCCGCGCGGAGACCAAACCAACGCGTTGGGGTTCGTTGTCAGCCACGGTCCGCTGAGTTTCGGATTGGCGGACGCAGGGATCGGATCGGATCCGTCATCGGTCATGAGCTGACCCGTCGGGCTACCATAGATCCAGCTATCCAGGTTCATCCCTTGATTGATGCGCGCGGCGCTGACTCCGTTATCGATATTATTCTGCAACGATTGCAGAGTATCGACTCCGCCCGCTGCCTTGGTCAGTTGAACTGGCGCCCCGACGCCGGAAAAGCTCACGTTCACGCTGAGCGGCCCGGGCGGCAGCCGCTCGCTTCGATCGATTTCCACGGAAAGTGTGTAGAGCACGCTTCCCGCCGGGATGTTGGGGTTCACGAGGCTTGTTTGCACATTGGAGATGATGAGCCAGACGGCGCTGGCGTTCGTCGTAACGCACACAGTAGCCAGGAACAGGGCAAGCGTTGTGAACTTCGTCCTGAGATACATCCGGTTCGTCTCCCTACCTTTGTGCAAAATGGAACTACGTGTCGGCGCCCGTTGCAGCCTGGTGGTTCCGATGAGGATGTTCCTATGAGCAGCGCCGCGCGGTTTCGCCAGCGGCGCAAAGAAAAAGCCGGGGAGGCTTGCGCCTTCCCCGGCTTGGGTATCGATTCGTTTTACTTCGTAGTATCTTTCGCCGCCCAAGCCCCGCGGCGAAGTTCAACTAGCTGCGACGACGGCGAGCGAACAACACGCCGGCGATGCCCAGGCCAGCCAACACGATGGTCGACGGTTCTGGCACCGGTACTGCCGCCGGAATGGCCAGCGGATTGGTATCCAGCGGGTTACCACTGATGTACGCACCAGCACCGCCGGCTCCACCAATGGTCCCGAGGACGTTGTAGAACTTGCCATCGGGAGTGGCGATACCAAGGCTGGCGCCACTGGCAATTGGCACCGTCGAGTTCGACGGGACCAGGAGCTGAACCAGCGGGTAGTAACCGGCGCCAACTTGCGACGCGGCAAGAATTTCCGGCACGTCCGACGTTGGGTTACCCCACAAGCCCGTCAGCGACATGGCGGCGCCGGTCACGTTCGTTGCGGCGTTCGGGCTGTTGGACGTATTCCACGCCAAAGCCAGAGGATTCGCCGTCAGCAGCGGACCGGTGAGCAGAGCTGGGGCCGGATTGCCGTCCAGGTCCAAAACCTGACCGCCGTTCACCGTCGACGAGTAAAACCAGCTGTCGGCGCTCCGAGACGCATTCAGCGTGGCCTTACCAGCATCAACGGCATCCTGGAGCTGCTGCACGTTTGCGATGCCGCCAGTAGCAGCTGAGGGCAATTGAATAGGCGACGTTGCGGCCACGCCGGCGAACGTCAAGCTGGCCCCGAGAGCGCCGGTGCCGTCTGCTTCAGTCAACTGCACGGCAATCGTGTAGAGAACCGAGCCGGCCGGAACGAGTGGGTTATTCGTGGTGCCGGCGATACCGGTGCTGCTCTGAGCCTGGGTGTAAACGAGTTTCGCTGCGTTGGCGTTAGCAGCGGCGAGTGCAACAACTACGGTTGCGACAAGAATTGCGGAAATACCTCGAAACTTCACTGTGTTGTCTCCTTCTACGGATGGTGCGTAATGCGCAAGCAAATTCAGTAACCAAAATAGCGCCCGCCAATCATTTGGCTGTCGACGCCCGGCAATAAGCCTTTAGAGTTACGGATTCACCTGCATTAGCACCACTCGTAGAAGGTTGACGAAATTCTCAGTGACTATCGAGGTCCCACAGGCAAGGCAGAGCACTTAGAGAGGTGATGCCTTGCGATCGTTTCAACTTAACTGCGTTTCAACTTAACTGCGTTACAGCAACTCACTTTTACAGTAACTCGCACTTACACAAACTCATCTCGGCGGCCAAACCAGCCATTTTGGCCAGTTCGAACGTCTTTCCGAGCCCGTACTAGCGACGAGCGCGGCGCCTTGCGACGAATAGCATACTAACCGCCCCAAACCCGATAAGCAATAGGCTGCTTGGCTCAGGAACGGAATTAATCGAACCACCACCGCCCAACGGAGGAGGGGTTTGCAGCCATTTGTTGGCAGCCAGCGTAATGTCCTGAATGTCCACGATCCCGTCGCCATTGGCGTCACCCTGGCCGAGATTGTTAGCATCGACTGAGAGCCACTTGTTGGCCATCAACGTGATGTCCTGAATGTCCACGATCCCGTCAAAGTTGACGTCACCTGCAACGATGTTGGCCTTGGCGACCAGGTTGATCGTGAGCGGCACTGTCAGCTGCGCTGAGCCGTCCGGGTTCTCGGTAATCACGAAGTTGTAATTGAATGGGGCCGTCAGAATATAATCGGGGCCACTGCGAGTGATTGTTCCAATCGCGCCCGTAAGCGTGTTCTCTACATCGTTGATGCCAACAGTTCCCGGGTCTAATACTAGCGACGCAGCCGAAACACCTTCGAGCGCGTCCGGGTCAGCCGCCACGGCAATCGACAGAGATATACCCACAGTTCCCCAGAAATTCAACTTTGATGCGTCGAATTGTCCGGCCGTTACAGGTAGCGCTCCCACATCCGAATAGGGGACCGACGCCAGACCAAAACCTGCAATTCGACCATTGTCGCGAGAAGCCTGCGAGAAATCATTGCCCGTCAAAGCGTTGTAGCCCGACAATGGCGTCTGCGTCCACAGCGTAGCGGCATTAATGACACTACTAGGCGACCCGAAGTCGTACACAGGCTGATTGTTTGCATCGAACGTTGGCACCTGGGCTTCGCCGGCAATGTTCGGATAAAAATTGCCAATCGGCACGGCCTTAATGGTCAAGTCGCCACTCGCGTGCGGCTTGGTCTTGGGTCCGAAATCGATTGAGGTTGTTGGCGTGTTGCCGAGGGTCGTAAAGTATCCAGTGCCGGTTCCCATCAGCGAGTTCACTGCGGCCTTGCCAAGGGCCGGATCGCCCGAGGTCCCAGGGTCAGTCTGTGGGATCGAGGTGATTTCGATCGGCGGAACATAGCCGTCGCTATTCGGATCAGGATTCTCAGGGTTATTAATGTCGTACGCGGGCAGGTGAATCGTGGCCGACGCGCCCAGCACGCTTTGGGGTTGAATAATCCAGCCGATATCGGCCGAGGCGGCCGAGGTCAGCACGATCAGCCCGAGAGACAGCGAAGTCGCGACGATCGATAGACTGGAAATAAACGATCTCGACATTAGGGCGTCCTTCACATGACGGGGTGTACGTTGCCAATCGGAGACGCATTCACGAGTGTGTCCGCGTCTAAATCCTGGCCCTGCGTGCTATGCTAAACGGCGATTCCAATTGCTGCAACTGAATTCTCGAAAATTTTCTGCAAATTTGAAACTTTCGGAAAAGTCGCTATATCCGGCGGTCTCCTCCGCTCCCCCAAAGGGCGCCAGCGCAAGAAAAAACCGCGGGCCGCCAGCGATTAGGCGGTCCGCGGTTCGCAGAATGTCTACCGTTTAGAACTGCGAGTTTTCTCGGTCATTCCTCGCGAATTTATAGTTTTTCTAACAACATCCGTGGCGTCGAACGACGAGAATTGCGCACACAGCGCCACAACCCAACAGCACCAGGCTACCTGGCTCAGGGACCGCGGTGACAGAACCGCCACCGCCCAAGGCCGGCGGAGTTTGCAGCCAGTGGTTGGCGGCCATCGTGACATCTTGGATGTCGACCGTGCCGTCACCGTTGACGTCGCCTTGGCCGAGCTTGTGGACGAGATCCTTTGTGAGCCACTTGTTGGCTATCAACGTGATATCCTGAATATTGACGACGCCGTCAAAGTTGGCGTCACCCTCAACGATATTCGCCTTGGCGACCAGGGTGATGTCCAAGGGAATCTGCAGCGGAGAGTCCTCCTGCAAGATCAGGGTGTTGGTGAAGGGGGCGGTCAAAATGTAGTCTGGGCCGGAACGAGTAATTGTGCCGGTAGCGCCCGCAAGCTGGTTGGCTACAGCCTGAGGTCCGAACGTGGTGGTGGTCGCCACTAGCGCGAGCGGCGCGACCCCTTCGATACTGTTCGGATCCGCGGCTACGGCAAGCGAAATTGACGCGCCGAGGGCTCCCCAGAAGGACAACTTGGTTGCGTCGAACGACCCTGCCGCGACGGGAATCGCCCCAGCAGAATACGGCACTGCCTTCAAGGCCGTTCCGGCGATGCGACCATTATCGCGAGACGACTGCGAAAAATCATTGCCCGTCAAAGCGTTGTAGCCCGTTAGCGGCGACTGCGTCTGCAGCGTGGCGGCGTTAATCGAGAGAGTTGGCGCCCCGAAATTAAATACAGGCTGACCATTTGCGTCGAACGTTGGGGGTTGAGCAACCCCGTCCACGGAGCTCGGCAGGAACTTGCCAATTGGGACGGCCTCGATCGTCAAATCGCCATCGGCGTGCGGCCTGGACTTGGTCCCGAAGTTCAGGGACGTAGTTGGAGTATTGCCGAGCGTGGTGAAATAGCCAGTCCCTGAGCCAAACAACGAGTTGATGGCTGCCTTTCCTAGGGCGGGATCGCCGGAGGTCCCCGGATCGGTCTGGGGAACCGAGGTGATTACGATCGGAGGAACGTACGTGTCGCTGTTGGGGTCCGGGTTTTCCGGGTTGGCGATGTCAAAGGCCGGCAGGGTAATTTTTGCCGTGGCGCCCAACACACTTTGAGGCTGGACGATCCAACCGATGTCAGCCCATGCGGCTGAGGTCAGCACACTCAACGCGAGCGAAAACGACGTTGCGACAATGGCAAGCTTGGAAAGAAAAGATCTGGGCACGGGAGGGTCCTTCACAACACTGGATGTACGTTACCTATACCTACGCTTCGCCACCTAGGTGACTTGCGTCCGAAATCCCGACCCCCCGGGCCCGGTATAGTAAACGGCCATTTCCATTCTCGCAACCGACGTGTCGTTAATCTTCGGAGAATTCGTCAGCGTTTGAAATTGGCGCGTTGTTTCGCCGTAAAAATGGACCTCCTGATCAGTTAGCTAGATAATAAAAAAGAACCGCGGGCGCTGCATGTTGTGCGCCCGCGGTTCTTGGATGTAGTTGCCGATTCCTGGTCACTTTTGCACGCACCAGCCGCACGCTTCTAGCGGCGTGCGCGGCGGCGTGCAATCAATAGCGAACCAACAGCGCCAAAGCTCAACAGCACCAGGCTGCCTGGCTCAGGGACCGCGGTGACAGAACCGCCACCGCCCAGCGGCGGCGGAGTTTGCAGCCAGTGATTGGCGGCCATCGTGATGTCCTGAATGTCGACCACGCCGTCGCCGTTGGCGTCACCCTGACCGAGATGCGCTGAATCCGTGGTGAGCCACTTATTGGCCATCAGGGTGATGTCTTGAATATCGACCACGCCGTCAAAGTTGGCGTCACCCTCAACGAGGTTGGCGTGCGAGATCATCGCGATGCTCAGATGAACCGTCAACTTCGCCGAGCCATCTTCGTTCTCTAACAACACATAGTCTTTGGAAAACGGCGCCGTCATGATGTATTTTGGGCCGGTATTCACGCCGACTCCGCCGCGCGTGATGTGCCCAACGGCGGCCGCCCCGGTCAGATCGTTCGCCACTGGCCCGAGACCGACCGCTTCTTGATTGAGCACAAGGGAAAGTGACGGAACTCCCTCAAGTCCTCCTGGATCGGCCGCCAAGGCAACCGACAGCGCGAGACCCACCGTTCCGACGAAGACGAGCGACTCTGTTTGGAACGCGCCGGCGGTGACGGTCAACGGGGCGGCAGTGGTGGGCAAGGTTTGCAGGCCGTACGTGGCAACTCGACCGTTGTCACGAGACGACTGCGAAAAATCATTTCCGGTCAGCGCGTTGTAGCCGGTCAGTGGCGTCTGCGTCCAAAGCGTGCCGGCGCTATTGACCGACTTCGCCGTCCCGAAATTCCAGACGACGTTGTTGTTGGCGTCGAACGTAGGATTTTCAGCAGCTCCCGGGGTGCCGGTCTCGATGGTGCTCGGAAAGAAGGTGCCGATATCGGCGGCTTTTACCGTCAAATCGGCGGCCGTTGCTTTTGCGGGCCCCTTGCCAAAATCCAACGAAGTCGTGAAGTCATTGCCGACCGTCTTGAAATAACCCGTGGCAACACCGGCCAGCGAATTCACCTGCGCTTTACCCAGCGCAGGATCGCCCGAAGTTCCCACGTCGGTCTGCGCAATTGTGGTAATCTCGATCGGCGGAACGTACGTGTCGCTGTTGGGATCCGGGTTACTTGGATTCGCCGAATCAAAGGCCGGCAGATGAATGGAAACTGTCGCGCCAATCGTCCCGCCCGACTGGACGATCCAGCCGACATCGGCCGAAGCCGCGGAGGTCAACACGATCAGTCCTAGCGACAACGACGTTAGAGTGACTGCAATCCTAGACAGTAACGATCTCGACATAGGGGCGCCCTTCACGTGACTAGGTGTATGATGCCAATTGCTGACGCAACGCCACGAAAATGAAATTCGCGTCAGGAATTCTGGTCCTGCGACCATGATACGCGGCGCTACGCGGCCGCCGCAATTGCTAGGACCGGAATTTCGGTTTTTTTCTGCAAAAAAATTACAATCCGCAAAGCCTACGTGTAACTTGCGTTAGGTGTTTCATCAGTCGTTCGCGCACGAAAGAACCGCAGGCGACGCCGTAGCTGTCACCTGCGGTTCCGTTGCTTCGCTCAGCGAGAATCGTGATATTTCGCGGGAAATATCGATGATTCGCTGCTAGCTCGCGTTTTTACTTGGCGTCTTTTGCGTCGCCGGCTCGCTTGCCTTTGAAGTCGAGCGTGCCAGTCTGACCGGCGAGATCATAGTCGACGGCGCCCTTGATGGCGTCGCCTTCGACCTTGCCTTTGAACTTGGCATTGAGCGCGGTGCCTTCGAAGTCGAGATTGATGGTGAACGACAGGTTGTCGCCATCGAGTTTCGGCTCTTCGAGCTTGACTTCCTTGCCGTCCTGTCCGGTGAACTTGCCAGCGACTTTATCGCCGTCTTTTTCGACGTTGATCGTCGATTTCAGCGTCTGGCCGTCGGCCGTGACTACTTCCAGGTCCCACTTGCCGAGCGCGCCACCAGCGGCAGCGGCAGGACGCTTCCCAACCACATCCAGGGCGCCGGTTTGGCCACCCAGATCGTAATCGACCGTACCCTTGGCGCCCCCGTCAGCGGCCTTCAACTTGAACTTGGCGACGAGTTCGCTGCCTTGGAAATCGAGCACGACTTTGAAGCTCAATTCGCCGTCTTTTACGGCAGCGTCTTCGATTTTCGCTTCGGTGCCGTCGACGCCGACGAACTTACCGCCGAGCTTGTCGCCGTCTTTGGCGAGCTTGACCGCGGCCTTGAGCTCCTGACCGTCGTCCGTCTTGATGGCCAGGTCCCAGTTACCTTCGCCAATCTTGGCGCCGGCCGCCTTGCGCTCGCCTGCGACATCGAGCGTGCCAGTCTGGCCGCCCAGATCGTATTCAACGTTCCCCTTCAGGGCGTCGCCGGCCACCTTCAGCTTGAACTTGGCGACGAGCTCTGTGCCTTGGAAATCAAGCACGACTTTTACGGCCAAATCATCGTCTTTTGCGGTGACTTCTTCGGTTTTGGCCTCGGTCCCATCAGGCCCGGTGAAGAGGCCCTTGATCTTGTCCCCGTCCTGCGTCAGCTTCAGGCCTCCCTGCAGGGTTTGACCGTCATCGGTCATGATCTTCAAAGTCCACTCGCCGACCGCCTTGGGGGCGTCTTCGGCGCGGGCGACAGCGGCGAACGCGCCGACCATCAACAAGGCCGACATCACGGCCAACGAGCGTGCAACACGGCGACTCATAATCCAAATCCTCCAACGACTTGATGGCGAGAATCAGGTAGATTCCCGGTAAAAAAGGGCCTTTTCAGCCCGTGACGGATGCAAGACTGCCAGAACAGACGCGAGAAAGGGCGACACTAGAACACGAGATAGGACAGTCCCAAAACGCGCGAACGCAGCTAAGCAGTCTACCCGGCGTCCGCGCCGCAAAGTTTCAGGAATTCCTACAATAGCAACGTGACTGGGGGTCTACAAACACTTTCCCGTTCACCGGTAGCGGTTCCACCGCGAGTTGATGGGAACACCCCTTTCCGCCACTTTTTGCCTGCCAATCAATCATGTCACAGTCCGCGGCGCCCCTAGTGTTAGGAATTGATTTAGGCACCAGTGGCGTTCGCGCGATGCTTTGCAGCGTCGCCGGGGAGGTCTTGGCCGTCTCGGCCGTTCCGCTAGCGGCCGACAGCCCAAGCTCCCCCGGTTCGACGATTGCCAGCGCCAGCTCTGGCGCAAAAGTCCACGAACAATCGCCCCACGCTTGGTGGGACGCCGTGCAATTGGCGGTGCGCCAGACCATGGACCGCGCCGAACATTTGCGTGGCGCGCCGCTGGAGATTGCCGGCGTCTGCGTCGATGGCACTTCCGGAACGATCGTAGCGCTCGACGCCGCCAACCGGCCGACGCGCGCAGCGATCATGTACAACGACGCGCGCTCGGCGGCCGAAGGCACAGAACTGACGAGCGCCGGCGGCGACCACTGCGCAAAACTGGGCTATCGCTTCGATGCATCGTTCGCGCTTGCGAAAATTCTTTGGATCGCGCGGCATGAGCCTGAAGTATGGCGGCGCACAGCGCGCGTGGTGCATCAAGCCGACTACATCGTCGGCCAACTCAGCGGCGAGTTTTCGACAACCGACTACAGCAACGCGCTGAAGACCGGTTACGACGTCGTCGACGAGCGCTGGCCAACGTGGATCTCGCAATTCGACGGGATCAGTGAGCGATTGCCGCGCGTGGTTGCGCCCGCGACTGAGATCGGCCGGATCAGCGCCAGCGCCGCTGATGCAACGGGAATTCCGCAAGGTGTCGCGATTTTTGCCGGCGCAACCGATGGCGTCGCGGCTTGCCTCGCTTCGGGTTTGCGAGACTTCGGCGATTACAACACCACGCTCGGCACCACGTTGGTCTTCAAAGGCATCAGTCCGAATCTCGTGCGGCATCCGGATGGATGGATCTACTCGCATAAGCTGCCGGGCGGCGCGTGGCTGCCCGGCGCGGCGAGCAACACCGGCGCTGCGTGGATCGCTGATTGGTTTGCCCGCGAAGACCCACGGCAGCTCGATCTGGCCGCGGCGCCGCTGCTGCCGCCGAGAACACTCGCTTATCCGCTAGTCGGGCGCGGCGAGCGATTTCCGTTTGTGGCGCCGAACGCCTCCGGCTTTGTCGTTCCAGAAACCGGCGACGTTGCCGAACGTTTCGCCGCGTGCCTGGCCGGCACGGCGATGATCGAGCGGCTCGCGTACCAAGTCCTCGATCAGGCGTGCGGTGTGAGCGGTGGCGCAATCTATTCGACCGGCGGCGGCAGCCGGAGCGATGTCTGGATGCAATGCCGGGCCGATGCGACAGGCCGGCCGATCCATCGCCCCGCGACCGCGGAATCAGCCTTTGGCAGTGCGATTTTGGCCGCTGCTGGCGCCCATTTTGCCAACCTGGCCGAGGCCGTCCGGCAGATGGTCCGCATCGAACGTACCTTCGAACCAAACCGAGCCGCAACGGCTGCGTACGATGAACTATACGGACGGTTCCTGGCCGAATTAACACGACGCGGGGAGCTGCCCGCTGGGTGAATCGGCGTTCCCCGCGTCCTCGGTTCTGCGTTATAGATAGCCTGTGTGCCGCAAGGCGCTAGCCGCGGGTTTTTTGTATGAGGCGCAAACCGCGGTTGGCAGCGACGTAACGCCAGGCGCCAACACGTCGCTTAGGAGTCGGTCAGTAATTGCCGCAGTGTGATCCAATTTGCGGCGGATAATTTGTCGGAGATCCTTCGGTCATGAACCAACGGGCCGTTAGCACAACATTGTTGATCGGACTCTGTCTGTTCGCGCAATCCATCACGCCGCGCGCAGCAATTGCCGTGGACGAAGCCACGCGGGCGTCGCTCGATCGGATGGTGGACGATGAAGTCGTGGCGCCCGGTATCAAAAACCCGCGCGTGATCGCTTCGATGCGCTCGACTCCACGCGCCGAGTTCACGCCGCCAGAACAGCGCAAGTTCGCCTACTACGATATGGCCGTGCCGCTCGGTCACGGGCAGTCGGTCTCACCGCCGTTCGTCGTCGCCTACATGACCGAGCAACTCGATCCGCAAGCCAACGAACGAGTGCTCGAGATCGGCACCGGCAGCGGCTACCAAGCGGCGGTGCTCAGCCCTCTGGTCAAAGACGTTTATACGATCGAGATCAAAGAGCCGCTCGGCAAGCAAGCCGCGGAGACGCTTAAGCGGTTGGGCTACAAAAACGTCCACACGCGGATCGGCGATGGCTACAAGGGCTGGCCCGAGGCGGCGCCGTTCGATCGGATCATCGTCACCTGCTCGCCCGAAAAAGTTCCGCAGGCGCTCGTCGATCAATTGCGCGAAGGAGGCCGGCTGATCGTGCCGGTGGGCGAGCGATTTGCACAGACGCTCTATCAATTCGATAAGGTCAACGGCAAGCTCAAGGCCAAACCGCTCGAAGGGACGATGTTTGTGCCGATGACGGGCCAGGCCGAGCGCGAACGCAAAGTGCTGCCGGATGGCGCGAAGCCGACGCTACTGGGTGGCGATTTCGAGAAACTTTCGCCAGCGACCGGACTGCCCGATGGTTGGTACTACCTGCGTCACGGGAAAGTGGTCGAAGACGCAACCGCCCCGAGCGCAACGCACGTAATCACGTTCGACAACGACGTGCCGGGGCGAAGCGCGCGGGTGTTGCAGGCATTTGCCGTCGATGGTCGCGCAGTCACGCAACTTGACGTCACGCTGAAAGTGCGGGCCAAAAAAGTAAAGCCCGGCGCCGACGCCGAACAGATTCCGCGCTACGTCGTTTGCTTTTTCAACGACGAGCGGGCGCCAATCGGCGAAGCGGCCATGGGTGGTTGGACCGGCACGTTCGGCTGGCGCGAACAAAAAGGAACGATCCGCGTGCCACCGCAAGCCCGCATGGCAATTTGCTGGCTCGGCATGCTCGGCGCGACGGGCGAGATCTCGTACGACGACGTCTCGTTCAAAGCGGTGGCGGTGAATCCGGCGGCGCTACAGCCAAAACAATCCGCGCCGCAGAAGCGCTGAGGTGGTCCATATAGCTCGACTTGCCGGGAGGGCGAGGCTCCCGCCGAGCCGTGAAGCGCGTTTGGCGAATCTAATGACGACGATCTCACGCGGAGACGCGGAGGAAGAGTGAAATAGATTACTCCGCGACTCCGCGTGAAAGTCCTCTTTGTCGCGCAATCGAGCGCGGCGCGCGGCTCAGCAGGAGCTTCGCCCTCCCGGAGTCTCTCGCTCGCGGCGCAGCGTTGGCGCGCTTCTGGGTACGCACGGAGTGCGTACCCTACGGATATCGATCGCGCACTTCGTCCTCTTACGCGGGGCGGGTCACGCCGCGTAGTACTCGGCAGGTGGCTGGCGACTTGTTGAGGACGTAGAAGTGGACGCCTGGGACGCCAGCGTCGAGTAGTTCCTGCACTTGCTCGGTGGCGAAATCCACGCCAACCTCGAACTGCTTTTCCGGGCTGTCGTCGTGCGCCTCGAGCGCTGCGACAAAGCGCGATGGCAGCCTGGCGCCGCACATCGCGGTGATGCGGCGGATCTGGGCGAGGTTCGTCACCGGCAGGACGCCAGGGATGATCGGCGCGCGAATGCCGAGCCTCGCGCAGGCGTCGCGGAAGCGGAAGAAATCTGCGTTGTCGTAAAACAACTGCGTGACGACCGCGTCGGCCCCGGCCGAGACCTTGCGCTGCAGGTTGCGCAGGTCGATTTCGATACTAGGCGCTTCCTGGTGCTTTTCCGGGTAACCGGCCACGGCAATGCCGAATTGCGGAAACTCTGCCCGGATCAATTCGACCAGTTCATTGGCGTATCGCAAACCGCCGGCCGTGACGCTGAATTGGGTTTGTCCTTGCGGTGGATCGCCACGCAGCGCGACAATGTTCGACACGCCGCGCGCGTGCGCTTCGGCCAGGTAGCGCCGCAGTTCGTCGACTGTTGATCCCACGCACGTCAGATGCGAAGCGACCGGGCAGCCGAAATCTCGCCGCACGCGCTCAATGACGTCGAGCGTCTTGGTCCGTGTCGACCCCCCTGCCCCGTACGTGCAAGTGATGTAGCTGGGCTCGAACGCCGCGAGATCGACCAGGTGGCGGAACAGCTCCGCTTCGCTTTCCGGCGTTTTCGGCGGAAATAGCTCGAACGAGAGTCCAAACTTTCCCGCTCCGTACGCGTCACCAATTCGCATGCTCGCTCGAATCCTTGCTCGGCCAGGTGGGGTGTGCGGCGCCGTGCCTCTTATCTATTGGCGCATTCTACCGCTTGGGCGCTATAGCGAAAGCGGCTCGCCGGCCAGTTGTCGCTCGTGCCGGGTCAGTTCATACATGTCGTGCAGGAGTTGAATATCGCAGGGACGCTGCGCCACGTTGCGCCGCGCGAACATCCGCGCCTGCGTCGCCACCATCACATCGACGGGGGCCTCGGTCACCTGGCCGAACAAGCGGGCGTAGTTCACAAAGCTCGGGACGTTCGTCGTCACGAAGCCATAAAGCATGCTGCAGGCGCCGACCGTCTTACCCGTGAAGATGCCGGTGTTGATGGCGGTCTTCGAATAATCGCCAACGATCGTCCCGATGAACTGCATGCCGGTCGCCACCTTGCGACCGAGGTATTCCATGTTGACCTGGCCGTAGGTGTTTTTCAGGTCACTGTTGCAAGTGCCGGCGCCCAGGTTGACCCAACTGCCCAGATAGCTGTGGCCGAGAAAGCCGTGATGCTGCTTATTGGTGTAGGGCTCGATGATCGAACCTTCGATCTCGCCGCCAATCTTAGTGGTATGCCCCAGGCTGACGTTGTCTTTGATCGCGGCGTGCTCAATGACACGCGCGCCGACGCCCAAATGGGCTGGCCCACTCAGAAAGCAATACGGGCCGATCGACGCGCCTCGTTCGAGCACAATCGGCCCCTTGCGCGTGTCGGCGACTACGTGTTGCCCAAGCGTGGCGCCTTCGGCGGCGAACACGCCATCGGAGATTTCTCGATAGCTCGCCGTCTGCAAACGATGCCGCAGGTTGTCGCTGAGGATGGCCAGGTGATGCCGGACAACGTCGTGCGGATAGGCGAAAATCGGCAAGTCGAGTTCGACGGTCGGCAGGTCTTGCGCGGCGACTAGCGCCGCAAGCTCGGTCGGACCAGCGGCTTCGTCCGGAAGTTTGACGCTGGCTGGCAACAGCGCCAGCGCTAATCCGTCGGCGGTCCCGACCTGGCAAGGACGACCTGCCCTAAGGATCTCTTTCAACTGCCCAATCAATTGAGCGCGTGGCGCCAAGCGGGCGTTGACCAGCAGCGTGGCCTCAGGCCTGTTGGTCGAGGCTCCCGCGGCCCCGGCCCCCACCGCACGATCCTCGTTGCAGATCGCGCGCAAGTGCGGCCGCACTCGGACCGCGACCGGGCCGCTACCAGTCTCGGCGCTGACCGCGTCGGCCAGGTCAATCAGGCGATAGCTTCCGCATGAAATCTGGAACGCCGGCCGGCTAACGGTGATCGGGTAAAGCTGCGGCGCCAAGTCGTCTTCGAACAGCACAATGGGCATAAGGACGCCGGGCGGGTTGAAGCGATCGGAAATTGCAAACGGTCACCGGCAAGTCTACCGCAAAAAAACGGGCGCCGGGATCAAAAATAGACCGCGTTCCCGTGGCTTTTCTCGTAGCTGGCAAATATAAAAGACCTGTGTCGGGGCACGGCCCAGAGCGGTTTTGGGCCTCAGCAGTGCCCCGTGGTATTCGACAACTTGACTCCACCTGTCGTCCAATCGACAGCACAAATCGACACGTGTAACTGACACCGCGAAAGGGACGCTCGTGAACTTGCGGACAACTTGCTCAGCTACTTTCTATTCAGTGCTATTCTGCGCACTGCTCTCTGCTCTGCCTGCCAAAGCTGGCCTTCTTAATGGCGATGGCATTGGCGTCTATGGCGACAGCCTTTCGATGCAGTACTCATCGTGGCTCCCCGTGGCCGGCCCCATTGGGTATCCGCTCACCTACGACGGCGCCCAGTCAAACTGGGTCGATCACCTGAAGTCGAGCGGTTACAACTTTGGGCCGAACACCAAGGGAACGCTGTATGGACAGCCTGTCACCTTTGCCAGGTACGACCGCGCCGTCGCAGGCGCCGCCTCGGCAGATTTGGCTAGCCAGGTGACGAATTTGAAGGCGGATATCACCTCGCAAAATGTCAAGCTCACGGTGCTGGGGATTGGTGGCAACGATTTCACCCTGGGTGGCTACGGCACGATCTACGACAAGGCCGCCAACCCGCTCTTCAATCCCCTGACCGACACCGCCACGAAGACGTTCATGAATACGATCGTGAACCGCATCACGGCGGGGGTCAATTCAACGCTGACGAGCGATCCTAATCAGCACATGATTTTGATGACCATTCCGGACTTGGGTTCGATGCCGGCGTTCGCCGACGCTTTCCCCATCGCGTCGCAGCGCGCTGACGTCACGCAGGTCGTGACGGCCATCAACCAGCGGATCATTGCCCTGGCGGCTTCGCATCACATGCCAGTGGTGAATCTGCAACCACTGACGGACATCGTGCAAAATCCGCCAACGATCGCCGGCGTGACGTTGCTACCCACCGGCGGGGACAGTGGCCAGAACATGTTCCTGAGTGATAGCTTTCACCCCGGAACCATCATCAACGGGATCCTGGCGAACGCGATTCTGTACGCCAACAAGATCGCCTACAACGACCCAGTCACATACATCTCGGATCAAACGATCGTCACCCGCGCCGGCCTGACGCCAACTTCTGGTGGTCCGACTTATTACAACGTGGCGCCCTATGTCATTTTTACTCCAGTCCCGGAACCATCGAGCCTGGCGCTGGCTGGGATCGCCGTGGCGATTTCCGTGGGCGCCGCGGTACGACGGCGCCACAGAGTTGCTTTAAGCGGCGCTGCTCTAAGCGGCTAGTTGCGGGTTTACGCTCCATCTTGCCAAATCTGAGGGCATTCTCTCGCATCGCCTCGCAGGCCCCATCGCGCTTCGATGGATTGCGGTTGGCAGGGACCTGCGCCGTTCTGCGGGCACGGTAAATTTGACCTCGGCCGCGGAACTTCGGAAACTGACGGCATGCTTTCGAGGGGCGCCGCAGAGGCGATGTCCGGGCAACAGGGCCGGTTACCGACCAGCGAAGACGGAGATTCGACCATGTGGCATGCGTATGGACCGCAACAGCGTCGAAGAGGAAACATCTCCCGACGAGACGTGCTGCACGTCGGGAGTCTTGCGCTGGCTGGATTGAGCCTGGCAGACGTGTTGCGATTGCAGGCCTGCGCAGCCGAACCGTCGTCGAGCGGATCGAGACGAAGCAAGTCTGTGATCATGATCTGGATGCGCGGCGGCCCGTCGCATATCGACAGTTTCGATATGAAACCCGAGGCCCCGGCCGAGATCCGCGGCGAGTTTCAGCCGATTGCCACCAACATCCCCGGCATTCGCATTTGCGAATACTTGCCACTATTGGCCACCTGTGCGGATAAGCTGGCGATCATCCGCGGAATCAAATCCAACGATCTGGGCGACCACACGCCTCATTACATCCTCACGGGCTCGCCCGATCGTGGTAAGCGGCCCGCCTTCGGTGGCGTCGTTAGCCGATTGCAGCCGCGGTCCGATGGACTGCCCCCCTACGTCAGCTTGATGTACGACCCTCCGCGCCTTTACGACAACGAAGGCCCGGTCTACCTCGGTCCGTCGCATCGGCCATTCGTTCCCCGCTCTGAAGGTCTGGCAAACCTGAGCATGGCCAAGGGAATTTCGCTGGATCGACTTCACGATCGACGCGAGTTACTCCGCGCCTTCGATGGCGCCCGACGTGAGTTCGAACACGACAAGGTCGTCAGTAGCCTCGACGCGTATACGCTCCAAGCGCTCGAAATGGTGACGTCAAAAAAGGCCCGCGCCGCGTTCGACGTCTCCCAGGAATCGCCGGAGACTCATGCGAGGTATGGAAAGTATTGCGAGAACTTCCTCGTCGCGCGGCGACTGGCCGAAGCCGGGGTCTCGGTCATCACGCTCAAGGTTGGCGACTGGGACACTCACGAGAAAAACTTCATCGATATGCGGGCTCAGTTGCCACAACTCGACCGTGGCTTTCACGCGCTCGTCACGGATCTGCACGAGCGCGGACTCGATCGTGATGTGGCCGTAGTGCTGTGGGGCGAATTCGGTCGCGCGCCGCGAATATCGCGAGGTGACGGACGAGACCACTGGCCCGAGGCAGGCGCTGCTGTGCTGGCCGGGGGCGGCTTTCGCGTGGGGCAAACGATTGGCGAAACCGATGCGCAAGGTGGCCAATCGAAGGGTCGTCCTTACACGCCTGGCAACGTGCTGGCAAACCTCTACCACCACTTGGGCCTCGACCCGGCAACCACAATCGCCGACCAAAACCAACGGCCGATGCGCCTGCTTGATGACGGCGAGCCTGTGCGCGAACTCTCATAGAAACGAGGCTCGTCCTGCACGATGTCTCCGCGCCCTGCCGCGTCTCGGTCGTGACCCTCGCGGGAGTGCCGCGACCGACGTACATTGTCGGCTGGTTGACGAGGGCCACCGCACAAGTCGCTGTAGAAGTCACATGGAAGAATTCAAAGCCAGCCTCAAGCGCTGGACGCTGCTCTTGGGCGTCCTGCAAATCACGGTCGGCTGCCTGGTTGGTTTGATTCCGCCGTCGGCCGTGGCGTGGTTTCGCGGGATCGTGATGGGGCACATCGAGTACACCGCCAATGGCGTGTTGATGATCGCCTTTGCGTTTCTCGTCAGCGAACTTAAGCTTTCGCGCGCGGCGCTGTGGGTTTGGTTCATCACGCTCCAGTTCGGCACGTGGACCAACGGCACGGCCGGAGTGGTGGGCGCTTTCCTGGGCCAGTCTTCGCCGCTGATGGCCACGTTGAACGAAAAGTTCCCGCCGCCCGGTGGTATCAACGCTCCGGCCGTCACTTGTCTGCTGCAAGTCTGCGCCGTGACGATCCTGGTCTGCCTGGCGTTGACGATTATCGGCCTCATCCGCACCCAGGGCGCAGCAGCGCCCAGCCCCGATCAAGACGCCGATCGCAGGGCCTAGCCGGCGCCGTTGCGTCGCGTTACAACGAGCGGCAAGTCGTCGCGCGTTGCTTGCCAGGTCTTGACGATTCGGATACTTTCGCAGCGCCGCTTCCGCTTGTGGCGTCGCTGGCGCCCCGCCGCACTAAAACACGCAATACTTTTTCCATCCAGGAGATTTCGATGTACGACATGAAGAACTTGGCCAAGCTCAAGAAGATGGGAGAGTTGTCGCCCGAAGGTTTTAAAGGTTTCATGGACTTCGACGCGGCGGCCTTCAAAGACGGCGCGATCCCGGCCAAGTACAAGGAACTGATGGCCGTGGCCGTGGCGCTCACCACGCAATGCCCTTACTGCATCGAAGTCCACGCCAAGAAGGCCAAACAAGCCGGCGCGACCGAGCAGGAACTGACCGAAACAACGATCATTGCCGCAGCCCTGCGCGCCGGCGGCGCCATGACCCACGGCACGCACCTGTTGGATTGACCGCCGCAATACGCGGCCCGGGTTCAATTCGCTGTTGGCTAAATTCGAGTCGCGCCTTGCTCGGCGGGCAGCGTTGACTTTAACGCTATTGCGAATTGAACCCGGCCCCGATCGTCACTTTGGCATCGCCAGCGCCGCTTCAGCGCACACTTTTAGTATGACCGGCGTGAATGGGCCCATCCACTCCTGCACTTGTCGAGTGACTTCGGGGCCGGCCTTGGCGGGCGAGCCGCAATCGAACGGTGGCTGTGGGTCGTATTCCATCGCCAATTGCGTCATCCGGGCCAC
>Ga0070665_100002333_pt1 | contig 21058 bp, 14 predicted proteins | sample KBSS13metaG_FD_65862 | JGI IMG/M metagenome (GOLD analysis project Ga0070665, IMG submission 65862) | Switchgrass rhizosphere microbial communities from Kellogg Biological Station, Michigan, USA - KBS S1-3 metaG | ecosystem: Host-associated > Plants > Roots > Rhizosphere > Soil ...
CAAGCCTTCGCGTCTCATCCTGCTGATCCTGGTTTTCTGGATCATCAATCTTGGACCTTCGACGATCTACCTTCTGCTGAACCCGGACCACCTTGCCGAACCGATTACGCGCTACACCTCAACCACGCTGATCCGCTTTCTCAAGTACACGCCGATTCCTTACGCAGCTACCTTCCTCGCGGGAGTCGCGCTGTCGCGCCTGCAACTCTTAGCAACAGTCACCGAGCGACAGCGATTGACCATTGCAGCAATCGCTGTCGTCGTACTTGGCCTATTCTTCTACGTTGTCTCGCCGCACATTCCCTACCTTGTGCTCCACGGCGGACTGCTGCTGCCGCTCTTCGCGATGCTCGTCTTCGGCCTCAGCGGGCCACATATCATCTCATCTATCTTCGCGTGGGAGCCTTTGCTCCTGATCGGAGAGAGCAGCTACTGCCTTTACCTGCTTCACTTTAACGTCTTCATCCTGATCCACATGTACCATATTCCGGAACGGCTTCATGTTGCGACGCTCGATCCATGGATCTCTTATGCCGCACTCATCGCACTCTCCATCGTGGTCTATCGCTTCGTCGAGAACCCTGCTCGCAGAGCGATCCTCCGCCGTTTCCCCCCATCGCGCGCAAAAGCAGCTTAGCAGAGAACTCAAACACGAAAGCCTCGCCGAAGCGAGGCCTTCGTATTCTGAATCTATACGGTCTAGGGATTAACAACCTGCGTCGCGTGTGAGCCATTTGCCACCGCAGCAACGCACGTCGGTGTCCCGGCGGCTGGGAAAGGCGTGTTCTGGACATTCTTCAACGAGCCGTTGTGCGGATCCAGTTGGAGGCCTGTCGTCGTATTATCCAGGTTGTTCGACGAATACAGATAAATGCCCAGCGCCGGTTCGATCGCCAGGCACATCGGTCCCGTCCCTACCTTCGTGGAACCCGATCCTACCGAACCAACTGCTGCGCCTGTCGACTGATCGATGGCGTAGGCACCTACCGTGTTGTCGTTGAAGTTGGACACATACAAGTACTTGCCGCGAGGATCGACCGTGACCGCAACCGGAAGCAGCCCAGTGGCAAAGGGCGAGTTTTGCATCGCCTGCAGCGTGCCGCCAGAGAGAACGATGTTGCCGTAGAGTTGATTGGTCGCACGATCTGTAACGTAGACAAAGCGCGACGCAGGATCCGAAGCGATAGAACTGGGAACTGTACCTGCGCCGTAGCCACTGGCCACGGTTCGACCGCTTGCATCGACCGAAATTTTGGTGGCACCGATCGGCGTCAAGACGCCCGAGCTCGCGTTCTGGGAGAAAGCAAGAATCTGACCGAAGGCAGAGGCCGATCCGACCGCAGGTTCAGCATCGATCACGTAGACGTAGTTGTTGAAATGCGTCGCCGTGATGCCTGTCGGGTTGTTGCCCACGTTGAAGTTTGTCGGTGTCCCCAGCGAATTGTCGGCGCTGATCGGAAAGATGGTTACCCCGCCCGGCCCGGGGTTCGCAGCAGAATAGCCTGTCTGGTAGGTGTAAGTGATATAGAGAAATTTGTTGGCGGCATCGATGGCGATCGCTGTAGGACGGGTCCCCGTCTTGTAGGTATTCTTAGATGTCAGCTTTCCGTCGCTGTCGATCGCAAACTCCTGCACGGTAGAATCGCCCTGATTCAAAACGTACAAGAACAAACCATTTGTCGTCGCGACGATGGAGACTGGATTATTTCCCGCCGACACCGGAGATCCCGTGATCGCGACAAGCGCACCGGATTGGTAGTCAACGGCATACTCATTGATGCCGTTCGACGAGGTGGCATAGAGATAGGCAACCGTATAGTCGCGAGTGCAGGCGGTCAGGCCGACAACTGCGGTCAACATCATTGCGGAAGCCGCCCACGCAAAAACTGAGACCGACGTTGCGGCCTTCGCCCTGTGCATCGACCTGAAGATCTTTCCTGTCAAACTCATCTGTTTCCTTCATCCCGGCGGCAATCGCCGCCTTGCATAAAGTCTATCGTCACACGCTGCAAGCGGGTCAACGGCCGGGAATGACCGGCACGGTCACCAGGCATGTGGGTAAAGTGTTACCACTAAAAGGCGTATTCTGAATCTGCTTCAGGCTTCCATCGGAAGTATTCTGCTGCGTCCCCGAGACATTGTTGCTGAGTTGGTTGGAGGCATACAGGTAGACAGCATGTGTAGGCGATCCCGTGCTGGGAGCACCGATCATTGATACGCATGTTGGTCCTGTGCCTGCCTGAGCGCTAAAGCCCGCAGTCGACTGAACCGGTGCTCCGTTGGCAGCAAAGGTAAATCCGTTGATTGAGCCTGCGCCATAGCTGGCAACATAGAGGAATTTACCGCTCAGATCGATGGTCATGCCAGCAGGCGATGAATCCGTCCTCGCTGTAGCCAAAATGCTCGGAACTCCGTTCGCAGCGATTGCATAGCCGATGACCGTGTTCGAATCCTTGTCCGTAACATACAGGTGGCTCGCCGGAGCATCCACGATCAGCCCGGCCGGCGTTATCCCTGACTGGTATCCGGTAGAGGGAACATTGCCCGGATTGATCGTTTGACCAGGCAGTGCAGTCAAGGAGCCGTTGGACGAGTTTGCTGAAAAGCCAAAGAGGTTCGCCGTAGTCCCCGAATCTTGCGCGATCACGTAAACAAAATGATTCTTGCTGTTTGCTGAGATCTTCACCGGGTTGCGGCCCAGGTTGAAGGTGGAGGGCGAACCCAGCGACCCATCCGAGTTAATGGGGAAGATCGTCACACCGCCTGGGCCTGGATTGCCCGGCGTATACAGCTGCTGCTGAGAGCCGTCGGGCAGAATAGTGTTCTGGTACGTGAAAGTGACGTAGAGGAACTTACCCGCCGCATCGATAGATGCATCCGTGGCAAAGCTTCCCGTGATGTTGTAGGTCTTTTGCGGATAGATCTTTCCATCGGTTCCGATGAGAAAGTGAACGACGCTGGAATCGTCACGGTGAATCACGTAGATCGACAGATGGTCCGGCGAAGCCACCACGGTTACCGGATTCTTGCCGCCCGTTGGAATAGGCGAGTTGGCAAGCTGAACCAGGAATCCCTGCTGGTAATCGACCTTATAGCCGTTGAGGAGACCTGCAGTGTCCTTTGCCGTTGTGGCATATACGTATCCGACGGTATAGTCGCGCCCGCACGCCGTCAGGCCGAGCCCCATCGCCACGGACACAATCGAGGCTATCGCTCTTTGGCCCACTGTCTTCAACGTCATGCGATTCCCTTACTCCAATTGCCGATCATCTCCGCAGGCTTGCTGCTTCTATTCAAACCGACTGCGGGGCTGCCGTTCCATGGCCTTCCCACGGGCTAGTTAACGTTTCCGCTGAGCGCAAGGCAGGTAGGTTGCCCTGTCGTGGGGAACGTAGAGCCGCGCGTGAGTTCTCTCAATTCGCCGCTGTTGGAATCGATTCGCCTGCCAGTAATCGTCCCATCGATGTTGTTCGATGTGTACACATACTGATTCGACGGATCTTCGACCATGCAGACCGGCCCAGCGCCTACAGCGTACGGATTTCCTGCAGACGGACTGCCGCCGGTTCCAAGGGGAAACACCTTTCCGGTCGTCGCGTCAATTGTGAACGCCGAGATGGAACTGGTCTTATTCTGTGGATCAAGCGAAGAGCGATTCAGAACATACAGCGTCTTGCCCTTGTTGTCCGGAAAGGAGTAGACCGGGTTCGAAGTCAACGGAAGATTGTTTACGGGACCACCGGTCAACGTGTTCAAAGAGCAGGCGGCGGAGCCTGATCCAACCGTATAGGGAAGGATTCGCCCGCCAGGACTATCGGAGGTAGGCGCGGCGTCGGTCAGATACACGTAGTTTCCGCTGGTGCTGATTGAGGTGAGGTTTCCTGCGCCAGTCGTGATAGTAGAGTTTGCAGTCAGGGAAAGTTGCCCGTTTGATCCCACCGAATACGGAAAAACTGTCTGGTCTCCTCCGTTGATCGTGAACAAGCAGCCTCCGGCTACGCGCATCATCAACGGCCTGGGCCCTACGGGGAAGAACGTGAGCTGAGTCTGATTGCTGTCTTTGATCTGCTGGTTAGGTACCAGCTGCAGGCGGCCGGTATTCTGATCGATTGCGAACACAGTGATTGCGCCGAGGCCCTTGGGATTCGGATACTGCGGCGTATCGGGGTAAAGAGTGTCGAGTACGTACAGGTAGTTTCCCGTGCTATCCACCGATGCCCAGACAGGTGTCGTTCCACGGCTCGTATACGGCAGCTGGAAGGTAAGGACGCCGTCACCACCGACACTGTAAAGCGAGATATTACCGGCCGTCTTCGCATCTCCCTTATTGATTACGTAGACGTAACGTCCACCGGGCTTGACCACGAGCGCGACCGGAGTGGTTCCGTTGGAACTGAAGGGGGAGTGAACCACCTGCGTGAGGTTGCCGGTGAAGTTGTCGACCTTGTACCCGGAAATCTGGTTGTACTGCGTTCCGAGAACCCAGATGTATGCGATCGTGCCACCACCGCACGCCGTCATTCCCAGACCCATTGCAACGGACACTACCAAGGCCATTGAAAACCGGCCAATCCTGCTCAACCTCATGCGCTTCCTTAATCCTCGCGGGCACCGGCTTCAGGCGCCGTCTGTTGCGAGCAACTCTTTAGGGATAAATTCCTCTGCTAATTGTAGAAGGTGACGCGACTTTGTGCCACTTTCAGGGCATGGAATCCGCCTTCAACGTCAACGTTTTCCTCAGGATTTGGAATGGAAAATCCTTCGTGCAGGACGAGAGTCGTTTTGCTCCCGCAAATGCCCGAGCATTTCCAGAGCAGACATCGAGATTTGTTACCATACGCGGCAGGCATTGAGAGGCATCATTGGCTGACCTACCTTGCACCCAAATGCTTTGCCAAACTCGTCGAAGTTCTGTACGGAGCCGTTAGCCCGCCACTCACCAGCGGAGTGTGGATCCGTCTTCGCCCGCAATCTCGCTGACTGTTCGGTTTGGTTCTGGCACCATACCTGACCGAAGCTCAGGAAGAAGCGCTGCGCTGGCGTGTAGCCGCCGATCTTCTCTGTGGCTGACGCATTTTGCTCGGCGAGCGTATCCATCAACGCCCGGTAAGCGATTCGTAAGCCGCCGTTGTCGGCAGTGTTCTCGCCCAATGTCAGCTTGCCATTCTGTGTCTGCCCCGGAGCAACCTCAAAGCTGCCATACTCCTTGACCTCGCAGTCAGTGCGCTCATCGAACTTTTTCCGATCCTCGGCGGTCCACCACATCCGAACATTACCCTTCGGATCAAACTGGCTGCCTTGATCGTCGAAGCCATGCGTCATCTCGTGGCCAATCACCACGCCAATACCGCCAAAGTTCACGGCGGGATCAATTTTGAAGTCATAAAAGGGCGGCTGTAGAATTCCGGCCGGAAAATTTATGTCGTTCATCGACGGCCTGTAATACGCGTTGACCGTTGGCGGAGTCATACTCCACTCCTTCTCGTTGACAGGCTTGCCAATCTTGGCCAGATCGCGACGATCATTAAAGGCTGCTACCTGCTGCACATTGCCGATCGGGTCATCGCGCTTGATCGTCACCGACGAATAGTCGCGCCATTTCTCCGGATAGCCGATGTTGCGCCGGAACGCGTCGAGCTTCTTCCGAGCCTCAACTTTTGTGTCCTCGCTCATCCAGTCCAGCGTCTTAATGTCCTCGGCAAGGGCATTCTCCAGCGCCGTTACCAGTTTCTCCATGTTGTCCTTGGCCGCGGGTGGGAAGTTCTTCGCCACCCAATCCTGTCCAACCGCCTCACCCAACGCACGATCGGTCGCTGCAGTGCAACGCTTCCAACGCGGAGCTTGTTCTTTCTGTCCAGCCAGCGTCGCTGCATAGAAGTTGAAGTTTTCTTCAACAAATGGATCGCTCAGGTTGGGGGCATATCGGTGAACTGTGTGCCAGCGCAGATAGCTCTTCAACGCGTCAATATCCGCGGTTTCGATCTGATGGTCAAATGCCTTGAAGAACTCGGGCGTAGCTACGTTGACGGTTGCAAGACCGCCTTGTTTCTTCGCTGCGAGATAAACCTTCCAGTCGAAGGATGGCGTCAGCGTTTGGAGCTCGGCGATGGTCTTGATGTGGTAGACATTTGCGGGGGTGCGACGATCGACACGCGGCATCGATCCTTGGGCTAGCGCCGTCTCAATCGCAAGGACGTTTTGTGCTTCCTTGGCTGCCTGTTCAGGAGAATCACCGAGCAGCGTGAACATCTTCGTCACGTGAGCGACATACTGCTCTCTCAGCTTCTTGGACCGGTCATCCGGGTTCAAATAGTAATCCCGGTCGGGAAGTCCCAGACCCGCCTGGTCAAGCTCGCCGATCTGCTTGGTGGAGTCCGTTTGATCCTGCCCCGATCCGAAGCCGAAGAAATAGCCCTGCGCGTACTTCTCCTCAGTCGTGCCCAGCAGTGTTGCCAGCTTCTTTCTGTCGTTCCAGTCGGCAATCGTCTTCAGCCCCGGCTCAATGGGTTTGGCACCCAGCTTGCTTGAAAGGTCCGCATTCATGCAGGCCGCAAAGTAGTCCCCGTACTTCTTCTGCAATGGAGTCTTCGGACCGTCCGCAGCGGCCTTCAGTTCGGAGTAGAGCAAATAGTTGTTGTACTCAGTCAATTCGTTGAAACGTCCCCAACGAACCTGATCCGCAGGAATCGGGTTGTTCTTCTTCCAGTTGCCGCAGGCGTACTGGTAAAAATCGACACAGGGATCGGCTGTCTTATCGATCGCTGCCAAATCGAGAATGATTGGCTTCTTCGGCGCAGATTTCGGACCCGACACATCTTCTGCAACTGCAGGGGACGAGATCAGGCCGGCAGCCAGTATCGACAGTGAGACAGCAGACTTCAACGACTTAACGTTCATTACACTCCTCAAGACAAATAATTGGCGATCTTTAGACGGCAGCTCAAACCTACTACTGCCATCGGATAAAGGTAAAGATGGATTCTATCAACGCGGCAGAAATGCCCGTTTTGCACACTCTCGTCCAGTCGCAAGAGCCCTTGTGAACGTGGTCCAGTGGCTAAAAAATCTTCAGATGGATGGTCAGATACTTTTTCGGATCCTTACGGATCGCTGCCACCAGATCTGAACTGCTCGTGAGCAGATTATTCATATTGGTGTGCAGGGAGTCGTCAGTCGCCAGCTTGCCGAGAGTCCCTCGGCCCTGATTGATTCCTGTGACGAGGTGGTTGACCTGAGTAAAGGTGTCGCTCAGCTGCTGACGGAATTGCGGGTCCTTAACAATGAGGCCAAGCCCACCCTTACCTGCGTCGGCCTCTGCCATCAGCGAATTGGCATGCTTCAACGTCGAATTCAGGTTGTCGAATAGGGACGGATCCTTGAGCAGCTTGCCTGCTGTTCCCTTGCCGCTGTCCAGTTCGTCGGCGATGTTTTGCAGCTTGCCGGCCGTATCATTCAGGCGGTTATACAGTTGGTCGTCGCTTACGAGCTTGCCGATGCTGCCCTTTCCGTTATTCAGATTCACTGTGAGCTTATGCAGTTCATCGACCGTGGCATTGACTTTGTTGTAGAGATCCGGATTGCTAATCAACTGGCCGATGGATCCCTTGCCCGACTGAAGATTGTCGACAATCGTGTTCATCTTGGCGAGGATTACATTCAGGCTCTCGATCGTACCCTGGCTTGCCTTCACCACATCGGTCAAGCTCGGCGTCTCCAGCGTCTTTAGTTCATCACCATCGTGCAGAGGCGGTCCCACGGCAAACTGGCTATTGATGTCGACTACCGTATCGCCCAAAACTCCAATCGTCGTCAGCGATGCCTTTGAGTCTTTCTTGAGATCATCAGCGAATTTGTCGTTCAGCTTCATCACAACGCGAACGGGCGTTAGCTTGCGGTCCGGCGCTGAGACCACCGTCACTGTCTTTACCGTACCGATAGTCACACCTTGCAGGTTCACGGCAGCGCCCGGCTTCAAGCCCGCGGAGTTCTCGAAATAGGTGTAGATCGTCAGTTTGTGCGAGAAGATTCCGAGGCCGGCTGAACTGGTCATGAGGAACAACAGCGTCACCAATATGACCGTAGCCACCAGAACAATGACGCCCACTTTTAACTGCGACCATCGGACCTCCTGCTGGCTCGGCATAGCGCTCCTCGAGAAAAGTTTGCTCTCCTGCTATTTCGAACCTTTCCGGAGAACGCTCCGGAGGTCATGCAGGTGTATGACATTTCAGAGGATACATTACCTCAGGCTCCGATCAGCCAAAGATACGCTCCGCCATAAGGAACATAGCTGCGAATAACCACTCAGTGTTCTAACTGGATAGGGTTCGGTTGCTGACCGAAGCTGGTTTGAAGCAGTTTTGGAACCGGTTTGGTCCGCCGCGAGCGCGGGGCCGGGGATGTGGCAGGATCGAGTCGATAAAGGATGAGCAGGTTCCGCTCCGGGTCGTCCATCGCAGGGAAAGATGCCACGCGCTTGAGGTGATATAAAGGCGTAAGTGCATCCATCTTGTCGTCGTCTACCTGATTCCAAGCCACGTACCATCCGGGCTGGTAGGCTCGCACGCGAACGGCGAGATCCATCGTTCCAAAGTCGTCGCAGATCGAAGGTACCCCGGTCATCAGCGACAGATCCGATCCACTGATCGAAAGCACCAATGGATTGTGACTGCGATCCGCGGCAACGATTTGCTGGATGCGGTCGGCGGCATCGGCAAAGGTGTACTCGGGATGGGTGACATAGGTTAGAGTCTGCCGCGCATCGGAGACGACAACTACTGTAAGCGCAACTGCGCTCATGACAGCCGTCATGTGATGTAGCGGAGCAACCAAACCGCGCCGATTCCAAAGACTCTCGAAGACGGTGGCTGTCAGAATGGTGAGCGGAATCGCGACCACAAGGTAGTATCGGGGTTGTAGGTTGTTGTGATACGCGAGAAAAGCAGCATAGCCTCCCGCCCATAACAGAAGAGCTGGAATAAGTGGGTTACGAAGAAGTCGGTTGCTGAAAAAGAGGGCGGTAACCGCAGCCACGAGCGCGAGCGGATAGAGAATGCGACCGACCCACATCCCATCAGTAAATGTATCCCGTAGCACATGGAAGGCATTCTCGCTGGTAATGCCGGTATATGCATTCGCGGTGAATAGATACCTGTAGTCGCTGAGGAAATGCGGTCGGACGACAAGTCCGTAGTAGGCCACCCAAACGACAGTAGCCAATATCAGCGCAGGAAGCCCAAGCCTAAGGAAAGGCCGTAAGCGGTATCCGACGCGTGCATACAATATCCAGGCGATGCAGGGAAGTAGAAAGACTGCCGTGGTCTTTGTTAGCACCATCAGAGGAAGCAAGATGCCTAGCGCAAGTACGGGAGCTGCACACCGCAGCCGATCGCGCCATCTGACTGTGTTTCGCTCCGCGCAGATGAAGGACGTAGCCAGCAATGCTAGCAACGTAACCAGGATGAGCATTGGTTCCAAGATAGCGAGGCGGCTGAACGCGTAGCAGAACGGGCTCACAGCGAGCAATAGAACCGCGATTGCTGGTGCAAGCGACGGAGTATGCCGAGATTCGGATGCAAGATTCTGCCAGCGACGGACGAGGAAGTAAACGCTGACGAGGATCAAGCCAAAAATGCTGACCGAAAGGGCGCGGGCAGTCACGACACTAACCCCGGTAAAGCGGAAGACAACCGATTCAACCAGTGGCCAAACCGGAAGGGCAGCAGCGGGGTTGAAGTCTCCGGGCACATACCAGGTTCCGCGTTGGAAGTGCCGGATTGCCGCATCCCCGTACCAACCCTCGTCGGTGTATTTGGACCAGTCCATCCATGGTGAATGGTTGGGAAAGTCAGCCCTCAGATGGACAGCATGGAAAGTGAGAAAGCAGGCTGCGATTGCCAGCAATAAAAACTCCACCAGGCGGCTGCCGACAAACCTGCGCCGCGACAAATGGGATGTGGATGCTGAGGAATCTGTCATGACATGCAACCTGGAATAAATGCAATTCTCATAAGGGCATTAGAACTACGCACGATGAGATACGAAGAACGATGCTCCGGAGTTCGGGGAGGTGGGTACTGGCAAGGCTTTATGGCCTTTTGTTCTGTCTGCAAACCAGCCTATATTGCGGTTTGCAGATTTCTACCCAACAACAACAAACATTAAGAGGAAATAAGGCGACATGCAAGACCTAACTTTCCGCTGGCAACTACGCCTTATTCATAGGCTAAAGCGTCGATGGGGTCCTTGCTGGCAGCTTTGTAGGCCGGATAAACCGCTCCCAACAGCGCACCCGTGAGAGCGATGACGATAGACTTCCACACCCATGGTAGATCAATTACAAAGTCCAGAGTGGGGAAACGAGCCTCCAGCGCCGCACTGAGCGCATAGCTGGATGCAATCCCAAGCGCAATGCCTACTGCCGCAATCGTGCCGGTTTCACGAAGAACGAGGGTGATGATATAGAGCCGGGAGGCTCCTAACGACTTCAAAACGCCGATCTCTCTTGTACGCTCCATCACTGCCGTGTACATGGACTGGAAGATGACTAGGAAGCCGATTACCAATGCAATACCAACAACGACGCGGATCGCGGTGCTCATGTAGGGCAGCCGGGTCGGCGAGATAGCTGACAAATATTCCTCAGCTGTAGCGACGTTGTATTGATTCATCCCAGGTGTTGCGAGAATTGCCTGCCGTATTCCTTCCTGATACCGCGGAGGCTCCTCTGTTCTGAGGTAGAACATCGAGGCCTTGCCAGGAGCTCCGGTCAGCTCTCCCATAGTTTGAATCGGGATGAACTTTCGGCCTCCTTTGCCGTGCTCGACAACGCCGCAGATTCGAAAAGGATGATCCAAAATGTTGATGCTGTCGCCAACTTTTTTCCCAGTAGCGGTATAGTCATCGATGATGACGTCGTATGGCCCCTGGAATGAACCTCCCGAAATGTAGGAAAACGGAAGGAGGTCGTTAAAGCTCTTGTATTCAATGCCATAGATGCTGTCAAGTGAGCTGCTGAGTTGAATGTAAACCGGGGCTGCGACTGCGACATGCGGGATCTTCGCGAGGATATCGCCGACCTTGATCGAAATGCCGGCCGAGCTCATTCCGAGAAAATTGTTCGTTGTACTGGGTCGCACGATCATGTCCATTCCAATGCCGTTCTGGCGTGCTTTGAAGCCGCTGATCTTGCCGAGTAGAATCGCTGTAATCGAGAGAATCATAATGACCTCGATTGCGATTGCTAGTGCACTGATCAAAGAACGCAACGGCCGATGGACGAGATTACCGACGACAAGTTTATTCATTCTGATTCCAGTGTATGTCAGCACCCGCTAAGAACTCATGCCATCCGAAGGCAGCACGCGGGAGCGACGTGGAACGCTGCGCACCGGCGCGATACGGCGAAGCCTAATCTGTTCCGGTCCCTTAATCAGCGAGCCAAAGATCGGCATCACATACGCCGCCGAAAGGGCCGCGACGATCAACCCGAAGTTGACATAACCCAACGCATAGATGATGCCGCCCAGCATCCCCTCGGGAGCAGCATGGCCAAAGTAGGCAGCCATCAGCAGCCCCCAGGGGGAAGCCCGAGTATCTCCACAGAGCGAGTCGAAAACAGTGAAAAGCAGTATCCAGAGCAATGGAGCAACGATAAAGATGCCCAGCCAGCCTTTAAGGTGATATGCCTCGCCGGAGGGACTAAACGAGATGCCAGTCGTGGAATCGTCCTCCGGCAAGCCGCCAACCTCATGCGCGTAAACATTGCCGAAGAAGACATTAGGTTTGGTGGGCCAGAGAACGTGAGGCACGAGATTCTCGAATCCCAGAATGATCGGGGCGAGCCCAAAGGTTCCGTTTTTTTCCGTTACATCAATAAGTGCGTCATCCACAGAGATCATCTGTAAACGATCCATAAAGCCCTGTGGGGTGTTGAAATAAACGGTTGATTCTGAGTAGGTATCCTCTGAGCTCTGGGCGTCCTCGCTGCGGACTCTCTCGAGGTCGGTAAGCATATCGGCAGACAGCTGGATTTGATCCGAAATAGTCGCGGCTCTATAGTTTCGTCCGTATTGAGAGTAAGGGACAAGATAGCGAAACATAAACACTACCAGGAACGCGAAGCCGACAAGTTGTAACCGCGAGAACCGGTAGTGCTGGGAACATGCTGCAACCAACCAGCATGCCAGGGGCATAAACATCCCCTCCTTGGAGAATCCAAGCAGCCCGCCTAGAAACATGGCGCCACCTGAGATCAAGACCGGAACGCTTACGCTGCGCTTTCCACCGGTCCTATGGATCTGGTGGATCACCCCAAGAATCAATGCCATGGGGAGAAAGCGATTGATCTGAGCCAAGGCACTGAGAAGGCTTCCTCCTTCATGCGGGACGAAGCTTAGAATTCCATTGACAACCAACCCGGTTACCATACAGCCCACCGTTGCGTTCTGCATATTTGCATCGGTGACAAGGCTGCCAAGCAAAGGGCGGCGCAAGGTTAGCTTCTTGCTTATAATCACGGCCACAAGCATCGCCGTAATACCGCCAAGAAAAACTCTGATTGTCAGTATTGGAGTAGTTAGATTGGAGTCAGCAGGTTCACCGAGAACCGCCTTCCAGCAAAGCCCCACGATCACGGCAAGAACAGAATAAAAAAAGACATAAGCTCCCGATGTTCGGGAGAAGCCACCTGCCAGGTTAAACGTAATACCAGCGATCACGACAAACAGAAAACTGCAAATCGCAAACTCCGGGGACGTCTTTTGCAGGAGTTGTACTCCGAACAGAAGCGCCGCAAAGCACACCACACGCGTAATCGGGATGTTAACTGGAAACGGAAGGCGCACTCGTTTTCTCTTTTGAGGCCAAAGAACAGAAAATCGCTGCTCTCAGTAGCCAATTCCCTCTGAAGCCTTGATGATAGAGGGCACCTCCAGGAGCGTCAAAGCCGCATATCTCTACAACGTTGGTGGAATACCCCCTAACCCCAACTGGCATCCCGCTCTGAATTCGTAGGAATATGATAGCTCTAACTACTTTGATTCCATAAGTATCGAGCATTGCAATCTTTGACTTGATGGAACCATGAGATCTATTCTGCCGGAAACCGCACAACTGCGCGGGTGAAGACCAAGTATCTGGAGCGGCTTAGCGGAGCGGAATGAGACGATTCGGCGACGAGTTACGATCGGAGCGAGAGCGCAAACGAGTTACGCTCGAGACCATCTGCACCATAACAAAGGTTTCCGTCCGTCATCTCGAGGCTCTAGAAGGCTCCGACTACGGTGAGCTACCTGGCGGAGTGTTCCGCAGAGGAATTCTGCGCAGCTATCTCGGTGCTGTCGGGCTTGAAGAGTCTCCCTGGATGGAGCGGTTTGAGGCCGCATTGCGAGAGAGTGGCGCTGTTCAGGTCGAAAGCAACGACTGGGTTGAGTTTGCAGAAAATGTTCGTAGAAATCGCGGCGGAATGAAAGCAGGAACGGGATCCCGGTGGATTGGGGTCGCCGCTATGGCGGGGACTCTGGTGATGCTCGGCTGGGGAGTGTGGAAGTTCGTATTGCACGGCCATCTGTTTCTCTAATTTAGACAACAAACATTTCAACCCCACACAACATTGTCACCGTTCAATGCGGAATTTCGCCATTGGCCGACCAATAGCTGCATGTGGCTGGGCCTTTTGATACGGCCTCATAAGACGGGTAGAATGGAAGGGTTATATCAAACGCGGGTGCATTCCTGACCGCAAGTCACCCTGAAGGAGTTTCTTTTGGCTACACGCGAGCGTTTTCTCTTCACCAGCGAGTCTGTCACCGAGGGCCACCCAGACAAGATCGCCGACCAGATCTCTGATGCCATTCTCGATGCCTGCCTCGCGCAGGATCCCTACAGCCGCGTTGCGTGCGAGACTCTGACCTGCACGGGTCTGGTCGTCATTGCGGGCGAGATCACCACCAAGGCCTACGTCGACTTCCAGAGCCTGGTTCGTGGAACCGTTGCAGCAATCGGTTATGACAATGCACTTTATGGTTTCGATTCGAACACTTGCGCTGTCATCTCGACAATCAACAAGCAGTCCGGTGACATCGCCATGGGTGTAGACACTGGTGGAGCTGGTGACCAGGGCATGATGTTCGGCTATGCCACCAATGAGACGCCAGAGTTAATGCCTGCGGCCATCTCCTTCGCACACCGTCTCGCCCGCAAGCTCAGCGAGGTTCGCAAGAACGGCCTGATGTCGTACCTTCGTCCCGACGGCAAGAGCCAGGTTACGGTTGAGTACGATGCGAATCACCGCCCGGTTCGGGTAGACGCAGTTGTAATCTCGACACAGCACGCAGAGACGATCGGCAATGATGAGCTGCGCGCCGACATCCTGAAGAATGTCATCCAGGCCGTAATTCCTGCGGAACTGCTCGACGAGAACACCAAGTACCATATCAACCCGACCGGGCGCTTCGTGGTTGGCGGACCAATGGGCGACACAGGCCTCACCGGACGCAAGATCATCGTCGATACGTACGGCGGCATGGGCCGTCACGGCGGGGGAGCCTTCAGTGGGAAGGATGCAACCAAGGTTGATCGTTCGGCTGCTTACATGGCCCGTTACGTAGCCAAGAACATCGTCGCGGCTGGCCTTGCTGACCGCTGCGAGGTCCAACTGGCCTACGCAATTGGCGTTGCTGAGCCCGTCAGCGTGCTCGTCGACACCTTTGGCACTGGCAAGGTCGATGAGACGAAGCTCGAGGAAGTGGTTCGCAAGAACTTCTCATTGACCCCCAAGGGCATCATTGAGAGCCTTCAGCTCCGGCGTCCCATCTTCAAGGCCACAGCCGCCTACGGGCACTTTGGACGAACGGGCGAGACCTTCACTTGGGAAGCGACCGATAAGGCCGCGGCACTCAAGGAGCAGACACAGAGCCTTCTCGCAACGAAGTAAGCGCGAACCAATAACCCCTTCAAACGGCGGGCCTTCAGGCTCGCCGTTTGCGCTTCTACGCAAGCAAGACTCCATCAAACACAACCGCTAGACGAATTTGCTGCATCCGAATGATGATTCACCGGGTGTCTGACGCATGCTGATTCGTTCTGAATACGACATACAATTCCATCTTCCAGCGCCACTAACCATGCTCGCGATGCTTCGCCTGCATCCCTCGCTGGACTCCGTGCTGGTCGAACCGGAGATTTTAAACATCGAACACATCGATCTCAACACCAAGCGGGAGATTCAGGGCAGCATCTATCTCGATAGTTTCGGGAATCGCTGTCTGCGATTTAGTGCGCCAGATGGCGCTCTTCGGGTGGCAGGCAGCAGTCTTGTGCGGATTGAAGATCAACCCGACCCGATCGGCAACGAAGCGTTGCAGAATCCAGTGGAGAAGCTTCCCAACGAGATGCTTCAGTTTCTTCTCAGCAGCCGTTATTGCGAAGTCGATCGGATGGCTCAGATTGCCAGCGATCTGTTTGGAACGATCCCGCAGGGATGGCAGCTTGCGGTTGCGATTCGCGACTGGGTTCACGATCATGTTCAGTTCAACTACATGTCAGCTCGGCCGACCAAGACAGCGCTCGATCTCTTCACGGAGCGCGTTGGGGTTTGTCGAGATTTCCAGCATCTCGCTATTACGTTGTCTCGTGCCATGAATATTCCGGCGCGATATGTCACCGGCTACCTTGGAGACATTCGCGTGCCTTTTGGTGGTCCAGGAGATTTCAGCGCATGGTACGAGGTCTACCTCGGTGACCGCTGGTGGGCGCTGGATGCCCGCCACAATACAGCCCGTCTTGGCAGGCTTCTTATGGCAGTGGGCCGAGATGCGACAGATGTTGCTATCACCACAGCCTTCGGTGCCGCGCACCTGACCCACTTCTTCGTAGAGAGCAATGAGATAGATGAGATGGGTGAGAAAGTTCCTCTGCCTATCTCGTCCGTAACAACCTCTGCTGCGACCGAAACCATAACAGAGTAGTCACTTTGACTGAACAGAACGGAGTGTGACTTTACTGCTGCGATGGGACGATACTGACATGATTGAGATCATGAGCAGGACGACCACAGCAACTTCGTTGACAGGAGACTTCGCCGAGACGCAGTGGCAACAGGTGCTCGAGCGCGACACGAGCGCGGACGGTCAGTTCTTTTATGGGGTTAAGTCGACCGGGATCGTCTGCAAGCCGAGCTGTCCCAGCCGCAGACCAACACGTGAGAACGTTCGCTTCTTCCCTACCCTGACAGATGCATTTGAAGCCGGATTCCGTGCCTGTCGCCGATGCAATCCTGACAGTACGGCGCCTCGTCCCGATCCTCATGGCAGAGTGATCGCTCGCGTCGCGAAGTATCTTGGTGACCATCCCGGTCAGCGTGTAACCACGGAGGCCTTGGCTAAGGCAGCTGGAGTGAATCGTTTGACTCTGCTGCGCGCCTTCCGCCGCGTCTTTGGAGTCAGCCCGGCGCAATACGCAAGGACACTTCGCCTGAACACATTCAAGGAAAAAGTAAAGGAGCCAAAGATGCGAGTTACAGATGCGATCTATGACGCCGGGTTCGGTTCGAGCAGCCGGCTGTACGAAAATAGCAGCGCCCGGCTGGGAATGACACCGCGCGAGATGCGAAACGGAGCCGCGGGCATCATAGTTCGCTACTCCACCGCTAACAGCCCTCTAGGCCGTATGTTGGTCGCGGCGACGAATAAGGGCATCTGCACGATCGCATTCGGGGATGGCGATGCCGAGGTGAAAGCCATTCTGCAGGATCGGTTCCCGAACGCCAAACTCGTCGCCGAAGAGGCAAAGTCTGGCTGGCTCGCCGACGCAGTAGCATTTGTTACTAACCAGATGAGTGAGCATCCCGTCGCCGCGACCTTCCCGCTCGACGTGCGGGCTACGGCTTTCCAGCAGCGGGTGTGGAAGGCTCTGCAGGAGATTCCACGGGGCGAGACGCGGACCTACTCGGGACTCGCGGCAGACCTCGGCGCACCGTCTTCAACGCGGGCTGTAGCAGGTGCTTGCGCGGCAAATCCGGTTGCGGTCTTGGTTCCCTGCCATCGCGTTGTAGGCAAGAGTGGCTCGCTGACCGGCTATCGCTGGGGCGTCGAGCGCAAGCGGAAGCTGCTGGAAGCTGAGAAGAAGAGCACGCGCATTGCCTGAGCCATTACAGTAGAGCGATGGCTCAGGCACGGACAGTAAATTCGACAGCGATCGACGGGCCGCATCTCTACTCTCGGATCACTTGGCGCCTGATTCCCTATCTCTTCCTCCTCTACATCGTTGCCTACGTAGACCGCGTCAATGTCGGGTTTGCGGCGATGGACATGAAGCGGCAGCTCGGCTTCTCGGATACTGTTTACGGTATGGGCGCCGGAATGTTCTTCCTCGGATACGCGCTCTTCGATCTGCCCAGCAGTCTGGTGGTTCGGCGCGTGGGAACGCGTCTGTGGATTGCGCGCATCATGATCACCTGGGGCCTGATTGCAGCTGGCATGATGTTCGTGCGCTCTCCGTGGTCGTTCTACACGATGCGTTTTCTTCTGGGCGTCGGCGAGGCGGGCTTTGTTCCTGGGATGCTGTTGTATCTCACGTATTGGTTTCCTTCGCACGTGCGTGCACGTGCTGTTGCTAAGTTCATGACAGCCTCTTCGCTTGCGGGCGTTGTCGGTGGACCTCTATCGAGTGCTCTGCTCAAGCTCGATGGCGTCGCCGGGCTTCATGGATGGCAGTGGCTCTTTGTCGCCGAAGGAATTCCCACTGCCCTGCTCGGCTTTTCTGTTCTGTTTGTCTTGAAGGATGGCCCCACCCAGGCGGACTGGCTGATGCCAGAGGAAAAGCGATGGCTTGTCGGAGAACTTACACAAGATCAGGAACGCTACGGTGCAACAGAACATCAGTCGTTGACGGATGCGTTCAAGCTACCTTCCGTCTGGCTGCTTGCTGCGGTTTATGTGTCGATCCAGATCGGCGTTTACATCATGAATCTCTGGATGCCGTTGATGCTGAGCAATCTAGCCAGCGAGGTGAGCAGCGACGCAAGCACAGTCGCGCGTTACTCCACCCTTCCGTATCTGCTTGCAGCGTTGTTTACCATACTCATCGGCTGGAGTTCAGACCGTTCGAACGAGCGTAACGGGCACGTCGCCGGATGTATGTTGCTTGTCGCGGCAGGTTTCGCCTGGGCTGCAGTGTCACATAGCGTCGGTGTTGCGCTATCGGCCTTTTCCCTCGCAGCGATGGGACTCTGGGGCACCTTAGGGCCATTCTGGGTGTTATTGACGCGTGCTGTTAAGGGCTCCGCAGCTGCTGGTGGCATTGCCATGATTACAACGCTTGGCGCCCTTGGCGGATTCCTTGGTCCTTATGCGACAGGCGTCCTGCGGGATTCAACTGGCTCGTTCTCACACGGACTCTATGCCGTAAGCGGGCTGGCTCTCGTTGCTGCGATGATAGGCATTGCAACGAGACGGCTTAGCTCAAACAATCAAAGCTGAACGCGGTTGAGATGGTATCCTAGTAGAAGGATTCAGGGCTTGAATCCTCAACATTTCCATCAGAAAAAGAGGTGCCTTAATGGCAACAGCAACCATCGACAAGGTAGCGGCGGAGTACAAGGTCGCCGATCTCTCGCTCGCCGAGTTCGGACGCAAGGAGATCGACATCGCCGAGCAGGAGATGCCCGGCCTCATGTCCATCCGCAACAAATACGCTCCGTCGAAGCCGCTAGCTGGAGTTCGAGTCACCGGATCACTGCACATGACGATCCAGACCGCGGTGCTGATCGAGACGATGGTAGCCTTGGGCGCCGATGTCCGCTGGGCAAGCTGCAACATCTTCTCCACGCAGGACCACGCCGCCGCCGCGATCGCTGCAGCTGGTGTTCCGGTCTTCGCCTGGAAGGGCGAGACGCTTGAAGAGTACTGGTGGTGCACGGATCAGGCGCTGCGTCACAAGGGCGGTCTTGGACCCCAGATCGTCATCGACGACGGCGGCGACGTAACGCTGCTGATCCATAAGGGCGTCGACCTCGAGAAGGGTGATGGCTGGGTCAACACTCCTTCAGGTAATCAGGAGGAGCAGGTAATCAAGGTCCTACTCAAGAAGATCCACGCCGAGGACTCTTCCTACTTCCAGAAGATTGCAAAGGAATGGAAGGGTGTTGCCGAAGAGACGACGACAGGCGTTCACCGGCTATACAAGATGATGGAGCAGGGCAAGCTGCTTGTTCCTGCCATCAACGTTAATGACTCGGTGACGAAATCGAAGTTCGACAACCTGTACGGCTGCCGCGAGTCGCTGGTCGACGGCATCAAGCGCGCGACCGACGTGATGGTTGCGGGCAAGACGGCCGTGATCTGCGGCTATGGCGACGTAGGCAAGGGCTCCGCGGCTTCGCTGCGCGGACTTGGCGCTCGCGTGATTGTGACAGAGATCGATCCGATCAATGCGCTGCAGGCCGCGATGGAAGGCTACGAGGTCACGACGCTCGAAGAAACCCTGGGTCGCGGTGATATCTATGTCACCTGCACAGGCAATCTCGACATCATTACCTTCGAGCACATGCAACAGATGAAGGACCAGGCGATTGTCTGCAACATCGGGCACTTCGACAACGAAATCCAGATGGATCAGCTTAACAGCGCCAAGGGCGTTACCAAGTTGAACATCAAGCCCCAGGTGGACAAGTACACCTTCCCCGGCGGCAACAGCATCTTTGTGCTGGCCGAGGGCAGACTGGTGAACCTTGGCTGCGCGACTGGTCATCCGAGCTTCGTGATGTCGAACAGCTTCTCTAACCAGACGCTGGCCGCGCTGGACCTCTGGAAGAATAAGGACACCTACAAGGTAGACGTCTACATTCTTCCGAAGAAGCTGGACGAGGAAGTAGCTCGCCTGCATCTCGAGAAAATCGGCGTTAAGCTGACTACACTGTCCCCGAAGCAGGCTGAATACCTCGGTGTTGCGGTAGATGGGCCTTACAAGGCTGAGCAGTATCGCTACTAAAGCTTCACAAGGACGAAGACGATGCTTAGGTTGTCTCTGAGCATCGTCTTTCATTTAAGAGGTCGTTACAGGCATCACGCGAACATCGTGCTTCGGGCTATTGCTTCTTACCCTCGTGCTGCGCGCCGTTCTGGTGAATGACAAGGCGATTAACGGCGTGGGTGGCGGGGTCTCGGAAGAACTCGATCTGCGCGTCGGTGATCTTAAGGAAGAAGTTGTCCTGAGATTCGGCATAGATGTCGATGGTGTTTTGTTTGCCGAGCTTCGCTGAGAGACGAGGGCCGCTAACCGCGATAATCAGGTCGGCCTCGAGGTCAGCTACACGGTAAGTTCCGGCGTAGTCGGGCAAAGTGGCCGCGGAGAGTATGACCTCTTTACGCTCGGAAGTTAGGGTGACTGACTGGCCTAAAGCGACTTTGCCAATATAGCTGGCGATCTGATCAGGGGCGCCACCGGTGAGGTTGCCGAGGACGATGACGGTGAGTTTGTCGTCGGGGTAGTAGTTGAGCGATGTGTTGAAGCCTTCGATGCCGCCGCCGTGGGTGATGAGCCTGTGGCCATCTGCGTGGCGAATAAAGACGCCGAATCCATAGTCGGACTTGAACGGCGTGGTCATCCGCGTGAGCGACTCGGGTTTGAGGACCTTACCGCCGAAGAGTCCCTGCTCCCACCTGAGGAGATCGCCGGTGGTGGAGTAAAGAGCGCCGGCGGAGAACGGGATGGTCATGCTGATATAGCCGTCGTGCTCGATGCCATGCGGGGAGCGACGGTAGCCCTGAGCGCGCTGCGGGAGGATGGCGGCGTTGGAATCGATGCCGGTATCCTTCATGCCGAGCGGAGTGAAGATGTTCTGCTGAAGAAAATCTCCGTACTTCTGGCCGGAGATTTTCTCGATGAGGTAGCCGAGGAGGATGTAGCCGGAGTTGGAGTAGTTGAACTTTGTGCCAGGCTCGAAATCTAGCGGCTTGTCACGGAAGCGGGCGACGAGTTCAGCAGGGTTAGTGTCCTTCCACTCGGTGGAGCGGTAGTCGGAGAAGCCAGTGAATGAAGGAATGCCGGAGGTGTGGGT
>Ga0070665_100002334_pt1 | contig 21052 bp, 19 predicted proteins | sample KBSS13metaG_FD_65862 | JGI IMG/M metagenome (GOLD analysis project Ga0070665, IMG submission 65862) | Switchgrass rhizosphere microbial communities from Kellogg Biological Station, Michigan, USA - KBS S1-3 metaG | ecosystem: Host-associated > Plants > Roots > Rhizosphere > Soil ...
ATCGTGATCGCGGTCGGGCTCGTGCGACGGCGATGACGTCACCGGTCCTGCTCGTGCACAGCGGCGGCTTCACGTCGCGGCAGTGGAAGAAGCTCGAAGCGGCGCTCGCGCCCACGCATCGCGTGATCGCACCGGACCTCACGGGCTATGGCGCGCGGCCGCGCTGGCCCAGTGGCGAGCCGTTTCACTTCCAGACCGACGTCGAGCTCTTGCGGACGTTCGCGACCGAGCCGATGCACGTCGTCGGCCACAGCTACGGCGGCTTGCTCGCGCTCCAGCTCGCGCTGCAACGGCCCGGCCTCGTGCGCTCGCTGTCGCTCTACGAGCCGGTCGCGTTCGGCATCCTCGATCCTCACAGGGCTCGCTTCGCTGGCCATGATCGCGCGGACTTCGAGCTGCCGGCGATCGATCCGGCCGCGCCCGACGGCTGGCTCGAAGCGTTCGTCGACTGGTGGAACGGGCACGGCGCCTGGCAGAAGCTCGGCGACGACACCAAGGCTGCGTTTCGCGACGTCGCGTGGAAGCTCTCGGAAGAGGTTCGCTCGCTGGCAAGCGATCGAACGGGCGCGCGCTACGCCGCGGTAGACGCGCCGACGCTCTTGCTCGGCGGCGGCAAGACGACCGCGCTCGAACGCGCCGTGCTGGACGCGCTCGCTGTGACGTTGCCGCACGCGATGTTGCGCATCTTCCCCGAGCTCGGCCACATGGGGCCGATCACGCACGCCGCGGCGGTCAACGCCGTCATCGTCGAGCATGTGGTAGCGTCTGACGGATGAAACGAGCTTTCGTCCTCGGGTTCTTGGCGGCGTGCGGTGGAGCCCACGGCCAGATGCGCGTCGATACGCCGGTCACGCCGTACGTGGCTCCCGATATCAGCGACATCACGGGCATCGACGAGGACGACTCGAGCAGCGACAGCGATGCGGGCAGCGCGGCGGCGACGCCGGCACCTGCACCGGCACCGGCGGCGGCACCGAGCGGCCCGGCTCCTGCACCTAAGCCCGCTGGCAAGTAGCATGTGCGGCATCATCGGGTACATCGGCGCGCGTCAGGCGACGCCGCTTCTCGTCGGTGGGCTCAAGAAGCTCGAGTATCGCGGCTATGACTCGGCCGGCGTCAGCGTGTTTCACGAAGGCACGTCGCGCGTCGTGCGCTGCCGCGGCAAGCTGTCGGGGCTCGAGGACAAGCTCGTGCGCGAGCCCGCGCCGGGCACGGTCGGCATCGGCCACACGCGGTGGGCGACGCACGGCCGGCCAAGCGACGAGAACTCGCACCCGCACAAGGTCGGGCCGATCAGCGTCATTCACAACGGCATCATCGAGAACCACCTCGCGCTCCGCGCCGAGCTCGCCGCGAGCGGCGCGCAGTTCTCGTCGGAGACCGATACCGAGATCTTCGCGCACCTCGTCTCGCGCGAGCTCGCGACCGCGCCGGATCTGACGACGGCCGTGCGCAAGGCGCTCGTGAAAGTGCGCGGTAGCTACGCGTTCGTCGTGATGAGCGACAAGGAACCGGGCACGCTGGTCGCGGCGAAGAACAGCTCGCCGCTCGTCGTGGGCCTCGGCGAAGGCGAGAACTTCGTCGCGTCGGACGTGACGGCGATCCTGTCGGAGACGCGCAAGGTCATCTTCATCGACGAAGGCGAGATCGTCACGGTCAAGCGCGAAGGCGTCACGATCACCGACTTCGACGGTAAGCCGCGCGTGCGCGACCACAAGGTCATCACGTGGTCGGCCGTGCAGGCCGAAAAAGGTGGCTTCAAGCACTTCATGCTCAAGGAGATCCACGAGCAGCCGCGCGCGGTCGCCGACACGCTCACCGGGCGCGTCGACCTCGAGCGCGACGACGTCACGCTCGACGGCGTGGATCTCGACGTCGCCAAGATCAAGCGCGTCGTGTTCGTCGCGTGCGGCACGTCGTATCACGCGTCGCTGGTCGGCGAGTTCCTCGTCGAGGCGCTCGCGCGGCTGCCGGTCGAGGTCGATCTCGCGAGCGAGTTCCGCTATCGCGATCCGATCATCGGGCCGGGCGACCTCGTCGTCGCGGTCAGCCAGTCGGGCGAGACGCTCGACACGATGGAAGCCGTCCGCGAGGCCAAGAAGAAGGGCGCGACGGTGCTCGCGATCTCGAACGTCGTCGAGTCGTCGATCCCGCGGCTGTGCGATCACGCGTTCTACACGCACGCCGGTCCGGAAATCGGCGTGGCCTCGACGAAGGCGTTCACGACTCAGCTCGTCGCGATGGCGCTGCTCGCGATCTACCTGGGCCGGCGCACCAACGCGCTGTCGCGCGAGAAGGCGCGCGCGCTGATCGGCGAGCTCGTGCAGCTGCCGCAGAAGATGCGCGACGTGGTCGAGACCGGCGCGCAGCTGCAGGTGCTCGCGCGGCGTTACGGCAACGCAAACGGCTTCTTGTTCCTCGGCCGTGGCGCGCAGTATCCGATCGCGCTCGAGGGCGCGCTCAAGCTCAAGGAGATTTCCTACATCCACGCCGAGGGCTACGCGGCCGGCGAGATGAAGCACGGACCGATCGCGCTGATCGACGAGACGCTGCCGGTCGTCGTGCTGGTGCCGCGCGGCCCGCACTACGACAAGGTCGTGTCGAACCTCGCCGAGGTTCGCGCACGTCAGGGCAAGGTCCTCGCGGTCGCGACCAAGGGCGATACGGAGATCGGCGGCCACGCCGACGACGTCGTGCTCGTGCCGGAGACGGCCGTCGAGCTCCAGCCGATCTTGACGGTGCTGCCGCTCCAGATGCTGAGCTACTACGTCGCCGACGGCAAAGGCACCGACGTCGACCAGCCGCGCAACCTCGCGAAGTCCGTCACCGTCGAGTGAAGAAGCGACTGACGCACTTCGACGCGCGCGGCGCGGCGCACATGGTCGGCGTCGCCGCCAAGCCGGAGACCGCGCGCACCGCGATCGCGAGCGGCCGCGTGACGATGGCCGCATCGACCGCGAAGACGATCCGCGCCGGCACCGCGAAGAAGGGCGACGTGCTCGGCGTCGCGCGGCTCGCCGGCATCCAGGCGGCCAAGCGCGCGGCCGACTGGATCCCGCTGTGTCATCCGCTGCGGCTCACCGGCGTCAGCGTCGAGCTGCGCGTGATCAAAGACACGGTCGAGATCACGGCGACCGTGAATGCCTTCGATCGAACGGGCGTCGAGATGGAGGCGCTCGCCGCCGTCAGCGCCGCGGCGCTAACCGTTTACGATATGTGCAAGGCGGTCGATCGCGGAATGGTGATCGGGGACATTCGCCTCGAAGAAAAACGCGGCGGCGCGTCGGGGACCTGGACCCGAAACCGCTAGCCTCGCGACCGGCAGATCGCGGATGCTGCGAGCCATGCGCCGTCTCGTCTTCGTCTCGCTGCTCGCCTCCGCATCGGCCGTCGCCGGCCCCGAAGCGCCGATCATCGGCGGCTCGGCGGCGACCCAAGGCGAGTATCCCAACGTCGTCGGCATCGTGCTGCAAACGTCGCAAGGCGAGGCGCTGTGCACGGGCACGTTGATCACGCAGGACTGGGTGATGACGGCCGGCCACTGCGTGCTGCCGTCGGAAGCCGGTGTCGGATCGCAGGCCGACGTGACGGCCGCGCTGCGCGTCTATGTCGGCGTGCTGTCGATCTTTCCGCCGCCGTCCGGCAACACGGGCCTGGCCGCGCAGGACTCGATGCCCGATCCGATGTTCGACATCAACGCGCTCGGCTCACACGACATGGGCCTCATCCACCTGGCGTCGCCGGTCGAGGGTGTCGCGCCGGTGAAGCTCGAATTCGATGCGTCGCAAGCCCAGCCCGGGCTTGCGGTCACGCAGGTCGGCTACGGCGAGACGTCGAACAACGGCCCCGCCGGCACGCTCTACACGGTCGGCCAGACGACGGTGTCGTGCGAGTCGGTCGGCCTGGGCAACGCAGACGCCGACTTGTTGTGCTTCAACCAGACGAACGGAACCGGCAAGTGCTCCGGTGACTCGGGCGGCCCGTCGTTCGCGCAGATCGGCGGCGAGACCATCGAGGTCGGCGTGACGTCGTTCGGCGATCAGACCTGCGCGACGTTCGGCGCCGACACGCGCGTCGCTGCCGAGAAGTCGTTCTTGCTCACGAACATCCCGTCGCTCCAGACCTGCAACGCCGACTCCGACTGCTCGCCGATGCACGAGTGCTTCAACAAGCAGTGCATCGCCGATCCGTACTCGCCGATGGGCCTGGGCTCGTCGTGCACGGGCAACTCCGACTGCGAGTCGTCCGACTGCATCGCGACCAGCGCGAACGGCATGGTGTGCTCGATGACGTGCGACCCCAGCAACGATTCGTCGTGCCCGTCGGGCTTCCAGTGTCTCGACAGCGGCACGGCCGGCGACTGCGCGCCGGGCGACGGCGGCGGGTGCTGCGACGCGAGCGGGCACGGCGCGCCGACCGCGCTGCTCGGGTTCGCGCTCGTCGGGCTCGTGTGGCGCCGGCGCCGCCGTCGTTAACATGCGCGCTCTGTGGATCGCCGCGCTCATCGCCGCCGGCACGCACGTCGCGTATGCCGGCGATCGCACGTGCTACGCGGGCACGTCGACGACCGACGTTGCCGACGGCAAGCACACGAGCAACGCGCTCGTCGTCGTGCGCGAGGTCGATCGCCGTGCCGCCGAGATCCGCACGACGAGCTGGACCGACGCCGACAACGAGGCCACCGTGGCCCACACGTACTCGCACGTCGATCCGAAGGCCGGTACGTTCGAATTTGCGGGCCAGGCGACGGGCAAGCTCGACGGACCGGCGTGGCAGTGGTTCGGCTGGCACGTGACGCTGCCCAAACCCATGGAGATCGCGATCGACGGCGAGGTGCACGGCGATGCATTCGTCGAGATCCAGCGGTTCCAGTCCGGCGGCAAGGTCACGATGACGAAGCACTGGCAAGCCACCGCGTTCGATTGCGGCGAGCTCGACAAGCGCCGAGCGGCGCTCGACCCGATGTCGTCGCCGACGGCGGTGCGCAGCTGCTACGCCGGCACCGTGATCTCGACGCGCACGCCGCAGCCGCGGCCGGCGATCGTCATCCAGAGCATCGATCGCGCGCGGGTCGCGATCCGCACGCAGTTCGGGGTGGGCAACAACCTCGAAGTGCTGACGGTCGATCCCGCCGGCAAGGCGATGCTCGACGGAACCACGCCGGTCACGCTGACCGGGAAGCCCGGCACGTGGACGGCCTATCGCTGGAGCGTTGCCGGCCAGACGACCCAGACCGTCGAGGGCACGCTCGGCGGCCCGCACGTGACGCGCAAGCTCGAGATCACCGGCATGGACTCGCCGATGACGCTGGTGATCGACGCCGATCGGTTCGACTGCAAGGACCTCGCGGCCAAGCGCGCGGCGTTGAACCACTAACGACGGCGCTCGAACACGATCAGGTCGCCGAGCATCGCGTGCTCGCGCGTCCCGCACGGGTGCATGCCGAGCTTGCGGATCACGCCGAGCGACGCGTGGTGGAACGGAAACGTCGTCGCGCGGACGGCCGTGATGCCCGGCTGGCCGAGCGCCCACTCGACGCACGCGCGCGTGGCCTCGGTCGCCAGGCCGATCCCGCGCGACGTGTCTTCGATGCCGTAGCCGATCTCGGCGATGCCGTCCTCGGGCTTACCGCGGAACACGACGCTGCCGACGACGCGTGGCATGTCGCGGCGCAGGACCATCGTGTCGCCCCACAAGCGAATGTCGGGCGCCCCCCGGATCGCGTCGAGCGAGAACGGGAACGCGCGCGACACGAGGTCGTCGTTGGGCCACGACTCGGGGAGCTTGGCGCCGGTCGGCGCGTCGTGGGCGCGCAGGCAGTCGTCGAGCGCGGCTTCAGCGGCCGCACGATCGTGGCGCAGCACGCACTCGATCATCTCGAGCGTGATCGGGATCAGGCGCAGGCGTGGCGTGAGCAGTGCCGGCATCAGGGCCCCGCGAACCCGATGCCGACGAGCAGCGCGATCGTCGCCGGGCCGCCGATCGCGATCATCCCGTACTTGACGTCGATGTCGAGGAGCAGCGCGCCGGCGATGTACTGATCGAGCCCGATGCTCGCGATCGGTCCCAGGAAGTCGCGGTTGCCGAGCGACGTGCTGGTCTCGTCGGTCGCGATCGGATCGTTCGAGCGGAGCAGCTCGATGCCGCCGCGCAAGGTCAGGTAGCGGCTCACGGTCGCCCACGGCCGCAGCCGCACGCCGGCCGTGAAGTCCATCTGCACGGTGTGTAGCGACGAATCGATCCGCGCCGCGTTGCCGCCGTACATGATGCCGAACAGCGTGGACCACCGGATCGTCCAGCCGAGGTGGTTCTCGGTCGTCGTCGGCTGCCACGAGGCCTGCGCGCCGAACGCGTAGAAGCCGTCACCGACGCGCGCGTTGTCGGCGCCGAAGCCGGCGACGCCGCCGGTCACCACGCCGATCGCGCCCGACGGCATCGGCTCTGCGGCGGCGGTCGCGCAGAGGGCGAGGACGAACGCGAGAACGCGCATGGCTAGAACTTCGACGTCGTCGCGATGAACGTCATCTTGTCGTTCGTCGCGCGGAGCCGGCGCGAAAGCGTGCGCACCCAGTTCCAGAGCAGCTCGTAGGCGAGGTCGCGGTCGACGAACAACAGGTCCTCGAGATCGCGCCGGTTGACCACGAACAGCCGGCACTTCTCGTGGCAGATCGCGGTCGCCGAGCGCGGCGCCTCGTCGATCAGCGACATCTCGCCGAAGTACGCGCCGGGCCGGAGCACGGCGAGCGCTTCTTCACCCATACCGGGCACGATGCGGCTGATGCGAACCGCGCCCTCGACGATCAGGTAGAACTTGTCGCCGGGCTCGTTCTCCGAAAAGATCGTCGCGCCGCCTTTGTATTGTTCTTCCAGCCCGATATCGACGACGCGGCGCAGGTGACCCTGCGGCAGGCCGGAAAACAAATCTATCTGCGCGAGGATCTCGAGCGTCGACTTGCCCTTGAGGTCCAGCTCTGCGGCTTTCGCCTCGTCGTCACCCATCGCCCTAGCAGGGTCCCACGAGGCCTCCGAAAACGCAAAAACGGCCCCGCAGGCGCGAGGCCGTCTTCATTGCGCGACCCAGGTTCGCTAGCCGACCTTGAGGACGAGCAGGAGCGAGATGATGAGCGCGTAGATCACGAGCGACTCGATGAGGGCGAGGCCGAGAATCATCGGGCCGTTGACCTGCTTCGCGGCGCCGGGGTTGCGCGCGATGCCTTCGAGCGCGGCGCTCGCAGCGCGGCCCTGGCCGATCGAGCCGCCGAGCGCGGCGAGGCCGATGGACAGACCGGCGCCGATCGCGATCCAACCGAAGTTGGTGGCGAGGCCAGAGGCCTTCACCTGCGCGGCGTCGAAGCCCGTGGCGGGCTGCGCCGAGGCAAGCGAGGCGATGCCGATGACGGCAAAGAAGGCGATGAGCGTGAGAGCGGGCTTGAGATAGCGGGTCATGACTGATTCCTTTCGGGTCGCGGCGGCGGTTTTCTAACCAGATTTGGGTCGGTAATCAATGCTCCTCGTGCTCGATCGCCATGCTGATGTAGACCATCGCCAGCGACGTGAACACGAGAGCTTGGATGAAGCAGATCAGAAGGCCGAGTAAGAGGAACGGGATCGGCACCAGGAGTGGGACCAGGGCGAAGAACGACATGACGACCTTGTGGTCCGCCATCATGTTGCCCATCAGTCGGATCGACAGCGAGACGGGGCGGGCGATGTGCGAGACCAGCTCGATCGGCAGCATCAGCGGCGCGATCCACAGGTTCGGCCCGAGGAAGTGCTTGAAGTACGACAGGCCGTGCTCTTTGACGCCGTAGTAGTGCGTCAGCAAGAACACGAGCAGCGCGAGGCCGACGTTGGTCTTGAGGGTGTCATTCGGCGAGACGAACCCCGGGACCAGCGCGATCAGGTTGCCGAACAGGATGAACAGCCACAGCGCGCCGATCAGCGGGAAGAACCGGGCGGCGTTGCGCTCGCCCATCGCGCTCTCGACCATGCCGTACACGCTCTCGGCCGTGTACTCGAAGAAGTTGCGCAGGTTCATCGTGCGCGGCGGCACGAGCCCCTGATCCTTGCCCTTCAGCCCGCGATAGAACGCGAGCACGCCCCACACCGTGAACAGCAGCACGACGAGGCTGATGAGCACGTGCGTGAGCGTCCAGCCGGATTCCTGGAACAGCAGCAGGAACGGGTTCTTGGTGCGCCCGAGGTGCGCTTCCGCCCAGTGGTTGAAGCTCCGCCACCAGTCGAAGCGGTTGAGGTAATCGAACCAGGTTCCGTGCTCACCCATCGATAGGTTCCTGTCTGAACGACGCGTACGCGACTTCGATCACGATCGAGACGAGAAACAGCGAGTAACCGATCACGAACGCGATCGGATCGAGCGGCAGGACGAGGATCGCGACCGCGACCGCGCCCATGAGGCCCGCCATCTTCGGCAGCATCAGGTACGACGCGGCGCTGGTGTGGCCCTTGGCGGCGGCGGCCGTCCACTTGCCGATCAGCTTGCGCAGCACGAAGAAGTTCAGACAGGTGAGCCCGCCGCCGACCGCGACGCCGAGCGCGAACGGCCGGGTCTGCGTGAGCGCGGCGGCGATCGTCGCGAGGCCGGCGATCACGTAGTTCAGCCGCTCGATGTTGCGGATGCTCGGCTTACCCACGGTCATCCTCGTCGGCGGCTTTTTGGGCGCGAGCGACCGCGCGCATCACGTTGCGGAACCCGGCGACCAGGCCGAGCACGAGGCAGACGAGCATGAGCCACGGCTGGGTGCCGAGCTTGCGATCGGCCCACATGCCGAACAGCACGCTCACGGTCACGGCGACGCCGAGCTCGAGCCCGACCGTGCTCGCGGTCAGCGCGTTGAAGGCGCGCTTGGTCCGCCGGGCCGCCGGGTCGCTCAGCTTCGCGTTCACGCCAGTTCGATGCGGCTTCTCCATCAAGAAACCGTGCGACATTTCGCCGCTATGGCCAGGGCCAGGCTGCACCGCGGCGCCCTGGTACCACGGCCCTAATCACGCGTCAACGCGGCCTTGGCGGCGGTGATCACCTCGTCGATTTCGGCCTCCGAGTGGGCCAGCGATACGAACATCGCCTCGAACTGAGAAGGCGGCAGGAACACGCGTGAATCTCGCATCGCCCGGAAAAACCGGCCGAAGCGAGCGGTATCGGCGGTCTTGGCCGATGCGTAATCGGTGACCGGCTGGGCGGTGAAGAAGATCGTCGCCATCGAGCCGACCTGGTTGACCGTCGCGGGGACCCCGGCCGAGTTCGCGGCCGCGGCGAGCCCGTCGCCGAGCCGCTTGCCGAGCGTCGCGAGCCGGTCGTAGACGCCGGGCTTGGCGAGCAACTCGATCGCGGCCAGGCCCGCGGCCATCGCGAGCGGGTTCCCCGACAGCGTGCCGGCCTGATAGACCGGCCCGAGCGGCGCGAGCTTCTGCATCACGTCGGCGCGACCGCCGAACACGGCCGCCGGCAGGCCGCCGCCGACGATCTTGCCGAGACACGTGAGGTCCGGCGTGATCTTGTAGAGCGACTGGGCGCCGCCGAACGCGCAGCGAAACCCGCTGATCACCTCGTCAAAAATCAACAGGGCGCCGTGCTTCTGCGTCAGCGCGCGCAGGCCGTCGAGGTAGCCCGGCGCGGGCAGGACGAGGCCCATGTTGCCGGCGATCGGCTCGATGATCACGGCGGCGACGTCGCCGGCGGCGAGCGCGCGCTCGACCGACGGCAGATCGTTGTAGGGCACGACGATCGTGTCGCGCGCGGCGCCTTCGGGCACGCCCGCCGAGCCCGGGATGCCGAGCGTGGCGGCGCCCGAGCCGGCGGCGACCAGGAGGCAGTCGGCGTGGCCGTGATAGCCGCCGTCGGTCTTGATGAGCTTCGACTTGCCGGTGAACCCGCGCGCGAGCCGCAGCGCGCTCATCGTGGCTTCCGTTCCCGACGACACCGCGCGCACCATCTCCATCGACGGATACGCACGGCGGATCGTCTCGGCGAGCTCGACCTCGATCTCGGTCGGCGCGCCGAACGTGGTGCCCTTGGCCATCGCGTCGCTGATCGCCTTGAGGATGTGCGGGTGCGCGTGGCCCAGGATCAGCGGGCCCCAGCTGCCGATCAGATCGATGTAGCGGTTGCCATCGACGTCGGTGATGTGGCTGCCATCGCCGCTCGCGACGAACACCGGATCGGCGCCGACCGAGCGACACGCGCGCACCGGCGAGTTGACGCCTCCGGGAATGACCTGCTTCGCGCGATCGAAGATCGTCTGGCTTCGAGACATGCGCGGCAATCTAGCACCGCGCCGCGGCTCATCGCTTTTTCTTGGGCGGGACCGGTATGGCGATGCCGGGCAGCGTGTTCGCCGGCGGGAAGTAGGCGCCGCGATCGATCACGGTCTGCTCGCCCGAGGGAAACTCGTCGGCGAACGGCGGAGGCGTCTGCGCGCGCATGCGATCGGTCGTGTTGTGGAACGGCTCGATGCGCGTGCGGTCGTCGTCCTCGACGATCGCGGTGTCGATGATCGCCGCGAGCTCGGCCACGGTCGGCCGCTCGTGCGGCTTCTGCGACAGGCAGCGCATGATCGCGCGGTCGAGCGTGGGCGGCAGCGAGACGCTGCGCTTGGACGGCGCGCGCGGCGTCTGCGACAGCATCGCGGCGAGCATCGACGCCGCCGTCGGCAGGTCGCCGAACGGGCGCTGACCGACGAGCAGCTCGTACATCACGACGCCGAGCGTGAACACGTCGCTCTTGCTCGTGGTCTCGCCGCCCACCATCTGCTCGGGCGGCATGTAATCGAACGTGCCGATCATCTGGCCCGCGCTCGTGAGGTCCGAGCTGCCGATGATCTTCGCGATGCCGAAGTCGAGCACCTTCACGAAGTCGCGGTTCGGGCCCTCGAGGTGGATGTTGGCGGGCTTGAGGTCGCGATGGACGATGCCGAACGAGTGCGCCTCGGCGAGCGAATCGCACACCGCGCGCGCGATCGTCGCGACCCGGCGCCACGGCATCGAGCCCTGCTCGTGAAACACGGTGTAGAGGCTGTCGCCCTGGAGCAGCTCCATCGCGATGAACAGCGTGCCGTCCTCGGTCTCGCCGACCTCGTACGCGATCACCGTGTGCGGATCGCGCAGGCGCGCGAGCGCGGCGCCCTCGCGGCGAAACCGCGCGATCACGGCCGGGTCCTGCGCGAGCGACGGATGCAGGAGCTTCAGCGCGACGTCGCCGTCGGTCGCCAGATCGTGCGCGCGATAGATCGCGCCGAACCCGCCGGCGGCGATGCGCAGCTCGAGCCGGTAGCGCCCCGCGACGAGCGTGCCCATCCACGGATCGACGAGCGCTACCTTCGTGCGGTCGGGGTCCTCGCGACGAGGCATGCCCGGTGATGGTACCCCGTCGCGCCCGGGTTCGGTGTACCGTCGACGACAACGGAGCGTTGTCGTCCGTGGTGCTACATCGGGCGTGGTCCGGCCGTGCACGTGCTCGTGTCACGTGCTCGTGCACGAGCATCTGGCGTTGTTCCGGTCCTGTGCTCCGCGCCCGCATACCAGCGACGCTCCGAGCCAGCGTCGCTCTGCATTCGAACGTTCCACCCATGTGCCCGGTTTGCAGCGGCTCGGCGGGCGAAGCACGTCCTAGGATTTCCGTCGTGCACGAGCACGTGCACGTGGCACGAGCACGTGCACGTCGGAGCGATCAGTCCGTCGGCTCTTCGTCGCTGTCGTCCTCGTCGAGCTGCTCGGCGTCGTCTTCCAGCGAGTCGTTCGGGATCGTGTCGCCGTCGTCGACGGCCTCGATCGGGGCGCCCTCGGCGATGTCGCTCGCGTCGGCGGGCTCGGCGAGCCGCTCGATCGCGGCGACGTGCTCGCCGTCCTCGAGCCGCATCACGCGGACGCCTTGCGTCGCGCGGCCCTGGACCGGGATGTCGCGGACGCGGAGCCGGATCAGCTTGCCGCGATCCGAGATCAGGATCATGTGGTCGTCGTCGGTGACGATGCGGACGCCCGAGACCAGGCCGTTGCGCGCCGTGGTCTTGATCGTGATGACGCCCTTACCACCGCGATTTTTCGTCGGGTAGTCCGACAGCGTCGTGCGCTTGCCGTAGCCGCGCTCGCACACCGTGATGAGCGTGGCGGAGCTATCGCGCGCGAACGTGCACATCCCGACGAGCTTGTCGCCGTCGCGCAGCGAGATGCCGCGAACGCCGGCCGCCGAGCGGCCCATCGCGCGCACGCGCTCCTCCGTGAAGCGCACGGCGTAGCCCTTCGCCGACGTGAGCAGCACGTCGTCTGCCTTGGTCAAGAGCGACGCGCCGACGAGCCGGTCGCCTTCTTCGATCGTGATCGCCTTGATGCCGCTCTGGCGCACGTTCTCGAACGCCGACAGCTCGGTCTTCTTGACGGTGCCGGCCTGGGTCGCGAAGAACACGCTGGTGTCCTCGCGGAACTCCTTGAACGGCAGCATCGCGACGACCTGCTCGCCTTCTTGAAGGTCGAGCACGTTGACGATCGGCCGGCCCTTCGCGGTGCGCGAGCCCTCGGGCAGCTCGAACACCTTCTTGTAGTAGACGCGGCCCTTGTCGGTGAACAAGAGCAGGTGATCGTGGGTCGACGCCGCGAACATGTCGGCGACGAAGTCACCCTCGGTGCTGGTCGCGCCGGTGATGCCGCGACCGCCGCGGTTTTGCGCCTCGTACTCGCGCGCGCGCGTGCGCTTGATGTAGCCGAGGTGGCTGCGCGTGACGACGGTGTCTTCTTCGTCGATCAGCTCCTCGGTCAGGATCTCGCCTTCGGCGTCGACGATCTGCGTGCGGCGCTTGTCGCCGAACTCCTTCTTGATCTCTTCGAGCTCCGCGATGATCGCGGCCATCAGCTTCTTGTCGTCGGCGAGCAGGCCCTCGAGGTAGTCGGTGAGGGTCCACAGCTCCTTGTACTCGGCTTCGAGCTTCTCGCGCTCGAGGCCGGTGAGCCGGCCGAGGCGCATGTCGAGGATCGCCTGGGCCTGGCGCGACGACAGCGTGATGGTGCGGCGCGCGTTCGCGGCCGCGACCTCTTCGGCGGGACGGCCGGCGCGCTCGAGGAAGCCGCCGAGGCCGGCCAGCGGCTCCGCCATCAAGTTGACCTTCGCCTCGTCGGTGTCCTTCGCGGCGCGGATGATCTCGATCACGCGATCGATGTTGATGACCGCGAGGCCGAGGCCCTCGACGATCTCGCGGCGATCGCGCGCTTCGCGCAGGTCGAACAGCGTGCGGCGCGTGACCACGTCGCGGCGGTGATCGATGAACACCTGCAGCGTGCGGCGCAGCGACAGCAGCGCAGGCCTGCCGTCGACGATCGCGAGCATGTTCACGGAGAACGTCGTCTGGAGCGACGTGAACTTGTAGAGGTTGTTGAGGACGACCCGCGGATCGGCGTCCTTCTTGAGCTCGAACACCACGTGGATGCCGTGGCGATCCGACAGCTCGGAGATGTCCGAGATGCCCTCGAGCTTCTTCTCGCGAACCATCTCGGCCGTCTGCTCGATCCAGCGCGCCTTGTTGACGGCGTACGGCAGCTCGGTGACGACGATCGACTGGCGATCCTTCTTGCCCTCTTCGATCGTCGCGACGCCGCGCACGACGAGCTGGCCGCGGCCGGTCTTGTAAGCCGACAGGATGCCGGTCCGGCCCTGGATCACGCCGCCGGTCGGGAAGTCGGGGCCGGGGACGAGCTTGAACAGCTCCTCGTCGTAGATCTTCGGGTTCGCGATCAGCGCGAGCACGCCGTCGATCACCTCGCCGATGTTGTGCGGCGGGATGTTCGTGGCCATGCCGACGGCAATGCCGGCGGCGCCGTTGACGAGCAGGTTCGGAAACTTCGCCGGCAGGACCTTCGGCTCGAGCTCCTTGTCGTCGTAGTTCGGCTGCCAGTCGACGGTCTCCTTGGCGATGTCGGCGAGCATCTCCGAGGAGAGCTTGCTCATCCGGCATTCCGTGTAGCGCATGGCCGCGGCGGGGTCGCCGTCGATCGATCCGAAGTTGCCCTGGCCGTCGACCAGCAGGTAGCGCATGGCGAAGTCCTGGGCCATGCGTACGAGGGCGTCGTAGACCGCGGAGTCGCCGTGCGGGTGGTACTTACCGATGACGTCGCCGACGATGCGCGCGCACTTGAGGTACGGGCGGTTGTACGTGTTGTTCAGCTCGCGTTGCGCGAACAAGATCCGCCGATGGACCGGCTTCAGGCCGTCACGCGCGTCCGGGAGGGCGCGTGCGACGATCACGCTCATGGCGTAATCCATGAACGAGTTGCGCATCTCGGTCTCGATCGAGATCGGGATGATGTTGGACGGCGGGGTCGACGTTTCGGACATCGTCGACGACGTCTATATCACCGGTAGGGCCCCTCGGCAGCCGAGTCGGCCGCCCATCGCGCGGCCAATTCGATCGCCGCTCCGAGCCGTTCTGCGGTGACGTTGGCCCCGTCGAACGTGATCTCGACATCGTGCGGGCGAACGATCGATGCCGCGGGCCGTGCGGCATCGAGCAGGCTGCGCGCACCGGGCGCGATCGGGAGCAGCGGCGCGTCGTGCGAGGGCTGTTTCGGCGGCCACGCGGCGCGCGGCAGGTGCTCCGAGATCAGGTGGAGCGTGTCGCCAGCCGAGCCGAGGCGATGCGCGCCGATCACGGTCCGCAACCGGCCGGGCTCGTCGGGAGCGAGCCGGCGCAGCAGGCGAACGCTCACGTCGACGTGGCCGCGCCGCACGCGAAGCACGGGCTTGCCGCCGATCTCGACGCGCCTTGCCGCGGTGCCGCCGAGCTCGCGGGCGAGCCGGGCGAACATGCGCGCCCATCGCACGGGGCGATGCGCGAGCGCGAGCGTCGCGGCGAGTGCATCGGTGACGCGCTCCGGCGATGGCTCGAGCCCGACGCGCCGTGCGGTCGCGGTGCCCGCGCGCAGCTCGTGCGACCACGCGCCGTCGCGCACCATCACGGCGGTCGTGCGCAGGCTCGGTGCCGACACGTAGCGCGACGCGAGCAGCGCGCCGTGTGCGTCGAGATCGAGCCACGCGTGCGCGAGCGCGACGTCGTTGGTCTCGACCAGGCAGCTGTCGTCGAACACGTCGCGCAGGTGCGTGCGCGCGCGATCCGTCCACGCGAGCGCGAGCTCGAAGCCGTCGGTGTGCGGCAGCTCGACGGCGACGCTGCCGCGCGGGAGCATCGCGGCGCGCACCTGGTAGGTCGCGCCGTCGAACGGCACTTCGGCGTGCACGCCCACGCCGTCGCTGACGCAGCGGGCACCGTCGAAACGACGCTCGATCGAGGCAGCGAGCACCCCACGATCGTAGCGTGCCGATCCGCGCTACGCCGCTCGAAATTGCGGTCGGCCCGCGACGTCGTTGGCGCGAATCCGGTTGTCGCGAACGTCGACGGAAAACGGCGGTGCACCGATCGCGGCGAGCAGCGCGGCGGTCGCGCCGATCTTGCGCAGCTCGATCCGGCGCAGCGCGGTGAGCCGCTGGGCCGCTTCCGCGATGACCTTGCCGATCTCGTCGCCGAGCGTGTTGCCGGTGAGCGTGAGCTTCTCGAGCTTGGGCAGGCGCGTTGCGAGCAGCTCGCTCGCGCCGGCAGCCGTGAGCCTGCAGCTCGATAGGTACAGCGCCGCGAGCTCGCCGAGCGCGGTCCACGCGCGCAGCGCCGCGATGCCGGCATCGCCGATCGGATTGCCGGTCAAGACGAGCGTGCGCACGCGCGGCAGGTGCGTGCCGAGCGCGGCGAGCCCCTTCGCGGTGAGCTGGCAGCCGATCACGCTGAGGTGCTCGAGCTGCTGCGCGTTCGGCGACGCGACCAGCGCGGCGAACGCGGCATCGCCGAGCTCGCCCTTGAGTGCGAGGTGGCGCACGCGCGCGAGCCACGGCGCCGCGATCAGCTGCTTCGCGGTCTTCGCGTCGACGTGGGTCGCGTGGACCTCGACGATCGGATGCGCGGCGAACAGCGCGGGCGCGCCGGCGAGCAGCTTCTTGGCGCTGCCCTGGAGCGACGCGATGAAACCCCGGTCGCGCCGGATCTCGAGCTCGGTCGGGAACCACGTCTTGCCGTGCGCGGCGAGCAGCTCGGCGTGGCGCGCCGCGAGCTGTTCGCGTCGCCGGATCCCGAGCGGGCCGGCGAGCGCGAGCTCGATCGTGATGAACTCGCCGCGCGGATCGCTATTGGTCATGAGCGCGTCCGCGATCACCTGGCGCGGCGCGCTGCTCGTCGGATCCGCGATCAGCGCTTCGACGAGCGCCTTGCTCACGCTCGCCATCACGCTAGCCACCGAGCAGCTCCTCGACGAGCGCGACGAGCTTGGCGCCGCGCTCCGGCTCGACCATGTGGACGTACGCGGCGTAGCCGGCGAGGTACGCGGCGAAGTCGGGCCGGCCCTTGGCCTGCGACGCGACGCCGTGCTTCTGGCAGTTGTGGAGGATCGCGCGGAACCGCTTCTTGTCGGCGCGCGGCACGTGGATCGCTTCGTTGACGACGATGCCGCACACGCGCTGCTGGTGCTTCGGCCGGAGCACGCGGCGCTTGTCGGGACGCTCGAGGAAGCCTTCGCGATCGCAGATCGCGTCGACCCACCACAGAAAGCGCCCGAGCGCGACCTCCGGCGGCTTGGCGAACGAGAACGTGAGGTCGTCGGCGTAACGCGTGTACGTCGCGCCGACTTTCTCGGCGAGCTTGGCGAGTCGCTGGTCGAGCCGGCGACACGCGAGGTTCGCGAGGGCAGGCGAGGTCGGCGCGCCTTGCGGCAGCACGCCGGGCCAGCCCACGCTGCCGTCGGGCAGCACCGGGCGATACGTGGTCAGTCCGGCCAGTGCGTTGGCGACGTCCGTCGAGTAGCCGAGAAACTCGAACAGGCCGCGCACGCGGCGGTAGTGCACCGTCGGGAAGAAGTCACGCAGGTCGACCTTGAGCACGAGCGCCGCGCCGACGTGCGGCGTCGCGTTGGTGACGGTCGAGCGCCCGGTCACGAAGCCGTGACAGGCGTCGTGCATCGGGATCTTCGCGAGGATCTCGTCGAGGATCTTGCGCTGCACGCGGCGCAGCGCCATCCGCGGCGCGGCGATCCGGCGCGTGCCGCCCTTCGCTTTCGGGATCTCGAACTCGATGTACGCCGAGCCGGGCTTGGTGCCGGGCCGCATCAGCGCGGCGAGCTGATCGGTCGTCACGCCGACGAGCTGCGCGAGCGCGGCGACGCTGGCGATCGCAGGCACGCCGAGCTTGGGCCGCGACGCGGCGCGCGGCTTGGTCGGCTCGCGCGTCGTCGGCAGGATGCCGAACGCCCACGACGTGGTCTGAAACCGGCCGCCGCGATCGGTCGCGCGCAGCTGCGCGGGCGCTGGCCCGACGAGCCCGAGCTTCCGCGCGGTCGTGCGAGCGTGGGCGCGCACGCTGCGATCCGGATCGCGAACCACGCGGCGCAGCGCGCGTGCCGCGAGGTTCTGCGGGAACACGAGGCGCGCCGTGGTGATCGCCGCCTTGCGCTCGGTGGGCACGAGGCTGTCGAGCTGCGCGTCGACGGCGTCGTACAAGTGGCGCGCGATGTAGTGGCGCGCGACCTGGAACTCGGCCGGCGCGCGCGGATCGTCGAACAGCGCGTTGATGCGCTCGAGCCGGCCGGGCTCGTCGGACGCCGCGAGGCCGGTCAGCTCGTGGATGAGCTCGACGAGGGTCAGCATGGAAAGCGCCCGGGACAGGCGTCTACTTGCTCCGCACAGACGCGCGCGTGCGGGCCCCGCAGGGGAAGGAGCCGCAAGCGATCACCGCTCGCGCGTGTCGTTGATTCATGCACGGTCAGAGTCAGCCGTGACGTAACGCCACGGACGAAAGCTAGCTCGGCCCTCCCGGGCGCGAGCGAGCGTACCAAGGGCCCGGGACGCAGGGCCACTTGCTCGGCATCCAACGACGTCGGCGGCGCCCCCGCAGGGGGATGGAGCAGCAAGCGATTCGTCGCCGTCGTCGTTCATTGTTCATGCACGGTCGTAGTCAGCCGTGACGTAACGCCACGGACAGAAAGCTAGCTCGGTGCGTCCCGGGCTCGTCGATCGTATCACCGCCGGCGTGCGCGATGGAGCCGCGTCCGCGCGGCCTTCGTCGTCGACGCGCGCGGCAGCGGGCGCGGCGCGAGCTCGTCGGCGGGCGGCAGCTCGGCTGCGAGTAGCTCGCGCGCAGCCTGCGCCGCATCGCGCGTGGGCTGGCGCATCAGCGCGTTGAACCGCTGGTTCTCGGCGCGCACGCCGATGCCGTGCTCGCGCAGCGCGGCGATCGCTCCGGCATCGAGCATCGAGTTCTCGAGCACGGCCAGGTTCTCGACGAGCTCGCTCGTCCGGCGCGGCGCCGAGATGCACGCGGTCACGCCCGGCTGCGACAGGGAATAGCGATAGCAATCGGCTGCCGACGGCGGATTGGGGCCGCTCAGCATGCGCCCGTAGCACAGCGCCGAGAACGTCACGATCGCGGTGCCGTGCGCGCGCGCGACCGGCAACAGCTCGGTCTCGATGCCGGGATGCGCGGCGCTGTGGCGGATCATCACGACGTCCCATGGCGAGGCCGCGATCGCGTTCGCCGCGAGCGCGCGGTCGTGCGTCGAGAAGCCGACGGCGCGGACCTTGCCGTAGAGGCGCTGGACCGCTTCGAACGCGCGCTCGTCGACGCGCGCGGCCGAGCGCGTCCAGAACAGCAGCAGCACGTCGAGGCAGTCGCGGCGCAGCTCGCGCAGCGTGCGATCGACATCGGCCTCGATCGACGCGGCGTCGGCGTGATAGCTGCCGGCGATCACGTGACCGCGCGACGTGCGCAAGAACCGCGTGAGCTGCGGATACGCCGGCTCCCAGAACCACAGGTTGACGCCGGCCTCCTCGGCGCGGGCGAGCGCGCGCTCGGGCAATTCGAACGCGCCGGAGATCGCGAGCGGCGCGACCATGAAGCCGGCGCGGCCGAACGCGCGGTGCGGGACCGTCGCAGGCGTGCCAACCGCCGGCTCGCTCGATTCGATCACGGGGACCGGATCGGTCTCGCGCGTCAGCCACGCGCGGATCATCGGGGTTGGCGCGAGCTCTGCGAGCCGCGCATCGACGTGGTCGGTCCGCTCGAGCGCTTCGTGGGCCGCGGCGCGCACGCCGTCGTCGGCATCGCCGAGTAGCTCGATCGCGCGCGCGAGCATCGCCGGCGAGACCAGCGGCAAGCGCAGCGCGCTCGCGCGCGCTTCGGGATCGCCGCTGCCGAGCGCGAGCGTCGCCGCGGCGACGACGTCGTCGGGCAGCTCGCGTGCGACGTGGTGCGTGCGCGCGACCAGCGCGATCGCCGCGCGGGCGACGAACGGATCGCGATCGGCGACGTGCGCGACGGCGGTGTGCGGCGTCAGCGCGGCCTCGCGCACCGCGGGATCGGGATCATCGTCGCCCTGGTGAAGCGCGGCGGCCGCGACTGCACGCGGCGCGTAGTGCACGTCGGTGAGGCCGGCCCGCACGCGATCCCAGTCGCCGAGCCGTGCCGCGGCGTCGATCTGCACGGCGCGCGCGGCGTGCGGGAGATGCTCGAGCCCGACGAGCACCGCGAACGCGTGGCGCTCGTGCAGCTCGATCGCGATCGCCGAGGCGAGCCGCGGCTCGGCGGCCCACGCGACGAGCTCGTCGGTCGACGCGAGCCGGACGGCATGCGCGCGAAGCGCGTGATCGGCATGCGAGCGAGCGAGCGCGGCCTCGAACAGCGGCTCGTGCTGCGTCGCGGCGACCCAGCGGATCGCCCAGCGCGCGGCGCCGGCGCGGCCGGTTCGTGCGAGCGCGTGTGCGGCGAGCTCGGCCGCTGGATCGCCGAGCTGATCGAGCATGCGCTCGACGAGATCGGCGACGTGCGGCACGCGCGGCTCCTCGAGCCAGTCGAGCGCCGCGCGATACGCGTCGCGATCGCCCGAGGCGGCGATGCGCTCGGCCGCCAGCAGGCGCAGCGGCGCGTGCGGATCGCAGAGCAGCTCGACGAGCGCGACCGGCGAGACATTCGCGAGCTCGCCGAGCCGCGCCGTCACGACCGCGGGATCGGGATCGAGCAGCGCCGCGGGCAACGCGCTCGCGCCCGACGACGCCGGCCCGGGCTGCTCGACGGCAACCGGACCCCATGCGGCGCGCAGGTACGCGCGCGCCGGCGAGCTTTGCGCCGCGATCGCCGCGCGCACCTCCAGATCCCCCGCGCCGAGCGCCGCGAGGACCTTCACGGATGCGAGCCGCACGCGCCAGAACGGATCGTCGAGCACCGCCTCGAACGCCGCGAGCGCGTCTGTACCCGCGATCGCGGCGAGCGCGTACACCGCCGAGCGGCGCACCCACCACACGCGATCGCCAAGCGCCACGTCGCGAACCGCATCGCGCGCTGAAGCATCGGCGAGCTGTGCGAGCGCGCGCAGGATCGCATCGCGCACCGACGGCGCGTGATCGACGAGCGCCTCGACCAGCCAGCCGGCCGATGCCGCGCCGAGCTCGCCGAGCCTGCGTGCGGCGGCGGCGCGCACGTCGGCATGCTCGTCGGTGAACAGCACGCGGCGCAGCGCGAACGCGAGCTCGCGCGAGCCCGGCAGCCGGTGCGCCGCGCGCAGCCGATCGCGAACCGCGCGCGCGACGAGGCCGGTCATCGCCGTCGCACTCGTCATCGCTTCTTGTCCTTCGGCTTGCGATACGCGAGCCGCTGGCGCAGCGCGTCGCCGACCGATGCGCGCACGGCATCGCGATCTTGATCGGCGAGCATCCAGAAGTGCAGTACCCGGTGATCGCAAATCGCGAACGAGCGCACGAACGCCAGCTCGCCCGATGCCGCGGTCTTGCCCGCGTGCGCGAAGCACGCCTTGCACAGGCAGGGCAGGCCGCTGTCGCTGTCGTGGCCGGTGACGTTGACCAGGGGCGCCAGCACCGCGATCGCGTCGTCGAGCGCACCCTGCGCCTCGAGTAGCTGCGCGGTCTTGCGCCGCAGGTCGGTGTCGTCCGGACGCGACTGGAGCTGCACCAGCATCGACTGGATGTTCACCGCCACCGACTCGACGATAGGATCGGGGGGATGAC
>Ga0070665_100002335_pt1 | contig 21052 bp, 29 predicted proteins | sample KBSS13metaG_FD_65862 | JGI IMG/M metagenome (GOLD analysis project Ga0070665, IMG submission 65862) | Switchgrass rhizosphere microbial communities from Kellogg Biological Station, Michigan, USA - KBS S1-3 metaG | ecosystem: Host-associated > Plants > Roots > Rhizosphere > Soil ...
AGCCAAGCGTCTCCCGGGCAACAAAGGTCCTCCGTGAGAAGTGGCTTCAAATCTGTGCCGATCAGGAGTGGGACTACCTCCCCCTCGCGCTTCCGCGTTCTGTCATGAAGATGACCCTGGAATTTCAGCGCGAAGTCTTGAAGCGTTACAGCGAGCAGAAGAGTAGGCGCGGCGCACGCAAGAAGAAGTGAGGCTCCCGTTCGCAGTCCGCCTCGGATGATTGTCGCGGCGGTGGACTCTCCTGGCGCAGCGAAAAACTAGAATGTGGATCTTCACGTTAACCTCAAACACACTGACGAAGGACTGTTCCAGAGGTTCGTTCAAGCGAGGCCGGCCAAGTGATCCGTCGCTGCGTCGGTGACGCGAATACCCTCTGGATGAGCGCACGAGGCGCTGAGCTGCAGTCGATTCGCACCGAAGGCCGCTTGGCTCCGTAGAGAGCTCCATGCAGTGCTCACGCTTACATTCGCGTCAGGATTACCCGGCTAGACGGTTGGGTTGCAAGGAGCATCGGACTTTCGCGCTGGCGCCGATATAAGACTTTTTGGCCAGTGGCTAGTAACTTGCGAACGACCAGCGAAACACTTTGCAGAAGGGTGAGTGTCCCGCCTGCTACACAAGATTGACCTCTGCCACAATCGAGGATCTCGATAGCTCCATTCGGTCGAAAGTAGGTTCCGGAAGGAGGTGCCCTCGCATGCCCACATTGCTTGCTGTGCATTTATTGAGCAATCCGCAACGATCTGTGATCACGGGACCTCGCCAACGTTAGCTACCGGTGCACCCGTGGCGTATGAAGAGCGCAGATGAACCAAGAGATCGGCCGTGCCCGTATCGTGAGAAAATTCGGTACTGCCCGTCATCTCAATTGAGGGATGATGATGATGGGCGTCAATTGATAGCCATCACGTCACTGCGCGAGTGAACGCGTCTGCAAGCCGGGCATGGCGGGAATATGGACCTCAGCAGTTACAATTCCAGCGAAGCGGCTACACTTGTGGGAACGCTTACGACGATAAGCCGCCACGTTTCTCGATGATTCGCCATCCCGAAAAGGGGAATGGCACTGGAAGGAATGGGGGTGCAGCAGATAGATGGAGTTGGGCTGCGTCTGCTCGCAGCCGGGATGAACTCGGGGATCTGTTTACCCTAGTCACCAGCGATCCGTTCTTTGCGCTCCGCTATAATTCCTTGAGCTTCAACGGCCACAAGCCCGGACACGAAGTGGATATCCAAGGGCCCATCGCTTTGAGAGTCGGCGTCCCATCGCCGAGTGCAAAGCCGCGTACCCAAGAATTGGAGGGGGTGACCTCGACAAGTTCCTAGGGTCGTCAGGCGCGAGCACACGAAGGGCGACCCGAGCAGCGTCTAGAGCGACTTTGTCTCAGTGTCCGGGTCTACGAAATCGGCACGTGAGCAGGAAAGCGACTCGGGTCAGATCTGGCGGCCTGGTCAATAATGGACGGGTGAGCACGGGTCCGGATCCCCGGCAACCGGTGCAAACTGAATACTGCGGCAAGCCGGCGGCACATGGCATCGAGACGGTGTGGAACTTGACGAAGGACACACGCGTGAGCGTCGAGACACATTGAGATAATGGCCCTTTACATGCAAGTACAGGCCGTCGCAGGTGGGTGGCACATCGAGTAAGAAAGCGATCGGCAATCCAATTGAGCTACTATCGGTAGGCGCCGAGTTCATCGAATTCATACACCTCAACGGGCACGGAAACGATGGTCAGCGAAGCCCAACAAATTGGATACGACTTGCTCAAAACCGGTACGCTGGTTTCGTTCCGCATCCTCAAGGAGGAGGTGCTACAGGCACCCGCAGATGAAGCTGAGTTCGGATTGCGGGTGCACCTGAGGTTCGTAGCGGAGGAAGGTGAGGAGGATATCGACGAGGATGAAATCGCAGAGAATACGGCCGAATGGGGCTCGTTCGGATTCCTGTTTATTCTGGCCGTATTGTCCTTTGCCGAGGCGAAGCCCCGGAACGCGTCGATACTGGAGTACGCGGAAAAGGACGAGCTCAAGTTAGCGGATTTCATCGAACGCCTGCGCTTCGTTCGTGGCGAGTTGCACTATGATGCCAATTACATTCGCGGGCGTCGGATCAAGACGCGCATTGCGGTGCGCTCAGATGGAACCGTGACGGTGGACACGGTAGGTCGCGGCAAGTCGGTGCTGCGATGGCTCGAGCGCGTCCAGGGAAAGAAGCTCATGCAGCTCGTCGGGCAACCGCAACAACCCACTTCCTGAAAAGGGGTAGTTCCACGCAGGCGTCAGAGGATCTCAATGGTCATACAAACTCGACCCATATCTTTACGTCTCCTCTAGAGCGACTAAGCCGCTCGTTCGCCGTCGCGATAGTCTGCACAAACTGCTTGAGCAGCGACTCGCTCATCGTTGTCTCGTCGGAAAGTCCTTTCACCTGTAACACCATTCGCTGGCCCGCGTGCAAGTCCCAGTGCGTACATAGGTTGCGGCGCGGATCGTTTATCGTTGAGAGGCAATCGAGCAACGCGTCGAAGTTCCGGCCGTACCCTTCCGGCAACCCGAGCTTAAAAGCGAGCTCATCATGTAGCTGCTCGTCTGATCCGAAAGCCTTGCCATCCAGAAACACCGTGGAGTAGTGAAATTCCGAAATCGTTCGCATTTCGAAAGATGCCATGGGGCCGGGTTCGGAATTCTACACAAGTTGAGATAACATTCAGCCAGGCGAGAGCAGCCATGCAGTCTCGGTGCGGCTACGCGTGCGGTGACCACGATACCACTGCTTCCGGTCCAGCAGCTGCCACTCCGCGCCATTCCCCGAGAGAGGAGGTAGACTGCCGGTCAGCTCAGGCAGGCTGCTCCGACCGCAAATGATGAATGCGTCGTACTGGAAATGCCACGTATACGACTCATGCACGGAGGATGTTAGGTGCTGCGTATTCCGGCGATCGTGAACGGTCATTCCACGCGATGGTGAACGGTGCGTGGAGCCGGTGACTGGAGGGTGCGTTTCTGGCCCACGTACGCTGCCGTGCGCGGGTAATTCCAGGGCCAGGGGCTCGGTTGCGGTGTGCGGTCGCAGATCGCGACCGCTCCTGAGAATCGAGATGACGCCCTTGCGGGTCGGACTGGCCAGGCGTAGCGCCAGGGCACTGGCGTTTTCCAGGCGCTGCTCGCCGTATTCACGGGCCAGCGCCAAAAGCCCGAGGCACGCTCGGTAGCCTTGTTCCGGATGCGGCTTGGAGCGCAGCATGTGCTCGACAATCGCGCCGGTATTGGGACCCAGGGAATGGCCCCATTGGATCAGCCGCTTCGGCGACCACTGCACGTGGGTCCGATGGGACTTAGGCATGTACTCCGGCAGTGTCGTGTGGGCGCCGCGTTGATACGATCGGGCATGAGTTGCGACGCGCTGGCCGCGGAAGAACATCTCCACGGTGGCTGCGGTGACCCGCGACGCTTATTTACGTAGGCAGTTCAGGGTGCCAAAAAACGACCGTGAAGCCTAGAAAGACACGGAAGGCCGCGTGACCGCCGTGAATCACGTGCACGACAGGGGCGCAAAAGGGACGCTGGCGGCCACACACAGCGATCCAATGGACTGATTTACCTACAATTGACGGCTCTCGGCGCGCAGCCGACGATGCGACCGGGCCGGTATCGGACAACTTCGGTTTGCACAGTTGCACAAAGGATCCCTTGTGAAGCAACCACCAGAATGCAAAACGCCGGGCTTTGAGCCCGGCGTTCGCAATCATGAAGGCGTTGGGCCGGCTATGCAGCTATAGCTTAGGCCCACTCTTGTTGCCGCCCTTGTCGCCGCCCTTGTCGGCCTTGTCGCCGCCCTTATTTCCAACTTCCTTGCCGTTCTTATCAACCAGGACCTTTCCAGCCCGCTCGGCTTGAGTCGGAGGTGGATTGGGCGTGGGCGCCTGTGCTTGTGCCTGTGCAGCCGAAAAGATCATCATTGGGGTGCAAAAGAGAAGCGCGAGCCCTGTGACTCTCCAGAAGTTTTTCATCTGTATTCTCCTTTTGACGTTGACCCATCGGAATTATACCAGTCGGCCATCGTGACAGAACAGCGCGCGCCACTCTGGGGCAACGCAACACGGTATCTCACTCACAGGTGAATGTCAGACTGACATTCTCTCCGAAAACCGCAGCGTTTCCAGTCTTGTCGAGGTTTTGCAGCACCATTTGCTTGTCGAGTTTCGCGCAGTAGGCGTTAGCCTCCTTCGTGGCCTGCGTTGTTTCCTTGCCGGCGTTGAGACCGCCGCTGGCGCGTCCGGTGACCATGTACCTACCGTTACCAATCGGCTGAGTTTCCGACGCAGACACGCAGCCTGCGACCAACGCAACGAACGCAAGAATTGCGAGCTTCATCATGCACCACCTTGGATCACCCTGGGAGCCATCTTCATCGACGCGCGCTCGAACAGAGCGACCGGGTTCGAGCAAAAGCGCCTCGGCTGTTTATTTGCGCACGAGCATAAGGCATCGAGGCCGCGCGGTTGTGAGCCCGAGCGTCAAATCGTCCGATATCGCCTGTCTAAGGGTTTGATACACCTCGACTCCATCAAAGACCTGTCCGAGATTGCGAAATCCCTGTTCGGGGACACGTGGCTGGCGTCGCTCGCGATGCTTCTCTGGTTGCGTTTAAAAAAACGCGTATTGGACCTCGGGCCAATGAAAAGAAGTCCAAGCTGCGGAAGTTTTGATCGGGTCCGACAGTTTCAGAAACACCTAAGCCGACCTCAATGGCTTGAGTTCGTTCGGTGTACAGTGCTTGCGCTGGGCGTTTGCTGAGGACTGCCAACACTGCGCTAGTCTCATCGGATGAGACACACCAGCCGCAAGCGATCCGAGCCGGACCCTCTTGCGCCTATCGATGAACCGCCTTGGCTGGTCGTGAGGCAGTTCTGGGACCCGCTGGAAGTAACACCGCTTGCACCGATGGCGGACCTGCGCAATGTGTTAGTCGCGGCGCGTGAGGCTCGCAAGGTGGACGGCTGGGTAGTTGAGGAAATTGGCCGCCGGTCATCCTCGTTCTTCTGCTCCAAGGATGGGACACGCGTGATGGTCGGGATCGAGCGGCGCGATCCAACGCAATCGCCGCTCAACCATGGGGCTTTGTGACCGCGATAGAAATTACCAGCGCAACACACGACGGAACAGTGTTTCCGGATCGATCTTTAGCGCTCGGGCGATCAGGATCACATCTGCCGCTCGTACGATGCGTCGGCCGATTTCCAACTTCGCAATCTGCTCGGGCTTCCATCCCAATCGATTGGCCAACTCTGCGCCGCTGACGTCGAGGTCCTCCCGGCTCGCCTTCAGTACAGCGATGACGATTCGATCGAGCCGCTGCCGTTCGGCGTCCGCCTTTTCTGCCTTCTTCACTCCTGCGCCCTTCAGCTCCGATCACGGGCGCTCTATCTACAGGCTCCTCTGGCTGTCACCGTAGCGGACGGCTAACCACGCCACGACCCAAGGAGTCGCAACATGGCTACGATATCCTACTCGCCGATATTCCCCCGCCGCTGCGCGGTCCTGAAGCCCCGCCTGCCTATGCGCCGCCGAACGCACACCTCGACTGGTGCGTGCGCTTTGGCGCGTATTGCGAACGTCAAGCGCGGGTTGCGGGTGAGTTTGAGTTGCCTACCTGGAAGTGGTTGCGCGCTGCGGAACTGGCCGCGTTCACCGCCGCAATTTGGCGCGAGCGTGCTACGGGGGACGCTCCATGACGGCCTTCTGGACCGGCCTTGCCGCGATCGGCTCTACGCTCCTCGCCGCCTGTGCGCAACAGCCGCCCGAAAAGCAGTCCCCTACGGTGTCGGTGCCAGTGCCACTCATCCGCAGCGTGTGTGAGCAGGCTCATCTTGAGCAAGGGAGCGGTCACTGGGACGGCCACGCGCATCTGCTCTGGAACAACGATGGGTCAAGCGTTCTGGCCGTTGACTGCTCGTTTACAGCGCGTCTGGACGGCCTGACGACAGTCAGCGTCCGTGTCGCCTTGAGCGATCCGCGAGCGCAAGGGCTGCGGGACTTCCTCGTATCGCGCGGAGCGCATTGAGCCACGCCCGGCTCACAGGCGAGGGGAGGGTTGCGTGGGGGAGGGCGAACTAGCCTCCGCCTCCCTTACCCAGCAGGTTCATAACTCCGCTCGTGAGCAAAGCGTATATGCAGTTCCATACTGCCAACAAATGCCCCCAGACCGCGATCCACTTTGCATTCCGCGTGCGGCCGCTCGCCAGTGCATTAGTGTATTCGAACTGCATGTCAGCAATGACCGGTTCTACTAGTCGCTTGTAGCTTTTCCGCGTTAGAAACACTGAAAGGATCGAAGCCAACCTGCCGCCCGGCGGGAGAACTACCCGAGGAGGAACGGTCTCGGAAATGCTGCCGTGAAGATGCAGCGCTCGCCTTTCGCGGGCGAGGTCGCTTTCGCTTAGTCGGATACCCTTCGACAACAGGACCCTGCCGTATGCGAGCCTGTGTGTTGGAGCCGAAGTCATCCATTCCTCAAAAGCCTGCATCTCGTCGGCAGATGGCTTATCTTGCAGTCTCGCCCACCAAACAGCGGCTTCCCCTTCAGCTACGCTTTCGACCTCCCACTGTGCCTCTACTGCGAGCTTCGCTTTCGACACTACGCTCTCGGGTATCATCCGTGCACCCCTGCGACTTCGAAGCCCATCATCTCAGTGGCCACGAGGGCACGTTGGCCGAGGGCGGTCAGCTGATATATTGGTCGCGGTATGCCCTCATGCCTGGCCTTAGGGTTCGTGCGGGACTCGATAAAACCCTTCTCCTGGAGCCCAGCGAGGGTTGTGTAGATCGCGCCACGTTTCAATTTCCCGTCTGACGCATTCACCATCTCAAGGCCGTACATTCCCGCAGGCGAGTCGCGAAGCAGGCGAAGTGCAAGGAGTTCTTTTCCCGAAGGAGAGAGCTTTCCCATGACGTTCACGTGTCCTGTAGCAGAGTTACTTTCCTGAGCCAAAAAGTGCATGGATCTTTCCGGCGAGGAATGCGTAGACCCATGGAGGAATTACGAGCAGATGGCCGCGCATAGCGATCCAACGCGCCTGCCACACGTGGCCTGCACTTAGCGCCTCGATGTACTCCCATTGCATGTCAGCGATCGTTGGCCAGACGTATCGTTTGAACAGCGCCTCAGGTAATAGGAATCGGGCGACCGCTGTCAGCCTGTACCCGGGCGGGAGTCTGACACCACGTGGTGCAAACGTGTTACGAGACCAAATTTCAATTTTTTCCTTTTCGGTACACGTTGAAAGCAACGCGCGATACCTTTTGAACGCGTGTCTGTTGTCAGGTACGCGCAGCCAGTCATGGAATTCCTTTTGCTCGGCGTCGGTTAGAGGACGCTGGTCCAACAGAGTAGCCCAGTACGCTGCTTCGCTCCGCATACTGTTGTGATCTAAATCTCTCTTGACCTTCATGCTAAGTCTCCAACAAAAATAGCATCTAGCGATTAGTTCCGGGCCGAAGCAACTTGGTGAGCCATCCGGCGAAAAACGCATACAGCCATCCGGGGATCACAAGCATGTGCCCGCGAATGCATATCCAACGTGCGCGCGCTTTCTCACTAGCGGCTGCAGCGCAAACGTATTCTTCCTGCATGTCGGCTATAACTGGTTCAACAAACATCTTGAAGGCAGTCGGACTTAGGAAAGATTTGGTGACCGACGCCAACTTAAAGCCCGGAGGGTGCGCCTCTCGCGTTCCGCCAAAGTTGATTATCTGCGCCGCCTTTGTCCCGATTGATTCTGAACCGAATAGAATATTCTCCGGCCGTAAGTCTCCATGCAGGATGGGGCGATAATACTTGCCTCTACATGTCGCACCATTGGATTTCGCGCTTAATGCCGCTCTTAGCGCATCGAGATCCGCTACCAGTTCTTCTTCCAATTCTGCTGCATCTATTTCTTTGTCCTGGTCTCGATCGTCGCACATCATCCCGCTCCCACTGCTCCAAGACCTAACAGTTCCGCAGCCGCAAGCACACGTTGCCCCAATCCGGTGATTTGATACACCGGTCGCGGAAGGCCGGAATGCTTGTTGTTTGGCTTCGTACGCGACTCCACAAAGCCTTTCTCCTCCAGTCTTCCGAGAGTCACATACACGGTGCCGCGCTTCAGTTTTCCGTTAGAGCTGCTAACTAGCTGAAGGCCGTACATTCCTGCTGGCTCGCTGCTCAGTTGTCGCAACACTAGAAGTTCCGTCTCCGTAGCAAAGGGGTTCGCCATGTCTGCTCCGCGTGCATGAATCAATGCGTCAATTGTTAGTCTTACAGCTCATCAGAGTCAAGCATGCGCCATGATAATATATATTGGCAGTCCTGATTTATGGGTTGGGACGAGCGATGCATTTCTATACAAAGACACCAGTTATTCAGGGCTGACGGCCTGCTCGTAGCGTGTAACGATGGCTCACATGGAATACGACGAAGAAGAACTGAACCAACTTCGATCTGACATCAAACGGACATTCCCGCCCGGAGAGGCGCGCGATCTTTGGCTGAAATGGCTCGCGGGAGTTGAAGCGCGTCTGCGGTGCAGAGAGGCGCCATCGCACGCATTGCACTGACCGACTTCGCTGGCGCGTTCCCGCTTCCTCGGCGCGTGCTGTCAGCTAAATTTGATTCCGATAGCGCGATAGGTCCATCATCAGCACTTCAGCGAAGGGAGTCGCGGAGGCGCTAGCCTGCGCAACTGCACGGCCCGGCACCTTTGACCACGGAAACGAGGTGCAGAACAATGACTGAGTGTGTAATCCCCGAAAGCGAACGAACGGCCTACCACGAGGCCGCACATGTGGCTTTGAGCATCGCGCTTGGCCTCGGGTGCAAGGGTGTCACGATCGTGCCAAATTTCGACGCCGGAGAGGCAGGCTCCGCGTTACATGGCGGCGGATACTCCAACGACGAGGATACCGAATCCCTGCGGTTGTTTGCCGAAAGTGAGTTCTGGCTGTGGCACGCGACAGCGCTATATGCCGGAGCAGAGGCGGTGCGTCAGCTAGGGATCGGAAACTGGCGGGCCGGCGCAGAATTCGATTACAGCGTTGCTACTGACGCCATCAACAAAATCACCACTGATCCGGCGTCCATCGACCTCCTCTTCGCGGCGGCCCAGCGTCACACCGTGGTGCTCGTGGAGCACTATTGGCCGGAAATAAAATCCCTCGCCAGCATACTCGTCGATAAGCGTACGCTGAGCGGAGAGGAAGCAGGGCGAGTCTTCTGTGATTCAACACTGGCGCGCCGCGCTCGGCTTCGTACATGGTGAGGACGCGCTGATGGGCGCACCTGAACTGTTTTCAAGTCCTTTAGCTCGCCGCGAACTTGGCAAGGTGATGGCACTGAAATCGACGACCCCTCCACCGGGAATCCAGCCCCCAGTAGCTCGTCACTGATAGTGATCTAGCTGTTCGGCAATTACACCTAGGCGCGTTGGTTCTGCTTGCTTTGCCCAATGAATGCTAGCGCCAATAGCCACGACTTAGGCCGCCTAGTTCTGTTTCCCAAATAAGTAGCTTTTCGTTTGCGCGCCGATTGATCTCTGCCTCCAGGCATTGGACTCGCCGGCCTGCCTTAACCATGTCGTGCCATAGAAGCCCCAACCCAACAAGAGCTAGGAAGAGAGCGGCAGCGGCTATTTTCGCCATGTGCGTGTCCGATGGCGGTTTCAGCACTAACGCATCAATCGCGACAAAGATGGCGGACAACTGAAACATGCTCGACATTCTGGCATTGATATCGCTGCGCAATGAACCGTACTCCATTGCTAGAATTGAAATCTTCTCTTTGCTTCCGAGTTCGTTTTGACTCACTAGTAGCTCCTTCCCTTTGTGTCTGAGAGCAGAGTAACGTACGCGGTTGTATATTTGACTGAACTCTCGTGGCAGGAATCAACGGATGTCTTTCCATTTCTTCGTAAATGGCCGGTGCAGCCACGTAGCCCAAAGAAAGTTCATCGCATAGCGGCAGCCTGTCGTAAAAACGCCCTCGGTACGTAAACGCCTACTGGATGAGGAGGCCCAAAGTCCAAAAGTGAACTTGACATAGCCAACACTAATTAGCCTTCGCGCGAGATCCGTGTCTTCCCCATAAAACTTGAAGTCCTTGCCATACCCGCCTATTTGAGCCATCGCCGTCTTCGTCACTACAAAATTTCCGCCCTGCACTAGGGATCTCACCCGAAAGACAAACTGATGCAGGAGATGCAGAACATACCCGAGATAATAGAGTTGTTTGGGTTGGTTGCGGCAAGCCAAGAGCCGCCGATCGCGTGCACAACAGTACTTTCCCGAACGTGAACATCTAGTCCAGCGGCCGTCGATTGGTCGCAGAAGCTTGGCCTCGGCGACAAAATGGAGTATCAGGTATGCGAATCGTGCTCGCCATTTGCGCCAGTTTGAAAGTCCGCTTCGTCCGATTTGAACGACGAGCTTCGGGAGACCAAGAGTTTCGGCTTTGGGTCGCTTTGAGGCATACGAACTAAATCGGAGGCGCTGTCTCCTTGGTACCAAAGGGCCGTCGAAGTTCTGCAGTCTTGGGACCGCGAGGCCGAGCGGCCCAGCCGCTGATTTGCAGGACAGCCAGGCTTCTCAGTCATAACAGCCCCATGCTCCGGTTTGCGCCGGGTCGGAGGGGCGTCCAAACGTTCACGTGGATCGCTCGGCCGATGGTGTATCTCGAACACCTCGCGGCTCGCCGCGCAGACCCAATAGGAGAAAGTCCGCCGCAAGCACTCGTCGATTTTTCCGCAACGCCCACCTCGAACGAGACAGCGGGCAACATGCGCAAGGTCAACGACGCGCGTTAACCAATTCCTAACGCGACACCCTGGAGCCTCAGCAGGTCCAGGTCCCGTTTTCGGCCACGTCGCGCTTTCGTGGCATCATCGAGATCCGGTTCCGTGTCCTTCAATCCGCCTTTCGATGTGACCGGGCCAGAATTCGCGCCCAACGCGCTCCAGGCGTCGCGCATGGCTCTGGATACGGCGCCATAGGATTCCTGCGCATCGCAGTGCGCGTCGAGTATCGCGCGCGATTCGCGCTCGGCAGCCCGAATGCATTGCTGGCAGCGTTCGTAACTCTCCTGCGCTTCATCGTGATTGCCTTCCTCCATTGCGCGTTTCATTCTGCGCAGATGGTTGCCGGCGTCTCGATGCTTCTCCTCGGCTCGCTGGAGCATACTCTTCCCACTGCAGTTGCAGTGTTACATGTCGGTGGCGCTTGCGCTCTGCATGGATCCAGGCACAGTCCGGTAGCACTAGCTTCGGCGGCTTGCTCGGCTGTCCCGTCCCGAACACCCGTTGCTCGAGATCCGCTTCCGTGAGCGTCTGCGCCAGGCTCGATTCCAGCGGCTTTCACCGCCCGCAGGTACTTTGAGACCGCCCCGACCGACAGATCCAGGGCGCGAGCAAGCGCGCGGACACTCAATTACTGCTCTGCAGCCCGATCAGCTGCTTCAACTTGGACATGGAGATCCTCTCGTTCGGCATCGACCGCGCTCCCCGGGGGCAAAATCCCCAGATTACGCGGTCGGCTTTGCGATCAATCTCCAGTCACCGGGCGCCCTCGTTCCACGCTCGTGAACGCGAATCCACGAACGTGAACACCTCGCCGTGATCGTGAACGCCGTACCACGCACGGTGCCCCAGTGTTCACGATCGCCTGGAATACGCAAGGTGCAGAGGAGGCTAGGAGTTTGATCGAAATGTAATACAGAATCAGAGCCCCCAGGCAGCCAAACGAGAGCGCGAGTGTGAGCCAGAACGGGAACTGCGTGCGCTCAAGAAAAACTCGAAACATCAGCGCGGTTAGCGTCCCAAGTATTGCAACGCTGGACAGGACAAATCGGACGAACGGTTCGAGAATCACAAGAAACATCAGCAGCGGCCAACGAATGAGGTGGTATAAGAATGCAACAAGCAACCGCAAGCAACTCCGAAAACCGTTGCGCGTTCCAGGCACAACAGCATGCGGCCGGGAAGGATGGGTGATTGCATGAGTAAGATCGAGTTTCACCGTAGGAAAGTTGAGTCAATGCGCAAGGCTTGTCCGCGGCAGTTTTTGGTCGGTGCTTAAAAAGCATGCCTGGGCGGGACTGATCGAAGTCCACAGGCGTTTCGTATCGCGCCTGTGGGACACGAAACAGGTAGTTGGTCAGATCTCCAACCTCCGGGCGCTGTCTTCCGCGCTCTCAACCTCATTATCAACGCGATCCTCTCGTGGTGGAAACCGTGCCTCACTAGAAGGTCGCGAGTAGAAACTAACCGACAGCCGCCTTCTCAGGCTTTAGCTCAACCGATAGTGCTTGAGACACTCGAGCCACAGCTTCACCGTTTTTCTGCGTGGCTTCCTGAGCCCATTGCCATTTTCGTTTGATATCGCTGAGAGATGCCGCAAAAGGGCTTCACGTTACGGCATAGAACGATGAACTCTCGCCACACGTTGCGAGTCGCTTGCCGTTATCCTTCCCGAAATCAGCGATAGTCTTGAAGACCGGCATCAGCCGCCCTGTCAGCCAGATCGACTTGATATTACATTGTGTCTCTTGCTCCAAACGGCGGTCGGACTGGATGCGATTGAGGTAGCCGCAGATTAGCGGCACGCTGAACATAAGGTAGATCCTCCAGCGCACACTCACTCTCAACATTCATACAAGAAACAATCAGTGGCCAGCGGATGATGTGGTGCAAGATTGCAGCAACCCAGCAAGAGGCTACCATCGCCGTTGCGCGTTCCAGGTACAACAGCACTCGGCCAGCAAAAGGGGGAGCTTGCACAGGTAAAATCGACTTTTTCTCCGTGCCGAAGTTGAGTCAGTTCGCGAAGGGTGTCCGTCGTGGCAGTCTTTGGTAGGTGCTTGAAAAGCATGCCGGAACGGGACTGTTTGACTTCGTAGCAATTGCCTATCGCAGCCCCCAGGAAATACGAAAAAGGCGCTAAATACTCGACTCGTCAGAGCACCGGGACCGTGTTGACATACTCTCGAGCCAAGGACGGGGAGACCGAGTCGTGAACAAGAATGCAAGGGACATCATTCGCTTCGGGAGTGTGTTGGTATCCGGTCTCGTTCCAGAGTTCACGCTCGCCCAAGCCTCGCCGTTTTTGACGGGTGCGACCGCGCTGCAGAGCAACGTTTTGGCGTGGTTAACTCCGGTCGCCATCATTCTCGTCATGGTATTAGGGGCCATGGCGATGGCCAATCGCATCTCCTGGGGCTGGTGTCTGGCAGCCATCTTGGGAATCGCGATCTCCTTCGGCGCACCCCAGATTATCACCTGGGTGCGCGGCATGTTCGGCGTGTAGGGACACAGATTGGAGTTTGTGCCATGAGCGAGCGCAATCTGGGACTGCGGGCCGATCCGCTGTTTGTGGGAGCCACCCGCCCACCCATGCGATGGGGCGTGACATTCTCCGCACTGCTATTCAATCTGGTCTTTACCCTCGAGGTCTTCCTGCTCACGAAGAACCTCCTGACCCTCCTCCTGGCCGCCCCCATTCACGGAGTCTGTGCGCTGTTGTGCGCGCGAGATGCGCGCTACTTTGACCTTGTCTTGCTCTGGGGTCGGACACGGGTCCCAGCCGTATTTGCCAATCATCGGTTGTGGACATCCACTAGTTACAGTCCTCTGCTCATGGATCTGCCTCATCGCAATGGGCAACGTCGCACGAGTAGGGTGCTGCATGGGGAGAGGCGGTAGTGGTCGCTCGAATCGCACTGAACCGGGAATTGCAAGTCGCCCAGCAGATCCCCTATTCCGCCCAGATCTCGCAGACCGTGGTCAAGACCGTGTTCGGCGACTACGTGCAAGTCTTTCAGTTAAGCGGAGCAAGCTTCGAAACCGCGGATGACGAACAGCTCAACGGTTGGCACGAGCGCTTGAATGTCCTCCTGCGCAACATTGCCAGTCCTCAGGTGGCCCTGTGGTCCCATCTCCTGCGCCGGCGAGAACACATCACTTGGGATGAGCACAAAAGCAGAGGGAAGAGGGGATTTGCCGCAGAACTGGAGGACAAATACCAGCGCAGATTATCGCTTGAGACCCTCATGCTCAACGAGCTCTACCTGTCGATCGTCTATCGGCCCACGGCCGGAGTGGGTACGAGTCTGCTGTCGCGCATGCTCTCGCGAGCCCAACGCGAAAGTGCCCGCCTCGAGCAACTCGATGCACTGGAAGCTTGCGAGAAGCTGGCTGAAATGCTCCAAGCCTCCTTAGCCCGGTATGAGCCGGAACCGCTTGGCGTGTACCGCGTCGCAGGCCGCACGTTCTCCCGCACTCTGGAATTCTTGGGCCTGTTGGTATCCGGAGAACCTCTGCCAGTGCCCCTGCCACGAGCACCGATTCAGGAAGTACTGGGTACCAGCCGATTGTCCTTCGGCGTTGAGGTCCTGGAGTATCGCTCACCGACTCGCACCCGCTTGGGTGCCATGCTGGGTATCAAGGAATATCCCACCCCGAGCACGGTCGGCATGCTGAACGCCTTGCTCTCAGCACCCTTTCCATTCGTCCTCACCCAGTCGTTCACCTTTGTGACAAAAGCCGCGGCCCAAGGGCTGCTACAGCGACAGTTCAATCGCATGGTCAATGCCGGTGACTTCGCAGTCTCCCAAGCCCAAGAGTTGCAAGAAGCCCTCGATGCCCTCACCAGCAATGAATTTGTGATGGGAGATCATCATTTGTCGTTGCAAGTGTTGGCCGAGAGTACGGAAAACACTGCAATCAGTGACGGCGAGCAGGCCGGGGTGGCGCGCATGAAAGTGCTGAATGATCACCTCGCGCTTGCCCGATCAATGCTGGCCGACACCGGCATGACTGTCGCCCGCGAAGATTTGGCCCTCGAAGCGGCCTTCTGGGCTCAGCTACCGGGCAACTTTCCTTTCCGGCCGCGCAAAGCGCCCATCACCTCCCGCAATTTTGCAGCGCTCTCCCCCTTTCATAACTTCCCCTCCGGTCGAGAGAAGGGCAACTACTGGGGAGAGGCATTGACGCTCCTCATCACCAGTGCACGCTCGCCCTATTACTTCTCATTGCACGCCAGCGACCCCCGCGAACCCGATGGAGGCACTCGCAAAGACACCGGACACACCTTCATCTGCGGACCCACCGGGTCCGGGAAATCCGTCTTCATCGGGTTCCTCGCCGCAACCCTCGCCCAGCGCGGCATCACCCAGGTCCTCTTTGACAAAGATCGAGGCCTGGAGATCTTAGTGCGCGCACTCGGCGGGGTATACCTACCCCTGCGGATAGGGACATCAACAGGATTTAATCCGCTGCAGCTGCCGCCCACACCACAGAACTTTGAATTCCTGAAAAGTTGGCTGCGGCTGCTGGTCCGCACTTCACTGGCGCTCTGCGCTAAAGAGGAAGCCGATCTCGATCACGCCTTACGCGGAACACTCGCACTCGATTTGTCAGCCCGCCGCCTATCCCGACTCATCGAATTCACCGATCCGACCCGACCGGAAGGGCTATACGCACGCCTCGCGCCCTGGTGTGAGAGCACAGACGGCGCGTATGCCCGCGTCTTTGATAACCCCGAAGACTCCGTCGTTCCGCATCTCACGGCACGCACGACGGTCGGCTTTGATGTCACCGACTTTCTCCAACACGAGCTCGCCCGTCCGCCGCTCACGCTCTATCTCTTTCATCTCGTGCGCCAACTCCTCGATGGCCGACCGCTCGTGTGCTGGATGGACGAATTTTGGCGCCTGTTAGCCGATCCCGCCTTTGAGAGCTTTGCGAAAGATGGGCCGAAGACCTGGCGCAAGCTCAATGCCGTCCTCTGTGTCGCGACCCAAAGCGCCAGTGATGTCTTGGACAGCGGCATCAGCCGCACGATCATTGAGCAAACCCCGACCAAGATCTTCTTCCCAAATCCCGAGGCCCATGCCGACGATTACCTCTGCGGCTTCGGACTGACGGAACGCGAATTCAAGTTGATACGCGAAGAGCTCGAGCCGGGCTCCCGCCGATTTCTGGTCAAACAAGGTCACTTCAGTGTGGTCTGTCAGCTCGACCTCAAAGGTTTTGATGCGGAACTCACGGTGATCTCGGGCCGTGCAAGCGAGGTTCAGCGCCTGCATCGCATCCTCGCGCAGACCGGCCCAGAGCCGCAGCACTGGCTGTCCAAATTCATGACCGGCGAGGACTGTAGTGCGACAGGGTGTATTGATGAAGACCGCGACCGATAGCCAAGGTGGTATCCAAGAGCGTGCGTGGGATGCCAATACAGCAGGTCCTCAAAGCTCGGGAAGGGTAGGGGTTTGCAACCAAGGTGAAGGTCCGCTGCCGAGGGCTCGCCACATTAATCAAGGAGTGCAATATGTTCATGGCGCACAAACGATGGATGCTTTGGATCGGGTTCTTGGGGTTCGCCGCACCCGCCGCACACGCCCAATTCGCCGTCATCGATGTGGGGGCGATTGCCCAAATGGTCCAGGAGATCGCTACCCTGGAACAACAACTGCAGACCGCCCAGGCCCTGCTCGCCCAAGCTAACAGCGAATTTGCAGCCCAAACGGGCACTCGCGGCATGCAAAACCTTCTAAATGGGGTACCACGCAACTACCTCCCCGCCAGTTGGGATCAACTCCAAGGTGTCATGCAAGGCGCTTCGGGGGGCTATGGCGCACTTTCTTCTTCCCTGCAAGGGCTCCTTACCGGTAATGCTGTTCTCTCACCCGAGCAGACCGCGACCCTTTCTTCAGCCCAATGGGCCCTACTCAATCAGGCCCGACAAAACGTTGCGCTCTCCCAAGCGCTATCACGCAGGGCACTCACCAACAGTAGTGATCGCTTCGCGCAGATCCAGCAGCTTATTAATGCGATCTCAACAGCCCAGGATCAGAAGGGGATTCTCGATCTGCAGGCACGGATCGCAGCTGAACAGAGCATGCTCCAGAATGAACACAGCAAGCTCGAAGCCCTCTCGCAAACCCTCCAAGCCGAAGGCCGCGCCCTCCAACAGCGCATCCGAGAACAGTCGGTCGCCGATATCGGCTCCTTCCGCAAGCTTCCGCCACTTGGGCTGTGAGGGCTGTGGATGGCTTAGGTTCATACGGTTTCGTCTCGAGAGGTCAACAGGGAGCGGACGATGGATCGACAAACAGGAACACGCATTCAGATGCCACGGGCGCGGCGGTCGGTGGGTTGGGTACTGTTGTTGGCCCTAACGGCCTGCGATCGTGCCCCGGTACCGGTAGCGCACACCGTATCGTACTTCAGAGAACACGAAAACGAGCGTCGCGAGATCCTCAAGGGCTGCCACGAAGATCCCGGCATCTTGGCCCAAACGCCGGAATGTGTGAATGCACGCAAGGCCAATCTGGTCCAGGACATCGGATCTTTTCGCAAGCTACCGCCGCTAGGATCGCCACCGCCGGCGCACATGCGTTCGGGTACAACCACCTCCGACCAACCATAAAGGGCATGTCCCGTGGGTTTCTTTGCGGAATACAACGTATGGCTCAACAGCGTGCTGGCCACCTATATCGGCGACAACACTGCACGTGTGGCCGCAATACTGGAGCCCGCCATCGTTACCCTGGGCACTCTCTTCGTGATGGTCTGGGGCTATCTTCTCCTCACTGGCCAACTCCAAGAGCCCTTTGTCTCGGGCCTGAAGCGCATTGTGATGCTCACCGTTGTACTCGGCGTATCACTCCATCTCTGGCTCTACAACGCGGTCCTTGTGGATACGGTCTTCAACGCGCCAGGGGAGCTCGCCGCCGCTGTTCTCGGCGCATCCGATGCGGTGACTATCGTGGATGAGATCATCAATTCTGGAGCCGATACGGCGGAAATGCTCCTCGCCAAAGGGGGGCTCTTGGATGGCGACCTCACGTTCAGTCTGGCGGGTATTCTCGTGTATGTGATCGTTGGCATTACAGCCGTCTATACCTTTTTCCTGTTGATGCTGTCACGCATCGCGCTCTCCGTGCTCCTGGCGTTGGGTCCGCTGTTCATTGCGCTTGTGTTGTTTGAGTCCACCAAACGCTTCTTTGAGTCCTGGCTCGCGCAATTGGCCAATTACGCCTTCGTCACCATCCTAACCGTGTTGGTCGCCACACTGATGCTCGGCCTCCTGCGCACCGCGGCACTGCAGGCGGCAGGCTCGGGTGGCGCAATCCAAATTGCACAAGCCGCGCGCGTCTGTCTCGCCGCCGGCCTCACCTTTCTGGTCATGCGACAAGTAATGCCCATGGCCGCAGGCTTGGCAAGCGGATTGGCCCTGAGCTCCTTCGGCGTCGTGAGTGCTTCCATGGCCTGGGCCTTCGCCAGCACCTCCCGCAGCACGGGACAATTTGCGCGCGGGCTCGCCGATCGCCAAACCCATCGCTGGGATTCCTTAAGCCGCCGCGCCGGCTATTACGTAAAGCGCGGCGCCACCGAAGGATGGCGACACATGATGGGCGGCCCGAATCAAGTCCGCGCCATTGAGCGGCAAGCCAAGTGAATGTAGGCATGCAATGTCCAACACGCACAGGAGCGAGAAGAGAGCGGCCGCAGAGGAGGGGCTCAGCGGACAGCTGAAAAAAATGGCACGGTTCAAGGATCGACGTAAAAAAGGACTGCATCAGGAGGAGTGGTCATGCGATGGATCGGATGGGCGGTGTTGTGTGTGGTTCTCCTCGGTTGCGCCAGATCGGGCCTGCGCTGTGACGGGCCCCTGACCCCGATCAATGGAGGCGCACCGGCGCAGGCAGGCGAGCACCGCACAGCCCCCAAACCTAAGAGCCCTGCGGAGATCGCGCCGTGAGGACCGATGCAGGCCTCGCCACGTACCTCGCCGAAGCGGCCTCCTGGGATGCCGATCGGGCCGCTCTCCAGCAGCATCGCGCTCGGGTGGCCTGGAGAGTGGCCGCAGCAGGATGGATCGCAACCCTCGCTCTCAGCGGCGCACTCATCGGGCTCATGCCCCTTAAACACATCGAGCCGTTTGTCATCCGCGTGGACAACACCACCGGTGTGACAGACGTCGTGCCCGTGTACGCCGGAAAAAGCGAGATCGCTGAAACCGTCACCCGCTATCTGCTCACGCACTACGTCACCGTGTGCGAACGCTTCAACTTCGCAACAGCTGAGAGCGACTACGAAGAGTGCGGAGCCTTCCATAACACCCAACGCAACCAAGCCTGGTACGCCGCCTGGAACCCCAGTAACCCCGCATCCCCTCTCAATCAATACAAAGACGGCGCGCTGGTACGCGCCCAAGTGACCTCCGTCAGTTTCTTTACCCGCACCAACGGCGTCCGAGACCTCGCCCAGGTGCGCTACCTCAAAGCCAAGCGACTCGCCGGCGGCAATGACGAACAGGTCACACACTGGATCGCAACCGTGCAATACGTCTACGGCGATCCCTCAAGTGACCCCAAAACCCGGCGCTGGAACCCGCTGGGGCTGAAAATCACCGACTTTAAACCCGAACCCGAAGTGCTCCCAGAAACGGCTGCACCCAAAAAATCCCTCGCCGCCGGGGGCACCTCATCAGCCGGAGCCGGACCATGAAAACAATCACCCGGGATGCGCGAGAGGTGCGTCCGTGGGATCTCGCTCTGCACCTCGCCCGCTGGAAAACAGTGAACGCACTGTACCTCGTTGTCTGTTGGGCGCTTGCGGTGTGCCTGCCCGCAGCCCATGCGGAAGTCCTGCCCAGCAAAGGAGAGCTCGATAGCCGTATCCGCGTCGTGACATACAGTCCGGAGCAGGTCTATCAGCTGTATGGTTTCGTCGGCTATCAGATTGATCTCCAGTTCGAGGCCGGCGAGGCCTTCGTCGGATTGGCCGCAGGGGACCTCCAAGGGCTGAGCTTTGTCGCCCAAGACAATCACCTCTTTCTGAAGCCGAAAGTCGCCCAGATCGGCACTAATCTCACCATCCTCACCACTCGACGCCACTATCAACTCGATTACACCGCAACCACCCGCCGTCCTGATCTAGGACGGGATCAGGTGATTTATGCCGTGCGATTCCTCTACCCACCCGCCGCACATCTCTCTCAAAGCACCGAAGCTGCAAAGTACGACGACATGCACTCGATGGAAGTCAAAACCGAACACGCCTTCGCCCATGCCTCAGATGCAAGGGCGCGCAACCTCGACTACTGGTTTTGCGGACACCCGGCAATCAAGCCCGTAGCCGCATCCGATGATGGCGTGCAAACCCGCCTGCGCTTTAATCCCAAATCAGAGCTGCCAGCCCTCTTTGTACGCAATGAAGATGGCACCGAATCCCTCCTCAACTTCAACATAGAATCCGGCGAGGTAGTCATTCAGCGCATCGCGCATCGGTTCATCCTCCGCCGGGGCAAGCTCACCGGCTGCATCGTAAATCAACACTTCGTCGGCAGCGGTGATCGCCTCGACTCCAACACCATCGCACCAGAGGTCGAACGCTCTACCAAAAACGCCCCCACGACGCTTCAGAAAGATGAGCCATGAAGCGGCCGCGACGCACAAAAGCAGCAAGTGCCTCGAACCCCACCGAGACAGATCGCGACAGCCCAACTGCGAACAATCTCCCGACGACCGGTCCAGATGCAGGTGAGCAGGCCGCAGAGCAGCAGCCGCTCGACTCGAGGTCACACAGCACATCCGCTATGGAACACGAGGCGAGTGGCGCAAGCGAAACAGACCTCCGAGACCCAGAAAGTTCGACAGAGCAGGCAACCGAAGACCCTGCAGCGGGGAGAGCCTCTCTGGGACCCGCCGAACGAAAGTTGGATGCACGCTCACCTGCAAGCCCCTGGCAAGCGCTAGCGGGCGAGCGCGGTATTCCATCCGTCAACCGCGTACGCTCCTGGCAATCCCGTCTCAGCAGCATTTTGGCGGTCACACTGATGTCAGTCCTGGGTTTAGGACTGTTAACCTTCTACTACACCAACGCGCTCACCCGATCCTCCCGCGCCCAACAGAACGCCCGCCAAACCTCACGCTCACGCGCCCAAGGAGACCTCCCGCTCCCACCCTTGGGTCCCCTGGCGCGGCCGAACCCGCCTCCTCTCGCAGCCCCGCAGGAACA